>ERZ825384.310-NODE-310-length-64972-cov-9.872345_pt1 | contig 64972 bp, 54 predicted proteins | sample MGYA00519931_ERZ825384 | MGnify/ENA primary metagenome ERZ825384 (study PRJEB31778, sample SAMEA3449200) | human gut metagenome | biome: human gut; feature: human-associated habitat; material: faeces | place: United Kingdom | collected 2010/2012 ...
TATGCACCTTGAAAATTCAATAATAACTGGCATAAAAATAGCATGAAACCAATGGTTTTGGTATAATTGAGTTGTTAAAAAACAATACAAACCGGAGGCTCATGCTATGAATAAAAGTATAACACAAGCGATTCAAAATGATAAGCAGATTTCTAAATCTATCTTAAGGTCAGAACATTGACAACTGAATAACTGCCAGGTATTGAATTTTCAAGGTGCATAGCTAAAATCTATGTGCGAAGTTTGAGAAATCTATTTTTTATAACAAAATGTTGTCCAAGCTTCCACATCATGATATAATTATTTTGTTTCAGAATGACTCGTATTTACCATATTACAGAAAGTATACCAGGAAGGAAATATACATGGGATGGCATGACGCTGCGTTTCAGTCGAAAAACTACGACACCGAAACATATAAGAAAGTACAGAATAATAGTTATAAGATTGCAAGAAGATCAATTATATTGCTGCAGGTTGGTGTTGGGTTTCTCATTCCGTTTGCATTAACGATTGTTATGGGATTTATATATACAATAGCAACATTTCAGATATTGGATCCAACAGAATATCTATCAGAATGGCTCTATTCAATGGGAATTACATTTGTGTTATGTTTCGTTCCACTATTCTGGGGTGCCATTGCATATGCGAGACTACAGATTGTATGCCAGCATTTAGGATTCTGGTTAAAGGGAGCCAAAGAGTTATCAGATCGCGGAAGATCTGTGAATCTTGGACGAAGTGTCGCACATTCCGTAGGCGCGGAAACAGCAGAAGCAGCATACGCTGCGGAAACGGCAGGTCTGGCAATGGAAAGTGTTAATATCTGTAACCAATATTTGAGAGACAATGGACAGAAACCGATAAGAATAAACATCTTCAAAATAACAGTATTTGTTGCGAGCATTGTAATCATTGCAGTATATGTAACGGCAATCGTAAGTGCTTACAGATAAGTGTTTCGTAATGATAAAGAAGGAACCTGAAAAATCATATCTTTCAGGTTCTTTTCTTGCGCATCCATAAATGCATTCGCCAATTCATCGATTTTTTCGTCTGAAAGTTCAGTGTTATCTGAAAGCATTGTTCTGAACATTTGGAGCAGCATTTGAAAAGCCTGTATCCATGTGATATCAGACATTTCGTCAGAAAAGTATAAAAAAAGCTCCCCAAGTGACCGGTTATCATTGGATTCCTAGCTTTCCTGCAGTTTACAGTGCCCAACGGTCTCAATTTTGTTTTAGAACGGCCGCTTTCCAAAGCCAACGGCCGCCCATTTTTAGTTAAAAGATCACCACTTATCGTGTGTTGATCTTGATAGTATAGTGCTTTGTGGCTCTCTTCATAATGGAATTAGCAGATTTATATTATTAGATCACCTAATATAATCTTGAGCTACACACAAAAAATAAAAAGATTGCTAATGATATCCAAAACGAGTAAGATAGTAAGCAAGATAATAAGCAAGATGGAGTGACATAAATGGGAAAATATGAACCGCCATATACAATCTCAAATAAAATGTTGGAGCTTGTTTCTTCTATATCCGAAAAAGTAGGTAAAATAAGCAGTCACAGAGAATTAGAGGTAAGGCCGCATTTAAGGAAAAACAACCGGATCCGATCCATTCATTCTTCCTTAAAAATAGAAGCAAATTCCTTGTCTCTGGCTGAAGTGAGAGATGTCATCAATGGTCACCTTGTATTGGGAGATCAAAAGGAAATACAAGAGGTGAAAAATGCATATGCTGCATATGAAAAAATCTCGGAAATAAATCCTCAAAGCATGTCAGATCTGAAAAAAATCCATGGAATAATGACCTATAGAACAGTAGGGGAATCCGGTATATTCAGAAAAGGGGAAGAGGGTGTCTTTTCCGGAGATCAGTGTATTTTTGTGGCACCGCCGCCGAATATGGTAAATGAACTGATGAAGGACTTATTTTCATGGGTTAAAAACAGTGAAGGGACAATACATCCGCTTATTGTGTCAGCTGTTTTTCATTATGAATTTGTGTTTATACATCCTTTTGCAGATGGAAATGGAAGAATGGCCAGATTATGGCATACGGTAATGCTATACCGTTGGAGAAATGTGTTTGAATATATTCCGTTGGAAAGTCAGATTGAAAGATTCCAGGCAGAATATTATGATGCAATAGCAAAATGTCATGTGAATGGAAATTCAGATGTTTTTATAGAATTTATGTTAAGTATGATAGATCAGGTATTAGATGAGGTTATCATACAGGTAAATAAGACAAATGAAAGTATGTCAGAATATGTAAAACGGATGCTGGAAGTAATGGAGTACGATGTTCCCTATACCGCTAATGCGATTATGGAGGCACTGCATCTGAAATCCAAGGAAACATTTCGAAAAAATTATATCAAGCCGGCCATAGAGTTGGGACTAATAAAAATGACATTGCCGGAAAAGCCAAATAGTAAAAATCAGAGATATGTAAAACAATAATTCTTGATCTAAAGCTGGCTTTAGGTGTTACAATGTCTTCAGAGTGATTTTCAGCATTTTAAAAAGAAAAGGTGCCGATACCGAAAAGCATGGTGTCGGCACTTTTTGGGCTTTACTTTGCCAGATTCGTTAGATATGATAAAGATAGAAAATGCATTTACCGGCTATAGGGGGAGGGCGTATGTACAAAAGAAAGCTTCACAAAGAAATAAGCAGCGGATTACTGGTATTGATCATGGCATTTTCTCTGACAGGCTGCGGCAGCAGTAGGGACGCTTTGGAAATCTCTGATACCGAATCTGCTCAGGCAGAGGAAGTCGGTCAGGAAACCGCTACAGCCACCTCACAGACAATCCCGGAGATGACAACGGAATCTGAGCCGGAGAAACTTACCTACCAGACCGGACTATATCAGGAGAAAACCTTAGCAGATCAGGTCTCGGTGGATGCTGCCCGGGAGCTGCCGGAAGGAGAGTATGGTGTGCTGTCATACTCTTATGATGAGACAGTCAGTGTCTGGGGCAACGGTGCAGAAGACTGTCTGGTGATCCACGACGGAGACCGGGAATACAGGGTGGGGATTCCCTGGCGAAATATGTATTCGGCACCACCTGCGATAGAAGCCGCAGATTATGATGGGGATGGCGACAAGGAGTACTACATTTCTACCATACAGGGGACAGGAACCGGTATTTATGTGGAAGGACTGTATTATGTAGATGTACAGAAAGGAACCCCGAAGGTCTCCGAATATACAAATGTGGTTGAAGATTTTGACAGACGGATCCTTGCGGCGGATACGCTGGATGAACAGTTCCATACACTTCATGTGGATTTCCTGGATAAAAACGGAGAGATAGATGCTCAGAAGAGTATTGATCTGGATCAGACCCGTCTGTTGCAGAAACTGGAAGGATACACTTATAAAAGCATCGGTGTGGGGGCGCAGATCCGGTATGATTTTCGTGGAGGACAGCCCTTTGCAAATGTAGGGGTTGGCATAAATATGAACGAGATGGCGGACCTGGTTTATGAGACCGGCTTTAATATAACGGCACCGGTATCCATCCAAAAAGATGGTAACTTTTCTCTGGGAGATTTTTCGGTACAGAAAACATATTCTCGTTATTTGGAGGAGGAGAATAATAACAAAGAAGAACCGGATATGACAGAGGTCTATACCGGATATTATGACCTGACCCATAACGGCTACAAGGAAAAGGTCGTAACGAAGGTCTATCTGGAGGAGGAAAACGAAGACTTTACGGAAGCACTGCACAAAGCAGGAAACTGGGGAACGGTAGAGGTCTACGAGTATCTGGGAGACGGACAATATGGAATCATCCCTCTGTGGTCGCAGGAATTCGCTATTGCTCATACGGGGAACACGCAGATATTCCTCACAGAAAAAGACGGCTACGATTATCTGGTAGTGACAAGCTTCTGGACAGGGCAGGGCATCTGCTATTATGACTATAATGTACTGTCTCCCGTGGACTATTCCTTTGACAGATATCATAATGAGCTGAACGGGGCAGATCACTACGACCCGCAGTTTTTCACAGGGCTGGAAAGCTGGCTGAAGGAGGATTCCCTCCTGCTTGCGGCAACGGATATTGATATGCCGCAGGGGCAGGAGGTAATTCTGACAACCAACGAAGAGACACATTATGCGGAAGAATATCTGAAGGTAAAAAAGGAAAGATTGCAGTCTGTGGAAGATATTGATTAAACCAATTATCTATGCCTGATAATTTTCGTTATCTGTATAATCACTGTCGGCATGAGAGCGAGCCCCACGATCTGACCAAGTGCTGTCGTAGGCAGAGCGGCTATGCTGAATACACTGTGCAGCGCCGGGATGAAGATTACCAGTGCCAGTAAAGAAACTCCCGCAGCGAAAGCATAGAGGCTGTATCGGTTCGAGGTCAGTCCTAACCGGAAGATGGATTCGCTGCCACGGCAGTTAAAACCATGGAACAATCTGGCCAGCGTCAGTGTGGCAAAAGCCATAGTGGAGGCCATAGCCGAACTGACTGTCAGTCCGATGTGATAAGCTGTCATGGAGGCTGCTGCGATCAGCAGACCTTGTGTTATCATCGTAATCATAAAACCTCTGGTGAGGATTCCTTCGCGTGGATTCCTGGGTTTTTCCTTCAGAAGGTCATCATCTGCAGGTTCCATGCCGATTGCCAGGGCCGGAAGAGAATCGGTCAGCAGGTTGATGAACAGCAGATGTACCGGTGTAAGAGGCACAGGAAGTCCCATCAGGGATGTGTATAATACTGCTAAGATACCGGCGGTATTACCGGACAGCAGAAACAAAATGGCATTTTTGATATTTCTGTATACATTACGCCCGTTTGCCACTGCCTTGATGATCGTTGCAAAATTATCATCTGACAGAATCATGTCAGCGGCATCCTTGGACACTTCTGTCCCGGTAATTCCCATAGCGACACCGATGTCCGCCTTTTTCAACGCAGGAGCATCATTCACACCGTCTCCCGTCATGGAGACAATATTACCTATGCGCTGCCATGCCTCTACAATCCGGATTTTGTTCTCGGGAGATACTCTGGCATAGACGGAGATTTGTGCTATCTGTTCATCCAGTTCGCTGTCGCTCATGGCATCCAGCTCCGCACCTGTCAGTGCAAGGTCTCCTTCTTCGAATATTCCGATCCGGCGGGCGATCGCCACTGCTGTTACCTTGTGATCACCGGTGATCATGACCGGACGGATGCCGGCTCTCTTGGAAGCTGCAACGGCAGCTGCAGATTCCTCTCTGGGAGGATCTACCATAGAGATCAGGCCCAGGAAGGTATAGCCATACTCCGCATGGATGTCGAGATTTTCCTCCGATTCCTTGTAAGCAAAAGACAATACACGCAGGCCATTTTCTGAAAAAAGCTGATTCTGCATACGGATCTTGTCTTTTTCAGCTTCCGTCATAGGACGGATACCGTCGCTGCAGCGCACATAGTCACAGCGGTCTAAGAGAACATCCACAGCACCTTTGGTAAGGATCGTGGGTACACCATGCAGCATATATTTCGTACTCATCAGCTTTCTGTCGGAATCAAAAGGCACTTCCTCAAGGCGTTGCATGTTCTGCCTGAGGATATCTTCATGCATATTTGCTTCTTTCAAAATAGAAGATGTATCCGCTTCAATCCTTCGAAACATCTCTAAAAGGGCATATTCTGTAGGGTCACCGATGCCCTTGTCATCGACGATACTGGAATCATTGTTGAGGACAGCGTCGTAGAGCAGATAGCGATGTGTCTGATTCAAAAGGTCAAGCTGGTCCGGCTCGTATAACCGGCCTTCTATATAGATCTGCTGCACCGTCATTTTATTCTGTGTCAGTGTTCCGGTCTTATCAGAGCAGATGACAGAGACACAGCCCAGACTTTCCACCGCTTTCAGATTCTTGATAATTGCATTTTCCTTTGCCATTTTCTGCGTACCAAAGGCTTGCACTATGGTCACAATGGAGCTCAGTGCCTCAGGGATCGCAGCAACAGCCAGTGCCACTGCAAACATCATAGAGTCCAACAGCGTCATCCGGCGATAGATACACAGGCAGAATACGACAGCACATATGAGCATGATCAGTATGGCAAGTCTGCTGCTGAACTTGTCCAGGCTCTCCTGCAGCGGTGTCTTGCGCTCTTTGGCTGCATTCATCAGTCCTGCAATCTTACCCAGCTCCGTCTCCATGCCGGTAGCAGTCACCAGCATCTTAGCGCGTCCGTAGGTGACCAGACTTCCGGAATACACCATATTTACCCGGTCAGCAAGTGCCACATCATCCTCTATAACGGCATCTGTTTTCTCTACATTGGCAGACTCGCCTGTCAGAGAGCTTTCGTTGACCTGCAGCGAATAGCTGTGCAGGATACGTCCATCAGCCACGATCATGTCTCCCGCTTCCAATATGACAATGTCACCCGGCACAATATCCTTCGATGGAATTTCCCGTTTCACACTGTCTCGAATGACTTTTGCACAGGGCGAAGATAACTGCCTGAGACTATCCAGAGAACGCTGAGCCTTTACATGCTGCAGGGTGCCCAGGATGGCATTGATCACCAGTACCAGCAGGATTACAACGGTACTCTCCACATTGCCGGAAAACATGGAGATCGCAGCTGCAATGATCAGGATTACTACCAGCAGATCAGCAAACTGACTGATAAATACTTCCGGAATACTTTTGCGTCTGCTCTCCTGTAGGATATTTTCGCCCTTTTCCAGGCGAAGCTCCTTGGCGCGGGCAGTGGTAAGCCCCTGTTCTGTCACCTGATATTTTTCCATGAGTTCTTTTACAGAAATATTCCAGATGTTTTTTTGTGTCATATACAAATCCTCCTTCTTTAAATAATGTACCCGGATCCTTTGTTTATCACGCAAAAAAAAGACTTTTACTGCACGATAAACATACAATAAAAGTCTCGTTCCATTTCTGTAGAAGTGTACTGCCCGGTTAGCGACTGCCTGAGGCTTCACTAACGTGATGACGACCAACACAACACCGGTTACCCGATGTGAACTACTCCCTAATATTGGAAATATCCTAGCATATGCGAAAAGTATTGTCAAATATTTCTATTGGTTGCTATACATAGAAATTTTTTTTTGATAAAATAGGATCAAAAAGAAATCGGTCCACAGGAATAAAGTTTGCAGATTACGGAAAGGCAGGAAGGTTAAGAGATGAATGAAATGATCAGAAAAAGAAATGAACAGCTGGCCAAAACAGTGATCAAGGGTTTACAGTCCCGCAACATGTCAGGTTATTACGCAGAGGATAAGGAAGCTGCACTAAAGCAGGCACTGGAGCTGATCCCGGAGGGAAGCACCATCGCTATGGGCGGATGCATGAGCGCCGGAGAGATCGGACTGATCTCTGCTCTGGAAGCAGGCAATTACCACTATATCGACCGCTCTAAGATGGATGCCAGAGCAGGACTGATGGCAGCATACGATGCAGATATCTTCCTCTCCAGTGCCAATGCCATCACCAGCGACGGTGTCATGGTCAATATCGACGGCAATTCCAACCGTGTCTCCTGCATAGCTCAGGGACCGAGGAAAGTAATCTTCATCGTCGGCATGAACAAGGTCTGCGCAGACTTAGACAGCGCTATGAAGCGTGCGCGAAATGTGGCTGCACCTATCAATGCCCAGAGATTCGACATCAAGACTCCATGCAAAGAAACCGGAAAATGCTTCGACTGCAAGTCTCCGGATACCATCTGCTGTCAGTTCCTGATCACGAGATATTCCAGACATACGGACCGGATCCATGTGATCCTCGTAAACGACACCATCGGTTATTAGACAACAAAGGGGAAAAGACAATGACGTTAGTATTGCAAAAAGGAAGACCTGCCGATACCACCGGCAGACTGGACAAAGAGATACGTACCTATGATCTGCTGGATGGCTTAGGCGTGGAATATGACCGCGTGGATCATGCGCCGGCGATGACTATGGAGGACTGCAAGGAAGTGGATGAGATCCTGGAATCCATGGTTTGTAAGAATCTGTTCCTATGCAACCGTCAGGAGACCGCATTTTATCTGCTGATGATCCCTGATACCAAGGTGTTCCATACCAAGGATCTGTCGGCGCAGATCGGCTCGGCAAGGCTTTCTTTTGCCAAGCCGGAATACATGGAGAAATACCTGGATATCACCCCCGGCTCTGTCAGTGTGCTCGGTCTGATGAACGATAAGGAACATCAGGTGAAGCTGTTGATCGATGAGGAGGTGCTGGATAGTGAATATTTCGGGTGCCATCCCTGCATCAATACCTCCAGCCTTCGTATGCGGACGGCGGATCTGATCGAAAAGGTGCTTCCCGCCATGGAACATGATTTTGTAAAAGTAAAGCTGTAAAAAGCATCTATGAACTTACGAAATAAAAGTGAGGAGCTCCCATGATACTGGAAATTCTGACATATACACATAATATTACGACTATGCTGTTCGGCATCTTCCTGTCGGCTTTTTTCCTGGGTGTGAAGAAGGACAAAAAGAATGTATGGAAGCTGTTGCTATTGGCAGTGATTTCCGGGGGCTTATATATGGTCTGCGTATCTCTGCTGGGTCCGGAGATGGTGGATCAGATATACCCGCTGATCGTTCACGTGCCGCTATTGCTGATGCTGGTGTTCTATTATAAATTCAGACTATTGCCGTCCTTAAGCTCCATATTCACAGCGTATCTGTGCTGCCAGTGCAGTAACTGGATAGGGCTGTTCGTACTGTCGATAACGGGAAAGGAGTGGTGCTATTATGCCTGCCGTATCGTGGTGACGCTGGTAGTATTCTGGGTGCTGTGCCATTATGTGTGTCAGACGACGACAATGTTGTTTGCGAAGACGGACCGGGAGCTGCTGATCATCGGAAGTCTGCCCCTGGTGTATTATATTTTTGACTATGCCACGACGAAGTTTTCCAATCTGCTATATACCGGTAACAGAGCGGTACCGGAGTTCCTCGGATTTGCTATCTGTCTGTCGTATCTGTTCTTTTTGTTGATATATTTCAGGGAATATGAAATGAAAAGCAAGGCAGAGCAGTATAATGAGCTGATCCGTATGCAGATGAATTCTTTTCAGGCGGAGATGGACAATACAAGGAAAAGCGAGAAAAAGATGTCGATCCTGCGGCATGATACCAGACATCACATGGCCGTTCTGCGAACACTGCTTCAGCAGGGAGATTGCGAAAAGGCTCTGGAATATCTCAATGAGGTCAGCCAGACCTATGATGATACCGTCATCAAGGCATATTGCAGGAACGAAATGGTGAATTCGGTATTATCTACTTATAATACCCGTTTTGAGGAGCAGAAGATTCCCTGGGAGGCACAGGTCACGATCGGAGAAAAGCTTCCCTGTTCGGAAATGATGTTCTGCGCGATCCTGTCCAATGTACTGGAAAATGCCATGCATGCGGTACAGGAGCTGCCGGAGAGCAGGCGGAGGATTGGATTGTCTCTGTCGGAGAAGGCAGGGCATCTGCTGCTTATGGTGAAAAATCCGGTGCAGACGCCGCCGGTATTTACCGATGGAATCCCGGTCACAGAGCGGTCCGGACATGGACTGGGGGTCCGGAGCATCGTATATTATGTGGAAAAACTCCACGGACAGTATCAGTTCCGGATGGAAGACGGGGAATTTGTAGTCCGGCTTATCTTCTGAGCACACTGGAGACGTTCTCCAGTGTCTTTTTCTATTGAGAAAACTTCTTTCTTTCGGTATAATGATGTCAACAATAACAGGTTGTCTGTGGGAAGGAGTCATTGGACAAATGAAATATACACTGGATTATCAGAAATATGCGGAGCTGGCAAGACGCGTGGCGGCAGAAGGAAGCGTGCTGCTGCGGAATGAAGAGGATGCCTTACCGTTACGCAGGGGACAGAAAGTATCTGTATTCGGAAGAACGCAGTTTGAGCATTACAAGAGCGGCACCGGCTCCGGCGGCATGGTCAATGCGCCCTATGTCACGAATATCATTGACAGCTTGAAAGAAGATGGAACCATACAGGTAAACGAAGCGCTGGAGCAGCAGTATCGTGAGTGGCTGAAGGAGCATCCCTTTGATGTGGGAGAAGGCTGGGCCATGGAACCCTGGAATCAGGAGGAGATGCCCGTAGATGAAGAACTGGCGGCGCAGGCAGCCGGACAGTCGGATGCAGCGATCGTGGTCATCGGGCGTACTGCCGGGGAAGATAAGGATAACAGTGCGGCGGAGGGAAGTTATCTGCTGACAGCTTTGGAGGAGGAGCTCCTTCATAATGTATGTCATGCTTTTGAGCATACGATCGTGGTACTGAATGTCGGTAACATCATAGATATGAAGTGGGTAGACCGGTATCAGCCGCAGGCAGTACTTTATATCTGGCAGGGAGGTCAGGAGGGCGGAAGAGCCTGTGTGGATATCCTGACCGGCAAAGTAAATCCCGGTGGTAAATTAAGCGACACGATTGCAGAAGACATTGAAGATTATCCTTCCACGGAAAATTTCGGAGATCCGGTGGAGAATTTCTATACGGAGGATATTTATGTAGGATATCGTTATTTTGAGACATTTGCGAAAGATAAGGTGAAGTATCCTTTCGGATTTGGATTATCCTATACGAAGTTCCAGACAGAGATATTGGGATTCTCCGTACAGGGCATGGCAGTCACGGCAGTTGCAAAAGTAACCAATGTCGGAGGAGTATCCGGCAGGGAGACTGTGCAGCTGTATCTAGAAGCACCTCAGGGGAAATTAGGAAAGCCTCTGCGCCAGCTGGCTGCATTTGCGAAGACAGAAGAACTGAAGCCGGGTGAGACAGAAGAACTACTGCTGAAAACAGAGCTGACGGAGTATGCTTCCTATGATGACAGTGGTGTCACCGGACATAAATCCTGCTATGTACTGGAAGAGGGAGACTATATCTTCTATGCAGGAACCGATGTGAGAAGCGCAGTAGAGGCTGGCAAGGCGACCCTGACAGAGCTTCGGATAGTACGGATGGTGACGGAAGCAATGGCACCGGTACAGGAGTTTAAGCGTCTGAAACCTTTCTTTTTTGAGGAAAAGGATCATGCCATTGTAAACTGGGAAGATGTACCTTTACGAACGATAGACCTGGCGGAGCGCATTCGGACAGAGAGACCGACACAGAGTAAATATGAGGGCGATCATGGCTGGAAGCTGTCGGATGTGCAGGATGGAAAAATTACGTTAGAACAGTTTCTGACACAGCTGTCGGACGAAGATCTGATCTGTATGACCCGCGGAGAGGGCATGTGTTCCCCGAAAGTGACTCCGGGCACGGCAGCAGCCTTCGGTGGAGTGACAGAAGGTCTGAAGAGATTTGGGATTCCCATAGCCTGCTGTTCGGACGGACCCTCCGGTATCCGTATGGACTGCGGCACCATGGCATATGCCCTGCCTAACGGCACATTGCTTGCATGCACTTTTGATCCGGAACTGGTGGAGGAGCTGTATGAAATGGAGGGCATGGAGCTTCGGAAGAACAAGATCGACACCCTCTTAGGACCCGGCATCAATATCCACAGGAATCCATTGAACGGTCGTAACTTTGAGTATTTTTCGGAAGACCCGTATCTCACCGGTATCATGGCAGCAGCACAGCTGACCGGCATGGGAAAATATGGTGTCACCGGCACCATCAAGCATTTTGCATGTAACAATCAGGAATTCAAACGGCATGATGCCAACAGCATCGTATCCGAGAGAGCACTGAGAGAGATCTATCTGAGGGGCTTTGAGATCGCGGTGAAACAGGGTGGCGCTTACAGTATCATGTCTACTTACGGACCGGTAAACGGACTGTGGACAGCTGGCAACTATGATCTCCTGACGACCATTCTCCGTAAGGAATGGGGATATCAGGGCATTGTGATGACTGACTGGTGGGCGAAGATCAATGAGGAGGGTGAGCCCGGCTCCGGCAGACAGACGATTCCCATGGTGCGGGCACAGAACGATATCTATATGGTCGTAGCGGATGCGGCATCCAACTCCGCGGGGGACAATACCGCGGAAGGGTTGGCAGACGGCAGACTCACCAGAGCACAGCTTACGCGGAATGCGGCAAATATCTGTGGTTTCCTGTTACGTTCCGTTGCTATGGAACGGCTTCTGAACAGAGAGGAAGAGGAATGCACGGAGCTTCACAATCCGATAAGTACCGAGGGTGCAGGAGACAGCGGACAGGTGCTGGCACGTCTGGAAATGCCGGAGCCGAAGACCGGCGAAGAGATAGAACTTCCGTTGGAAAAACTGTCCACGAAGAAGGGCACAAGTGCGGTATACCAGTTGCGTTTCCCTAAGATCGGAAGATATGAGCTGGTATTTCGGATGAGCTCTACGTTAGGAGAACTGGCGCAGCTGCCGATCTCCGTGTTCCTGAACAATACGTTACAACAGACCGTGACCCTTAACGGCACGGAAGGTCAGACCATGGAACGTGTTGTAACACTGCCCATTCGTCAGGACGGCGAGAAATACATGAAATTATATTTCGGAGAGAGTGGTATCGATATGCACCGGATGTTCTTACGCTATGTGGGTAAGAACGATATCGAAAGCATTCGGAATGAATAAACATAAAAAACTTTAACGGAATATTTATGTGCAGAGCCCCAAAGAATGATTGACTTCCCCTGCTTTTTCAGATACAATCTACTCTTGTACGTTTATTAGAAAAACTAACGAGGAGGCAGGAAAAGTGATAGCACAGATACTTGCAGTAGTAATATTTGTAGCGATGTTTATACTGATCGTTCTGGAAGTATGGGAGAGACACGTTATTACCCTGGGCTGCGGTGTGCTGACGCTGGTGCTGGTATTCGGACTGGGAATGCACAGTATGGGTGCAGTGTGGGAGACCCTGAATTTAGGAAGCTTTTTTACAAGTCATTTCTGGTATACGGCGGGACAGTCCGCGGAGACTTCCAGTGGCATTAACTGGGAGACTATCGTATTCGTAGCGGGAATGATGATCATGGTAGAGGGAATGGCGAGAGTCGGATTTTTCCGCTGGCTCTGTATGCGCCTTGCCAAGATGGTTAAATATAAAGTAGTGCCGCTGTTCGTGACCTTTATGGTATTATCCGGTATTCTGGCAATGTTCATTGACAGTATCACCGTAATTCTGTTCCTGGCAGCAGTCACGATTGAACTGTCACAGCTGTTGAAATTTAATCCGGTGCCTATGATCCTGGCAGAGGTATTCTGCGCGAACCTGGGCGGATCTGCTACCATGTGTGGAGATCCCCCCAACATCATCATCGGTACTTCCCTGGGATATTCCTTCACGGATTTTTTGACCAATACCGGTCTGATCGCAGGTATTTCCCTGGTCGTAGTTGTATTGTATTTCTACCTGGTATTCCACAAGGAGCTGCGTGCCAGCGAAGCGGTAGCAGCCGGCAGCAATCAGACTTATCCGGATCCTTCCGAGGCGATCACCGATAAAAAGGGCTTTATCATCAGCACCGTTATTTTCCTGTGTGCAGTAGCATTGCTGGTAACCCATGCACAGACCGGTCTGACTGTATCCTGCATCGGTGTATTTATCTCTATCGTGACGCTGATCGCCGCAGGCAGAGATGCGCTGAAGCTGATCAAACAGATCGACTATAAGACACTGCTGTTCTTCATCGGATTGTTCATGGTGGTAGGCGGGCTGGAGCAGACCGGTATCCTGAAAGTCATGGCGAACTTCATTGGTGACATCAGTAACGGTAATCTGATGCTGATGATCGCGATTATTTTGTGGATCTCCGCAATTGCCAGTGCGTTCGTGGATAATATTCCTTTTGCGGCGACGATGATCCCTATCATCAGCAGTCTGTCCGCGACCCAGGGTGTAAATCTGTCTATCCTGGCATGGGCGTTAGCAATGGGAACCGATATCGGCGGAAGTGCGACTCCCATCGGTGCATCTGCGAATGTCGTGGGTATCGCTACCGCAGCGAAAGCCGGTCATATGATCAAGTGGGGAAAATATTGCAAAGTTATGGCTCCTGCGACTATAATAGTAATAGTAATCTCCATGGTAATGATCTATGCGAGATATCTGTAAGACTATAAGGAGGGCAGACCCATGAGTGAACAACTGATTATCTCCGTCAGTCGTGAGTACGGCAGCGGCGGACATGAGATCGCACAAAAGCTGGCAGAATATTACAAGCTGCCAATGTACGATCATAACCTGTTAGATGAGGTGGCTGCAAGCATGAATGTGAGCAGCAAGGAGCTGGCAGAGTTCGATGAAAAGAGACGTAACAAATTCCTGTACAGAAGCGTGATGGGAATGAACAGCTCTCCGGCAGATAATGTGGCGAGAATGCAGTTCGACTATATCAAGAAAAAAGCAGAGGCAGGAGAATCCTTTGTGATCGTAGGACGCTGTTCTGAGATCGTGTTGAAGGACAATCCGAATCTGATCTCCATCTTCGTATTAGGAGACAAAGAAGCCAAGATCGAGCGTGTTATGCAGATCTATGAGCTGGATGCGAGACATGCGGAGGAGCGTATGATCGAGAAGGACCGTCGCAGAAAATCTTACCACAACAGCCATTGTAAGGTAAAATGGGGCGACTCCCGGAACTACGATCTGTCCATCAACAGCAGCAGACTGGGTGTGGAGGAGACCGTGGAATCTCTGAAGAACTACATAGATGCGAGAATCGCTCATAAATAGAATGATATAAGATAACAAAAATGCAGAGACTGTCTGCGGAAAGCATGCAAGAGAAAATCTTGTGGCTGCCGTAGACAGTTTCTTTTTATTGCCATAGAAAGTGTGTCTTAAAAAATGCCGGACAACATTTAAGCAAATATTAAGGATTTCTGCCGCGACAAATACAAAGGAGTGTGGTATCCTAGGAGACGAATAGGAAAGAGACTTAAGGAACGTACCGGTGCCGGTATGTGGAAATGAGGTACAACATGAGTGACAGAGAGCGAGACTCCATTCAGGAGATGGAAGATATACAAAAAGGTCTGGAAGCCTTTTTACAGCAGGAACTGCAGGAAATGCAGACATCCGGCTCCGGCAGTGGGAAGTACGGGACCGGAAAGCAGACAGCAGAGCGTCCGGCTCCGCAGATGTTTGACATGAATGAGGATGACGAGGATGAGGAGGAACTGGACGTGATCGGATCCGGAAGACGAACAAGAGAGGATGATTACACCGAGGACTGGGATGATCCTGCGTATCGTAAGAGACAGGCAGCCCGCAGAGAGACGACGCGTAAGACTTCAGAGAATCGTAATGGTGGTGGTCGCAGTAACAGTAATGCAGATCGTCGCAGACAGGCGGCATCCGATAGAACCCGGCGTAGCAGACGGGAGGACTATGCGGACGAATACGAGGATTACGAAGATCCCAGAGACAAAAAACGCTCCGGAAAAAAATCAGGGAAGCGTGAGGAGACAGACACGAAAACAGATAAGAAGAGTAGAAAAGGAAACAAAAAGGAAGCCGGGAGCGGCAGAAAAAAGAAAAAATCCAGCTTCAAGCGCTTCCTGATCGCAGTGGCGCTGATCCTTGTATTTCTGGCAGCAGGGCTGTATGTCCTGGTGGGTAAGGTCTATGCCGAGATGAATTATGAAGAGATCGAATCTGTGGCAAGCTCTCCCATGAAGGAAGAAGGAGTTACAAATATTCTCCTGATCGGTAACGACTCCCGTGAGAACGGGGAGGATGGCAGATCCGATGCCATGATCCTGCTGTCTATCAGCAACAAGACGAAAAAGATATATATGACATCTCTGCTCCGTGACATGTATGTAGAGATACCGGGGCATAAGGACAATCGTCTGAATGCGGCATACTCCTATGGCGGTGCGGAGCTGCTGATGCAGACTATCGAGCAGAATTTTGACATTCATATCAGCCGCTATGTGCTGGTGAATTTTGAGGCATTTGCGAATCTGGTAGATGCCGTGGGCGGCGTGGATCTGGAGCTGACCGGCAAGGAAGTGGAATACGTGAACGGCTATCTGGTAGAATATAATATCCTGCTGGGCAGACCGGAGGGAACGGACTATTTCGATGACTTGTCCGGAGGTATGGTGCATCTGAACGGCCCCCAGGCGCTGGCTTATTGCAGAAATCGTTATATCGGTACGGATTTCGGTAGAACCGAGCGACAGAGAAAGGTGCTGACAGAGGTCATTCATAAGCTGCCTAAGGGTGTACTCACGAATCCGAAGGGACTGATCGACGGTCTGATGCCGAATCTGACCACGAACCTGACCCAGGCGGAGTGTTACCGGTTAAGTCTTATGGCACCGAAGATCCTGACATACGATATTATACAGAACAGTATTCCCATTGAAGGCACGTATAAGGATGCGACCCATCGTAAAATGTCCGTGCTGGAGGTGGATTTCGAGGCAAATAAGAAATTCCTGCAGGAGAATCTGTATGGAACGGGAGACAGCACTGCGACAACAGAGACTGCAGACTGATGTGACGATGACACTGTCGTCATATATGGTAAATCGAGGGGGAGAACATTTATGGGGCAGAGAAAAAAGCGATTCGTGGCACTGGCTTGTGCGGTCAGTGTAATAGCGCTTAGCGGCTGTGGGGATGATCTGACACAGCAGGTCTGTATTCCGGGGCGGGAAGAACTGGCGCAGCCCATCGGAGGTTACAATTACAATGCCGGGGCACAGAACGGTCATACCGTTGAGAATTTCGGGGAGGCATCAAAGACCGACAGTATGGACGGTGACAATACTGCATTGCAGGAAGCGGGACAGCCCGGGAATTCGGATACTTTGACGGGTGAACGCTGCACGATCACAATCTCTGCGGCAGGGGATGTAACTTTGGGCAATCATCAGGAACAGGATTACAGCTATTCATTCCGTCAGGTGTACGATCAGGCGGAGGATGAGGGATATTTTTTCGAGAATGTGAGAGATATTTTCAAGGCGGATGATATGACCATCGTGAATCTCGAAGGACCGTTGACCACATCGGAACATATGCGTGAGGGGCAGACCTACTGCATCAAGGGAGATCCGGCGTATGCCCATCTGCTGACATTGGGGGATATCGAAGCCGTCAGCTTTGCCAATAATCATCGACTGGACTACGGAGAGCAGGGCAGCCGGGATACGGTGGCGGCATTGGAGCAGGAGGGAATTGTCTATGCCTATGATAAAAATGTAGGCATCTATGAAATCCCGGACAGTGCGGCAGCCCACGGCGGAGAGCAGAATCTGAAGATCGGTATTATCTCCGTCAATGAAGTGGAATGGGGCGCACAGGTGGAGAAACTGATTCAGAATAATATCGAAGTCTTGCGGGAGCAGAACGTGGATCTGATCCTCGCCTGTTGTCACTGGGGCATTGAGAAAGACACCTATCCGGAGAATTATCAGCAGCAGCTTGGCAGAAAATGCATCGACTGGGGAGTGGATCTGGTCATCGGTCATCATCCCCATGTGTTGCAGGGAATCGAGGAATACAAGGGCAGATATATCATTTACAGCCTGGCAAATTTCTGCTTCGGAGCCAACCGGAATCCAGAGGACAAGGACACCATGATCTTCCAGCAGACATTTACTTTTGAGAACGGGGAAAAGGTGGAGGATCAGAACGCCCGGATCATTCCCTGTATGGTAAGTTCAGTCAAAACAAGGAATGATTTCCGACCGACGCCGGCAACGGGGGAGGATAAGCAGAGGATCCTGCAGCGTATGAACGAATACAGCAGTGCTTTTGGTGTGGCGTTTGATGAGGACGGCGGGATTATAGTGAATTGACCGGGAGATGTTGATAACTTTCGGATGATGAGGCAGATGTGTGGATAGTGACATGTGCGGATGAGGAATAGAGGAAAGGATAGGAATTGCCATGGAAAAAGCATTTAAGCTGGACTTTATCAATGACAAAACAGGAAGTCTGTATGTGAATTGCTGCGGTTGCTCTCAGACGGAAGCGCTGCACAGCTTCGGACCGGCATCCAAGCCGCACTACCTGATCCACTATGTCTTAAGCGGCAAGGGGCATTTCCGGTTCCATGACAAGGAATACCGGCTGGAGGCCGGGTACGGATTTCTGATCCAGCCCAACGAGCTGGCGTTCTATCAGGCGGATGCAAAGGATCCCTGGAGTTATCTGTGGGTGGGCTTCGCCGGGAGCCGCGCGGAAGAGTATTTACATAGCATGGGACTGTCAGACAGGCATCCTATTTTTTCCTGTGATAAATCAGAGGAGCTGTATTCTATTGTCCGCGATATGATGGAACACAATACCTTTGGAATCGCGGATGATCTGCGCCGGAACGGACTGCTGGGAGTATTCCTGTCTGTGATCGCGGACAGCGCCGGTGTGGTAGCCAGAGAGGAAGAGGATAAGGGGAACCAGTATGTGAAAAAAGCGGTATCTTTTATCCAGAGTAACTACTGTAACCCGATCAAGGTAACGGATGTGGCGGATTATGTGTGTATCAACCGCAGCTATTTATATACATTGTTCCAGAATTATCTGGGAATGTCGCCTCAGCAGTTCCTCACCACCTTCCGTATCACCAAGGCGAGAGAGCTGCTGGAATCTACGAATTATCCTATCGAGAGCATTGCCCTGTCCTGTGGGTATAGTGATGCGCTGGTATTTACCAAGGCGTTCCATGCCATGAAGGGCATGTCTCCGTCAAAATACCGCAAGGAAAGTCACAGAGAGAGCACAAAAGAACAGCTCCAGGAGGTCGAGGGTCTGATCGCCCGGCTATTGAAACCGTAAAGAACAACATTAAAAAAGCTCATTCATCTGAATATGAATGGGCTTTTTTAGTGCCTTGGTTTTACACAGGAATTCTATTTATTTAAGTTATTCTCTACATATTCCAGGATATAGAAATTATCTTCCGGCATCTGGCATCCGACGATATACAGTCCGTTATCGTCGGAACAGCGGATGATGCGACCTTCCAGCACATTATGATTTGGCAGAGCAAAATCATGAATCGTGATAATGACTTCTGCATTTTTGCTTTGGGTGAATATCTTGTCTGTGGCCAGGAAGGCGAATCCGTTGGCACTAATATTTTCCATGGTAGCCGCATATTCCGTATCGGAATTTTTGAACTTAATAGTACAGGTATTATTCAGATCCATACGAGGGTATTTGCGTCTATTGTTGATCCTGGGTCTGGTAGTAATGGTAACCTTGAAAGCATGTTCACCACTTTCGGGAGCAGGAGAAATGGCGGCTTTGTCCCAACAGTACAGGATATTACCTGCGGTGACCTGCAGCATACAGGAAGCAGACCCGTTAATCGTCAGCTTCTTCTGACAGGATACTAACAGTCCCTCCGGGATCTGCTCGATCAGCTCCCCAAGATAGTTGTCATCCTCCTGACCGACTAGCTGTAAGTCAATCTTCATGCCGGGCTTGACGTCTTCAATACCCATGAATCCACCGATACCCAGATCACACATCATGTTCTCCATGACATCTTCGATGGTATTGATATTATCTGCTGTTTCCTGATACTTACTGAGCATCCGTTCACTGGTCCGGCTGGAGTGCGTGATACAGGTTGTGATAGTATCCACGATGTTAGATACCTGCTCCATGTTGGATACCAGCTGAGTGTTAGAGCTCTCTACTTCTTTAATGGCATTATCTACAACCTGAATGTGATTGCCCAGCTGCACGGAATCAGAAGCGATCTGGTTTACGTTATCTCCGGTCTGCGTTACTTTTTCCAGAGTGATCTGGATCAGCTTTAATGTCTCTTCAATGGAAGAGGTCATCTTCGCGGAGGTAGCATCCAGCCGGGAGAGAGCATCCCTGATCTGATCAGAGGAAGCGTGGGTCTCGGTGCTTAAGGTACGGATCTGATCCGCTACGACAGCGAAGCCCTTGCCGGCTTCTCCGGCTCTGGCAGCTTCGATGGAAGCATTTAATGCCAGCAGATTCGTCTGGTTTGTGATCTTCTCTATGGTGCCGGTCTCCTGTTTTACCATTTCGAATTCCTGACGGAAATTCTCCAGAACATTTTCCAGCTCGGTGGACAGCTGTGACATGGTAGCAGCTGTATTCACCAGACTCTTCAGGTCTTCCGCGCTGACGCCGGAATGGGATTGCGTTTTTTCGACGAGCGTGATCATTTCTCCGATCAAAGCTACCACATTTTCTACCTGGGCACGGATATCGGAGGTCATCTGTGTGGATGATGTGGTACGATCCTGCAGCATATTGTTGTTGTCAGTCAGCTCGTTCATACCCAGCATGACGATATCGGAGCCGTGCTTATTCTCGGAAGCCAGCTCTCTTACGACTGTGATGCCATCGAGAATGATATTACTCGAAGACTTAACCTGCTCTACAGTGGTTACGACTCTGTGCAGGTCAGCCTTGATGCTGTCGGTCATGGCACCGTCGGATTCGTTCAGATGACGGATGGACATGACATAACAGATGTAGCACAGGACGATACAGGACAGCTGTAACTGATAATTCTTCATATCGGAAGCACTGTTGAAGCCCAGCATATAGCGATAGACGGCTGCACCGACGATGATCAGAGCATTGGCGATACCGCAGTTGATCATGAATTTCCGGTTCTTATATAGTACCAGCAGGCTCGTCACCGGCAGGATATAGGTGAAAGCGATCGGGGAAGCTGTAGTACAGATGACAAAAGTGTAGAAGATGCCGTAACCGATGACCAGATCGTAGCGGTAGAGCTCCGTTGCCCAGCCTTTTACGCGTAACAGCACTTCGCCAAAGATCAGAGGCAGCCAGCACAATGCCAGAAAAATAAGGTAAGAAGTGGTGGGATATAATCCTCCGGACGCATCGGAGCCATAGTTGGCACTCAGTAAAACAGCAAAAACGATCCAGATCTTACGGGCTTTCCGATTAGCTTTTTCTTTGAAAACATTTTCGTCGTATGTCATGATACATATCCTCCTTTACAGTCCTCTCCGGTATGTTCAAAAAAATGAATCAAATGGTGGATCACTTCCCTGCTTTCCGGAAGCTCCGGGTAAAAAGCGCTGAACGCATGGGTCAGGCGGGGATCCTTCGGGTAGTTGATCAGTTTATGGGGCATCTGATGTCTGCGCAGAGCCTTTTCAAAATTCAGAGTATAACTCTGAAGATTATCGTTGTCACTGGTGATCAGGAGACTGGGTGGCAGGCTGGTCACGATGTCCGGGTGCTCCGGAGATACATAGGGGGCAAAAGCACTTTTTTTATAATGCCGGCCGTAGAGATATCTGGGGAGGAAAAGTCCGATCTGATCCAGGCGGTTCGTATAGAACATACCGCTGACCAGACCAAGTGCCCGGACTGGCAGGTCAGAAGGGGTTACTCCGGCAGCCTGTGCCAGTGCAGTGCTTCGCTGCATGGCGATTCCATAAGTCAACAGACAGGCACCGCCGCTGTCGCCGCAGGCATATATGTGGGAAATGTCACCGCCGTATTCCGTCAGATGATCCCGGATAAAATCCAGTGCCAGATGCAGGTCAGCCAGCTGGTCATAGAAGAGACAGTCCGGTATCAGCCGGTACTCAATGCTGAATACCAGATACCCCGCCTCACAAAGGGAGGCACAAAAGGGACGGTTGAATTCCTTGTTCCCTATGAGGAGGCCTCCGCCATGTACGTTGACGATGACCGGGAGAATCTCTCCGTCCCGTCCCCTGGGACGGTAGACATCCAGACGATGTGCCGGAACATGCTTCTCATCATAGAAAATATCCGATTGTAGGAAAACGTCTTCCGGAAGAGGATATTCTTTACCCCTGGAAGCGCAGCTTTGCTCGAATGCCGCCCGCTGCTTATAGAACATTTGACATATAAAGCTTTTCATGTGTACTCCTGATTCTGACTGTATATGTTTTAATAAAAGAAAAATATTTGTCGAAAAAAAGCGATATGCAGTCTTTAAAAGAATACCACAGAAATGAATAGATTAAAATAGAAAATGCAACATTCTATTATGGAATGTTGCATTTTGTCTTGCACTACATATTTCGGCTGACCATGGGAAAACTTTAGTCCTTTTTATAAAAATCGTTATCCCGAACTATATATATCGTTATAATGATTTTACGTAACATATATCATAGCTGTATATCGCGGAATACGGCATCTTTGTCATCCTGTTCAATCCCCAGATAATGTTTTGTGATCTGAAAAGAAGAATGATTGTAAATCTCCATCAGCAATGCGGGCGGAGTTCCCATTTTCCATGCATGGTAGCCGAAGGTCTTCCGCAGGGAATGGCATCGCACGATATCCTCGATCCCAACCTGCTCCGCGGCTCTGCGGACAATGCGGTAGGCCTGATACCTGGAGAGAGGGGAAGCTGTTTTTCTGGGACTGGGAAAAAGGTAGTCTGTGTCGGTTACGGAAGACAGTGTATTCCGGTAGGACTGTAATGTTTTCTGAAGTTCTCTGTTGATCAGGATTCGGGTCTCTTTTCCTGTTTTCTTTTCTGTGATCAGAAGATGGGTGTAAAAGCGGCTGTGTTCTGTGCAATAGACATCTCCCCAGGTGAGATGAAGAATGTCGTTGATACGGAGAGCAGTGTTCAGACCGATCAGGATGATAGTGTAATTCCGGAAGTTGGGCTGTTGGGTAAGATAGTAATCTTTGAAATCATGTAAAAGTTGTTTGCTGCGGATAGGTTGTGTCGTGCTCATAATAGCCTCCTTGAAAGTATTAATGAATAAGGAAAATGCAACATTCCATAATAAAATGTTGCATCAGTGCAAACCAGCAGGCAAGGAAGGCTGAACAAAAACAAGGAGGTTATCGATATGCTGCGTCTGACCGTTAGTCCGGAAGAATACCTGATGATCAATGACAATATCAAGATCGTGTTCCTGGGAGGAACCAAGAATCATCTCCGCATCATGATCGATGCACCGAAAGAGGTGAACATCGTGCGAAGCACGGTATTAGAGAACCAGATCACAGATCCGAAGGAGAGAGCGAAGCTTCCTAAATATTATGCGGAAGAAGAGCACCCGGAGAAGTACCGCAAAAAATCCAACGTGATCATCACAAAGGGAAATGCGGACAAATAATTTCATATGGTAATAACCGGAGGAAGAGCGGCTCTGTCAGGGCCCGACAGGGAATCTCCTACTCCGGTTACTATAAAAACTAACAACAAGTATCTGGGAGAAAAGGATTTCTCAATCACAATACAGATACGCACACTGCCGCAAAAGGAATTGGGCAGTAATACAAGGAGGTAAATTATTATGGTAGTACAACACAATCTTACAGCTATGAACTCTAACAGAATGTTAGGCTTAACCACCGCTTCTCAGGCAAAGTCCACTGAGAAACTGTCTTCCGGTTACAAGATCAACCGTGCAGCTGATGATGCAGCAGGTCTGTCCATCAGTGAGAAGATGAGAAAGCAGATCAGAGGTCTGACACAGGCTTCCAGCAATGCTCAGGATGGTATCAGTGCAGTACAGACCGCTGAAGGCGCATTGAACGAAGTTCAGGATATGTTACAGAGAATGAATGAACTGGCTGTAAAGGCTGCTAACGGAACTCAGGCTGAGAACGACAGAAGCTACATCCAGAACGAGATCGATCAGTTAGTAACTGAGATCGACCGTGTATCCACCACAACCAAGTTCAATGAGAGCTATCTGTTAAAAGGTGTAAATCAGGATGGAACAGCCGCAAAGCTTACCTATAAGACAGCAAGTGGAAATATTACAGATATTGATGAAAATACAGGTAAGAAAGAATATGCTTTGGGTACTGCAACTAAAACTACTGTAACTAACAAAGGTGAGTATAATGTTTCTACTGTTACAGTTATGGGCAAAAAGTATGGATTGGTTACAGGTATTAAAGACGAAGATAAGGCAGGCGGTAAAACCTTATCTGAGAAAGAAGCTTTAGATGACGCAAAAGCTAATGGAGGCGCAACTGATGGAGCATTTGCTACTCAGGATGAATTAATCGCACAAATCAAGAAAGATCTTAATGAAGCGGGTGCTGGTGATATTAAGTCAATTAGTGTTGATAAGGATGGCAAAGTTACTGTAGAGGCATTTGCAGATCTGAATGCTTCCTTAAATTTCAGCCTTCATGTAGGTGCTGATTCTACAGAAGACAATAAGATTGATGTCGATATTGCTATGATGAGTGCTCGTGGGCTTGGTGTAAACGGTATTCAGGTATCTGGTGATGATGATACCAAGGCTACCGCTGCTATTGATACCATTTCCGCTGCAATCCAGAAGGTTTCCACCCAGCGTTCCGCACTTGGTGCTGTTCAGAACCGTCTGGAGCACACCATCAACAACCTGGATAACGTTGTAGAGAATACCACCAGCGCAGAGTCCGCTATCCGTGATACCGATATGGCTACTGAGATGGTTAAGTACTCCAACAACAACATCCTGTCTCAGGCAGGTCAGGCTATGTTGGCTCAGTCTAATCAGGCTAACCAGGGCGTACTGTCTCTGTTACAGTAAGCTTAAGCTGAGATCAGGTTGTTTCCAAAGAGGAACGAACCATATCTGTAAGAGTTATGTAAGAACCAAGGGGCAGTCCATGAGGGGCTGCCCTTTTTGGGTTTTTATAAGACCCTTTGATCATCCAAAGATTTCCTTTCCAATTCCTTCGAAAAATTATCATAGTAATCCATGGCTGCCTGTGTAGAAATAGAAAGCTCGGTTTCTAATTCCCGGATGGTATCTTCCTTTGATACATGAAATTTTTTACATAAACGAACAATTTCCTCTGCTTTTCCTTCTTCTTTTCCATCTGCTCGACCGTCTTTGTAAATGACCCTCTTTTCCGCCTCAGCGTCATATTCGAAAAATACCATATCAATAACCTCCTTCTTATTTTCAAGTAAAAATTCCTTCAAAATATCCTTCTTAATACACACATCCACTGCCTGAACGATGGCCTGTCGGTTTGGATACACTTTTGCCTGCTTGCGGACTTCTGCAACGAACTGGGCGTACTCCTTTAAAATCTGGCAGGCATCCATCAGCTCGGCGTTGAACCCGAGATTGATATTGATTACCTGTACCTGTAATTCAAGCTGAGGAGCCTCTTCCTTATTCCGGTAGGCACTGGACAGCTTCAAGGTGCTGTATTCCGGGAGAGGATCTGTTCCATTATAAAACACCACAAAATGCGGAGTATCCAGCATCTGTAACTTGTTGGAGTAAAGCAGGTCATCCGTGTTCAGCTTAGAATATTCGCTTGCCAGATACAATAAAAAACGATACGGCATATTGGGATTCAGGGTGGACTGATGCTCAAAAAACCACAGATCAAAATCCACCACAAATGACAGGTCGTTCTGCAAGCTTAGGTAAACCGCATTTTCCAAAGTTGTAATATGCAGTAGCTCCGGATCTTCATAATGCGAGTGATTCAGCGCATTGTACAGCGAGAGCAGCTTCTCCTTGTCATGAAATATTTTCCGGAACACCAAATCCTTATAATTTCGCTTTCCGGAAGCCGGTATTGCGACAGCCACATCCCCCGGCGCAGCCGCTACCGCATTTCCATATGAAAATTCTTCCGCAACAAAATTTTTCCAGAATCTCGACACAGTATTCATCAAATACTCCTCCGAAAAATAGTTGCTGGTCATATTATTTTGTTTTAACTCCATAAATCTCCTTTCTGTCGCAAAATAAATGTAAAAGTAAAATAAAACGACATAAAAAAACAAATATTTTCCATATAAAATAAATAATAAGGGAAAACTTTGACCACTGACGGGTCTATAAGAATTTTTGAAAGAAGAAAAATTACTTCCAATACCACCATATCACAAGGTCCTTATAATGACAAGCAGAAAAATGTTACAAAAAGGCTACAAAAAATCCAGAAAAATGTTACAGAACGCTTCTAAAGTTTTACTTTCCCGGCATTTTGGGGTAAGATAAGCAGTATAGGTTCCTAAGGAACAGAAAGAGAGGGTTACTATAATTATGAGATTTCAGGACATGCCTTACGAGAGAATAGATTTTGCCAAAGTGCAGGAGGAGATGGGAGAGCTGATCCGGGAGCTGGAGGCGGCGAAGAGCGGGGAAGAGCAGTTCGAGGTGCATAAGAAGTACTATGCGCTGACGGATCGTGTGATGACGCTGATGACGATTGCTAACATTCGCTTTGACATCGATACCTCCGATAAATTCTACGAGGAAGAGCATAAATACTACGATGAGCAGGGTCCGGTATTCAGTAATCTGGTGCTGGCTTATCAGAAGAAATTATATGAATCCCCCTACAGAGCGTATCTGGAGGAGAAGATCGGTCCGGTCGCGTTCAAGAATATGGAGCTGGCACAGAAGTCCATGAGTGAGGCATTGATCCCGCTGATGCAGGAGGAGAACTCCCTGACCATGGAGTATGACAAGCTCATCGCCGGTGCGAAGATCGATTTCGACGGCAGGGAGCTGAATCTGTCCTTGTTGCGGCCCTATCTGGTGAATTCTGACCGCAATGTCCGCAGACAGGCGTGGGAGAAGATGAGTGCCTTTTTCCTGGAAAATGAGGAAAAGCTGGACAGCATCTACGACAAACTGGTGAAAAACCGTACCGCGCAGGCAAGGGCAATGGGCTATGAAAACTACCTGGAGCTGGGATATTACCGGATGAACCGCAACTGCTACGGCAAGGACGAGGTAGAGGCTTTCCGCAAGCAGATCAAGGAGTATTTCGTACCCTTCGCAGAGAAGCTGCATGACCGCAGAAGACAGCGCCTGGGTCTGGAGAAGCTCAGCTATATCGACGAGCAGGTATATTTTAAGGATGGCAACCCGGCGCCCACAGGCACTCCCGAAGAGATCATGGCAGCCGGACAGAAGATGTACCGTGAGCTGTCTCCGGAGACTGCAGAATTTTTTGACTTCATGATGGAGAACCAGTTATTTGATGTCCTGGGACGCAAGACGAAGAAGGCAGGCGGTTACATGACCTATCTGCCCCTTTACCATGCACCGTTTATCTTCGCCAATTTTAACGGTACCAGCGGTGATGTGGACGTCATCACGCATGAGTGTGGCCATGCGTTCCAGGGGTATCTCGCTGCACAGGATCCCATCAGAGAGCATGCGGATATCGGCATGGAAACTGCGGAGATCCATTCCATGTCCATGGAATTTTTCACGGAAAAGTGGATGAACCTGTTCTTCGGTGACAGAGCGCAGGATTACGTGGAAATGCATCTGGAGGATGCGGCTGCGTTTATCCCTTACGGCTGTATGGTGGATGAGTTCCAGCATATCGTCTATGAGCACCCGGAGCTGACCCCGGCAGAGCGGAAACAGGCATGGAGCCGTCTGGAACGGGAGTACAAGCCCCATCTGGACTACGAGGGAGATCCTTTCTTCGGACAGGGAGGCTTCTGGCAGAAGCAGCTGCACATTTACGACTACCCTCTGTACTATATCGATTACTGCCTGGCACAGACCTGTGCACTGCAGTACAAGGTGAAGATGGATGCCGATTTTACAGAGGCGTGGAAGAGCTATCTGAAGCTGTGTCGGCTGTCTGCCAGTGATTTTTACACCAATATGATCAAAGAAGTCGGACTGGACAGTCCTTTTGAGCCCGGATGTGTGAAAAATATCGTGGAAAAACTTGAAAAATATGTGAAATAGCTTTCTTTTTCCGCTAAAATACGGTAAAATAAGGAGTCATTGGACTTAAGACGCTAGGAAGGAGACATGTAAGCGATGTCTAAGAATGAAAAAGTTACAGAAAATAAGAAACAAAAAGAACAAACAGAACAGAAGGTCATGACAAAATATGACCGTAAGGTACAGAAGCGTAAAGAAGAGAAGGAAAAGGAGAAAAAGGAAGAGCGCATCAGCACAACAGTCGGGATCGTATTCCTCGTTGCTCTGGTATGCCTGGTGGCATCTTTCCCGATCCGGACCTATCTGGCAACCCATGAGACTTATGTAGTGATCAATGGTGAAGAGGTGAATAAGGTAGAATTTGATTATGTCTACAACACCTCCAAGAACAACTACATTACACAGTACGGAAGCTATTTAAGCTATTTCGGACTGGATACCAGCAAGGATCTGTCCACCCAGATGTATTCCGATACTCTGACCTGGCAGGACTATTTTGAGCAGAATGCTGTAGAGAGCTTGAAGCAGAATAAGGCGCTGATGGCAGAAGCCAAAGCAGCCGGCTTCACCTACGATACCACGGATGAGTACAACACTTTCAAGGAGACCATCAAAACCTCCGCTGCAGCCGCAGGCGTATCTGATAAGGAATATGTACGTTCCATCTACGGAAGCTATGCAACCATGGGTCGTATCGAAGAATATGTGAAGAATGACATGGTAATGAACGCTTATTATCAGAAGCTGCAGGAGGACAATGCTCCCAGTGATGATGAGATCCAGAGCTATTATGAGGAAAATAAGGCAACCTACGATTCCGTAGACTACCGCCTGACCACGATCGAAGCTGATCTGCCCACCGAGCCTACCGAACTGGCAGATCCCGTAGAGGAGACTGCTGCCGATACCACAGGCACCACCGATGGAACCACAGCTACTGACACTACACAGGATACCGCTTATCAGCCTTCCGATGCTGAGATCGCCAAAGCCATGGATGATGCCAAGGTGCTGGCTGATGATGCAGAGCAGACCGTGGCAAAAGACGGCGAAGCACATGAGAATGAGAAGAAGTCTTCCGTGAACTACATGATCTCCGACTGGCTGTTCGATGATGCCAGAAAGGCAGGAGACACCACTGTCATTACCAATGACAACAGCCATTGCTACTATGCCGTGGCATTTGAGAAGAGATATCTGGATGAGACTCCTTCCGCAGATGTACGTGTGATCATTCCCACCGAGGATAAGACCGGTGAAGAGATCCTGGAGGAGTGGAAGAACGGTGCAGCTACTGAGGACAGCTTCGCAGAATTGTGCAAGAAGTATACACAGGATACTTCCGCAGTAGAGAACGGCGGTCTGTTCGAGCAGGTAACCAAGACCGGTATGACAGAGGAGCTGAGCAACTGGATCTTCGACAGCAGCCGTCAGGCAGGAGATACCGTAGCCATCACTGTCAGTGACACCACTTATGTACTTTACTACATCGGACAGGATCAGCCCGAGTGGAAGATCAACATCAAGAATACGCTGGTATCCGATACAATGAGTCAGCATGTGCAGGATATTACCGCAGATGTAACGGTAGAGGATCCCAAGGGTAAGCTGAATTATCTGAAGGTGCAGGCAGAGGAATCTGCAGCTGCTGAGACTGAGACTGCAACGGCAGAGACTCAGGAGATCACCGAGGAGCAGACCGCTGCTACCGAAGAGACCGCAACACAGGCACAGTAAGGCTTGCCGGGGAACAGAACATAGACAACAGACAAGTACCTGTTTCACTGCGCAAGCAGAAGAGACAGGTACTGTTAGATTATGAGCAAAGATAGTCGAAAAATGGCGGAAAACATGATAATGTGACTTTGCCAGTTACGTGAGCTGAACAGAGAATAACTTTGAGAAAGGTATGAATAAACATGCAGGAAAAAGTTCTGGTACTGGATATTGACGGAACACTGACCAATTCCAAAAAAGAGATTACAGAAGCTACCAAACAGGGAATCTGGAATATTTTACAGCATGGACACAAGGTGATCCTGGCTTCCGGACGTCCTACGCCCGGTATGCGGAAATGTGAAGAGGAACTGGAGTTGAAGAAATACGGCGGATATCTTCTGTCCTTTAATGGAGCCCGCATTGTGGAATGTAAAACGGGAGAAGTGGTCTATCAGAGAACACTGCCCCTGTCCATTGTGCCCGGATTGTATGAATTTGCCAAAGCGAATGGCTGCGGATTGATCACTTATCAGGGGGAGGGAGTCATCTCCGCATTTGAGCCGGATAAATATGTGCAGTTAGAAGCGAGGATTAACGGAATCCCCATTCAAGTGGTGGATGATTTTGTATCCTACGTAGATTTTGATATCAACAAATGTCTGATGACGGCACCGGAAGAGATTGCTCCCAAACTGGAGAAACAGCTGCAGGAAAAATACAACGATGTGGCAAGCATCTACCGTTCCGAGCCCTATTTCATTGAGATCATGCCCAAGGATGTGAATAAAGCGACCTCTCTCGATCACATGCTGGAGGGTATGGGACTGACCAGAGAGAATGCGATCTGCTGCGGTGACGGCTACAACGACATCTCTATGATCGAATATGCGGGAACCGGCGTAGCAATGGGGAATGCCCAGCCGGCGGTCAAGGAAGCTGCAGATTACATCACCGGTACTAACGATGAGGACGGGCTGGTGGAGGTCATCGATAAATTTATCATGAAACCGGAGCAGGAATAGCCTTTCTTAGAAACAAACAATAGACACAAAGCAGTAACAAGCGAAAAATCACAGAGCAATGAGCGTGTGATTTTTGCAAAAGAGGATATATATGATTCAGATACAAATACCTGAAAAAGCGAAATATATCATAGAGACCATACAGAATGCAGGGTTTGAAGCCTATGTGGTAGGCGGCTGCGTGCGGGATTCCATCCTGGGAAGATGCCCGGAGGACTGGGACATTACTACTTCGGCGAGACCGGAGCAGGTGAAGGCGCTGTTCCGTCGTACCATTGACACCGGGATCCAGCACGGTACCGTGACAGTCATGTTGGACAAAGAGGGCTTCGAGGTCACCACTTACCGCGTGGATGGAAAATACGAAGACAGCCGACATCCCAGGGAGGTTACTTTTACCCCGAATCTGGAAGAAGATTTAAAACGCCGGGATTTCACCATCAACGCCATGGCATATAATGAAACAGAAGGTCTGATCGATATCTTCGGTGGCTTACAGGATATCGGGGCGAAGCTGATTCGCTGCGTGGGCGATCCGGAGGAACGTTTCGGAGAGGATGCTCTGCGCATCATGCGTGCCATCCGTTTCTCTGCGCAGTTAGGCTACGAGATCCATGAGGACACCGAAGCGGCGATCCGGAAGCTGGCACCGACTTTGCAGAAGATCAGCGCGGAACGGATTCAGGTGGAATTGACCAAGCTGCTGATCTCCCCTCATCCTGACACCTTGCGAGATGCTTATGACATGGGTGTCACGAAGGTGATCCTGCCGGAATTCGATGCCATGATGGAGACTCCTCAGAAGCATAAGCACCATAAATACAACGTAGGGGAGCATACCTTACATGCCCTCATAGAGATCGCACCTGAGAAGAATCTGAGGTATGCTATGCTGCTTCATGATATCGGCAAGCCTGAGACACTTACCGTGGATGAAAACGGCACCACCCATTTCCACGGACATCCCGCAGTGGGTGAGGAGATGGCACGCAGGATCCTTAGGAGACTCCGATTTGATAATGATACAGTGGCAGTGGTGACCCGTCTGGTAAGATATCATGATTATGGTAATGATGTTACACCTGACCTGCGGATCGTGCGCCGGGCTGTGAATAAGATCGGGGAAGACATCTTCCCGCTATTGTTCCCGGTGAAACAGGCGGATATCCTGGCACAGAGCGATTATCTGCGGGCAGAGAAGCTGGAGAACCTGGAGCTCTGGAAGCAGTTATATGAAGAGATGCTGGAGAAAAAGCAGTGCGTATCCTTGAAAACGCTGGCTGTCACCGGCAGAGATCTCATTGCTATGGGAATGAAGCCCGGCAGGGAGTTGGGCGATATGCTGCAGAAGCTATTGGAACTGGTCTTAGAGCACCCGGAGCAGAATACCAGAGAACAACTGCTGGAAAAGGCGGGCGAGCTGGCAGCAGGCAAAGAGTGAGCATACTTTTATAAGATCTCTCATAAGATAGCGTAGGAACCGTCAAACCGGTTAAGTACATATCTTAGGAGGGGTTGTAAGTGAATGACAGAGCGGTGGCACTGCTGGAGCAGTATGAGATAGAGGTATTGCGTACCCGAAAAGGGCGGGGGGCGATTCTGTGCGATACACAGCAGGGCTGCCTGATCTTCAAGGAATATACAGGACGCGAGGAACAGCTGCGTCTGCAGGAACAGGTGCTTAAACATCTGGAGGCTTGTGGGAATATCTCTGCGGAGAGACTGCTTTCCACCAGAGAGGGTGCGCTGTCGGTCACGGACAGAGACGGTGTCAGATATATTCTGAAGACCTGGTGGGAAGGCAGAGAATGTAACATCCGTGACAGGGAAGAATGCATGGAAGCCATGGGGCTGTTGGCAAGGCTTCATGGAGATCTGGAATTTCGACCGGTATTTCCGGAGACGGAGGACGAACCGGCACCTAAAATAGAGAGATATCTTCCCAGCAGAGATTATGAGAAGCATAACAGAGAACTGAAACGCGCCCGGAAATTCTTAAAACAGCGAAGCCAGAAGACCTGGTTCGAGATTCGTCTTGCAGCCGTACTGGATTCTTTTTTAGAGGAAGCGGTGAAGGTCAGTAACGAGTGGAAAGCGCTGGAAGAAGAGACTGTGGCGGCACAGGATGCCGAAGCAAACGTAACCTTTTGCCACGGCGATTATCAGTATCATAATATATTGCGGCAGGACAGAGACTTTTTCCTGGTGAATTTTGAAAAATGCCAGGCAGACGGTCCGGTGAGAGATCTATATCATATCCTGCGAAAATTATTGGAAAAAAGTGAATGGGACCGAAGTCTGGGAATCGGACTACTTGAAAGCTACGAGAAAGTCAGACCGCTTACTCTTACGGAGAAGAGGGATCTGTATTATCGACTGTCTTATCCGGAGAAACTGTGGAAGATCGTTAACTTCTATTATAATTCGGGAAAGGCATGGATACCGGAGAAAAATCAGGAGAAGCTGGAGCACCTCTTAGAGCAGGAGACTGCCAGAAAACGATTCCTGCGAATCATGGAGCCGTAAGGCACCGGGAAGGAACAAAGGCATGAACGTAAGATACAGGAAGAAAATAACATGTATTTTGCTTATGACAGTATTGTCAATAAGTGGCTGCGGGCAGGCATCTACTGCAGGAAATGTACAGGACACAGTAACATTGCAGACAACGGAAGAATCCGACAGAGTGGATACCGGCTTCGTGGTGACGAATCCGGCCAGCTATGATTCGGCGGATACGGCTATACTGGTGGATATCAACAGTGTTGACAACACTGTCACATTGCTGAATCTGGATCTTGGGAAGCAATATACCCTGTCCGTGGACGGGACTACGCGCTATGCGGATAAATACGGCAAGGCAATCTCCCTGGAGCAGCTGGGAGAGGGCGATATCGTGGATGTAACTTTTCTGAAGACGAAGAAGCATCTGACAACTCTGCAGCTGTCCCGGTCGGCATGGCAGTATGATGATGTGGAGCGCTATGATTTGAATACCGTACGCCGGGAAGTGACCATCGGGGAAGAAGTCTTCAAACTGTCCCGGGATACCCGGTATTTTTCCCAGGGGCACGGTATCGAAGAAATGGATCTCAACCCTTCCGATATCCTGACTTTTCATGGGATAGACACCACAGTACTCAGCGTAACGGTGGAGAAGGGACATGGGTATCTCAGACTGGTAAATGATGAAAATTTTATCGGCGGATGGCTGGAGATCGGGCAGGAGCAGATCGTCCGGATCACGGAGGACATGCTGGTGACGGTGCCTGAGGGCAGTTATCAGGTGGATATCAGCTATAACGGCGGAGGCGGCACGAAAAATGTGGTGATCAACCGTAATGAAGAGACCGCGCTGGACATCGGGGATCTCGAGGTCGCCGAGGCGAAGTACGGTATGGTGCTGTTCTCCATGAATCCTTCCGGCGCGGAACTGTATATCGACGGTAGCCAGGCGGATCCCTCCCAGCCCATCACGCTGGAATATGGCATCCATCAGATCATAGCGAAGGCGGACGGCTATAAATCTCTGACCCAGTACCTGCGGGTAGCCCAGGAGTCAGCAGGCGTGGATGTGGAGCTGGACAAGGTAGATTCGGACAGCGATAGCGATGAGAGCACGGGCAGTTCGGCTTCGACATCGTCCACTGCGACTTCCGCTACATCAGATACTACAACGACTTATTACCGGGTACATATCGATGCACCGGAAAACGTGGAAGTATATCTCGATGGCAACTACGTGGGAATCTCGCCCTGCAGTTTTAAAAAGACTTCGGGAAGCCATGTGATCACCCTGCGCAAGTCCGGATATGAGACCAGGAGTTATACCGTGCAGGTGGACGAAGAAAAGAAGGATGTGTCCTATTCCTTCGTAGATCTGGTGGCAAGTACATCGGCATCGGAGTAAGCGTTACAAAGGCGTGAGAAATGCCGTAAATATGCGGAAATGCCTTGACAAAAGGGATAAAAACAGATATATATATTTATAGACGTTTCAAAAGAACTATTTTCGAGCGTAAATTTAATCACGAAAACTCATTATAGGAGGAGTTCAATATGAACAAAACAGAATTAGTTGCAGCTATGGCTGATCAGGCTGGTCTTTCCAAGAAGGACGCAGAGAAGGCATTAAAGGCTTTCACCGATGTTGTTGCTGAAGAGTTAAAGAAGGATGGTAAGGTTCAGTTAGTTGGCTTCGGTACTTTCGAAGTATCCAGCAGAGCAGCAAGAGAGGGTAGAAATCCTCAGAGCGGCAAGCCTATGAAGATCGCTGCTTCCAAGGCTCCTAAGTTCAAGGCTGGTAAGGCATTAAAGGATATGCTGAACGCTTAATAGAAGCTGAATTTTCAGAGACTCGAGAGGACAACCTTTCGGGTCTCTTTTGTATCTGTGAACGAATTAAGAGGATAGGAACATGAGATTAGATAAATATTTAAAGGTATCCCGTCTGATCAAGCGGCGTACCGTGGCAAATGAAGCCTGTGACAGCGGCAGAGTATTGATCAATGACAAGCCTGCGAAGGCATCTGCCAACGTAAAAGAGGGAGACATCATCACCATCTCTTTCGGTAATAAAGAGGTTAAGGTGGAAGTCCTGGATGTGCAGGAGACGGTGAAAAAAGAAGCAGCAAAAGAACTTTTCCGTTATATTTAATTTACGTATAAATTCCCATTTTGTACCATAAGATGAAATATAAGTCCGTACAGTGGAACAGGTGTGGCAAGGATGGGAGGACATATGGAAGATTTAAATACAGCAGGACGCATGCATAAAATATCGATAACGAATCGCCGGACCTGCACGGTGAACGGGGTAAACGATGTGCTTTCTTTTGATCTGCGGGAGATTGTGCTGGAGACGGAGCAGGGGATGCTGATGATCCGCGGAAATGAGCTACATGTGAACCGCCTGACTCTGGATAAAGGGGAAGTGGATATCGACGGCAGGATCGACAGCTTTGTATATTCGGATACCGCAGCATCCGGAGAAAAACAGGAATCTCTTCTCACCAGGCTGTTCCGCTGATGAATGAGAATGTTTTTCTGCTGCATGCCGTTCTCCTGGGTGTGGAGATCACTTTTCTATATGATATACTGCGGATCCTGCGGAGAGCTTTTGCCCACAGTGGCATCATGGTGTCACTGGAGGATATCGCGTTCTGGATTTATTGTGCAGGGAAAGTGTTCCTGCTGATGTTTCGGGAGAGTAATGGGAATCTGCGGTGGTTCGCCGTACTGGGTGCATTGACGGGAATGTACCTGTATCACAGAACCTTCAGCCCACTTTGGGTAAAATATGTATCCGGACTGCTTAACAGCATCTTAAGCCCTATCCGCAGGAAAATGCGGGCGGTGAAGAGTTGGCTAAAAAAGCAGTTGACGAGCCTGTGGAAAATGCTTAATATATTCTATAAAGGGAGATGCGCGTATGGCAAAGAGAAGAATAGCCTACCGCAGGAGACGACACCAGAACCGGTTCAGCATGTTCTTAGTGAGCCTGGTCGTATTGATGATCATGGTCGTCGTGGCAGTGCGGAGTGTGGAATTACAACGGAAGATTGATGGATACGACATGCAGATCGCAGGCCTGAACGCGCAGATCGAAGCGGAGAATACCAGGACGGAACAGATCGAGGAGTATCGTAAGTACACACAGACCAAGGCTTATGTGGAGGAAGTAGCCAAGGATAAGCTGGGACTGGTGTATGAGGGTGAGATCCTTTTTCAGGAGGATAAATAAGCAGGGAGACTTTTTCTTAAGTTGACCTGCTTTTTTTGTCGCAAAAAATGAAGTACCCGGATCCTTAAATTTGACAAAAAGAAAACAACAACCGTCCTATAATCGTGAAGGCAGAAAGGGGAAGGATCATGGTTATAGGGAAAAAGGAACAGAGAAATCCGAGACAGGAACAGTGTGCACAGGTGTCCATGCTCTGCAGGCAGAGATTATTGGGATATGCGGAAAGCTTTGAAGAATTGGGGAAAAGTTTTTGTGAGGAAGTGGGGATTGTCGGGGATGACAGGCAGAGCATTTTGGAAAAATACATGCTTCAGCAGAGCCGGCAGATCATGGGAGATCATTTACAGACCGTGGCCAGGATCATGGAACGGGTCGCCGGAGAGGAATTGGTCTACCTTCCGTTAGAAGAGAAAAAAAGAAAAAGTCTGACGCAGGCGTTTGGTAGTGAGGGAATCCAGGCAAGGGAATTATGTTATGTCCGGAAAAAGAGCATATCAGGAGGCATCAGTATGACACTTTCCACGGAACGATCCGGATGCAAAGCTTCGCAGGCGGCGGATATGCTGACGGTACTGTTGGGGAAGCGGCTGCAGCCATCGCCGGGGAGTCCCTATCTGATCGAAAAGGAGCCCCATTGCTTCCTGTTCACGGAGGAACCGGGATATGTAGCTCTCACCGGTGTGAGCCGGGCACTGAAAGAGGGGGAGAAAATCTCAGGCGATCAGTATACGATGCTCGAGTCGGAGAGGGGCAGGCTGATACTGCTATTGTCGGACGGCACCGGCGCCGGGGAGGATGCCGGCCGGGGAAGTGGCAGGGTATTGGATCTCATGGAGAAAATGCTGGAAGCTGGATTCGATACGGAAGCTTCTGTTAATATGTTGAATTCCGCATTGTATGCTCAAAATGAAGAGGGGGATCATCCCACTGTGGATATCTGCAGTCTGGATCTGTATACCGGAGAATGTGAGATCTGTAAGGTGGGCGGAGTGGCTACTTTTATCAAAGGAAGCAGTGGCACGGAATATATCGGCGGAGACAGTCTGCCTCTTGGTATATTTCAGAAGGCACAGACTGAGCGGAACGTGCGGATGCTGAAACCGGGAGAAATGTTAGTCATGATGACGGACGGTGTGCTGGATGCACTGGAAGATGACTGTGAGGAGCGTATGCGGAATAGGATCGATATGCTGGAAGAACAGAATCCCCAGGAGATCGCAGAGAAGATACTTTCTTATGCCATATGCAGCTGCGGAGGCAGGATCCGGGATGATATGACAGTGTTTGTGCTGTGCTTGTGGGAGAATGCGTGATTGCTGCCTTGATTTTTCCGCATAATTAGGATAGAGTAAAAACATGAATACATGGATGGATACGCGAGAAAAAGTATTTGCATATATCAGAGAACACCGTATGCTGCAGGCGCACGATCGTGTGGTAGCAGGCGTCTCCGGAGGGGCAGACTCGGTTTGCCTCTTATTTTTGTTGCTGGAATGGCAGAAAATATGTCCGATCGATATTGCTGTAGTACATGTGAATCACGGGATCCGTGCCGAGGCAGGAGAGGATGCCCGGTATGTCGAGAAGCTCTGCGGGGAGAGAAAAATCCCCTATTTCCTGACCCGGGCGGATGTACGGGACAGAGCCGGACGGGAGAAAATCTCCGAGGAGGAAGCCGGACGCAGAACGAGGTATGAAGCCTTTGAACAAGTGGCGAAGGAGTGGGGGGCCACGAAGATCGCTGTGGCGCACAACAGCAACGACCGCAGCGAGACCCAGCTGTTTCATCTGTTTCGGGGCAGTGGAATCCGGGGACTGGCGAGCATACTGCCGGTGCGGGATAACATCATACGACCGATCCTGTGTCTCGAGAGATGGGAGATTGAAGACTTTTTAATACAACAGGGAATTTTCTTCTGTAAGGATGCTACCAACGATGAGGACGATTACACCAGGAACCGGATCCGGCATCATATTTTACCCTATGCGGAGCAGAATATTGCGCGGGGCTGCGTGACACATATGAACCAGACAGCGGAGCTGCTGGCGGAGACGGAAGAATATCTAAAGCTTCAGACGGCGGAGGCAGTGAACAGATGCATACGGAGCATAAAGGCTCCGGGCAGTGCGCTACAGCCGGATGTGAGCAGTCGGGCACAAGAGGTGTATATCGCGGTGGAACCTTTTCTGACGCTGCATCCGGTGATCCGTAAAAGACTGTTGTATGAAGAGGTAAAAAGACTTTCCCCCGGGCAGAAAGACATCACCTATCAGCATATTGCGGAACTTCTGACATTGTTTACGCAGGAAGGAAACCGGACGCTCTGCCTTCCCTTCGGAATCCGCGGCAGGCGGCAATATGGACAGGTCATCCTGGCGATACAGATGGGTCAGACAACGAAAGAAACGGACAGCGGCATGCAGACTGCTGTTGCGACGCCGCTCTGGCAGCAGCGGGATAAGGATATGGCTCCCGGACAGATGAAAACAGTGGAATGTGCCCTGGGCACACTGAAATATTCTGTGTATGAGGTGCCCTCTGGATCTGAAAAAAACCAAGAAGTTCCCACAAATCAGTATACGAAATGGTTTGATTATGATAAAATAAAAAAATGTCCGACGATACGTACAAGGCAGACAGGAGACTATCTGACCATTGCAGACGGCAGAGGAGGAATGATCCGTAAATCATTAAAAAGCTATTTTGTCGATCAGAAAATTCCACGCAAGGAACGTGACAGACTGCCGATCCTGGCGGAGGAAGATCATGTGCTGTGGGTCATGGGATATCGCATCAGCGAATATTATAAAGTTACGGAGAATACAAAACGTATTTTAAAGGTACAATTAATAAGAAAGGAGTTCGCCTAAGAGCGAAGAGACAAAAGAAAATGGCAGAACATATCAGAGTACTGTTGACAGAAGAGGAAGTAGATAAGAGAATTCAGGAGATTGGAGAACAGATCAGCAAGGACTATGCGGGTAAGCAGGTACACCTTGTATGCGTATTGAAGGGCGGCAGCTTCTTCATGTGTGAACTGGCAAAGCGTATCACCGTTCCCGTATCTCTGGATTTCATGTCTGTATCCAGCTATGGCAGCGACACCAAGTCCAGCGGTGTGGTAAAGATCGTAAAAGACCTGGATGAATCCCTGAAGGATAAGGACGTTATCGTAGTAGAGGATATCGTAGACAGTGGCAGAACCCTAAGCTATCTGTTAGAGATGCTTCGTGACAGAGGACCGGCTTCCTTACGTCTGTGCACCCTGTTGGATAAGCCGGAGAGAAGAGTCATCGATGTTCATGTAGATTATACCGGATTTAATATTCCCGATGAATTCGTAGTGGGCTACGGGCTGGATTATGATCAGAGATATCGTAATCTGCCTTACATCGGTGTGGTAGAATTCGATTAAGCAATACGAAGATGCAGGAGGCCCGTGAAGTTGAAACAAAACGGCAGAACAATTAACTCATATTTTATATTTATCATACTTCTGGTCATGGTGATCGTAGGGCTCAATCTGTTGAGCGGTCGGGAAGAGGAATATACCAGAGCAGAATTTATCGCGGATCTGGATGCCGGAAATGTATCGGAGATCGTAATACAGCCTAATGGAGAAGCCCCTACCGGCTATCTGGAGATCCAGATGAAGAACGGACTGAATCATAAGCTGTATGCTACGGATATCACCGAGCTGGAGACACTGGTCCGCGAGTACGGATTTGATCCCGTAGTGAATGACATTGAGAGAGAGAACTGGTTCCTTACTTATATGCTGCCGATGCTGGTAGTACTGGCTGTGGGTGTATTCCTTTTCATGATGATGAATGCCCAGCAGGCCGGTGGCGGTAACGGTAAAATGATGAACTTTGGCAAGAGCCGGGCCAAAATGTCCATGGGTGACAAGAGCGTCACTTTTGCACAGGTAGCCGGTCTGAAGGAGGAAAAAGAGGAACTGGAGGAAATCGTTGATTTCCTGAAAGAGCCCGGAAAATACACCGGTGTCGGTGCGAGAATACCCAAGGGTGTTCTGCTGGAGGGACCTCCCGGAACCGGTAAGACACTGCTGGCGAAAGCTGTGGCAGGAGAAGCCGGAGTACCTTTTTTCAGCATCTCAGGTTCTGATTTCGTGGAAATGTTCGTCGGTGTCGGTGCATCCCGTGTGCGTGATCTGTTTGAAGAAGCGAAGCACAATGCACCCTGTATCGTGTTCATCGATGAGATCGATGCCGTGGCGAGACGCCGTGGTACCGGTATGGGCGGCGGACACGATGAGAGAGAGCAGACCCTGAACCAGTTACTGGTAGAGATGGATGGTTTCGGTGTCAACGAAGGCATTATTGTCATGGCAGCTACGAACCGCGTGGATATTCTGGATCCTGCGATCCTGCGTCCCGGACGATTTGACCGTAAGGTAGCGGTAGGGACTCCGGATGTGGGCGGCAGAGAAGAAATACTGAAGGTACATGCGAAGAATAAGCCCCTGGGAGATGATGTAAATCTACAACAGCTCGCACAGACTACCGCAGGATTTACCGGAGCGGATCTGGAGAATCTGTTGAACGAGGCAGCGATCATCGCAGCGAAGGAGAATCGTTCCTTTATCGCGAATAAAGATGTTAAGAGGGCGTTTATCAAAGTAGGAATCGGTGCGGAGAAGAAGAGCCGCATTATTTCCGACAAGGAGAAGAAGATTACGGCATATCATGAAGCAGGTCATGCGATCCTGTTCCATGTGCTGCCGGATGTGGGCCCTGTCTACACCGTATCCATTATTCCTACCGGCGTAGGGGCAGCCGGTTACACCATGCCTCTGCCGGAAAAGGATGAGATGTTTGCCACCAAGAGCCGTATGCTCCAGGATATCATGGTATCTTTGGGCGGACGTATCGCAGAGGAGATCATCTTCGGAGATATTACCACCGGCGCATCCAGTGACATTAAGAAAGCCACCAAGACAGCCCGCCGTATGGTAACCCGTTACGGAATGTCTGATAATATCGGAGTCATCTGCTATGATGATGACGATGATGAGGTCTTTATCGGTAAAGATCTGGCACATGCCAAGGCTCACAGTGAGGAGATTTCCGGTGAGATCGATAAGGAAGTCAAGCGGATCATAGATGACTGCTATACCAAGGCAAAAGACATTATTATGCAACATGAGAATGTACTTCACAGTTGCGCTAAGCTCCTGTTAGAAAAGGAAAAGATCAACAGAGAAGAGTTTGAAGCACTTTTCGTATAGGAAAAGGTTTTCGAGGGTGTTTCGTATATTTGGTAGTATTGTACAAACTGTTTTTGTAAAAAATAAACAAAAACAAATATGCACTTTTGTAATATTTGTGAATTTTGAGAATAGTCAAAAATAGTAGTGCATGCTATTATAATACTCGTAACCCCCCCAATACATTATATAGTTTTTTGCTATACCCCATAAGAAAGAAATACCTTCTCTAAAAAGGACAGTCCTCCCAAGACTGTCCTTTTTACCGTTCAAAAACAAGCAGGCTGTTGTCAGATGTAAGGAAAAAGGGTATAATTACATATGTGTGTGCTGCACAGGTAAGAATAGCAGGAGTATAATATAAATAATAAGACATTAGTCTCAGAAAGGATAGATACTATGGATCTGGAGCTATTACGTCGAACAGAATATAATCAGCAGTATATTGCTGCCATGAGGCCTGTATTTGACAGGAGAGCTCTTTTTACGGATACAAGTGCGGAGTATGTGATCCCGGAAGAGCCGGAACCATATTCCGAGGTGACGATCCGTTTCCGTACCGCCAGGAACAACGTGGACAGAATATTCCTCGTAAGCGGTGGGCAGAAGCACCTTATGGTACGAGTGGAGAGCGATAATGATTTTGATTATTATGCCTATGTAATGCGTCTGGATGACCAGAAGGTATCTTACTATTTTGAAGTACAGACCGGCAGGATCACGGGTATTTTTGATATGCGAGGACTGGTGCAGGAGGTCAACGAGTATTATGACTTTATCATCATTCCCGGCTTCCATACTCCCGACTGGGCAAAAGGTGCGGTAATGTACCAGATCTATACGGATCGTTTCTGCAACGGCGATCCTTCCAACGATGTGCTGACCAATGAATACTGCTATATCGGGGAGCCGGTGCACCGTGTAGAGGACTGGGGACGATATCCTGCACAGATGGATGTCCGTGAGTTCTACGGCGGAGATCTGCAGGGCGTGTTGGACAAGATGGACTACCTGCAGGAGTTGGGCGTTGAGGTAATTTATTTTAACCCTCTGTTCGTATCCCCATCCAACCATAAATACGATATTCAGGACTATGATTATATTGATCCCCATCTGGGTAAGATTGTCAGTGATGAGGGAGAGCTGCTTCCGGACGGACAGCGGGAGAACCGTTTCGCGTCCCGCTATATCGACCGTGTGACCAATAAGGCAAACTTAGAGGCGAGCAACGAGATGTTTGCCCAGGTAGTGGGCGAGGCGCACCGCAGAGGCATGAGAGTCATATTGGACGGTGTGTTCAACCACTGCGGATCCTTTAATAAATGGATGGACAGAGAACGTATCTACGAGAATGCGGAAGGCTATGACAAGGGTGCTTATGTCAGCGCAGACAGCCCTTACCGGAATTATTTCGATTTCCACAATCAGGCAGCATGGCCCTATAACAATTCCTATGACGGATGGTGGGGACATGATACCCTGCCGAAGCTGAATTACGAGGGTTCTCAGGAACTGATGGATTACGTTCTTCATGTGGCGAAAAAATGGGTATCTCCGCCCTATAATGTGGATGGCTGGAGACTGGATGTGGCGGCAGACTTAGGCCATAGCCAGGAGTTCAATCATCATTTCTGGCAGGAATTCCGGAAAGCGGTAAAAGAGGCCAATCCGGAGGCTATTATTCTGGCAGAGCATTACGGCAATACCAGGGACTGGCTGCAGGGCAACGAATGGGATACTGTCATGAACTACGATGCGTTCATGGAGCCTGTGACCTGGTTCCTCACCGGTATGGAGAAGCACAGCGATGATTACAGAGAGGACCTGCTTGGTAATGCAGAGAGCTTCTGGGGAGCCATGCGGCATCATACCTCCAGTTTTTCCATGCCCAGCTGGCAGGTGGCTATGAATGAACTGTCCAACCATGATCATTCCCGTTTCCTGACGAGAACGAACCATAAGGTGGGACGTACCAATACTTTAGGCCCCCAGGCTGCAGAGCAGGGCATTAATAAGGCAGTGTTTCGGGAGGGTGTTGTGATCCAGATGACCTGGACGGGCGCACCGACAATCTACTACGGAGATGAAGCGGGCGTCTGCGGATTCACAGATCCCGACAACCGGAGAACCTATCCCTGGGGACATGAGGATCAGGTGCTGTTGGCGTTTCACAAGGATATTATCCGCCTGCGCCGTGAGAACGAGGAACTGCGTACAGGTTCCCTGAAAATGCTGGAGAATGATTATAACTTCATCTCCTACGGGCGTTTTAACCGCAAGGGACAGTGTGCGATCCTGATCAACAATAATTATCATCCGATCACCAAGGAGATCCACGTATGGGAGATCGGAGCCACTAAGACGGGCAAGATGAAAGTGATCCTGCAGTCCAGAGATGATGGATATTGTATGGAAGGCGAGGAGTATGAGATCAAGGCAGGTAAGATCCTGATCGAGATGCCCCAGACTTCCGCAACGATCCTGAAATTCGTGCAGGAATAACAATTTACCAAAGACAGAGAGGATTTTAGATGTTTACCATCATTATTACCTTACTGTTGCCGCTGGTATCCTTAGGAATCTGGCGGCAATATGTTTTAAAAAATAACGGAAGCACCGGGAAAGCAGTAACCGGCAGTAAAGGAGGGTATGTTCTTCGTTATGCATCGTGCCTGATGATCATGTTTTTTGGACCCTGGGTGTTGCTTTCCCTGACCGGCAATGATGACAATACGATCTGGAGAAAACTCATCGAATCCAGAGAATATGCAGTCAAAGTGCTGATCCTGGAGATCTGCATCATGCTGGCATATACCATCTGTGAACTGTTCGTGGAAGAGGCGAAAGCCGGCAAACATGAGAAGATCCGGAAGGTGTTCGGAAAAATCGTGGACAGCAAAGTATGGAAGATCATCTGCAGATACATAGCCCCGGCAGTGATGCTGGCAGCCACAGCTTTTATGGTGTACCTGAATTTCAGCATGATGTCCGACCGTGTATTGTGGGGCGACGAAGCTTTTTCTGCAAATACTGCACATAAGAGCATCGGCGGTATCCTTCAGGTAATGTATTACTGGGACAATCATCCGCCGCTGTATTATTACTGGCTGAAACTGTTCGGAACACTGTTCGGATTCAGCGTTCCGGTATTCCATCTGGCATCCCTGGTACCTTTTGTCATTGGACTGGTGCTGGCGCTGACTGTGGTGCGGAAGCGTTTTGGTATGCTGCCCGTTGCATTTTTCCTGACGATTTCCGGACTGGGACAGGCGTGCCTGGAATATAATCTGGAAGTGCGTATGTATGCGCTCGCATTTTTATGCGTCATGGGCTGTTTCTATTGCTCTTACCGGGTTATTGCAGACGGCAGCAGGAAGACCTGGGTGGGAATGGTGCTGTGGGCACTGGCTGCGGCATATTCGCATTATTATGCACTGGTAGCGGTGGGAATTATGATGTTTTTCACCGGAGTGGCAGTCTGGATCAAATATCGTGGTAAGACCTGGAAAAAGGGTGTGCTGGCGATCGTAGCTTTTTTCATTGGCTATGCACCCTGGCTGTATTTCCTCTATGCGGGTCTTCGGACTGTCAGCGGAGGCTGGTGGATGACGGAGATCCTCGGACTGGATAAGAGCCTGGAGATCGTCATGGGCGGCAGGAGGATGAATGTAATCGTATTTCCGTTGCTGTTAGTATTGCTGATAGTGACGCTGGTGGCGGATTCGTCCCTGTTTTCCATGGGAGAAGAGGGTATTCGTCTGCAGAAGCCGTCAGTGAAAAGATGGTCTGACAAAACATATGCCATGGTAGTAGGTGCCTGCACGATCCTTGGAACGCTGGCATTTGCGTATCTGCTGAGTGTTGTAATGGCACCGATGCTGGCACAGAGATATCTGTATCCGTTAAGTGCAGTGGCGATCATGATGCTGGTCATCGGCAGCAGCCGTCTGCTGGAACAGGTGACGGAGCTGGAGAACCGGTCCTGGAAGGGCTTGGAGCTGTTATCCCGATTGCTGTTTGTGCTGTTACTGCTTGTAATGTTTGGCATGGGAATACAGAATTACCGGGAATGCTATGGCAGTTATGAACAGCAGAAGGTAGAGACTGATAAGACTCTGGATCTGATCGGTACGCCCGAAGAGGATGTGCAGATGGTCACCAACGGAGTGAAACACCTCGGATGGACAGTATTGTATTATTATTACCCCGATAATGAGATTGTAAACGGCGATTACAACCAGGCAGAATCCGACAGATTCTGGTACTTTACACCAGATGCCATGAGCGATGAGGCTGTTGCCGGATTACAGCAGGATGGATATCGGGTGACTGATTACGGGCAGATGCAGCTGGCGCAGTATCCTTTTTATCTGTACTATATTGAAGCAGTTCAGCCTGCACCATTCGTAAAGTTGCGTTAGCACGCTTTGAGTGCGAGCACCCAATCGTCGCTTCTGTCATCCCATGGCTGAACTTTTACACTAAAATAATAAAAAATATCTTGCAATTTGTGTGAACATATGCTACAATTTCACATTGTTAGGGCACTTTGCCTGACATGGATGGATTCCCGAGTGGCCAAAGGGGACAGACTGTAAATCTGCTGCAAATTGCTTCGGTGGTTCGAATCCACCTCCATCCAGTTGCGTTGATGAGCTCAATGGAACAGTGCTTAGCGCGTAAGTCCATGCAGTCGAGTATAACGCAATGCGTCCGCTGGTGTGGCGGAATAGGCAGACGCAAGGGACTTAAAATCCCTCGGGGGCAACTCCGTGCCGGTTCAAGTCCGGCCACCAGCATCAATTTAAGAGTAGGAGAAACGTTGATTTTACAGCGTTTCTCCTATTTTTGAATTTATCCTATATAAACAAACAAGAATGTCGGCATTGCTGACATCCTTGTACAATGTTGGGCTAGTTCCATTTTAATTCCAATTCTCTGTTTTGCTCTTTGCAATCTGACAAATACAGATTAATTAGTGTTTGATAGGGAATACCACATTTTTCTGATTTTGCCTTGAAGAAATCAATGGTATCACCATCAATGTTAATAGTAATCTGCTTTTTTACACGCTTTGCATAGGGATTTTTTCTGGGATTTAATTTTTCGATATCGTATTCTTTTTCCATTGACTTACCACCTTTCGTTAATTTTGTAGTATTGAGTTGTTTCATTCTTGGTTGCTTTTCTGGCGGAGATAATACGAATAACATCATCCATACCGCGATAACAATGACATACAATTAACATTTTTGCATGATCGCTTAGCCCCAACATCATAAACCTTTCTTCCTCTTGTGAATGATTGGGATCGTCAAACAAAATGGCATTTTCATCCGCAAATACAGTGCTGGCTTCTGAAAATGTGATGTGATGTTTTGACTCGTTGATGGCTGCTTTATTATCATCCCATTCAAAACTAATACCTTTCATAATTAAATTATAATTATAATATAATTATATGTCAAGGGATTGAATTTTATTCAATAATTTTAATGATATTCAATGTGAATTGTAATGAAATGAAAAATGTGTAATCAAAAGATTAATGTGATAAAATGGTAGTGCAGAAAGTGAAAAAGAACTTGCCTGTAGTGGAGGAGTAGAATGGAGAGTATGATATCATGAGTGAAGCAGTAGAGGAATATGCAAAGGAATATGTAAGGGAAAAGCAGGCGGTCAATGTGAAAAACATTATGGAAGATACTGGATTTACCGTGGAACAAGCATTAGACGAGGCAGATTTGCTGGCAGAAAATAGTAACGAGAGAATGACACATGAAGAAGTGTATCGCGCGCTGAAGAGCAGAGTAACAATTCCTTTTACACTCCATGGCATAGAAGAAATGCTTACAGTAGAATACAAACAAGGCACAGATCCCAGGGAAATTGGCTATGATGCCCTTCATGGATTTCCGATAGATAAAATATGTTGCATAGGTTATCCAGTAATGCATGGTTACTTTGAACATATGAATGCGACCGGTTACCGGAGATCCTGCGGGTTTATTCAGTTTGTGGAAAGAATTGAAAATCATGGGGAAAACAGAGAGTTTTCCATAGATGTCAGTGATGAAAACCTGGAAAAAGGGAATCCGTATTTTGCGCATGGTTATCCGGCAGAAATATTTGATGCGCCTTGTTGTAATTTGGCTGGGTGTAGACATTTGAAATGGACAGCTTATACCTATCTAGTAGATCTGCCCTCCCGCATGAATAGCAATAAACTGAAATTCCTGGGCGGATACTCCTGGGGATATGAAGAGGATGAAAACGGTCCACAGAGATTATTACCGCTAGAGATATTGACAGAAAATGACTGGGAAAAGCATGCAACGGAAAAAGGAATATTAAAGATATCCCAAATAACAGGAGGCTGTACTGCTAAGTTATGAAGAATAGATATAAACAAAAACTGATCTTCGTTATTGCAATTTTATGTTTGAGCTTAGTAAGCTGTAAAAGTAAAACAGAGCCAATTAATAATATTGCATCATGGACACCGGATGATGGTTGGACAATAAATGGAATTGATATTAGAGATGATTATGCCAATTTCATATTATTATATCAAGATCAGGAAATAGCAGATGTGGAAATTTCAAAATTTGCAGAATCATCATGGATTGATCGGGAAACAACAGCAGATAAATTTGTGCAAGTATATTTAGGTCAGCATGCAGAACTAAAGAGCAGTAGTGAGTTACAATTAGGTAGGAAAGAAGAAAAAATTCAAAAACTTATAGTTGCATGGGAATTAAGTGCTGCAGAGGTCGAAAATGGAGCAACTCCTCCAAAGGATGAAATATGGTATTTTGGATTTTCTAAGAATGAAGTTTTGTTTTGCGCACAACTGTTGGATGAAAATGAGGAATTAGAATTTGAAACCATAATGAGAACGCTCAAATATTGAGATGTTGAGTGATAAGATTGAAAATGGGAACTATAGGGGATTTATTATCTCGATTGTAACCCCCAATGCTCTTTTCCTTTAATTAATAGTTTCCTGTATATGACAAATAAATACTTTATTTGTTAGAGAAAAATACTATATAAATCCCTGTTTCCTATTAAGGAGACAGGGATTTATATAATTTAGATAATACTGGGATCAAAGCGGTAAGATTGTAAACGCTATGGAGCGTTTACGTAAGAGAGATTCGATAAGGCTCTCAAATATTTTGTTTCACGATTCTTGAAATCAGCCCAACCGCTACATTTCGTTCCGAATCAATCCGGGTGACTACAAAGCTTACTTCGTCTTTCTTTCCGGGAAGCCTGGAATCATAGCAGCTATGAGCGACAGCATTGACTCCGATACTTAAACGGATAAAGACAGTACCTTTGTGAATATCCGTAACTGTACCGATATATTTTCCCTGGACTTTACATTTCTTAAGATTCTCAGCACTGGCATTTCCGATAACGCTCTTTACATCTGCTTTTACAGTAATGTCTGATACGGAAGTAACAGAAACATGTGTGATGCGGACAAGGATCTGGTCCCCTACATGGTAGCTATCCGTGGCGTCTCCCATCCAGTCGTAGGAGAGGTCTCTTGCAGGAATCGAATATTCGACACCGAAGATCTCCACACGCGCGGTCTTTTCTGCGACCGCAAGGACTCTTGCTTGCACGATACGGCCTTCGCAGACCCGGGATACTCCGTTGGCATCAGGAAGATAGAAGATCTGCCGTTTCTTAAGCATGGCATCTTTTCTGCTGGCAGCAACGGACCTGGTTTTATTGTCAATTCCTTTAATGAGAAAATCAATTTCGGATCCAAGCATATTGCCGAGAATCTTATTCTGGCGGTTAATGATGTCACCGTAGTCTGAAGAGGCATCTTCTTTTAGGTTTATCATCATTTCCGACAAGGGAATCACAATGCGCTGCTCTTTATAATAGACAATCGCAATCGTTCCGCCGGTTTCTAGTTTTTCAATACCGCCAAGAGTTCCGGTAAGGATTTTTTTGTCCGGAAAGCATTCTGCAGCTCATGCCAGTTGGTATCTTCAATGGACGCAGGCGTTTCAATTTCTGCATCTGCAGAGAGCGTGAGGATCGAGGAAGGCGGCAGGGGCTTTTCCGGTACTTTGAGTGCAGAAACCTTTTCGGTATCCGCTTGTGATCTGCTGCTGCATCCCCGGAGATAATGCTCATGTACGGTAAAGAAGCAAGCAACCGAAAACAAGAGATAGACCGCCAGCACCACACTATTCCGAACCAAAGAAAACAAAGACCAAAAGACAAGCATTGTGGAAATGTGCATAACAGGCTATGGAATCATGGATAACTCTATAAGACAGCCAGTTATACACATTCCCACAATGCCGACTACTACGGAATCCCTCTCATACCTATCTACAAAAACACGATAAGGATTCAATACCTTAATTTGGAAATATTTGTTGGCAGAAAAAATACTTGCGTGCGCACGCATATTGACGTATAATACGTTCTGATTGGAGGTATATATCTATGCAACTATTAAAATGGCTTTCCGTAACAGACCGATTTTACAAAATCTATTTGGATAAACAGCTTGCCCCCTTTGGAATCAACAACAGCCAATATATGTTTTTGGTTAAAATCTGTCGTTCGCCTGGCATTTTACAGGATTCTTTAATGGATATGTTCTATGTTCATCCAAGCAATATTGTACGGACGGTTGCGACATTGGAAAAGCAGGGAATGATTACACGTTCTCCCAATGATAAGGATAAGCGGACATGTAAATTGTATCCTACAGAAAGAGCATTGTCTATTATTGACGAGATACAGATGATATGCGAAAAGACAGAAGCTCTTTTATTGCAGGGTATGAGCGAATCCGAGCAGAACCTTTTTATGGATTTCTTAATACAGGCGGGCAGAAATATCACATCGGAACTCCATATAGAGAAAAAGGGGGAGGAGTTCAATGACTGAAAATCCTCTGGGCTATGAAAAAATTTCAAAGCTGTTGAAAAATTTTGCTGTTCCCAGTATTGTGGCGTCTCTTGTCGGCTCAATCTACAATATTGTGGATCAGATTTTTATTGGTCAAGGGGTCGGTTATTTGGGAAATGCAGCAACCAATGTTGCCTACCCGTTTTCTACCATCTGCCTTGCCATTGCACTACTGGTCGGAATTGGCAGTGCTTCCCGTGTTTCCCTCTGTCTTGGACGCAAAGAGCCGAAAGCTGCCGCCAAAGCAGCGGGAAATGGTATTGTTCTGATGGGAATTTTCGGAATTATTTATTTGCTGGTTGGAGAAACTTTTCTGTCTTTGCTCCTAAAGGCATTTGGGGCAACGACAGATGTATTTCCATATGCAAAGCAGTATGCCAGCATAACATTGATTGGAATGCCGTTTCTCATTGTAACGAATGGTATGAGCAATTTGATTCGAGCAGATGGAAAACCAAAGTATTCAATGGTCTGCATGGTTGTGGGAGCTATTATCAATACCATTCTTGACCCCATTTTTATTTTTGTTTGCGATTGGGGAATTGCCGGCGGAGCTTGGGCAACGGTTATTGGGCAAATTTTTTCTTTCATACTCGCACTCCGTTATCTATGGCGTTTCCAAACAATCCATTTTGAAAAAGAGTCGTTTTTATTGGACATTAAAGAAAGCCTGAAAATTTGCAACATGGGGATAAGCAGCAGCTCAAACCAGATTGCAGTTACCGTGATTCAAATCATTCAGTACAATTCGTTGACTTATTACGGCGCATTAACAAAATATGGAACGGATATTCCCTTGGCAGCTTGCGGAATTGTTATGAAAACAAATGCCATAATCCTTGCGATTGTTGTAGGAATCTCGCAAGGGACACAGCCGATTATCGGTTTCAACTATGGAGCAGGGCAATATCATCGGGTACGGGAGGCTTACATGCTTGCAGTAAAGTGGAATCTTGTTGTTTCCACTATTGCTTTTATCGCATTTCAATTTTTCCCGCAATCTATCATTTCACTATTCGGAGACGGGGACGAGCTGTATTTTGAATTTGCTGTTTTGTTCATGCGTACCTATCTTTTCATGGTGTTGGTAAATGGTGTGCAGTTGCTTTCTTCCAGCTTTTTTACCGCAATAGGAAAATCGTTAAGAGGTGCTCTGTTGGCATTAACAAGGCAGACCTTTTTCTTGATTCCGCTTACCCTGCTGCTCCCGCTTCGTTTCGGAATTATGGGAGTATTGCTAGCGGGGCCTGTTGCTGATTTTTCAGCGTTTGTGCTATCTGTTGTACTGGTGGGTATAGAATTAAAAAAGCAAAAAAAACTCGCTTATAATTTAAGCCATAGCATATAGCTATTATCCACAGCTACTGAGCAAGTGTTATCAATACCGATAACAAAATGATAACATTAGCTTATATATGGAGGCGTTTATGAATCTCCACCTTTTCAGAATTTTATCGTTCTTTCCGTTTCCGATATGCCGCGGATGGAATATCGAATTCTTTTCGGTATTCAGTCACCGTCCGTCGTGACACTTCTATATCCATGGAAGACAGCACTCGACGCAAGCTTTCGTCTGACAAAGGATGCAATTTATCTTCTGCGTCTATAATGCGGTCAAAACAGATTTTCAGCATTCTTTTGTTTACGGGCGCTCCATTTCCTACCTTGCCGCTTACAAACTCCCGAAGCGGGACCGTGTGTCCAGAAAAGAAAATATACTTGTCTTTGATGCCGCGGCTGATGGTACTTTGATGGAAGTGCAATTCTTGGGCGATTTCCTGAACAGACAGAGGAACGGGGGCTGGGACTTGCCCCAAGAGGTATTCTTTTTGTCTGTCCAAAATAAAACGAATCATTTTGATCAGGGTAGATTCTCGTCGCTCCAGATCCTGTTGCATCCTTATGATTCGATGATTTTGATCTTCTAAATAAGCACCTAATTTTGTTGTTTTCTGCTGTTCTATTATAGCAAGATATTCCGGGAGCGGAGAAATTTTAGGCAGAGCCCGCTGGTTGTAAGACACCGTAATTTCCTGGCCCTGGATTTCCACAGCAGCATCCGGAATTATATAGACGGGCAAATCGCTGGACTGCAAAAACCCATTGCTGGGAATCGGGTTAAATGCTTGAATGACTTGACAGTAGCGTTGTGCTTCAGCAAAAGGAATCTTCAGATCTTTTGAGATTTTTTCTATATTTCCTTTCGCCAGAAGGGGAAGATAATCCTGAATGATGTTCAGAGTATATTTGTTAAAATAGGGACTGTGAGCTAATTGGAGGGTTAAACATTCCTCCAGAGAGCGAGCACCCACTCCGGTCGGAGCTAAGCTCTGCACAGCGTACAAAGCCTGCGTGGCCTCTTCCACTGAACTTCCCATGAAGGAAGCCAACAAATCGAGCGGTTCGTCTAGATATCCGCGATGGTCCAGGCTGTCAATGATGTATTCGCACCATGCCGCATAGCGAAATGGAAGATATTTCAAAATTTGTGGAAGCTGTTCCTTCACATACTCTGAAAAGGTTTCCTGATGTTGTATTGAACCGCCATCAGCAGTCTGAGCAGAATCATTTTCATTGGCCGCCTGACGGGACGGGATCACGGTCTCAAAAATGGAACCGGAAAAATCCTCACAAAAAGTCATAAGCGAATTGGAGTCCCCGTTCTGCCAATCTTTATAGAATTGGTCCAGATCTACCATTGGGTTTTCTTCTGCAAACTGGATTAATTCTGCCTGCAGTCCAGCCATTGGTAACTGCAGGATTTTTAGTGATTGTCTCATTTCGGCTGATAGGATTTGTTGCTGGCAATGAATTTGCGATTGTAGCATAGACATCATCTCCTGTCGCAAGTATATTATCGTTTTTTTGCCTGCACATGTGGAACCCACTGCTTGCTTGCAAAGAGCATGGTCTAGTATGGGAGGCTCTGAAACTGATTTTTGCCGAAACATTGAGAAAGACAAATTTGAGGATTGGACCATACAATCAGTTTTTCTTTATTATAGCATACAGGAATCGAAACCGTGCCGCAATATGGTCTCATGATCTGAAATTCCAAAAGCGAACAGCCCGACTCAAATACCATCCTAATAATTGGAAGCATTTGAGCCGGACTGACCGCTATGAGACTAAAAATCTAGTTGAAGCGAGTTTACTTTAAACAAGATCTGGGTCATTAGATTGCACTTTGTCGTTCAGCTTTGACAAAATATCATTGAAGGTCTTTCGGTCAATTTTGTAGAACAAGAAGACAATTCCGCACAGAACAGACAAGATTCCTGGAATTACAGTAAAGAAATTGTTGATGGTGCCGCTGACCAAAGGAGTCTGCGTCACATTCGCTTGGAACCCCAAAACTGCCAGAATGGCCGCCACGCCGGCACTGCCCAATGCAATGCCAAATTTATTTCCCAGCGAGATAAATGCAGACAAAAAGCCGTCGTTTCGAACCCCGGTTTTCAGCTGCCCGTATTCTACCGTGTCGGGAATCACGCCATAAATACCAGAAGCCAAAACCCCTTCAAAGAATTTAGAAATTGCACACAGCGCATAGAATAGTACAGGCGAACCGATAGGTGAGGTAAATCGCATAAGGATCATGGCGATACCGGCTCCGATACATCCATAAGCGGTGACACGCCCCTTATTGCCATCGACATTATACCAAGCTTTAAACAGATAGCAGCCTGCAACGAGAGGGACAAGTCCTACAAGATTATATAGAGACATCAGACCTGCGTCGCCCTGGACATACTTGAAGTAGTAAGTATACATGGAACCTCTTCCGTGGATAAAAAAGCCCCAGAGCAGTTGGCCGCAGAATGCAATCAAAAATGGGCGATTTGCCAACATGGATTTAAATTGAACCCTAAGGGGGTACTTATGCTTGACCGGAGGAGGAACGACTTCCTTCTGCGTCGCAAACACGACTGCGGAACAGCACATAAATATGAGCACAAAAATGACCGCAGTCAGGCGGTATCCCATCGCGGCATCCCCTTTGCCCAAAGCAGAGACCATGGGAATAACGATGATCCCAATTCCGGCAATAGAGATATTGGCAAGGGTGATCCGCATAGTGGACAGCTTCGCCCGTTCGTCCGTATTCTGAGTTAAAACACTGGTCATTGCGCTGTATGGAATATTCACTCCTGTGTAACAGAATACCAGCAGTGCATATGTCACATACATATAGACAATCTTGGATGTATTAGACCAATCGGGGTGTGCCCAGAACGTCAGCACCGTAATGATTGCTGTTGGGAAAGACATCAGCAGCACCCAAGGCCGGTAGCGGCCCCAGCGGGTCCTGGTGCGGTCGGACAGACCTCCGATAATCGGGTCATTGATCGCGTCCCATGCCCGTGCAATCAGCATCAGCAAGGAGACAGCCGCCATTGGGATCCCAAATACATCTGTATAGAAAATCATCAGATAGGATCCCACAAAGGTCCAAACAAAGTTATTTCCGAAATCTCCTAACCCAAAGCAGGCCGCTTTCCAAAAAGGAATCTTAATATTTGTATCCACAGTTTGGATGGATTCAGTTTCTTTCATGGGCGCTCCTCTCTATTCCTTTTTTCATCAATCTGCAGATTCTTAAAATGTAATAATTCCCTTAATATATCCGGGCGGGTTCGTATCCAGCAGCCGGAAGCCTTCGTCAACCCGTTCGAATGGGATACGGTGGGTGATCAATTCCTCTGTGGGGAATACACCCTTGACATAAGCTTCCACTCCGATTTCCAGAGTATGCATGTATTCATTCGTATAATAAGGATGAACCACATGGATAATGGGAGAACGGTACATCATATTGTAGGCCATCTCCTCTGTCCATGTCTCATTTTTTGAATACACAGACGGTGCAAGGATCTTGCCGCGGCCCGATATTTTTGCCACCGAAAGAGCGGTCTGCAATCCGCGCAAGCTCCCGGTGATCTCAACAATACAATCATACATCCTCCCGTGGGTCAGTTCAAACGAGACGTCCTCCACATCCACGTTTTTAGGATTAATGGTCTTGGTCGCTCCGTATTGGACCGCCATTTCCAGGCGCTTTTCATCCAAGTCGATGGCAACAATATCGCCTAGAGCCCGACTTTTCAGTCCGGCAATAACCATAAGCCCCATGAAACCGCACCCTATCACAGCAACCCGGTCTCCCATTTTCGGCTCCACGGCACGCACAATGTTGGCCACGCACATCATCGGCTCACCCAGGCAGGCGTCGATCGGCTTTGATGTCTCCGGGATCTTGATCATTTGTGCGTTGGCTGCTACATTGTAATCCGCAATACAGGTACTGAGTACGCCCGTCACCAAATCGCCCGGTCGGAAACATGTAACGGCACTGCCTACATCCTCGACAACGCATACTGGCTCATGCCCAATTCCCATGGGGAACTGAGGGTTCTTGATCATTGCGTCATAGCCATGTTTGTTTCCGAAGCCCATGGCGCTGGTTCCGCGATATGCGGGGATGTCAGAATGGCACAGCCCTACACTGATAGTTTTATACAGCACTTCATTTTCTTTCAGCTTTGGGATTTCCTCCTGAACAAAATCAAACTGCTTAGGCGCAACCAATACGGCTCTTGTCCTTTTCATCGCGTGTTTTCTCCTTTTCTTCCGACTTTATTTCCGGGAAATTGACTTTTTTGCTGCCACGGCAATGTCCTGGGCAGTAAGGCCCATGACCTGTTTTAAATAGTCAATGGGGCCAACCTCGCCGAATCTGTCCTTGACGCCCACACGCTCAACAGGGACAGGGCAATTGCTGCCCAGCGTCTCACAGACTGCGCTGCCCAGGCCTCCAATAATGTTGTGATTTTCAGCTGTGACAATTGCACCTGTCTCCTGCGCGCAGGTTGTTAAAAGATCTTCATCAATGGGTTTGATCGTAAACATGTCCACCACACGGGCAGAAATTCCATCGGCTGCCAGCAACTCTGCGGCCTCCATCGCTTCGGCGACCATTATTCCAGCGGCAACAATGGTGACATCCGAGCCCGGACGAATCACACAGCCTTTTCCGATGGTAAAATCAGAGCCTTCCTGATAAACTTTGGCCATGGGTTTTCGGGCCATACGGATATAATAGACACCTTGGAGTTTTGCCAGTTGATCCATCAGGTTGACCAACATCACGCTATCGGTGGGTTCTACAATTGTCAATTCGGGGAAGGCGCGCAAAGCCGCAACGTCCTCAAAGGGCATGTGCGTACCCCCATTGAAAGCAGCCATTACGCCAGGATCAGATCCAACCAAGCGAATATTGGCCCCTGCATAGCAGGCAGAAATAAAAATCTGATCATTGGCACGGCGAGCCAAGAACGGTGCAAAGGTATGACAGAAGGGGATCTTCCCAACCGCGGACAAGCCACAGGCGACCCCGACCATATTGGCTTCCTGAATCCCGCAGTTGAACAGCTGTTTCGGGTAGGTTTGTTCCATTTCCTTGTATCCGCCGCCGAGAATGCAAACGCCTAGGTCAGCTTCCAGCTCCATGATATCACGATTTTCACCCATCAAACGCATCATGGTATGAAAATAAGTCTCTGACAGACCGGACGGCTCCATTTCAATCTTGTTCATTACTTGATAGCCCATAAATGTTCCTCCTTTTTTTGTCAAAATCAGGCTTGAAGCGCCTGAAGCGCTTCCTCCATATCCTCTTTGGACACAGAAATATGATGGCACCAGGTGCGCTCGGCAAATGTGCAGCCTTTCCCTTTGATGGTGTGCAGAATAATGGCGCTGGGCTTATCCTGAACCGCTTTGGCATTTAGAATTGCCTCATGAATGGCATTATAGTCGTGTCCGTTGATCTCAACAGCATCCCAGTGGAAGCTCTTAAATTTGTCTACATAGCTCTCCATCTCATTAATCTGACTAACGTAGCCGTCAATCTGGGCTTTATTGTCATCCACAAAGAGGATAAGATTTCCCAGCTTCTGCTGTGCCGCATACAGGATGGCTTCCCAATTTTGGCCCTCCTGGGACTCCCCGTCTCCCATAATGCAATAAACAGTGTTCTTTTTTTCATTTAAAAGGTATGCCTGCGCGATGCCGGCTGCAATTGAGAGCCCCTGTCCCAGAGAGCCTGTGGTCATATCAATACCCGGCGTCTTCCGGCGATCACAATGGCTGGGTAAATTTGTCCCGGGCTGGTTCAACGTTTCCATCCACTCCATCGGGAAAAAGCCTTTCAGTGCCAGTGCCGCATAGATGGCCGGTCCCGCGTGGCCCTTGGAGCAAACCAACCAGTCCCGGCCCTCCCAGGAAGGATTTTGGGGATCGTACTTCATGTCCTCCCCATACAGGACACTCAGTAGATCCGCGATTGACATACATCCACCGATGTGTCCAAATCCCCGAATCCCAATCTGTCGGATGGTTTGGATCCGAATTTCACGGGCAAAATTCTGCAGTTCCCGCTCTTTTTCTTGCGTCAGCATAAAACCACACTCCTTATATTTGGTCACGCTTTGCGTGCCTGCTAAAATACAAGCAATCGCTTTGCCATAACGGACACCTTTTGCCTGAACATCTGGTAAACCAGTGAAATTTGGATCATTTGATAAAAAAACCATTTCTTTTTTGGCTATTCTGATGAGTTCAGTATGTCCATCTCAAAAGCCAGTGGGCTGAGAAACGTCTCCCCACGAAATGGAATAAGCCTTCGCAAGAAAATTCTCATGGCGAGACAATAAAATTCTCAAAATTTTCAATCGAATGGATCTGTTTTACCGAATCTGTCATAATTCGATGTACTTGCACCTCTATTTTTCCTTGTTTTGTCCATCTTTGTCCGCAGACACAATTGGCAGCTTTTATGCTGGGTATTTTGTAGCGGGTCCCTAATTATTGTAAGGAGGAATTCTTATGTTAACCGAATTTAATTTTCATGCTCCGTCTTTCGTAGTGGCGGGAAGAAACAGTGTTCATCAAACCGGGGAACTTTTAAACCAATGGGGCGCAGGCAAAAATATCATGGTGGTGTGCGGCAATAAAACCTATTCCCTTGGGTTATTGAATTCTCTGTTGGACAGCATCCGCAGCGGAGGCTTCACGCCTTGTGTCTTCCATGGCTCTCTGCCTGACGCGCCGGTGGAGACTGTGCGCAGCGGCATCACCTATGCCAAAGAACATGACGTGTCTGCTATTGTCGCCTTTGGCGGGGGCAGCGCCATGGACACAGCCAAAGCAATTGCCTGCATGTTGGACGTAGACGGGGATATCATCGCATACTGCAAGGGACAAATCAAGCCGATCCGCCGCAGCAACCTGCTGTTTGCCATCCCCACCACTTGCGGTACAGGGTCAGAGAGCACTGACATTGGGGTTGTGTTGGATCGGGAAGCAAATTACAAGTATATTTTTGCCAATCCCTTTGCCGGCCCCGATGTGGCTATTTTGGATCCCGTACTGCTGACTGCGCTTTCTCCCTCCATGATCGCAGCCACAGCCATGGATGCATTTTCCCACAGTGCAGAAGCATATACCTGCAAAGCCGCCAATGTTATGATGGAACCGCTAGCCCTCGCTTCCATGGAGATGATTGTAAAGCATCTACCTGCCGCAATGAAAGAACCCGGCAATCTGGAGGAACTGGAACAGTTGCTGATCGCCTCCTGTATGGCCGGACAGGCGTTTACTCAGGTCGGCCTTCATTTGGGTCATGCCATAGCTCACGGCGTAGGTGTATATGGTCACGTCCATCATGGAACCGCATGCGCTCTGGTTCTGCCTTATGCCCTCTCATCGGTGAGCGAGGTCATTCCTGACCGCATTGCAAGGATCGGTAAAATTCTTGGCGCCGAAATCCAGGCCCAAGCCGCCCCAAAGGAGATCGGTCGCATTGTCAGCGATTCTCTGCAATCGTTCAACCGCTCGATCGGCATTGGGCGTCTTTCCGACTATGGCGTCACAGAGGAACAGCTGGACTCCATGGCGGAATATGCAATACATGAGGGCGGAACACAAGGGAATTCTTTCCGCCCATCGCCCAAAGCAGAGGTAGTAGAGTATCTGAAATCCATTCTGTAATATAAATAAATCGGCAAAATGCGGACGGGACTTTTTTGCCCGTCCGCTTTCCTGTCAGAAGAAGAGAATTGCTTGCAAAGTAGCGCAAACACGTTATAATGTTGTAAAGGGGGTGTTTTGCAATGTTAGATGCAACGGACCAGCAGTATTTTCAGAATCTAAAACACCTATGGGCACTTTTCCGGGAAACCGGAGAAATTTCCCCAGAGGTGAGGCCAATGATCGCTTCATCTTGGATGCGCAGCAGAGACTTCCATGTGGATATGATGAAGCCTCTTCGGGCTCCGATTTTATCCCGTCCTGAGCTCCAAGCTCTGCAAGCGACCAATCAAACCCTGATTGATCTTGCGAAACCCATTATGGAAAAAATGCATTCCTTGGTCGGGAAAACCAAAAATTTGATTTCTCTTCATAACCCAGACGGCTATATGCTTTACTCTTGCGGGGACGAATATTATGCCGAGATGGAGCATGAAAGTTCGTTTTCACTGGGTGTTTGCTGGCATGAACGCTATATCGGAACAAACGGAATTACCCTGGCCTTGCTGGAAGATTCTCCCGTCCAGGTTTATGGGGCCGAGCATTATTGTGCCGCCCAGCATGACGGGACTTGTTCAGCCGCTCCGATCCATGACAGAGATGGAAAAATTATCGGTGTGCTGAACATGGCCGGAAAAGACTGGTCAGGAACGCTTCACACCATGGGGCTTGTGGCATTGGCGGCTTTTTCCATTGAAAATCATCTTACATTGTTACATTCCTACAAATTGGTAGACACAGCAATTTCCAGTATTTCAGAAGGAATTGTTGTGGTGGATCATGAGCTATGTATCCAACGAATTAACCGAGGTGGAGAGCAAATTTTATGTTCCAACAAGGAGAAATTGTTGGGGCGCTCAATTTCGACATGGTTCGGAGCTCGGTATGAAGAACTGCAATCCCGCTTGCAGAAGGAAATGAACCCCTTCTCATTTGCAGAAGAAGAACTGCTTGTGGAGGGACATCATATTTCTTGCAATATCTCTATTTTCCCTATTGCAGTGGAACAGCATCCGGAGGGGGCGGTTTTGCTTCTCCGGCGTAGCCGCTCGGTCAACGCTCTGGCCAATCAAGTAATGGGGAACCGCGCTCGGTATGTATTTGACTCCATCATTACCCAAGCGCCTCAAATCCTGCATACGATCCAGACAATGGAGAGTATAGCGGCCACGAATTGTACGGTGCTATTAGAGGGTGAGAGCGGAACAGGAAAAGAGCTATTTGCCCATGCCATTCACAGTGCTAGCCATCGAAAAAACGGTCCGTTTATTGCAGTCAACTGCGCCTCCCTGCCACATTCTCTTGTCGAAAGCGAACTATTCGGCTATGAAAAGGGGGCGTTTACCGGAGCCCTTGGACAAGGTAATCCTGGAAAATTTGAACTTGCTGATGGCGGAACAATTTTTCTGGATGAGATCGGAGAACTTCCTTTGGAAATCCAAAGCAAACTTTTGCGCGTTTTGGACTCTCACCGAATCTTTCGGATTGGAGGAAAAACGGAAAAGAATTTAAACATCAGAGTCATTGCTGCAACGAACCGCGATTTACAAAAAGAAGTAAGAAATCATAATTTTCGAGAAGATTTATATTATCGCATCAATGTGCTCTCTTTTCACATTGTCCCATTGCGGGAGCGGATTGGAGATGTGCCTCTTTTAGCAAACTATTTTATCGGGGAGATCAACCGCAGAGGGGAACGAGAGTCCAAGATCATATCTCCGGAGTGTATGCGAATTCTAGAGCAACACACTTGGCCCGGAAATGCGAGAGAATTGCAAAATGTGATTTTGCGTGCCTACTACTGCAGTGGGAAAAACGATGTAATTTTGCCGGAACATCTCCCGGATGACTTGCTGCATCCGTTATCAAACACGCGAACACCACAACCAAAACAATATTCCGGAGAAGACACCGCGCAGAAGGAAAAAATCGAGCAAGCGCTTTCTCAATGCAACGGAGATACAAAAGAGGCTTGCAAACAACTTGGAGTCAGCCGTGCTACGCTGTATCGATATTTAAATTATTACAACATACAGGCCCGGACTTTTAAAGCAAAAACCAAAACTACATAGTGCCCTTTGCTGGCCGCAAAGGTATAGGGGAGAGAAGACAGCGGCGGTGAACACACTAGAGGCAGCATTCCTATGGGTTTTAAATTATTGGCTGACAATAGCAAAAATAAGAGAGCCAAATTCCGGGCAACTGTACTCAATGGCCTGAAAACTGGGGCATAGTGTAGATTGAGCTACACTACCAACGTCATTAAGGGCTTTAACCTCCAGTTGCAAAGGGGTCTGTCCTAAATTTTGTGTAAACGCTAAATTGTGGTGCAAAATAGAGCAAAAATATTTTAAGGCGGGAGCGGCGCAAGCTGCTGCCGCCTTGTTGTATAAAGAAAACCACCGGCAATGCCGGTGGTTCCAAAAAGCTTTAGCTATGCATAGAAAAAATATCCTCCTTTGATAAAATGAAGATGGTCTGCCAACCAAGAACAAAAAATCAAAGGAGGAATCAAGTCCAAATGAAACTTGATGTCAGTAGTTTAGCACACACGAAGTGGGAATGTAAATATCATATCGTATTTGCGCCGAAATACAGGAGACAGATCATATACGGAAAGATCAAACAGGATATCGGACAGACGCTCAGAAAGCTGTGCGAATATAAGGGTATCGAGATCCACGAAGCAGAAGCGTGCAAGGATCATATCCATATGCTCGTATCCATACCACCGAAATACAGCGTATCGCAGATTATGGGATATCTCAAGGGAAAGAGCAGTTTAATGATCTACGAAAAGTATGCAAATCTCAAGTATAAGTATGGAAACCGGCATTTCTGGTGCCGGGGATATTACGTCAGCACAGTGGGACGAAATAGGCGCGCAATAGAGGAGTATATCAAAAATCAACTTCAGGAAGATTACACAGACGACCAGCTTAGTATCAAGGAGTTCGTAGACCCGTTTACGGGTGAGCCGGTAAGAGGAGGCAAATAAACAAAAGCCCCTTTAGGGGCAGCCCGGGAGAACTGCGCGGTTGGCAGACTTTTCGACGAGCCTATAGGCTCAGCCCGGGTCATGCCCCAAGGGGGCTAGTGCAAACCACCGGCACGGCCGGTGGTTATGATTGCGGGGAAGGCTTTTAGGACGCGAACCGCCTTCCCCCTTTGTGGGGAAGGCGGGATTTTGGTTACGCCAGGGTGGCGGCCTTGACGGCTTTGATGGTGTGCATGCGGTTTTCGGCTTCGTCGAAGACGATGGACTGGGGGCTTTCGAAGACTTCGTCGGTGACCTCCATGGCGGTCAGACCGTATTTTTCGCTGATCTGCTTGCCGATGGTGGTGCCGAGGTCATGGAACGCGGGCAGGCAGTGCATGAAGCGGCACTGCGGGCCGGCCTGGGCCATGAGCTTGGCGTTCACCTGATAGGGCAGCAGATCGTGAATGCGCGTCTGCCAGACCGCGTCCGGCTCGCCCATGGAGACCCAGACGTCGGTATAGATGACGTCTGCGTTCTGGACCGCGTGCATCGGATCCGTATCGAATTCCAGCGTCGCGCCGGTCCCGGCGGCGATCTTCTGGCAGGTCTCGATCAGGGCCGCGTCCGGGAAATATGTCTGCGGCGCGCAGGCAACGAAGTGCATGCCCATCTTCGCGCAGCCGACCATGAGGGAGTTGCCCATGTTGTAGCGGGCGTCGCCCATGTAGGCGAATTTCAGCCCCTGCAGCTTGCCGAAATGTTCACGCAGCGTCAAAAAGTCGGCCAGGATCTGGGTGGGGTGGTACTCGTTCGTCAGGCCGTTCCACACCGGCACGCTGGCGTACTTGGCAAGCTCTTCCACAATGGCCTGGCCGTAGCCGCGGTACTCGATGCCCTCAAACATGCCGGACAGCACCTGCGCGGTGTCCGCGATGGACTCTTTCTTGCCGATCTGGCTGCCCGTGGGGTCCAGATAGGTCGTGCCCATGCCAAGGTCGTGCGCGGCGACCTCGAACGAGCAGCGGGTGCGGGTGGAGGTCTTTTCAAAAATCAGAGCCACGTTTTTGCCGCGCAGCGTATCGTGGGGAATGCCCGCCTTTTTCTTGGCTTTCAGCTCGGCCGCCAGGTCCAGCAGGCCGCCAATCTCAGCCGGGGTAAAGTCCAACAGCGTCAAAAAATCATGTCCTACGAGGTCCATATGGTTGCTCCTTTTGTAAATATACGTATTATCTGTATAAATATACATATGATTATACCACGTTTGCAGGCTATGTGCAAGAGCGAGTTTGTGGTATAATCTTTATAAAGGCTTCCCCCTCGGGGAGAAGGCAAAGAGAATGGAAAGGAGGCCGCCTCACCCATGCCCAAAATCTACTTCCATGTCGATGTCAACTCGGCCTTCCTCTCATGGTCGGCGCTTAAATCGCTGCAGGACGGCGGAACCGTCGACCTGCGCACCATCCCCGCCGTTGTGGGCGGCGACGAGGCCAAGCGCCACGGCGTTGTGCTGGCCAAAAGCGCCCCTGCGAAAAAATTCGGCATCCAGACAGGGGAGAGCCTTTTCGCCGCCCGCGCCAAGTGCCCGGGGCTGACCATCGTGCCGCCGGACTTTGACTTCTACGTCAAAAACAGCAAGGCACTGATTGCTATTTTGAACGACTACACCCCGGATGTTGAACAATACAGCATCGACGAGGCCTTCCTTGACATGACCGGCACCGAGGCGCTGTTCGGCCCGCCGCTGACCGCCGCCCACACCATCCGCCGCCGTGTGCGCCGGGAGCTGGGCTTCACGGTCAATGTCGGCATCGCGCCCAACCGCCTGCTTGCCAAAATGGCCTCCGACTTTGAAAAGCCCGACAAGGTCCATACCTTATATAGATACGAGGTCGAAAAGAAGATGTGGCCGCTGCCGGTGGGCGATCTGTTCGGTGTCGGCCCCAGTGCGGCCAAGCGGCTGAACGGTTGCGGGGTCTACACCATCGGCGATTTCGCCAAGCTCGACCGCGAGACGGCGGTGGGGCTGTTCGGCACCCGGGGCGATACGCTGTGGAACTACGCCAACGGCCGCGAGTCTGACCCGGTGACGAAGCAGGGCAGCCGTGACAACAGCTACGGCAACAGCGTAACGATGCCCCGGGACTTGCCCCGGCCCGAGGACGCCGACGCCACGATGCTGGCGCTCTGTGATTCGGTGGGCCGCCGCCTGCGGGCCGACGGCAAGACCGCCCGCGTGGTGACGGTGCAGCTGGTGGATAACGCTTTTCGCCGCACCAGCCACCAGACGACACTGCCCAATCCGACGAACTCCACCGACCGGCTCTATCACGTCGCCACCGAGTTGATGCGCCAGATGTGGCCCGCGCGCCCGGTGCGGCTGGTGGGTGTCAGCGCCGAAAAAACCAGCGAGGACAACTTTGAGCAGATGGACCTGTTCACGGATGCCGCCCGCATCGACAAGCAGGAAAAGCTCGACCGCGCCGCAGACGCCCTGCGGAAAAAGTTCGGCGGTGCCGCCGTGACCCGCGCCAAACTGCTGACCCCCGAGACCCGCAAACCCGAAGCCCTGAGCGCCGCCAAAGAGAGGGATA
>ERZ825384.333-NODE-333-length-62678-cov-30.821248_pt1 | contig 62678 bp, 47 predicted proteins | sample MGYA00519931_ERZ825384 | MGnify/ENA primary metagenome ERZ825384 (study PRJEB31778, sample SAMEA3449200) | human gut metagenome | biome: human gut; feature: human-associated habitat; material: faeces | place: United Kingdom | collected 2010/2012 ...
CGGGGACACAAGGATTTTCAGTCCTTTGCTCTACCAACTGAGCTATGGCACCGTTTGCGAGTGCAAAGGTAAGAAGAATTTTTTAAACTGCAAGGGCTTAGGACAAATTTTAAGCTTTTTTAAGATTTGAGGCAAGCGCGGCTAAGGAGTTTAAGGGGCTTAAAGAGCTTAAGGAGCTTAAGGCGGGCGCACGGGTGCCTTAGCTAAAAAGGCTTGCGCGGCGGGCGGGTGCGCGGCTAAAGCCTGCGCCTGACGGATTCGCGGCTAAAGCCTGCGCAGGACGGGATTCGCGGCTAAAGCCTGCGCAGGACGGGATTCGCGGCTAAAGCCTGCGCCTGCACCAAAATTATGGCTACCAAAAGGGGGTAGTGCTCTTACATAAGCCACATAAGTAACATAAATAACATAAGTTACATAAAAAAACCGGGCAGCGGGGCTACAAGGGCCAGGGGGTGGGGAGGAGGGTGAGGGGAGCGGCGTCAGGGGGGGGGTAGAGGAGGGGCGTGGGGGCGTCTGTGGGGTAAGGGATGAGGAGCGTTGGCAAATTGGAGGCGGGGGCGGTGAGGGTGTAGGTGAGCTGGGCGGCGGAGCCTTCGGGGGCGGCGGTGCCGGTGAGGGTGAGGTCAGGGAGGGCGTTGAGCCGCAAGGGGAGGGCATAGCGCGTAAGGCGGTAAAGAGGGGCAGGGGTATCAAAGGAGGGGGCGGAGGAAGAGGCGGAGGGGGCGGGTAGTTGGTCGAGGCGGTAGAGGGTGTGGCGGGAGGGGTCGGTGTAGCAGGCTATGGGGGCGAGGATGTGGCGCTGCGAGGGGTGCAGGGTGGCTATCTCGCGGCGGATGAGGGAGTCGCGGAGGTGTCGCTCGCGCGCGGAGAGGTAAGGGAGGCTGTAGAGGAGGGTGGAGTCAATATAGGCGTATTGGCCGTCGGCGAGGGTGAGGCCGCGCCAGCCGTCGGGGTGCCAGGAGGCGGTGGCGAGTACGCGCAGCAGCGAGTCGTCGAGGATTAGGGGGTAGTAATCGGCCATCTGCTCGGGGGTGACGATGGCGGGGAGCGGGTAGGGGCGCTCCAGGGGGTAGTCGATGGTCAGGGGAAAGGGCTTGCGCGGGTCTGCGGGACGCAGAAACAGAAATAGAAGTAGTGCGCAGAGGCTCAAAACCAGGAAAAGAGCCACGAGGATGAGCGCCACACAGCGACCGCGGCGCTCAGGCCTGTTTTCAAACCCATTCTCAAACCCATTCTCAGGCCTGTTTTCGGGCAAATTCTCGGGCTTGGTAGCAGGGCGGCGGCGCTCAGGCCTGTTTTCAGACCCATTTTCAGACTTGTTTTCAGACCTGTTTTCAGGCAAATTGTCGGGCTTGGCAGCGGGGTTGCTTTCGGGCTGAAACGAGGGCTGAATTTCGGGTTGCTTTTCAGAAATGGCAGCGGGCTGAGGTTTATCGGAGGAGGTGTTCATGAGAGGGTGTCGGGGATGTAGAGGGTGTTGAATTCTTCGGTACGGCGGCGCTGCAGGCTCGGCAGCACTTTGCCTTTATAGCGCGTGTGGCGCAGGTAATTCTGCCGTATGTCGCGGTTTCCGGCGGCGATTTTCTTGAGTACGGCGGAGCGGCGCACGTTGCCCGGTCCGATGTTGTAGGCCAACACGCCGAGCAGGATGGAGTCTTTGCCGTAAGCGTTGAACATGCGTATGAGTTTGCGGAGGTCTGCGCGGAGGAGTCGGTCGGCTTCGGCGACGGTGAGGCTGCGGTGGCGCGGGAACTTCTCGCCGGGGAGCACGAGGTGTCCGTGGCCCACAAACGGATAATGGGCCGGGGTGCTCATGCCTTCGTATTTCTTGATGATTTTTATGGCTGTTTCAAAATGGTCTGTTTCGGGCTCGGGCTCGGCTTGCTGCTGCATGGCGGCGGGCTGAGAGAGGAGGAAGCCCAGGGTGGCGGCTATCACAGCCGTGATTGACATAAGTGTTTTCATATTTATTCTAACGCTTATGCCGCTGAAAAGGCCTCCCGGGCGGGGTTAATTTTTGTGAATGAGGGGCGAGATGACTGCCAACTGATAGAGGGCTATGGAGGCTGACACGGAGACGTTGAGGGAGTGTTTGGTGCCTTTCTGGGGTATTTCCAGGATGTGGTCGGCGCGCTGCAGAGCTTCTTCGCTGACGCCGTCGACTTCGTTGCCGGCAATGACGGCGATTTTCTGCCCTGCTTCGGGGGAGTAGAGCTGCAGGGGTATGGAGGTGTGGGCCTGTTCGAGGGCGCAGATTGTCCAGCCGTCGGCGCGGAGGGCGTCGATGGCCTCGAGGGTGGTGGGCCAGTGGTGCCATTCCACGGAGTTTTCGGCGCCGAGGGCTGTTTTGTGGATGTCGGGATGCGGGGGCAGGGGTGTGATGCCGCAGAGATGAAGGGCTGCGATGCCGAAGGCGTCGGCGGTGCGCAACAGGGCGCCGATGTTGTGGGCGCTGCGGATGTTGTCGGCGATGAGGCAGACGGGCAGCTTGGGGAGAAGGCGATAGTCGGCCAGGCTGATGCGTGTGAGTTCGGTGATGTCTTTCTTGAGCATGGTGCAAAGGTAACTAAAAAAATGACACCCCGCGCCTCACGGCGAAGGGTATCGCATAATCTAACTGTAAAGTAATGAAATAGATTATTTGTTGTTGGCATTTTCAAAGCCGTATGAGGCTTGAAGAAATAGTGTTTTGGTGTTTGATTTTATAGACAATAAAAAGTTGCTTTGTTCTTGTTGTTCCCGACCAAAGGGAAAAGTTTATTTAGGTGTTAGGTCAGTATGCGTTCAGACACGGGTTTTGCTTTGCCTCTTTTTGGGGTTAAAAAGGGGCGAAACGGGTATACGTTGAGTGTTTGCCGACAGGGTGTGCGGCTGCAAAGATGTGCTCAATGCTTGGGGTTATTATGTATGGAGGGACGCTGTTACACGCCACGGCAATAGTTTGACAATTTAGACTTACACGGGGGAATGGCAACGAAAAGGCTTACGCTACTAAACTTACTGTGATAAGACTGTGCGGCAAAGATAAGCACCTTTTGGAAAAATTGCAATAGCTAAAGGGAAGAACCTTAAATTTTTTTAAGGTTTTTTAACATTGGCGCGGCTTTGCGCGAGGGGCGCGAGGGGCGCGAGTAAGGAGCTTAAGGAGTTTAAGGAGCTTAAGGGGGGCGCACGTTGGCAGCGGCGGGCAAGCGGGTAAGAGCGGCTGCCCTGCGAGGGATATTCGCGGCTGAAGCCTGCGCCTGACGGATTCGCGGCTAAAGCCTGCGCCTGACGGATTCGCAGGCTAAAGCCTGCGCCGGCACCAAAATTATGGCAAGCTGCAAGCGGGTAAAGGTGAGCAGGCGGCGGCGGCGAGGCGGCGGCTACCTTAGCTACACAGCTACCTTAGCTAAATTAGCTACCAAGCGAGCGCAGACGGGGTGGCTTACACGTTGAAGAGGAAGTGCATGATGTCGCCGTCTTGGACGACGTAGTCTTTGCCCTCAACGCTGAGGCGGCCGGCGTCGCGAACGGCAGATTCGGAGCCGAGGGTGATGTAATCGTCGTATTTGATGACGTTTGCGCGGATAAAGCCTTTCTCGAAGTCGGTGTGGATGATGCCGGCAGCCTGGGGTGCTTTGGTGCCTTGGCGGAAGGTCCAGGCGCGCACTTCGTCGGGGCCGGCGGTGAAGTATGTGCGGAGGCCGAGGAGGCTGTAGGCGGCGCGTATGAGGCGCGTAACGCCGCTCTGCTCCAGGCCCAGCTCTTCGAGGAACTCGGCGCGCTCTTCGGGGGTCTCCAGCTCGGCGATGTCGGCTTCGGCGCCGGCAGCCACTACGAGGGTGGCGGCGTCTTCAGCGGCGGCGAGGGCTTCCACGCGACGGCTGTATTCGTTGCCGGTGGCGGCGGAGGCTTCGTCAACGTTGCAGACGTAAAGCACGGGTTTGGCGGTGAGGAGCATGAGCTCGCGCAGCATTCGTTCTTCTTCGTCGCCGTCGACCTGCACGGAGCGGGCGTTCTGACCCTGCAACAGGGCCTCGCGCACCTTCTGCAGCACGGGCAGCAGGGCTTTGGCGGCTTTGTCGGCGCCTGACTTGGCGGCTTTTTCGGTTTTTACGAGTCGTGCCTCCACGGTCTCGAGGTCTTTGAGCTGCAGCTCGGTGTTGATGACTTCGATGTCGCGGACGGGGTCTACGCTACCGTCGACGTGGACGATGTTATCGTCGTCGAAGCAGCGGACGACGTGGAGGATGGCGTCGGTCTCGCGGATGTTTGCGAGGAATTTGTTGCCGAGGCCTTCGCCTTTGCTGGCGCCTTTTACGAGGCCGGCGATGTCGGCGATTTCTACGGTTGCGGGCACCACGGAGCGGGGTTTGCAGATGTCCACGAGGGCCTGTATGCGGTCATCGGGCACGGGGATGATGCCTACGTTGGGTTCGATGGTGCAGAAGGGAAAGTTGGCCGACTGTGCCTTGGCGTTGCTAAGGCAGTTGAAGAGTGTTGATTTGCCTACGTTTGGGAGGCCTACGATGCCGCATTTGAGTGCCATAAGTGTGAAATTTGGGGCAAAGGTAATAATTTTTTTTGAGACGGATATATTCGCGGCTAAAGCCTGCGCCTGACGGGATTCGCGGCTAAAGCCTGCGCCTGCACCAAAATTATAGTTAGCTGTAAGCGGCTAAATTAGCTAAATTAGCTAAAACGCAATAGCTCAGGCCTTGTCGAGGGCGGCGAGGATGCGGGCGGGGGAGATGCCATACATGCAGTGGAAGTCGGCGCGGCGGCAGGGTTTGTTGCCGAAGACGGAGCAGGGGCGGCAGACCATGTCGAGGCTCACCACGTCTTTTTTGCGCTGATGCCAGCCTAAGAAGCCGCAGAAGGGATGTGTGGCGCCCCAGATGCTGACTACGCGCGCTCCTACCAGCGAGGCGAGGTGCATATTGGCCGAGTCCATGGAGATGACGGCCTGACAGCGACTCATAAGGGCCATCTCAGCCTTCAGGCCGAGGCGCAGGGCGGCCATGTTGGTGATGTTGTCGGCGCCGAGAGCCCAGCGCCCCAGGGTGTTGGCTTCGTCGCGGCCTGCGCCGAGCAGGAAGAGGCGATAGCCGGGACGCGCGGCGAGCTGTCGCACCACCTGCTCCATAAGCTCGGGGGGATAGATTTTGCCGCGGTGTTTGGCGAAGGGGGCAATGGCAATCCATGTCTCGCCGGGTTTCTTCGGCTCAGTGGCGGCGGCGTAGAGGGCCGGGTCGGGTTCTTGGTCGGCCCAGAAGCCGCGGAAGGTGTCCTGGTAGGCAAGCCCGAGGCGGAAGAAGACCTCGCGGTAGCGGGCGCGCATGGACACCAGGGGCATCATGACCTTGTGGCGCGGCCGTGTGAGGCGGTTGCGGCCACGGCGGCCTTTGCGCAGATGTACCACCCTGACGCCGCGCAGCCTCATGAAGAGGCCCAGGAGGCGCGTACGCAGCACGTTGTGGAGGTCGGCGAAGGCTTCTATCCGGTAGCGGCGGCACAGCTCATTGGCGAGGCGCCTCATGCCCCCGACGCCTTTGTAGAGAGCCGTGTCTACAGGCAGTACATGGAGGTTTGGGGGCGCTTCGAGCATGAGCGAGGCGGGCAGCGGCCGGGTGAGGTAGTAGAAGTCGCAGCCGGGGTTGGCGGCGCAGACGCTGTAGACCACGGGGATGGTCATGGCCACGTCGCCCAAGGCCGAGAAGCGGCTGATGAGGATGCTGCGCGGGCGGTCAGTGTTTTTTGCCATACAACGCGGGGTTGGTGGCGGCGTCGTTATAGAGCTTCATCTGGCGGTAGACCTTCATGTACTTCTTTCCGGCGGCGATGTCGGCAAGGAGCTGGTCGATGGCCGTTCCGAGGTCGAGCTGCTGTTCGCGCAACACGTCGAGTTTTGCGCTGCAGCGGGCGCGGTGTTCGTCGCTGACGTCGGTGCGACGGGCCTGCTCATCCATGTGCCAGAGCTTGAGGGCGAGTATGGAGAGGCGGTCGACGGCCCATGCCGGGCTCTCGGTGTTGATGGTGGCGTCAGGCAGCGGACGGACGTCGGCGAAGAGGGTGCGGAATCGGGTGTCTATTTCCTCGACCATGTCGGTGCGGTCTTGATTGCTTTTGTCGATGCGTCGTTTGAGGGCGACGGCGGCGGCGGGGGCTATGTCGGGGTCTCGGATGATGTCTTCCATGTGCCACTGGGCGGCGTCAATCCAGCATTTTGCGTAGAGCACGGCCCGGAGGCTCTCTTTGGGGTAAGGCTCGGGAGCGGGTGCGTCGATGCTGTCGGTGATGTGGTAGTCGGCCACACAGCGGGCGAAGACCTCGTTGGCCATTGCCGAGAAGTGGTCGGTGAGGGTAGATATGTCCATTCTTTTTCAGCTCTTGGTCGGCTCTTAGTCAGCCAGAACCGCTATGTTGATGAGTATGCCGATGCCGTCGAAGACGAGCGAGAGGATGGTGAGGGTGCGTGCGCTGTTGTTGACGCTGCGGGCCAGGTCGTAATCGCCGCATTTGTAGGCGTTGTTGGCGCCGTTGGCCTTTGTGATGCCAATGATGCCGAGCACCAGACCGATGCAGCTGCAGATGCCGAGAACGGTGCCGACGATGGCCCAGGGGAGCCAGTTGGTGAAGGTGCCCACGGGCTGCTGCGGATACTGATACGGCTGCTGGTAAGGCTGCTGATAGGGTTGCTGATAGGGTTGCTGCGGGTACTGCTGCTGCGGATACTGCTGCTGGTAAGGCTGCTGATATTGGGGCTGTTGCGGACGTGCGAAGAGGTCGTTGAGGTCATGGACGGATGAGGCGGGCATCCAGTCGGGCATACCCTGGCACCATACCATGGTCTGGGGAGTGAGGCCGCGGCTGAGAAGTTCTTCTTTGGCAAACGGACCCTGTTGCTGATCGTTGATGATGATGTAGTACATTAGAATCAGAATTAGTTTGAGTGCGAATTTACAAAAAAATTTTCTATTACGGGCAAAGAAAATTTTTTAATAAATTTTAACACTTAAAATATGTGGTGATAACTGAAAAATGTGTAACTTTGCAGCGAAAATCGGTCTATGTCAGGTCGATGGCAAAATGCAAGGTTCAATCAACAAAAAACTCAAAACACATAACAGATTATGAAGAAACTTTTACTCTCTTTAGCTCTTGTAGCTACGGGCATGGGCATGGCCAATGCCGACACTACTGTGGAGTTTCTGAGCAGCAACAAGCAGCTCACCTACACAGGCACCGTTAGCGGCACCAACATTCAGCCGCTGAAGACTCTTACCAACGCTGGTGTTACCATCACTTTCACCAAAGACAACGGCGACGACAAGGGCAGCACCCAGCCGGCATGGTACGGTTTTGCCGAGGGACAGCCGTACAACTCGTTCCGCTGCTACGCCAACAACACTATGGTTTTCACGGTTCCCTCAGGCCAGAACGTGAAGAAGATTGATATTACTTTCGCCGACAACTTCGGCGCCCAGCAGTATGCCAACCTCATACCCAGCACAGGCACCATCACTCCGCAGGTAGACAAGACCAACAACAAGCCGACCAACGGCATGACCATCACCTGGGAGGGCAACGCCAGCACTGTAACTCTTGCCGTGCCCAACGACAAGGCTCTGACTGTAAACGGCAAAGCGCCTCAGTGTCAGGCAGTTAAGATTCTTGTTACCTACGGCACGGGCAGCGGCCCCACAGCTCCGGGCGCTCCTACCATCGAGGGCACAACTCCGTTCTACGGCGCTTCGAACACCGTAACGATGACCGCCGAGACAGGCGCTGAAATCTACTACACCATGACCGCCGGCACCACCGCCCCGGCCGACCCCACCACGTCGAGCCTGAAATATGACGGCGAAATCGTTATCAACGGCACCACTTCGTTCAAGGCTATCGCCGTGAAGAATGGTCTGTCTTCTTCTGTAACAAGCAAGACTTTCACCAAGGGCGAGGCCATCAGCGTAAGCAGCATAGCCGACTTCCTGAATCAGAACAACGACGAGGTCTGCACGTTCACCAACCCGGTTACCGTGATGGGTCTCTACAACAAGCGTTATCTGTTTGTTGAGGACGCTACGGGCGCTCTTCAGATCTTCGACGGCAGCAGCAAGCTCGACCGCCCCTATGAGATGGGTCAGACTATCAAGGGCTTTACCGTGCAGCGCGGTGTTTACAATAACACTCCTCAGGGCAACGCAGCTGACTTCATCGGCACTTTCCAGGCTACTGCCGACGGCACTGCTCACTACATCAACCCGAAATCTATAGCTTCCACCGAGGAGGCCTTTAAGGCAAACCTCAACCGCTATGTCTACATCACCGGCGCCATTACCAAGACGGGCAACAACTTCTTCATGAACACGGTGCAGTTCTTCGACCGCTTCAGCCTGAAGCTCATCACCGACGCTATGGCAGGTCAGACGAAGGACGTGGCCGGCTTCGCAGTGATGTTCAAGACGACTCCGGAGCTTTACTACACCAAGGTTGGCGAACCCAACACTCTGGGCGTGAACGGCGTTGAAGAGGGCACTGAGGCCATCTACGGCACTTACGGCAGCATCGTGGCACCGGTCGACGCACAGATCTACAACATGAGCGGCATGAAGGTGGCTAACGGCAACCTGCCGGCCGGCATCTACCTGGTACGCAACAACGGCAAAACCACCAAAGTGGTAGTGAAATAACTTAAACTCAATCGCTTATACGAACGGGGCTGCGCCGAGCTTGGGCGCGGCCCTTTTTTTGCGGCTTTGCGCGGCTTTGCGCGGCTTTGCGGGGCTTTGCGCGGCTAAGGAGTTTAAGGAGCTTAAGGGGCTTAAGGGGGCACAGAGGGCAGCGGCGGGCAAGCGGGCAAGCGGGCAAGCTGGCAAGCGAGGTGGCAGCGGCGGGCAAGCGGGCAAGCTGGCAAGCGAGGTGGTAGCGGCGGGCAAGCGGGCAAGCGACGATTTACGCGGCTAAAGCCTGCGCCTGCACCAAAATTATAGCTACCTAAAAGCGCTTAAGAGGCCCGGCTAAATTAGCTAAAAGAGCTAATTTAGCTAAAAAAAGCTACCCGGCTAAATTAGCTACCAAGAGCCATGAGGGCGGCGGCAAAAAAGGGCGAAAAAAAAGGCCGCGGGAAGGCGCGGCCTGTAAGGGAGGGGAGCAAGCGGCGAGCGTTAGCAAGCCGCAGGGGGGCGGCGGGAGCAAGCAAGCCGCGGGGAGGGAGGTCAGTCCTCTTTCATGTTGTGGAAGACGTTCTGCACGTCTTCGTCGTCTTCAAACTTCTCGAGGAGCTTCTCTACGCTCTCGCGCTGCTCCGGGGTGAGCTCTTTGTAGTCGGTGGGAATGCGCTCAAACTCGGCGCTGACAATCTCGAAGCCACCGTCCTCAAGGTATTTCTGCAGGGCGGCAAACTGGTCGAAGGGGCCGTAGATTACCCATTCTTCCTCGTCGGCTTCAATGTCTTCCACGCCAAAGTCGATGAGCTCCAGCTCGAGTTCTTCCATCTCCACGCCCTCTTTGGGCTTTACGTGGAACACGCTGTTGTGGTTGAACATGAAGCTGAGCGAGCCGCTGGTGCCGAGGCTGCCGCCGTGTTTGTTGAAGTAGCTTCGCACGTTGGCCACGGTGCGCTGGTTGTTGTCGGTGGCGGTCTCCACAACGATGGCGATGCCGTGGGGGCCGTATCCTTCGTAAACTATCTCTTTATAATCAGAGGCGTCTTTTTCGGTAGCCTTTTTGATGGCGCGCTCCACGGTGTCTTTGGGCATGTTGGCGGCTTTGGCGTTCTGCATCAGCACGCGCAGGCGCGGGTTCATGTTGGGGTCGGGGCCACCCTGTTTGGCGGCGATGGTGATTTCTTTGCCCAGGCGGGTAAAGGTTCTCGACATATTGCCCCAGCGTTTCAGCTTACGGGCTTTTCGGTATTCAAATGCTCTTCCCATTGGGGTAGTTTATAGCGGGGTTAGGGGGTTTATGTGATTTATGTTACTTATGTGACTTATGTAACTTATGTGAGCTGCGGGAACGGGCCGCGGAGAGGAGAGAGAAGAGAGCCGCTAAGCCGGGCCGCGGAGGAGAGAGGGGCGGCGGCGTTAGCGCTGTTGGGCGCCGAGGTTGGCGGTGAGGGCGGCGGTGATTTTGGCCACGGCGGTCTCTATCTGCTTGTCGGTAAGGGTCTTGTCGGCGTCCTGGAGGGTGAGGGCTATGGCGTAGCTGCGGAAACCCTCGGGGATGTTCTTGCCTTCGTAGACGTCGAAGAGGGTAACGGCACGCAGCAGGCGTTTCTCGGCGCGACGCACTGTCTGTTCCACCTGCTCAAAGGTAACGTTCTGCGGCAGCAGCAGGGCTATGTCGCGGCGCACAGGCTGCGTCTTGGGCAGGGGTGCGAAGTTGACGTTGCCGCTGCCAAGGCGCATGAGCTGATTCCAGCGCAGCGTGGCGTAGCACACCGGTGCGGAGATGTCGAAGGGCGCGGTAACCTGGCGGCGCAACACTCCCAAGTGGCCTAATTCCTTGCCGCCGCGGTTGCTGACGGTGAGTGCGGCGGCGAAGATGGAGTCAGACGACTGCGTCCACACCACAGCGCCGGGGGCGATGCCCATTTTATGGAAGATGGCTTCCACAATGGCTTTGAGGTCGAAGACGGAGGTCTCCACGGCCTGCCGCTGCCAGCCGGCGGGGGTTAGCTCGCCCGTCATCCACAGGTCGAGGTGCTGTTCCTCGCTGAAGGGAGCCAGGGGTTTCTCGGCGGTGATGCTCTTGGCGGGGTCGGCGCTGTAGACGTTGCCGAACTCATAGAAGGCGAGGTTTTCGGCGCGTCGGTTGACGTTGCGCTGTAAGCTCTCCAGGCCGCCGTAGAGGAGCGTCTGCCGCATCACGCCGAGGTCGCGGCTGAGCGGGTTGACCAGCGTAACGCATTGGTTCAGAGGCCATTGCGCGTTGCCGTCGTAATAGCTCACGGCGGTGAGGGAGTTGTTGAGAATCTCGTTGAAGCCGCGTGCCGAGAGCCATTCGCTGACGCGGCTGCGCATGCGGTTGCTCTCGTCGATGGCGGAGAGACGGCCCTGCGAGGCGGTAACGCGCTCGGGCGTCTCCACGTTGTTGTAGCCGTAGACGCGCAGAATCTCCTCTACCACGTCGCACGGACGGGTAACGTCAACGCGATAGCGCGGCACACGGAGGCAGAAGACCGTGTCGTCGGCGCGCACCTCGGTTTCCACTTCTATATCCAACGCGCGGAGGATGGCTTCCACCAATGCCGGGGGTAACTCCTTACCAATCAGCGCGTTGCAGTATTTCATGCTCAGCTCCACGGGGAAAGGCTCGAAGCCTTCGGGACGCGTGTCGCGCAGCGGGCCGCAGATGGTTCCGCCGCCGAGCTGCTGAATCATGACGGCTGCCAGACGGGCGGCGTAGGGGAGGATGTTGGGGTCAGTGCCGCGTTCGTAGCGGAACGACGCGTCGGTGCTGAGACCGTGGCGGCGGGCGGTGCGGCGAACGCGGGTGGGGTTGAAGTATGCGCTCTCTATGAAGATGTCGGTGGTGGCTTCCGTAACGCCCGAGTTGAGTCCGCCGAAGACGCCGGCAATGCAGAGGGGCTTTTCGTCGTCACAAATCATCAGGTCGGCCTGCGAGAGCTTGTGCTCCACGCCGTCGAGGGTGGTGAAGGGCGTGCCGTCGGGGCAGGTGCGCACCTGTATCTCGTTGCCGTGCACATGGTTGAGGTCGAAGCAGTGGAGCGGCTGGCCGATGCCTAACAGGATGAAGTTGGTGATGTCTACCACATTGTTTATGGGTCGCTGTCCGGCAGCTGTGAGGAGGCGTTTGAGCCATTCGGGACTCTCGGCCACCTTGACGCTGCGGATGGTGACGCCGGCGTAACGCGGGCAGCCTTCGGTGTCTATTACGCGCACCTCCACGGCGCCTTTGTCGGTGTCTTCGCGGTACTCTTCCACCGAGGGGATGGAGAGGGTGGGGTCGCCGCCGTCGAGGCCCTGCCAGTTGAGGCAAGCCTTGCGTGCGCGGAGGTCGCGCGCTGTGCCCAGGTGCGAGGCGGCATCGACGCGGTTGGGGGTCAGCTCCGTCTCCAGGCGATAGTCGGAGGCGAGGTTGAAGTATTCGGCGGCGGGAGTGCCGGGAGCGGTCTCACGGAGCACCATGATGCCGCTGTGGTCACTGCCGAGGCCGAGTTCGTCGGCGGCACAGATCATGCCGAAGCTGTCGACGCCGCGCATGCGCGATTTTTTGATTTTGAACTCATGGCCCTCTTTGTCGTAGAGTACGCAGCCTATGGTAGCCACGGCCACTGTCTGCCCAGCGGCCACGTTGGGGGCGCCGCACACTATCTGCACCGGAGCGTCGGCTCCGAGGTCTACGGTGGTGATATGGAGATGGTCGCTGTCGGGGTGCGCCTCGCAGGTCAGCACCTTGCCGATGACCACGCCGCGCAGTCCGCCCGGCACGGCCTCTACCTCTTCAACAGTGTCACATTCCAGTCCTAACGAGGTGAGAGTGGCGGCAAGCTGTCGCGGGCTCTCCGTTACCTCGATAAAGCGTTTAAGCCATTCGTATGATATGTTCATTGCAGAATTCTCTTGCTCGGAAAAAACAGTTTTGCAAAGATAATGATTTTTTCCGACACGGCGAGAACTTTTTGGGCGGTTGTTGTTGTTAAGAGGTTATGACGGACCACGAACTGCATTTTTTCAACATCGTGGCACCCGAATGGGACAGTCGCGACACTCTCTCGAAACCTGAGACCATTGACCGCCTTCTCACGCTGGGGGGTGTGAAGGAGTGCGACAGTATTCTGGATTTGGGCACGGGCACGGGGGTACTTCTGCCATATCTGGCTCGGCGGGTCGGTGCCTGCGGGTCGATAACGGCTGTAGACCTGAGCGAGGGTATGCTGACGCTGGCGAAGGCGAAGGCGGTAACGCTGGTGCCGCATCCGCAGTTTCTGCAGACGGATTTCGAGGCGCAGCGGCTGCCGGGGATGTATGACCATATAATAATGTATTGTGTGTATCCGCACCTGGAGCACCCGGTGAAGACGCTGCGGCGGTTGCGGCGCGAGAATCTGCAACCCGGGGGCAACATACTCATAGCTTTTCCCACGGAGGCTTCGCGCATCAACGCCATTCACCACCGTGTGCGTGTTGACCACCACTACCTGCCGTCACCGCGCGAGCTGACTACCTACCTGCGGGCGCACCACCTGCCGGCGCGGGTGCTTGCCGCCGACGCGCAGCTCTTTCTGGTGGCGGTGGGCGGGTAGCTTGGTAGCTAATTTAGCTGATTTAGCTAAATTAGCTAATTTAATTTTTTTATTATCTTTGCGAGCTAAATAAACCAAGATCTTTTTTAATCATGCTGAAAAAACTTATAGTAGCCGGAGTGGTTGGAGTGCTGAGCTCTGCAGCACCGGCTCAGACAACGGAGGCTCCCCGTGTCACGGAGCTTCAGAAGGTGGAGGTAACGGCGCCTATGAAAACGCGCATAGAGCTGTTGCCGCTCAATGTGTCGGTGGTTACCGACTCGGTCATCAACAATTCTGCCGAGAGTTCGCTGCTGCCGGTTCTTACAGACCGTGTGGCAGGTCTGTTCACTTCTGAGCGTGGCTTTGCGGGCTACGGCATCAGCGGCGGCGCCGCGGGCACGGTAAACATCCGTGGCGTGGGCCAGGGCAACAAGGTGCTGTTCATGATCGACGGTCAGCCGCAGTGGGCGGCGGTGTTAGGACACGCTCTGCCCGACACGTACGTGGCCAACGGGGTGGAACGTGTGGAGGTTGTCAAGGGTCCGTCGTCGCTGCTCTACGGCTCGAACGCCATGGGCGGCTCGGTGAACATCATCACGCGCAAGGCCAACCGCGAGGGTCTCTACGGCCGCGCACGCGCCATGTTCGGCTCGTTCAACACGCAACGCTTCGGCCTCTCCACAGGCTACAAAAAGGGTCGCTGGGGCATCGAGGCGGCCGGGCAGCTCGACCGCAGCAACGGCAACCGCGCCGGCTCCGACTTCTGGCTCGCCAATGAAATGGTAAGTCTGACGTACGCCCCCGCCGACGCCTGGAACCTGGGCGCCACGGTGGACATGACGCAGACAAAGGCCAACAACCCTGGCACGCTGCAGGACCCTCTGCAGAGCATGTGGACGTACATGGGTCGCGGGGCGGCTTCCATCTATGCGCACAACCGTTACGCCTGGGGCGAGGGCGGCGCGCAGGCTTACATCAACTGGGGTCACCACAACATCGACGACGGTCATGCACCCTCTGAAGCTCCCACCGACTATCTCTTCCACAGCAACGACTACAACATGGGCTTCACGCTCTATCAGACGCTGCATCTGTGGCAGGCCAACAACCTGAGCGCCGGCGTGGATTACGTGCACTGGGGCGGCCACACGTGGAACACGCTCAAGGATGCCGAAAAGACCAAGAAAGAGGGTGTGCGCAAGTGCGAGAATGAGGTGGCCGGCTATGTGATGATGCAGCAGGACTTCTTCAACGGCATCCTCGACCTCAATGCGGGCATCCGTCTGCAGCACAGCAGCCAGTATGGCAACGAATGGGTGCCTCAGGCCGGTCTGATTCTGCGTCCGCTGCGCGGCTCGTCGCTGAAGTTCAGCTGGGGTAAGGGCTTCCGCGCTCCCAACCTGCGCGAGCTCTACATGTACCCGCCTCACAACCCGAACCTCGACCCGGAACGGCTCTACAACTACGAGGTTGAACTGCGTCAGCAGCTGCTCGACGGCCGCCTCGATATGGGTCTGGCGTTCTACTACATCGACGGCAGCAATATGATTCAGACTACGCGCGTTGACGGCAAACCGCTCAACGTGAACACGGGCTCGTTCATCAACAAGGGCTTCGAGGCTGACTTTGCCTGGCGCATAACGCGTATGTGGCAGGTGGCCGCCAACTATGCCTATCTGCATACTAATAATGAGTCGCTGTTAGCGGCTCCGAAGAACAAGCTGTGGGGCGAAGTGAGCTTCATGCCGGGTGCCTGGGTCAGCTGTTGGGCGGCATGGGGCTTGGCAGCCACATAGCCTGGTTCTACGCCGCCGTGGGATTCGTGTCGCTGTTCATGCCCGCCGCCGTGGGCCACGTCGCCGACCGCTGGGTGAACCCCGTGAGGCTCCTCGGCATCTGCCACCTCGGCGGCGCCGGCGTCATGGCCGCGCTGTGGCTCTACGCAGTAAGCCACACCACCCTCAGCTTCGCACCTTTCTTCGGCCTCTACCTGCTCTTCCTGTGCTGCTTCATGCCCACCCTGGCGCTGGCCAACACCGTATGCTTCGGCATCCTCAAGAGCCGCGGACTGCAGCCCGTGGATCACTTCGGCCGAATACGCCTGTGGGGCACCGTGGGCTTCGTGGCCGCCATGTGGCTCGTCAACGGCGCCTGGTACCACCAAGGACACCTCGGCTATACCCTCAACGAGCTCAGCCCCGAGGCACCCTACCGCTTCCAGTACGGCAGCGGACAGCTCCTCTGCGCCGCCCTCATCGCCCTTCTCACGGCGCTCTATACCCTCACCCTGCCCAAGCTCAAACGGCAGGCCGCAGAGGGTTCACAAGGCGGCGCCACGCTGAGAAGCCTGCGCGATTCGGGGCTGCTCAGACAGCGTTATGTGCGCGTCTTCCTGCTGTTGGCCATCCTTGGCGGCGTATGCCTGCAGATCACCAACGGCTTCGCCACACCCTTCATCAGCCACTTCCGCGCATTGCCGCAATATGCCGCGTCGGCAGCCTCGGGCAACGCCACCATGCTCTTCTCGCTCAGCCAGATAGCAGAGGCCTGTTGCGTGTTGCTGGTGGGAGTGAGCCTGCGCCGCTTCGGCATACGCGCCGTCATCATCACCGCCTTCGTGGCCTGGGCGCTGCGCTTCGGACTCTTCGCCTTTGGCAACCCCGGTGCGAGGCTGTGGATGCTCATCCTCTCCATGATTGTCTACGGCGTGGCCTTTAACTTCTTCACCATCGCCGGACATCTGTATATGGACCGCATCACCCCGGCCACACACCGCGGCCTGGGGCAGGGGCTCTTCATGCTCATGTCGAACGGCGTCGGCGCCAGCCTCGGCACCCTCGTGGCGGGCCGCGTGGTGAACGCCTACTGCCACTGGCAACCCGTGATGACGCCCACCGGCCCACAGCCCCTCTTCACCGGCAACTGGACCGCTCCCTGGGCCCTCTTTGCCCTCTACGCCCTCCTCGTGGCGCTCCTCTACGCCCTCCTCTTCCGCCCCCAGCGCGCTTAAGAGCTGCAATGTAACTTATGTAACTTATGTTTCTTATGTAATTTATGTTGCGGAGCCTTCCCGCAAGCAGGTAGCTGTAATTTTGGTGCCGGCGAAGGCTTTAGCCTCGAATCAGTCGGGCGAAGGCTGCCTCCCCGCTTGCGCGCCGCTGCCCTCTGCGCCCCCCTTAAGCTCCTTAAGCCCCTTAAACTCCTTACACGCGCCCTCCGCGTTAGTTAAAAAACCTTAAAAAGGGGGCTTAAAAACAGAATTTGGCTCAAAAATTTTGCCGCGTGCAAAAAATGCACTAACTTTGCACTCGCAAAATATGCCCGTTGAGGGTAATCTTGCCACCAGGCGGCCCATTCGTCTATCGGTTAGGACGAGAGATTTTCATTCTCTAAAGAGCAGTTCGACTCTGCTATGGGCTACAAACCAAAAAAGAAAGAAAGCATAAACAACAATCATGGCAAACCATAAATCTTCTCTCAAGAGAATACGCCAGACCGAAAAGCGCCGTCTTGCCAACCGCTATTGGCAGAAAACGGCCCGCAACGCAGTGCGCCGCATCCGCAAAATGACCGAAAAAGCCGAAGCCATAGAAGCTTACAACAAGATAAGCGCTCTGTTGGAACGTCTTGGCCGCAAGAACGTCATTTCGCAGCATAAGGCCTCTAACCTGCGCAGCAAGCTGATGCTTTACATCAACAAGCTCTAAGCGAAGAGCCTGCCACAAACACATACAGCGCCAACGAGCCGACAAGGCTTCGGGATGTGCCTCCCTTAACGGCACGGCGCTAACCCATTAGCTGCGGCCCAGGGGAAAAGCGAAAGCTGCCGGCCGAGGGGTTTGAGGCTAAAGCCTTCGCCGGCACCAAAATTATAGCTACCTGCAAGCGCTTAGGCTACCCCGCTAAATTAGCTAAAAAAGCTAACCAAGCTAAATTAGCTAAAAAGCCAGAGCTAAAGCCCACGCGCAAAACCCTGCCGCAAGCAGTTGCTCCATTCGTCTATCGGTTAGGACGAGAGATTTTCATTCTCTAAAGAGCAGTTCGACTCTGCTATGGAGTACCCCAACACCTCCCCCCTGCATCGCCTGCCAATAATTTCCTCATAATATTTGTTTGGTTCGGGGCAGGCGATGCTCCTTTTTTTATTAAGAGGCGTTGGGAAACCCTCTCAATAGTATCATAAGCTCAGCAACAAAACTCGCTCAGCAGACCATAACCGTTAATCGATACCGCAACATGGGCAAAGACCAGAAAGTATTATTCCACGAAACCGTTTTCGGTCCAATCCACTCACGTCGCCTCGGCGTGTCATTAGGCATTAACCTGTTGCCCAACGACGGCAAGGTGTGCTCCTTCGACTGTCTCTATTGCGAAGCCGGATACAACCGTCAGGGCACCGGTACCACCGGTATGCCGCAGTCATTGGCCGTGGCACGCGAGCTCGAAGCCAAACTCAAGAAAATGGCCGAAGACAACGAGCTGCCCGACTATATCACCTTCTCAGGCAACGGCGAACCCACCATGCATCCCCAGTTTGAGGACATCGTAAAAGACACGGTGCGGTTGCGCGACAAATATGCGCCGAAAGCCAAGATTGCCGTCCTCACCAACGCCACGCGTCTCAACAGCCGCTGGGTAGTGCGTGCCCTCGGCATGGTCGACGAGAACATCCTCAAGCTCGACTCAGCCGTACGTCCCACGCAGGTGCTCATCAACCGGCCGTCGTCGCGCCGCGACCATTGCAACCATATCATCGACAACCTGAAGCAGTTTCGCAACGTGGGCATCATACAGACCATGTTAGTGCGGGGGAATTACCTGTCGCACATCGTCGACAACACCACGGAGAACGAGATAGCGCACCTGATAGAGGCTTACCGCGAGATCAGTCCGCGGCGGATACAGATTTACAGCATAGACCGCTCCACGCCGTGCGAGCACCTTAAGGCGGTGCCCCGCGAGGACCTGCAGCAGATCGCCGAGCGCATCACCCGCGAGACCGGCATCGAGGTGCAGGTGGTGTAGAAGCCGCTGTGGCTTTTGCTTACGCCTTTTAGCTGCTTTAGCTTTTTTAGCTAAGGTAGCTTTTTTAATGGCCGCGAATATAGAGCGGGTGCAGGCTTTAGCCGCGAATATAGCCGCTAAGCCTGTGCAAAAGCTGTTCAAAAGTGGGCGAAAAGGCGTGCAAAAAGGGTAGAGCAGGTGTGCAGCTTTCAGGTCAGTCTTAAGCCATCTGAATTTATAAACACCCAATGCAGATTTTTCTACAACCTTGTGTGCATTTTTTATACACCAAAAAATTGCTGCAATTAAAAAAAATTCATTAATTTTGCAGTCCGGGCGGTTGTGTTTACAAACCGCGCAATTGCCTGATGTTTCAACTCTAAGCCTGTTCATAATCTGTAAAGAATTTTCAGCCTCAAAATAAGTGGGAGATATGCAATAGTTTGTGCTAAAAAAGTTTTGAACGTTTTCTACACCTATTATTCTTATTCTTCTCTTTATTAGGTTTAAATTCTTTTTCAGAACTAAAAAATAAAGAAAAGAAACAATGCCCGCAGAAGCAAAAACGCCGACCACGGCGAAGGAGTATGCCGAGGCCATCGCGGCGCTGAAGAAGGAGCGCAACGCGGTTGTCATGGCCCATTACTATCAGCGTGCCGAGATACAGGAAGTGGCCGACTACATCGGCGATTCGCTGGCCCTTGCCCAACAGGCCGCCAAAACGGATGCCGACGTCATTGTGATGTGCGGCGTGCATTTCATGGCCGAGACTGCCAAGATTCTCTGTCCCCACAAGATAGTGGTAGAGCCGGCGCCCGAGGCAGGCTGCTCGTTGGCCGACAGCTGCGACCCCGTAGCCTTCCGCGCCTTCATAGAAGAGCATCCCGGCCACACCGTCATCAGCTACGTCAACACCACGGCCGACGTAAAAGCACTCTCCGACATCGTGGTGACCAGCGGCAACGCCCGCAAGATTATCGACTCCCTGCCCGCCGACCAGCCCATCATCTTCGGCCCCGACCGCAACCTCGGCGGATACATCAGCTCCGTAACGGGTCGCGAGATGCTTCTGTGGCAGGGTGCCTGTCATGTGCACGACCGTTTCTCGCTGCAGGGCATCCTCGACATGAAAAAAGCCCATCCCGGCGCCAAGGTGCTCGTTCACCCCGAGTGCCGCAAGCCGCTGCAGATAATCGCCGACATGGTAGGCTCCACGGCGCGCCTTTTAGACTATGCCCGAAAGAGCGACGCCGACACCTTCATCGTCGTCACCGAGAGCGGCATACTGCATCAGATGCAGAAAGACTGCCCCGAGAAGCGCTTCCTGGCGGCACCTGCCGAAGATGCCGAGTGCCAGTGCAACGAGTGCGAGTATATGAAGATGATAACCCTGCCCAAGCTCTACACCGCCTTACGCGACCTTCAGCCGCGCGTGGAAGTGGACCCGGAGCTTGCCGCCAAAGCCCTGCGCCCTATAAAGCGCATGCTTGAGCTCAGCTAAACCAGCTAAACCAGCTAAATTAGCTAAAAACCCGTTATCCAAAGCCAACCCTATGATAAAAAAACTCATTTTCACAGCCATCACCACCTTTGCGGGGCTTAGCGCGTGGGGTGTTCCGGCCTGTCCGGAGCCGGCGCGCATCACCCAGCCCGACGGCAGCGTGGTGACCATCCGCCTGATAGGCGACGAATTCAGCAACCGCACCGTAACCACCGACGGTTACACCCTTCTGCGCAACGCCGACGGCGCATACGTCTATGCCAACCTCGGCGTCGACGGTCAGCTCACCCCCACCACCGTAGTGGCCCATGACCCCGCCCTGCGCACCCCCGCCGAGAAAGCCCTGTTGGCCAACCTCGGCGCCAACCTCCGCGCACAGCGCACAGAAGTGCAGAAACAGCACCGCGCAGACCTGGCCCGCATGACCTCAGCAGGACTCCCCAAGGGCCTCTACGACTACAAAAAGTTCAAGGGCCTGGTGATATTAGTCAACTTCACCGACCGGAAGTTCTCATACACCAACGCCAAAGACATCTTCACCGACATGGTGTGCAAGAAGAACTACGACGGCTACATGAACAACGCCGCGCTGCCCAGCAAGGAGGTCTACACCGGCTCCGTGCGCGACTATTTCTATGACCAGAGCCGCGGCATCTTCGACCCGCAGTTCGACGTTGTGGGTCCCTTAGACATCAACGTGTCGATGACCTATCCGCGCCAGACCTCCAACATGCAGAGCGTGATAGGCAAAGTCATCGACGCTGCCGACGACCAGGTGGATTTCAGCAAATATGACACCAACGGCGACGGCACCGTGGATATGTTCTACGTCATCTTCGCCGGCTACGGCTCAAACTTCAGCGGCAACAACAGAAACTACGTGTGGCCGCACGCCTGGAGCGTCAGCTATAAGTATGCCGACGGCGTACGCCTTGGCCGCTACGCCTGCTCCACGGAGTTATACGGCCGCGAGGGCAGCTCTTCCTACCTCGACGGCATCGGCACCATCTGCCACGAGTTCAGCCACGTCCTGGGCCTGATGGACGAATACGACACCGACTATGAGGGCAGCGGCGGACAGAGCGTCGACCCCGGCGACTGGTCGCTTATGGCCGGAGGCCCATATCTCAACAAGGCCCGCACCCCGGTGGGCTATTCGCTGATGCAGCGCTACCAGAGCGGCTTCACCGTGCCCAAGGTGGTAGCCACGGCCGGCGAATACACCCTGCGCGACATTGACGCCACCAACGACGGCCTGCGCATCAACCTCATCGACGAGCCCAAGGAGTACTTCCTGCTCGAAAACCGCCGCAAGACCGGCAACAAATGGAACTGCTACGGTCCCGGACAGGGCCTGTTGGTGTTCCGCGTAGATTCCACCAACACCAACGTGTGGACCTCTAACGACATCAACGTCAACCCGGCACACAACTATTATGAGCTGATACGCGCCCACTACAACGGTTCAAGCGACAGCCAGGGCGACCCGTTCCCCGGCACCTACAAGGTTACGCAGCTCAACGCCGACACAGACCCCGCCATGAAGGGATGGGGCGGCGCTGAACCGGAATTCGGCCTCGACTCTATCTGGGAAGAGGACAAGGTGATTCATCTGCGCATAAAATCTGACCAGGGCACCACGAAGTTCGAGGACTTCGAGGATATGGTCACCAACGGCAAGTACGACGAGAATGTGCAGGGCAAATTCACCAAATGGACGTTCAACAACGCCTCTGTGGAGACTCAGAGCGGCAACAAGAAAGTGCGCATGGTGAAAGGCTCGTCGATGACCACGGCCGTCATAGAGCATGGCTGGGTTAAGCGCGTGAGCTTCGAGGTATCGAACCCCGGCGGCACCACTGCCTACCTGCAGCTGCAGGCCCTGAAGGATGGCACCATGACGCCCATGTCAAGCAGCTCAGGCACCATACAGATTGGCGTAAGCCCCAACACAGCCGCCAAGGCGGTGAGCTTCAAGATTCCCGACCTGGTCAACACGCGCCTTATGGTAGTGGCACGCGCCGGCTCCTCCACCGACCCCATCTACGTTGACAATTTCAAGGTAGTGAAGGACTACGAGCTTGGTGTTGGCACGGTATCCACGGCCGACAACGCTCTGCTTGCCACCATTGGCGGCGGCGTCATCAGCGTGAGCTGCGAGCCGGGCACACAGGTAGGTCTCTTCGACGTGCAGGGTCGTCTGCTCAGCACCGTTCGCGCCGACGAGAGCGGCCTGGCAGAGCTGCGCCCCCTGACCCGCGGCTGCTACATAATTGTGGCCGGCGGCAAAGCACTGAAATTACTCTTTTGAGCGCGGATAAGGAGCTTAAGGAATTTAAGGAGCTTAAGGAGCTTAAGGCGGGCGCAGAGGGCAGCGGCGAGCAAGCGACTATTTACGAGGCTAAAGCCCTCGCCGGCACCAAAATTATAGCAAGCTGCAAGCTAACCATGGCTCCCAAAACTCCCAAAACTCCCATAAAACCCAAAAGCAAAAGAAAAAACCAGAAACTAAAACTTAAATTAACCGAAATAATCACTTCATGAGAAAAAAAGGATTCTTAGCAGCCATAGCGTTGCTGCTGTGCGGAGGGCTGAGCGCCCTCGGCACAGTTCCTCAGGAGCTGACCCCGCGCACTGAGCCCTTGGAAGGGCAACAGGCTTATGAGTCAGTTCTGGGCACCGTGAAGCAGGAGCTTCCCGCTCAGGCTTCACCCGCTGCGGAAGTCACGTCTCTGAAGCCTGCCGCTCAGCACAACGAGCTGCAGACAAGCTTCAAGCGTCTGGCCTCCCTGAAGCAGCCCGCGCGCATGAGCAAGCCCGGCAAAGCCCCGGCCATCGACGCCCTGGCAGGACAGTACGTCATGACGTATATGTCCCTTACCAGCACGGTGGGCGACGGCGGCTGCGGCGGCAGCATCTCGCGCGTGGCAGGCACCGACACCCTGGTGCTCCACAACTTCTGGACTACCGGTATCGACGTCAAGGCAACCTATAACGCCGCCGACGGCACCGTTACCATAAAGGCCCAGCAGGTCTACACCCATTCCACCTACGGCGATATGTGGCTCGCCTTCTGCAACAACAACACAGGCAAGCCCGACTACAGCGCCGACATCGTGGGCTCCGTCAGCGACGACGGCGTCCTCACAATCTCCTCCTGGTGGGGTATCTACGTAAAGAGCGGCTCACAGGCCGGCAATTTCATTATTGCTGCCTACAACGGCAAATATCAGAAAGCCAACGGCACCATGACCTGCGACATCTTCAACCAGCAGACCCCCGACACCTACAACGTTGTCATCACCCAGCCGTTCGACAATCAGATTCGCGTGCTGAACTTCGGCAACTTCGGCTGCGAGGTCCTCATCGACCTCAACCGCAAAGCCTCGGGCGTCATTCACTCGCAGGTAGTGCGTCAGTATCCGGCCAACGCCGACTTCCTGTCGTGCTCCGTGGGCGGCTATCAGCTCAACGAAAGCGGCAAAGTGCAGCTTCTCAGCCCGCTGGCCAACGACATCTACCTCGACACCCTGGCAGCCGGCACCAAGCAGACCAACACCCTGACGTGGGGTCCCTGGTCGGCCCTGAGCCGCTCCACCTCGGCAAGCTACTTCCTCGGTGCCCAGACCAACGGCAAGCTGCAGAGCGACGTCCCCATCCGCTTCCCCGTGCTCGAAGTTACCAGCTTCAAGGGCAGCGGCACAGAGGCTGACCCCTATCAGCTCAAAACCCGCGACGACTTCACACTCCTCAGCCAGATGACCGAGGACTGCGAAGACTACAACCCCAACGTGAATCCCAACCTGGCACCCCAGGCCCAGGCCTTCAAGGGCAAGTACTTCAAAGTGATGAACGACATCGACATGTCGGGCACCAACTTCACCCCCATCGGCACGAGCTTCCAGAAACGCTTCGCAGGCGTGGTTGACGGCGGCAACTTCACCATCCGCAACCTCTCCATCGACTATCAGGAAGCCTTCGCCGCCCTCTTCGGCATGTGCGACACCACCTGCGTGATCAAGAACATAAAACTCGACAACGCCAACATCCTCACGGTCAACAACTACGGCGGCTCGCTGGTGGCATGGAACTACGGCGCCATGGACAACTGCCACATCACCAACTCGGTGATAGCCGTACAGGGTCAGGTGGCAGGCGGTCTGGCCGGCCTTATCTACACCGGCATGACCAACTGCTCGGCCACCAACGTGCAGGTAACCGGCCTGGGCGGCTGGTGCGGCGGCCTGGTAGGTGAGGTACACACCATCTTCACCAACTGCTTCGCCGACAACGTTACCGTATACGCCTATCCCGGCGGCGGCACGGCAGCAGGCGGCCTGGCCGGCATGATTTCCTCATGTCAGGCTGAGAATCTGCACTTTGCCGGCACCATGAACGGCTACCGCTACGGCGCTCCCTCCACCGGCACCACCGGCATCCTGGCCGGCGGCATCACCGGTAACCTCAGCGTCAGCTCGCTGAAGAACGCCTACAGCGTCGGCACCGTTATGGGCCGCAACACTTACTGTGAAGTCGGCGGCATCGCCGGCCGCGTATTTGGCTCAAGCATCGAGAACGCTTACTTCCGCGGCAGCATGGGCTCTTACTACTCGCGTTACGCCGGCGGTCTCACCGGCCGCGTAGTGCTCTACTCCTACCAGGGCCAAACCATCCCCTGCACCTTCAAGAACATGTATGCAGCGTGCGTTGAGGAGTTGGAGACCTATCAGTATGACCGCGTGAACGGCTGGGCCGAGACCCTCGGCAAGATTGAAGAGGGTGGCCTGGGCAGCGCTCAGAACATCTATTACAACAACCAGCTCTTCAACAAGAAGAGTCAGAACGGCACTCCGCTCACAGCCGCTCAGCTCACCTCGGGCACCCTGCCTCAGGGCTTCGACGCTACGGCCTGGACAGCCAAAGCTGGCCAGTACCCCGTGCTGAAAGGCACCGAGAATCAGGCCGGCGCTCAGTGGGGCGCTTCGGCAGTACTCTTCAACACCGGCAACTCGGTGAACAGCGTCAGCAAGAACACCAAGCTCACCGCCGTGGGAGCCACTCAGTTCCTTCTCTACAAAAACGGCAAAGCCGTGAAAGAGGGCTATGCCTCGAAGATTGCGGGCGACTCGCTCATCGTTACCAGCTTCGGCATCGACACTCTGCTGATTGCCAACGGCAACCAGAACTTCTTCTATGCTCTGAAGATGGCTCCGGTGCCCTTCGCCGGCTCAGGCACGGAAGACGACCCGTATCTGATTTCCTCGAAGGCTGACCTGATATCGCTGGCCAACTTCGCCAACGTCACCAAGCAGTACTTCCCCGGCGCCTACTTCCTGCAGACACAGGACATCGACCTGGAGCTTGACACGGCGTTCCACGGCATCGCCACCGACGCCAAGGACGCATACTCGCGCTTCGCCGGCATCTACGACGGCGGCAACCACTACATCCACCGCTTCAAAGGCCGCGGCCTTGTGTGGGCTACGCCTCCCACCGAGACTACCCTCGGCACTCCCTCCACCGGCTCCAACGGCGGCTCGTTCGCCTATCAGGGCTTCATTGGTCGCCTCGACATTGACGGTGTGCTCAAGAACCTGCGCTTCGCCAAAGACTGCGACTTCAGCGAGCTGTGGGCAAGCTGCGGTCCGGCCGTGGGCGACAACTTCGGCACGGTGAAGAACGTGCGCAACTATGCCGACGTGGTGGCTGTGAGCTGCTGGGTTGGCGGCATCGTGGGCATGAACGAGATGGAAGGCAGCATCATCGACTGCTACAACGCAGGCGACGTTACCTCAGGCTATAACAACGCCGGCGGCATCACAGGCCGCAACAACGGCACCATCGACAACTGCGCCAACGCCGGCAACATCGCCGTGAAGAAGATTGCCAACTTCGGCCGTCTGTACAATACAGTGGGCGGCATCACCACCAACATGACCGGCGCATATGTGCGCAACGTGCTCAACGTGGGCGCCGTAAGTGCCGAGGAAGGAAACACCGTGGGCGGCATCGTGGCCAATCTCTATGCCAACGGCACCTCGAAGGGCCGCGGCAAGAACGACATCCTCTACGCCGTGAACTACGGCAACGTAAGCAGTCCCGAACCCATCACCAACGGTATGGTGGCCGGTATGAACACCAACCAGACTGTTCTGGAGTCCACCGCCCGCGTGGTGGCCTATTACGACGACCAGACTGCTATGTACGGCGCTTACCGCAACCAGAACTTCGAGGGCATGCACGGTCTCACCACCGCTCAGATGACCTCCGGCACACCGCTCGACAGCCTCAGCACCGATTACTGGCAGTTCGACGCCGGCAAATATCCCGTGCTGAAGAGCTTCGCCGACGAACCGGCCCTGCAGGCCGCACGCAGCATGATTATGACGCTGCCCGCCGGTGTTACCGTGCGCGACATGACAGCCGACGCCACCCTCAACAACGGCGGCACATGGAGCGTGGATCCCGCCACTTACTTCTCCATCAGCGGCAGCACCCTGAAGACAGGCGCCGTTCCCAAAGTGAAACAGAACGCTACGGTGAAATGTACCGCTCAGGACTTCACCCGCACCATCGACATCACCCGCAACCCGCCGGTACCCCTTACGGGCGAAGGCACGCAGGCCAGTCCTTATCTGATCAACAGCGTTGACGACTGGACAGACCTGGCTGCTTACATCGCCGCCGTTCACGATAACTTCGCAGGCAAGTTCCTGAAGCTCACCGCCGACCTCACGTTTACCTCCGAGGTTCCCGAGCTCTTCGCCGCTGACGAAGACAAGCTGATGGGTGTGCTCGACGGCGACGGCCACACCGTGGACTTCGGCAACAACCAGTTCACCACCGTCAACACCTACCACGCCCCCATCCGCATCATCGGCGAGGAAGGCGAGCTTAAGAACTTCACCTTCAAGGGCGCCTACAAGGGCACCAAGACCTATTGCGCCGGCGTTACGGCCAAGGTCTACGGCAAGCTCACCAACATCACCAGCGAGGTCAGCTACACCGCCTCCAGCGGCAGCGGCGCCTCGGCATTCGGCTGCGCTTACGAAGGCGCACGCATTGAAAAGGTTGTCAACAAGGGCGTCATCACCGCTCCGAGCACCTACGTCGGCACTCTGTTCTCAGACGGCGGCCGCCATGTAGAGTTCATCGACTGCGGCAACGAAGGCACCCTCATCTCCACCTACAGCGGCACGGCACCCTCAACGTCGCAGAGCATCGGCGGCCTCATCGGCAATGCCGTATCGCCCAAGCTCACACGCTGCTACAACAAGGGTACCTTCAACCTCAAAAAGGCTGATGTGATGTACGGCATCGGCGGCCTCATCGGCTACCTGCGCTCGTACACCGGCAACACCGACTCCACAGTCCTCATCGACTGCTACAACACGGCCAACATCAAGGCCGGATTCATGATCGGCGGCCTGCTGGCTAACGTCGATTACTCATCCACGGCCAAGAACAAGATTGTACTGCGCGGCTGCTACAACACCGGCAACATCGAATCGGTTGCCACCACCTCCAAGAGCAACGGCGCCGTGGGCGGCATCTCCGTGCTTACCCTCCCCGGTCTTGTCATCGACAACTGCTACAACACCGGCGACATCATCAACAATAACCCGAAACAGGCCTATTCAGCCGGTATCGCCGCTTATTACAAGACGGCAGGCACCGTAACTGAACCCGTTGTCATCAGCAACTGCCACAACACGGGTTATATATCGAATGTCTATAACTTCAGCGGCGGCATCATCGGCTATATCTCGGGTTACACCACCATCGAGAACTGCTACAACACCGGCGACGTCATGGCAGTGCTTGGTGCAGGCGGCATCGCCGGCAACCTCGGCACGGGCACGTCGAAGATTCTCAGCTGCCGCAACAGCGGCGAGGTTCAGGTCAGCGACAGCCGCGCCGGCGGCATCGTGGGCCAGTGCACCAGCGCCGGCGCCGAGGTTACCGACTGCTTCAACACCGGCAACATCACCAACCTGGCCACCACCGTTGTCCTCAACAAGAGCAACTACGCCACTAAGGGCTACGGCACCGGCGGCATCGCCGGTGAGGGCGGCAGCACCATGACACGCTGCTATAACCTCGGCGAAATCCGCGGCATAGCCAACGTTGGCGGTCTCTCCGGTCGCCCGTCGAAGAACAGCACCAAGCTCTACAACTGCTACAACGCCGGTGCCATACACGCTCCCGCCGACACGGCCGGAACGCTCATCGGCATCAACTTCAGCAAGCCCAGCCCGCAGTGGATTCCCGGCACCAACGTGGTCGAGAACTGCTACTTCATCAAGGTCGACTCGCTGATGGCTCACAGCACCGTAGGCACCGGTCTGACACGCTATGAACTGGCCAAGCAAAATATGGGCGAAGGATGGATCGGCGGCGACGACTACACCTACCCGTATCTGACAGCCAACAACAACGAGCAGGCACGTCTCTATGCGGCTCAGATAATGCCCAACCCGGCCCACGTTACGGCTGCCGGCGTCATCACCGGCTCCTTCTTCAGCGGCCAGCCCGAAGGCGTTACCTGGACAGCAAGCATCAGCAACCTGCGTCAGGACGGCAACAAGTGGATATGGAACGGCGACGCCTACAAAGGCACCGTTACCATGACCGGCACCTGCGGCACCCTGACACGCAAGGTAGAGTTGGAGGCCGACAAGCCCAGCGGCATCGAGGACCTCGACGCTGACGCTGCCGACGTTATCAGCGAACAGTGGTATGACGTGAACGGCATTGCCCTGACACGCCCCGCCGAACGCGACGGCCGCATCTACATAGTAGTGCGCCGCTACGCCGACGGCACCACCCGCACCCTCCGCGTTAAGAACTAATTTTAGCTAAAGCCACTGAGGCCGCGCACTCCAGTGCGCGGCCTCTTTTAGTTTTTGCTTTTGCGCTTTTGCGCTTTTGCGCTTTTGCGCGGCTAAGGAGTTTAAAGAGCTTAAGGAGTTTAAGGGGCTTAAGGCGGGCGCAGAGTGCTTTAGCTACCCGGCTACCCGCGGCTAAAGCCTGCGCCCGCTCTATATTCGCGGCTAAAGCCTGCGCCTGCACCAAAATTATAGCTACCTAAAAGCGCTTAAGAGGCCCGGCTAAATTAGCTAAAAAAGCTAAAAAAGCTACCCCCGGTCAGCTAAAGCGAAAGCGGATGTGGTGGTCGTAGGGGGCGGCGGGGGTGAGGAGGGCAGTGGGGAAGGCGGGGTGGTTGGGCGCGTCAGGGAAATTCTGGCACTCAAGAGCTACGCCGGCATAGTCTTGGTAGGCATGGTTGTTGGGTGCGAGGGGGGAGCCGGTGAGCCAGTTGCCGGTGTAGACCTGGATGCCGGGTTGGGTGGTGGCTACGGTGAGGGTGCGGCCGCTGAGGGGGTCGTGCAGCTCGGCGGCAACGGAGAGGTGGTTGGGGCGCCAGGCGTCGATTGCCCAGCAGTTGTCGTAGCCTTTGCCGTAGCGCAGAGCGGGGAAGTCGGCGTCGATGTCGCGACCAAGCGGCTTGGCGGCGCGGAAGTCCATGGGCGTGCCCTCCACGGCGGCGAGTTCGCCTGTGGGGATGAGCGTGTCGTCGGTGGGGAGCCACCGCGAGGCGTTGAGGCGCAGCTCATGACCCAAAACACTGCCTGACGTGGCGCCGCGCAGGTTCCAGTAGCAGTGGTTGGTGAGGTTGATGACCGTGGGAGCGTCCGTAACGGCGCGTAAGTAGAGGTCGAGGATGTCGTTTTCCGTCCAGATGTAGTCGGCTTTCACCTCCACATTTCCCGGATAACCCTCTTCGCCGTCGGCGCTGCGGTAGGTGAAGCGGACGCCGTTGGGCAGCTCGGAGTATTCCCAGATGCGGTTCTGGAAGCCCGTGGGACCCCCGTGCAGCGCGTTCGGGCCGTTGTTGACGGCCAAAGAGTACTCCTTGCCGTCGATGGAGAAATGCCCCTTGGCGATGCGGTTGGCGTAGCGGCCCGGAATCTTGCCCATGCACGGACCGTCGTTGAGATAGTCGGCGGGGTTGGCGTAGCAGAGCGCCACATTTTCGATGTTGCCCTGTTTGTCGGGCACCCCGAGTCCTACGATGCCGGCGCCGAGGGTGGAGAGTTCCACCCAGGCACCGTGGTCGTTGACGAGGCGGATGAGCGTGATGTCGCCCGCCTCAGAAGCTATTTTGCGGATAATGCGTTCCATCAGAAAGGAGATTGTCAGTCGGAGATTTTGCGAGCGCCGTCGCTGATTACCACATCATAAACCTTAGGCTCGTGGCCATACTTGTTGCGGAAACGCTCCACGGCAGAGGCAATGAAACGGTCGTGCAAGTCGTTGGGCACTAAGTTGATAGTGCAGCCGCCGAAGCCGCCGCCCATGATGCGCGAGCCCGTAACGCCCGATTCGCGCGCCACATCTACCAGGAAGTCGAGTTCCTCGCAGCTCACCTCATAGTCGTGGCTGAGGCCCTCGTGCGTTTCATACATCTTGCGGCCCACCGTGTCGTAGTCGCCCTTCTGCAGAGCGTCGCAGACGGCTAAGACGCGGTCCTTCTCCTCGATGACGTACTTGGCGCACATGTAGTCCTCGGCGGTTATGTCGCTCTTGATGGCGTTGAGGGCGTTCATATCGGCGTCGCGCAGCGTGGCGATGCCGAGGCGTTTGGCCACCCGTTCGCATGATTGGCGGCGGCGGTTGTAGGGCGAGTCCTTCAGCTCATGTTTCACGCGGCTGTCGACCAGGACGAGACGGTGATTCTCGGGTGCGAAGGGGAAGTATTCGTACTCCATGCTGCGGCAGTCGAGGCGCATGAGGTTGCCCTTGCGGCCGAAGACACTGGCGAACTGGTCCATGATGCCGCAGTTCACGCCGCAGTAGTTATGCTCGGTGCTCTGGCCGATGCGTGCCAGCTCGAACTTGTCGATGGCGTTGTCGTTGAACATATCATTGAGGGCGAAGGCGAAGCAGCTCTCCAGGGCTGCCGAGGAGCTGAGGCCGGCGCCGAGAGGCACGTTGCCGCCGAAGACAGCGTCGAAGCCGTGGACCTGACCGCCGCGTTTGATGATTTCGCGGCATACCCCGAAGACATAGCGAGCCCAGGACTGGACAGGGGCGTCGGCTTCGTTGAGGCCGAACTCGGCGCTTTCTTTGAGGTCGAGGCTATAGAGACGCACGCGGTCGGTGCCGTTGGGGCGCAGTTCGGCCATGATGACCTTGTCGATGGCGCCCGGGAAGACGAAGCCACCGTTGTAGTCGGTGTGTTCGCCGATGAGGTTGATACGGCCGGCGGAGGCATAGACAGAGCCTTGCGCGCCGAAATGCTCGAAGAATGATTTGCGGATGCTTTGAGTGAGATTCATTTTATTGAGGGGTTTTTATTAGACTTATTAGACTTATAAGATTTATAAGACTTATAAGCCGCGGCTACCTTACCGGCAGGGTCAGTGAGGCGCTTTTGAGGCCTTTGGCGGTGGCGGTGAGGGTAACTTTTCCGGGTTTGGAGCCGGCCTGCACAATGGCAGTGCAGGCGCCGGAGAAGAGAGGCATCTGCGGCAGGTGGAAGAGGTCAAGAGAGGTTGGGTCGCCGTTGGCAGCCGCCCGGTAAGAGCCGTCGCCACGGACGCTGAAACGCACCATGTTGTCGGCGTAGGGCACAGGGTTGCCCTCCTTATCCACCGCCTGCACCGTGATGTAAGCCAGGTCCTCACCGTCGGCGCTGAGCGAGGGCATTGCCGACGAGAGCTTAAGCGCGTAAGGCTTTCCGGCCGTGCGCATCACCTTCTCAGCAGCCTTGTTGCCGTTGGCGTCGTAGGCCACCACACGCACCTCACCCGGCTCATAGAGCACCTCGTTCCACATCAGGCGGTAACGGTTCATGCGACTTGAGTCGTTCTTTTCGCGCATCCCCTGACTGCGGCCGTTGACGAACAGCTCAGCCTTGGGGAAGTTCGTGTAGACGAACACCGGCGTGACTTCGCCCTCGCGACCCGGCCATGTCCAGTGAGGCAGGATATGCAACGTAGTGTCGGCGCGGTTCCAGCGCGAGCGATAGAGGTAATAGCGGTCCTTGGGCAGCGACGCCAGGTCGATGATGCCGAACACCGAAGAGTGATTTGGCCACGCGTCAGTGTCGTAGGGCGAAGGCTCGCCGAGATAGTCGAAACCCGTCCACACAAACTGACCGATGTTGTAGTCGAGCGAGTCGTCGGCGAAGAAATCGTCGTCAGGGATGTTTGACCACGAGCAGTATTCCACATCGTAGCTGTTGCTCTGATGGTCGGGGTGAACAGCGTTGGCGGCGAGCTTTACCGGGAAGTGGTAAACACCGCGGCTCGACACCGTTGAGGCCGTCTCCGTGCCCAGGAGCAGCCCCCCGGGGAGCTTGCCGATGGCTTCCGGATAGCGGTTTACCTTGTAGTTGAAGCCCGGCAGGTCCATGGCGGCCGCGAAGCCGTTGTTGATGACCGCGTCGAACTGGTCCATGCCCTGCGTAACCGGTCGCGTGGGGTCCTCGCGATGCACGATGTCCTGCAGGAAAGAGAGCTCCTTGAGGCCGTCGGGACCCCACTGGCTCGGCACCTCGTTGCCGATGCTCCACATCACCACAGAGGGGTTCGAGCGGAAGGCACGCACCATGTTGACCATGTCGCGTTCGGCCCATTCGTTGAAGAGAGTGCCGTAGCCATTCTCGCTCTTGGGGCGGAAGGCCCAGTCGTCGAACGGCTCGATCATGAGCATCAGGCCCATCTCGTCGCAGAGCTCAACCAACTCAGGCGCCGGCATATTGTGACTTGTGCGCACCGCGTCGGCGCCCATGTCCTTGAGCATCTGCAGCTGATGGCGGAGCGCCGATTTGTTGACTGCGGCGCCGAGAGGGCCGAGGTCGTGATGGTTGTTGACACCCTGAATCTTGCGCTTGATGCCGTTGAGGTAGAAGCCGTCGGCGGTGCGGAGCTCTACGGTGCGGATGCCGAAGCGCTGCGTGTGCGAGTCGACCACATTGCCGTTGACCACCACGTCGACAACAGCACTGTAGAGCGACGGCGATTCCGGGCTCCAGAGCTGCGGAGCGGGCACCTTGAGATACTGCTGCACATCGACTCCCGGATAGTAGGAGTAGGGGTGCGTGTCAGTTGCCACCACCTTGCCCTGCGGGTCCGTCACCGTGGTTACGAGCGAGAATTTCTCGCCCTTCTTCAGGCCTTCGAGCGAGGTGAGCAGCTTGACGTCGGCGTATTCGCGGCTGACGTAAGGCGTGGTGAGGTAGATGCCCCAGACGGGTATGTGGATGCGGTTGGAGGTGATGAGATGCACGTTTCGGTAAAGACCGGCGCCGGGGTACCAGCGCGAGGATTTGGGGAGGTTCTCGAGGCTTACCTCGAGCGTGTTGACGCCCGGGCGCGCCACCCCGTCGAGACCGGCGGTGAACGACACGTAACCGTAGGGGCGATAGGCCACCTGACGGCCGTTGACGTAGACGTGAGCGTGGCTCATGGCGCCGTCGAAGAGTAGCGTGAAGGCTTTGCCGGCCGTGTCGGGCAGCGAGAAGGTGGTTTTATAATAGCCTTTGCCAATGTATGGGAGGCCACCTGTGCGGCCTGTTTTCCAAGTGGCTTCCTTTTCGCCGTTTTGCTCCACGACGACCTTCTGGAGGTCGTTGTCGCGGCTGAAGGGGCCGTAGATGGCCCAGTCGTGAGGGATGGAGACGGACTGCCAGGAGATGGAGTCTTTGGAGAATTGCCAGCCGTTTTTGAGCGGGACGTCTGTGGCGGCGAAGAGGGCCGGAGAGGCGAAAAGGGCGGCGGCAATGAGAATGTTTTTCATAATCGGGTTTTCTTTAGCGGATGGGTAGTAGCTAAGGTAGCTATTGTAGCTACTGTAGCTACTGTAGCTACGGTAGCACAAAGTTAGGGAAAAAAGGGGGCGAAATCAATAGTGGTAACAAAAATTAACGGGGTAAAAGAGTTAAAGAAAGTTAACGTGAAAAAGCTAAGTGGCTGAAAACTCGGGAGGATTCAGATTTACCTGAAAAATTACCTGAAAATATATTTGCATAAAACTGAAAAAGATATTAACTTTGCAGCAAATTAATTCAGATAACACTTAGAGAATATGAAAGCAACAGAGAAAATTGGCGCTGAGGGCGCGGGCGCGAATAAGGAGCTTAAGGAATTTAAGGAGCTTAAGGGGCTTAAGGGGGGCGCAGAGGGCAGCGGCGCGGAGGGCGCGGGCGCGAATAAGGAGCTTAAGGAGCTTAAGGGGGGCGCAGAGGGCGCGGAGGCTGAGAGCCCGGAGCCTGCGGCAGAAGCTAACCAAGCTGAAGAGAGCGCGGCTGAAGCTAACCAGGCAGGGGCAGAGGCTGAGGCTGAGGCAGAAGCTAACCAAGCAGAGAGCCCGGAGCCTGCGGCAGAAGCTAAAGAAGCTACCCAAGCTACCCAAGCTAAAGAAGCTATCCAAGCTACCCAAGGGGAGGCGGAGGCATACAAGCGGGGGCGCAATGATGCGATCAGGGAGTTTATGCAAAAGGACACAGCGAAAACGCCGGCCTTGGAGGCCCGCAACCTAACGCCGGGAGTGCCCAGCACGCTGCAACCGCCCGAAGACCTGTTTCTGGCCCGGCTCTTCAGATTGAGGCCCTCCGTGTGGGAGTATGGGCGCAACTAAGCCAAGCCAAGCACAGCGAGCGCTTAAACGACGGAAGATACGCGGCTAAAGCCTGCGCCTGCACCAAAATTGCAGCAAGCTGATTGCTACAAAGGCTACACGGCTAAAAAAGCTAAAAAAGCTAAAAGAGATACACACAAAAAAGGTATTTAAAAAATTAAAAGAGAGAGAAAAAATGAGCAAAAACATTACCACCGGCATAGCCGGTAACCAAAACATTGTGAGCGGCGCGCCGCTTACCACTCAACTGGCCACAGAGGCATCGCCCACGCTGATGGGCGCAAGCATAGACCGCGCAGTGACGCGGGTACGCCCCATGGCAACGCCCCTCGACCAGATTTCGCGCCTGGGGCATGTGCGCAACGCCGACGCCCTCGAGGTGGATTACTACTCGGCCGACATCCGCGCCGACTCTACAACCACCGTGGCATGGGGTACCTTCTCCGACACCGACGACGGTATGCAGACCTCCACGGTGAAGGTAAATGACTCCTCGCTGTTCGAGCCGTCGGAATGTGTGATGATTGAGTGCGCCGACGGCAACAACGAATCGGCCTACGTCAGCGACAAAGACGACACCTCGCTGACGCTCATCGGCCCGATGAGCGGCGACACCGCCAACTACACCGGCAAGATTGTGCGTATGGGTCGTGCGGCCACGCAGCTCGACGTACAGACGCCGCAATACAGCGTGTTGCCCCGCAAGCGCACCAACTTCTGCCAGATCTTCAAGATGCAGATTGAGCAGAGCATAGTGATGAAGCTGAGCCACAAAGAGATTGGCTGGGACTTCACCGACCAGCAGGAGGCCGCCGTGTACGACATGCGCCTCGGCATGGAGAAACAGTTCCTCTTCGGCCACCGCATGAAGGTGTACGACCCGCGCAAGCAGGAGACCGTAACCGTAACGGAAGGCATCTGGCACCAGGCCGGCAAGGAGGTAGAGCTTCAGCTCGACTCGCTGAAGGCCGCAGACATGGTCGACGTGATGCGCACCGCCTTCACCGGCAACAGCGGTTCGCGCCGCAAGGTGCTGATAGCCGGGTCGGGGCTGATAGCCGCCCTGAACAAGATGGAGAGTACGAAGATGCTCTCGGCGCTCGACCAGGAGACCGTATGGGGCATCGACTTCAACGTCATCCAGAGCAAGTTCGGCAGGCTGTATGTGGTCTTCTCGGAGGTGTTCGACGCCATGGGTCGTCCCGACGACGGCATCATAGTGGACCCCGAATACATACAGAAGCACGTGTTCATCCCCTTCCGTGCCGACCGTCTGGACCTGCGCGGCAGCGGTCAGCGCAACACCGAGGCGATGGTGCTCACCGAGGCTTCCTGCCTGACCCTGCGTTACCCCAACGCCCACACCCGCATCCTCGGCCAGCGCAGCGCCTCACTGCCCAAAGGGTAAACGACACTGCCGCCACAACATTTAAAATTATTGTCTGACAACCGGGCGGCGCCGCACATTAAATCTGAAAACAGCCGGCGCCGCCCATTTATTAAAAAGCAAAGATGAAGAACTATACAGAAACCGAGATGCTGAATCTCTACCGCAACCGCCTGGGCCTGAGTCGCACGCTGATGCTGCCAGCCGAGAACGAGCGCCAACCCCTTGACCGCGAGCTCCTTGACGTGCTCCATGCCCGTTACCGCCACCTGTTGGCCACGGCGCCCATAGAGTATCTGCCCGTAGAGAACCTGGGACCCGCTTGTACGGCGCAGATGCTGAGCAACGACCGCATGAGCATCACCCTGAGCGACCGGTGCATCCGTCCGGTGAGCCTTCAGCTCGACACCTGGGAAGAGGCCGTATATCGCTTCCACGAGGCCGGCACCAACTACCACAAGCGCCAGCGGCTGAGCCTGTTGCGCGGCACACGCCTCAACCCGGCCGTGTTCCGCAGTGCCGACCGACTCATCGTCTACGGCGTGGGCACGAACCTGCGCGTCATCACCCCCGGCTACGAGCTGAGAGCCGTTACAGAGCCGGTGGACGGCACCTTCCGCCTGTCAGAAATCCTCTTACCCCAGATGCTTGAGCCATGAGCAAGAAACTGATAACCCGCTGCGAGGATGCGTGGATGACTCTGGAGCCCTTCCGCCGCGGGCGGCGCCGCTGCAAACGGCTGAGCTACGGCACCGAGGGCACCTCGGCCAACAACCTCATCCGCCAGCTGCTGAAATCTGTTGTGGGCCGTTACCGCTACCTCCGCGCCGGAACGCAGGTAAACCTCGATTTGGACGTGCGCAACGACCTTGACCTGGACGCCCGCAGCCTTGAGGAGTTCCTCATCAGCGGCATGACCGTGAACCGCCTGCGCCTTGACCCCACCGAGGGGAAGACAGCCTTTGTGAACGTGTCGCCCGACCGTATGTTCTTCAGCCGCTTTATGGAGCCGGACGGCAGCGACGCCACCATGATAGGCATGCTGCACGACTTCAGCGCCACGATGCTGCTTCAGCACTTCGGCAACAGCGATCCTTACCGCTGCCGCGCCCTGATGGAGCATTACCGCGGCAAAGAGGGGAGCGAGAGCTCGGCACCCTGCTTAGAGGAGAATATAGACTGGCAGATACCCTCTATGGGGGGCTACGTCAGGGTGATAGAAGTGTGGCGTCGGCAGCCCGTGCATACCCTTCACTGCCACGACCTGAAGCACGCCGAATACATCACCCTTCCCTTCAGCGAAGAGGCCATGAACGGTCTGGAGCGCCTTCAGGCAGAGCGTCGGCGCGACGGCGAGCCGGGCGTTACGGTGCTGATGAAGACCGATGCGGCATGGCTGCAGACGTGGCTCTCCCCCTCGGGGCTGATACTGAAAGAGACCCTGCGCCCCGACGGCAGTCTCCCCTTTGTGATGCGCCTCTACCCGATGACCGACGGCGAGACACATTCGCTTGTGGCCGACGTGGCGCCGCAGCAACAGCACATCAACCGCCTTGTGGAGCTGCTTGACCGCGTCATCGACCAGAGCGCCAAGGGAGTGCTGCTCTTTCCCACCGAACAGCTACCCGACGGCTTCACCTGGCGCGATATGCGTCGCATCTGGGCCGAGCCGGGCGCCATCATCCCTTACAAACGCACCTCGCGGCAGGTGTCGCCGCAGCAAGTCTCGGGAACGGGCTGGAACCAGGGCGCCGCCGAGATGCTGAAGACCCAGATAAGCCTCTTTGCCGAAGTGAGCGGTATGGCACCCTCGTTCAGAGGTCGCGAAGCCGCCTTTGCAGGCTCGGAAGCCGCCAAGGTGGACAGCGAGAACGCCTCAATAGCCCTGCTCGACATCATGGGCGCTTTCCACGCCTTCGTGGCGCAGAGAAACAAATTATTAACCCAACTTAAACCCCAAACACTATGATACTCGACAATATGCAACAACGGAGCTGGCCACTCCATATTCACGGCAACGTCATGGACCTGGAAAACAGTCGTCCGGACACCTTCGACTGTTTTCACCCCGTGGTCCTGCCCACCCTGCTGGCCATTACGGGCCGCAAGATGGTGGGTATAGACCGGCGCGGCGAGTTCGACAATATCATCAGCCTCGACGCCGAGAAAGGCATCCTCTACCTTGAAGGCACCCTTGACCGCTACCACATCTATATACAGCGCGAGGAGATTATAGACGGACAGGCGGGTGCCGTTGAAGAGACCTCGCCGTGCGGCGATTTCCTTGTCTGCCGCCGTGCCGACGGCACCCTGCGTTTTCTGCGCTGGGAGGATGACATCTCCGACTACACCGCCCTCGGCAGCCTGCCTAAGGACCTGCGTTTCACCGTCGAGTACGAGGCCGAGACGCCCGTAACCTTCAGCATAGAGGCCTGCACATGGAGCCGCAAGGTAGCCGACCTGCGCACCGGCGTGCCCGAGAGCGTGCGTAGCCAGACCGAAGGCGCCGTGAAACGCGCGTGGGAGAAGGCCCTGGAGAGCTGCCGCAACGGCGGCCGACTGGTGCAGCCCGTAACCGTGAAGGTGATGGCCAGGCTGTGGGACGGCAGCGTCTTCTGCGTGTCGGAGGGAGTGCGCGTGCCCACAGCGCCGTGGCAGGGCTACGACCGCATGATGCTGCCCGTAACCTTCGACGCCGACGGTAACGCAATCGGCACCACCGGCGGCAGCTTCGCCATCACACCCTACCGCGTGAAAGTAACCCTGGAGGCCCCGGCGGAACCCCTGTGGAACGAGTTCTTCAAAGATGTGGAGATATTCGTCGAGCAGGAGAGCAGCGTGCTGTCGGGCGCCGACATGAGCGTTGTCTATCTGAGCGACCGCCGCAGCATGAGCTGCTTTCTGCCCACCCGTCCCACGGCAGAGTTAGAGGCCGATTTGGGCAACGGCCCGTGGGTGGAGGCCGCCGTGCTGAAACCGGGCGTTACGGAGCCTGTGTACATCGGTCCCGGCACAGGCAAGGTGATGGAAGTGCTGCCGGCACAGGCTGCGGCTTCCGGCCTGGGCGACCGCATCATGGCACACGGCCCTTTTCTGCATATAGCGCGCGGCGATGTGCTGCAGACCACCGAGGCCTGTAACCCCATGGCGATACAGTCGGAGACGCGCCTGGGCAGCCGCATCCTTGCCATAGCGGCCATGCCCGGCGGCGGCGGCGCCTACACCCGTCAGTATCTGTATGTATGCACCGAGGAGGCCGTGTTCGCCCTGACCCACGACGCTCTTGGGCGCCATACCAACTGTCGCCCGGTGATACGGCAGACGGTGCGCGAGCCGCGAATGCTCTGTGAAGCTGACGCCTGTGTGTATGCGCTGAGCGACAGCGGCTGCCTGATGAGGCTGGAGAATGCGCGTCCGCAGATACTCTTCCGCGGGCTGCCCGACTTCCTCGCACTGCAGTGGGACGGCACCGCCGACGAGCTCTACTTGGTGCAGAGCCAAGATGCCTCCGCCGAAGCCTCAACGCTCGTGCTGCAGCTTGCGGGCGCGCGCCGGGCATACCGCCGCAGTGTGCGTGCCACCGATATTGTGCGTCAGTCGGGCCGTGTGCTGCTGCGTCAGGATAACAGTCTGGTGATGGTTCACTCGTATCCCGACTATAGCGAGATGCTCCATGACGTGGAAGACGCCACGGTGAGTCTGCAGCTCGAAGCCCCCGGCGGGCGCATTCTCAAGCTGCACGGAGCGGTAACGTCGCCTGCCGACCTGAAGCTGCGGCTGCGCGCCGAGGATGAGACGCTTGCGCTGACCACCACCCCCATAGCCGACGATATGCTCATAGACATCAGCAACACCGAGGCCGACTGGCTCAGCATAGGTCGCCGCCGCTATGTGCTGCCCTTTGCGGCGCCTGCCACCGGGCGTATGGCCTTGGGGCCGACTCTCTACCGCCTGACCCTGACGGGACGCTGGAGCGTTTTGGAGACGCCGAAACTCTCCTCCTTAGAGGCGAAAGGAAGGTCGCGCGTTAGCGCAGGAAGAGAGAGGAGGCGTTAGCGGAGGAAGAGAGAGGAGGCGTTAGCGCAGGAAGAGAGAGGAGGCGTTAGCGCAGCAAGTAAAGGCGGTCGGAAAGGCGAATCTTGGCAGGAACGGCAACAGAGAAGACGTCCCCTTTGACAACCTTGTCCGTAACGCCCGAGTCGAGTCGCAGCTCACCTGCCTTGAACTCCAAGGCGCCCGTGGTGGGACCCGTTACCAACAGCTCGTCGCCGACACGAATTTCGCCGGCCTCGAGCAGGAACTCGGCCACCCCCAGGCGCGGGAAATAGCGCAGCGGCCTGGCAGCGTACGACTTGGTGCGCGTGGCCGATGAGCCATACTTGCCGCTCCATTCGCCCAAGCGCTGCCCTAAGTAATACCCGTTCCAGAATCCGCGGTTGAAGACACGCGCCAGACGCTCGTCCCAGCCGCGGACCTTCTCTTCGCCGAAAGAGCCGTCGCAGATACTGCGCAGAGCCTCATCGTAGCAGCTCACCGTGGCCGCCACATATTCCGGACCGCGGGCGCGCCCCTCAATCTTGAATACCCGCACCCCGGCGTCGACCATGCGGTCGAGGAAATGGATGGTCTTGAGGTCCTTGGGGCTCATCAGGAACTCATTGTCCACCTCAATCTCATTGTCGGAATCCTTGTCGCTGAGACGGTAGGCGCGGCGGCATATCTGCGTGCAGGCGCCCCGGTTTGCCGAGCTGTTCATGGCGTGGAGGCTGAGGTAGCACTTGCCGCTGACGGCCATGCACAGAGCGCCGTGGCAGAACATCTCTATGCTCACCGGCTTTCCGCCCGGGCCAAGGATGGGTTCGCTGACGATGGCGCGGTGAATGGCTTCCACCTGCGTGAGGTTGAGCTCGCGGCTGAGCACCACCGTCTCGGCCCATTGCGCGTAATACCGCACCGCCTCGGTGTTGGAGATGTTGGCCTGCGTGGAGATATGCACGGGTACGCCGCGGCGGCGGCAGTAGAGGATGGTGGAGATGTCGGTGGCTATGACAGCCGAGATGCCGGCGTCGGCGGCCGCGTCGATGATGCGGTTCATCTGCGCTATGTCGTCATCGTAGATAATGGTGTTTACGGTGAGGTATGAGCGCAGGTTGAGTCGGCGGCAGCGTTCGGCCATGTCGGGCAGGTCTTCGAGGGTGAAGTTGGCGGCCGAGCGCGAGCGCATGTTCAGCCCCGCAATGCCGAAATAGACAGCGTCGGCCCCGGCACGCGCCGCCGCCGACAACGCCGCCGGACTGCCTACCGGCGCCATGATTTCAAAATCAGCTCTTTTCATGACGCAAAGTTAATTAAAGTTTTTGTCAATAATAAAAAAAGGATTATTTTTGCAAACTTAAATACCTAATTCAGAATAAACCTAACTGAAACATGTACGAGATAAAAAGCAAGAGGTGGCTTTCGGGCGCTGTTACGGAGATGCGGGTATATGCGCCGCGCATAGCCGAGTCGGCGCTGCCGGGCCAGTTCCTGATAGTTCGCGTTGACGAGGAGGGGGAGCGCATACCCCTGACCATCTGCGATTATGACGCCGAGGAAGGCACCGTTACCATAGTGACGCAGAACGTGGGTCTGTCGTCGCAGAAAATCAACAGCCTGGAGGTGGGAGATAGATTTGCCGACGTGGTGGGCCCGCTTGGGCGCCCCACCGACCTGATGGAGCTGAGCGACGAGCAGCTGCGCGCCGAGCGTATTCTCTTCGTGGCCGGCGGCGTGGGTGCCGCTCCCGTCTATCCGCAGGTGAAATGGCTGCGCTCAAAGGGCATCGACGCTGACGTAATCATCGGCGCCAAGACCAAGGAGCTGCTCTGCTACGTTGACGAGATGCGGCAGGTGGCCGGCAATCTGTATCTCTGCACCGACGACGGCTCGGAAGGCTTCCACGGCATGGTGCCGGCGCTTATGGAGCAGCTCTACGACAAGGGCCGCTACACGCGCTGCGTCATCATCGGCCCGATGATAATGATGAAGTTCGCGTCACTGAGCACCAAAAAAGCGGGCATACCCACGGTGGTGAGCCTCAACGCGCTGATGGTTGACGGCACGGGTATGTGCGGCGCCTGCCGCGTTACGGTGGGCGGCGAAACGAAGTTCACCTGTGTTGACGGCCCGGAGTTCGACGCCCATAAGGTGGACTTCGACGAGGCTATGAGGCGCCAGAATATGTATCGCAACAACCCCAAAACCACCAAATGCACCTGTAATCACTGATACCATGGCCAATATAAAACCGCGTGTGCCGGTTCGCGAGCAGAATCCGGCCGAGAGAGCACGCAATTTCAAAGAAGTATGTCTGGGCTATAACGAGGAGGAGGCGCGCGCCGAGGCGGAACGCTGTCTGAACTGCAAGAACCCGCGCTGCGTAAAGGGGTGCCCGGTGAATCTGCAGATTCCGCAGTTTATCAAAGCCTTGCGCGAGGGCGATATTGCCGGAGCCGCCGGCATCATAGCTCAGGACTCGAGTCTGCCGGCTGTGTGCGGCCGTGTGTGTCCGCAGGAGACCCAGTGCGAGGGTTCGTGCGTGTTGGGCATCAAGGGCGAGCCGGTGAGCATAGGCAAGCTCGAACGCTTTGTGGGCGACTGGGCCATTGCCAATGCCTCTGCCGAGAAGCCTGCCGAGAAACCTGCCGAGTATAAGGGCAAGGTGGCTGTGATAGGCTCGGGTCCGTCGGGACTGGCCTGTGCCAGCGACCTGGCTCGCGCCGGGTATAAGGTGAAGATTTTCGAGGCGCTGCACAAGGTTGGCGGCGTGTTGGTATACGGCATTCCGGAGTTCCGATTGCCCAAGCAGCGCGTGGTGGCCGCCGAGGTGGAGGCCGTGAAGCGTCTTGGCGTGGAGATAGAGACCGACGTGGTGGCCGGACGCACCGTCACCATCGACTCGCTGATGGACAAGGAGGGCTTCGACGCCGTCTTCATCGGCTCGGGCGCCGGTCTGCCGCGTTTCATGGGCATCCCCGGCGAGAACCTCAACGGCGTCTATTCGGCCAATGAGTTCCTGACGCGCAATAACCTGATGTGCGCTTACGACCCTGACTACGACACGCCTGTATACACGGGCAAACGCGTTGTGGTGGTAGGCGGCGGCAACGTTGCTATGGACGCTGTGCGCACTGCCAAGCGCTTGGGCGCCGAGGCTATGATTGTCTACCGGCGCAGTGAGGCGGAATTGCCGGCACGCCGCGAGGAGGTGCATCACGCCAAGGAGGAGGGCATAGAGTTTCATCTGCTCACCAACCCGGTGGAGATTCTGGGCACTGACGATGGCTGGGTGCGCGGTCTGCGCTGTGTGAAGATGGCTCTCGGCGAGCCTGACGCGGGTGGACGCCGCCGTCCGGAGCCGATTGCCGGCAGCGAGCACGACATTGACGCCGATGTGGTGATAATGGCGTTGGGCACCAGCCCTAACCCGCTGCTGAAGGACACCACGAAGGGACTCGACACCGACCGCCGCGGCTGCATCACCACCGACGACGACGGCCGCACGAGCCGCGAAGGCGTGTTTGCCGGCGGCGATGCCGTGACGGGCGCCGCCACAGTGATTCTCGCCATGGGCGCCGGCCGAAAAGCCGCCAAAGCTATTGATGACTACCTGAAGCGCGGGCGCGAATAAGGAGTTTAAGGAGCTTAAGGAGTTTAAGGCGGGCGCAGAGGGCAGCGGCGCGCAAGCGTGCAAGCGAGCAAGCGACGGATTTACGCGGCTAAAGCCTGCGCCGGCACCAAAATTATAGCAAGCTAAAAGCGCTTAAAAGCCCCGGCTACCTTAGCTACACGGCTACCATAGCTACCTTAGCTACCAAGCTGCCGCCTAAGCCCCCACTGCGGCAGCGTAGCGGAGCAGCTCGGGGCGAAACTCAAAGTGCATGGTGTCGTAGTGGTACCAGGCGCCGCCCCAGATGAAACCGTGGCGCTCAAAAATATCCACAAGCTTGCGCGGAAAGCGGTTTTTGTACTGCACCCGCGCAAGCTCTTTGTTTGTGCCCGCGTTCCATTGCCAGTAGTCGGAGTAGGCCACCGCAATGTCGAAGGCAATGGCATAGCTGTGGGCGCTCATACGCTTGGCGCCGCGCACCGGTCGCCAGTAGAGCGTGCCCGAACTCTTCACATACTTCATCAGCTCCGGGTGCCCTTTAATCTCCCGGGCGACAGCCCGCAGCGAGTCGGCGGCGCCGTTGGGCGAGGCGAAGAGCACCTTCTGCCCGAACCAGTCGACCGTTTCGCAGTTGCGGCGCACCGCGGCCTCCGAGTTGCCGTACATGGCGCGGAAGAGAGCCTCGCAGCGCGACCGCCCCGCGTCGTTGAGATAGAGCGGCGTGCCCCGGCGCGACGAGTAGGGGATGAAGAACATATCCTCCGCGTCGCCCTCGTCGAGCAGCGTTTGCCAGTCTTTCGCCTTGCCGTCGTCGAATGGGATGCGCTCGCCGTTATCCATAACTATGGAGTTTCCGCTGATGGCGCTGATGCAGTCGGGGTAGGCGCTGAGGAGAGCCTGCCGCGCCGCCACAGCGTCTACCGGGCCCTTGTTGGCGTGCTCCGGGTCTACCTCAGAGGCCGAAATCTGCATACGCTCAGCCTGCTGCTCAGCTTGCTCTTGGCGCTCCTCCCTCTCTTCCGAGCGCGGAGTGTAGCGCAGCTTCTCCCGGCGCGAGCAACCCGGCAACAGAGCTAAAATAGCTAAAACAGCTAAAATAGCTAAAATACCCGCTCTTGCCCTACTCATAGCTGCGAATCAGCTCCACGTTATGCAGCTCGGTGGGAGACAAATCATTCTGTCCAATCTCCTCGCGGTAAGGTTGATACCAGTCGAACTGCGAGAAATACCGCTGCAGATCCTCGCTCTTGAAATAGCGGCCGTGGCGCGCGTAGATGCTGTTGCGCAGCAGCCGCAGCTGTTGCGACGTCAGCGGCGCCAGCTCCTCCGGCGTGAAATAGTGCGAGCAAGCCAATTCCGAGAAATCGAGCGCGCCCCCAATCTCCGACAGGTTTGCCAGCGACCCGGAGCCACTTTCCTCCACGCTCACCACCTCCGCAGGCTCTTCCGTGAGCGTAACCTCTTCCACCTCCGCGTCAGAGTCGTTCGACGCCGGTTTCCAGCGGTCGAAGTTCAGCACCAATATAATGATGATGGCGATGGCCACCACCGCGCCCAGAATTATCAGCAGCTGCTTCTTAGCGTTCACAGCAGGCTTGGCAGGCTGCGGCATCTGCGGCCCGGGGTTGGGGTTGACGTTTACCGTAGTTTGGTTGTGGTTCTCGGAGCCGTCGAGCGGCGTGCCGCATGACGGGCAGAAAGGCAGCGGACGGTCGATATCCTTGTGGCAATTAGGGCATTTCATATTCAGTAAATTTATTAAGAGTTATTTTAAAGAGGGGAGCAGCTGCAGCAGCCTGTCGGCCGTGCCGATTACATACCCCTCCGAGACATAAACCACCCGTCCGAAGCTGTCGGCGATGACGATTACCGGCTTCTGGAGCGGCGAGGTGAGCTTCAGCGATTCCTGCAGCTGAGCGGCCGTGCGCCCGTTGACGTCAGTGCCGAAACAAACATTGAGCGGCAGCCCCGTGAGCGGCGTGAAGCGCGACGCAGCCTGCGCGTCGGCAAAGAGCAGGATAATCTTGTTGGGGAGCGCCCCGATCTTGTCGGCGGCGGCCTGAATGTCGGCCAGCACATGGGCGCTCGGTTCGTGGTTAGGCGCTATGAGCCCCAGCACATAATACCCCCTTCCGGCCGTGGAGAGCAGCGAGCGCGGCTCCCTCTCCTCTCTCTCGCCCATGGGCTGATAGAGCGTCTCCGCGTCGAGACTGCCTATTACCTGCAGCCGCGAGTCGTCATGACGCATCACCACCGGCACCTTCACCTCCTTGTCGTTCTCGCCCACAGAGAAGAGCTCCGTGCGCGCCAGCACCGTGCCGTCGGCCAAGCGCTGACCCGTGGTGAGCAGATACTCGCCCGCGTCCAAAAGCGGCTTGCTGTCGAGCCACTGCTGCAGCGTCATCCCCTCCGGATACCCCATCTGCACGGGAAGGAGGAGAAGAGAGGACGCATCCCCGAGTTTCGACAGCGAGAAATGGCTGTAATAACGCGGCTCAGCCACCGCCTTGTGCTCCGTGGCCGCAGCCTTGAACAGCGCCGAAGAGCCACCCTTCACACCCTCCTGCGAAGGCGTGTTGAATAAGTTCACATCCACCCATTCCCCCTTTTTCGAGGCGTACTGCGTCTTGCCCGTTACCGGGTCGATGCGAGCCGGCACCCCGAAGCTGCGCAACCCCGCCACCAAGCAGATATTGGCGCTGAGCGCGTCGGCGATGCCCGTGCGCCACACAGCCTCAGGCGACTTCCGCAGCCGCTTCGGGTTCTCCGTGTCGTCGGGCTTTATATGGCGGCGCACCCGGGCAATCCACTCCTCCGCATTGCCGCGATAACGCTCGGCCTCCGCAGGCTTCACCACAGAGCCGAAGAAAGCCCGGTAAGGCGTCAGCAGCTCATTCTCCACACGCGGGTTCAGCACATACTCCTTGTGCAGCGCTTTCCACCGCCCCGAGGGCTGCGGCGTCAGGCTGAGACAGTCGTCGAGCACCTCGCGACTCACATCGCGCCTATCCTTCTCGCACAGCGATTCCAGCAGGTCGAAGGCCACGGCCCTCTGCTGCGGCTGCAGCGAGTCGAGCCAGGCCTCAATCATGGCGTGGTTGCCGCGCGAGGCCGTTATCACCGAGGCGTAACGCACCACCGGCAGCCCCAACCGCTGCGCCGCCGCGTAAGCCTGCTGCGACGTGGCAAACGTGGCTGTGTAGGCATTGCGGATACTGTCTTCGCGCACCATGCGGCGGTCGTTGAGAGCCCTCTGCTGCGGCGTGGCCTGAGGCAGCGTGGCCGACGACGGCGGCGGCACCAGGTCGAACTCCAGCGTCGCCCGCGAGCCTTCCGAGTACTGCAGAGGCACCGTCAGCGAGCTGCCCGCCGTGGCCTTGCCCATGCCAAAGTGGGTGCCGTCGGAAGCAAAGATTACCATGTCGCCGCGGCCTGTGCTCAGCGTGGCGTTACCCTCACTGTCGCTCGTGCGCACCGCCACCGGGTAATATTCCGCGTAGTTGTAGACGCAGAACGCCACACGCGCATCCTTCACCGGCTTGCCCGCGACATCCGTTACCTTCACCGTGGTCAGCGCCGTGGGAGCGTAGTTGGCCGTAACATTTATAGTGGTGTAATGCCGGTTTCGGTCCATGACCTCCTCCGGGCCGTCGTAGTCGCCGCCGAACACATTCGTGTGCATCATCATGCCCCGACTTGCCGGCTGATTGAACCAGGCAAGGTTGAGAATCGGCTCCGGCTCGCAGGCGCCCAGGAAGTACCATTTGCCGTCGGCCCAGGCTTCCACCCAGGCGTGATTGTCGTCGGTATGCGCCCAGCGCGGCGTGTAGACCTGACGCGCCGGTATGCCCACGCTGCGCAGCGCCGCCACAGCAAACGTCGACTCCTCGCCGCAGCGCCCTATGGCCTGGCTCACACACGACAGCGGCGACGAGGTCCGCGCGTCCGACGCCCGGTACGTTACCTTTTCGTGGCACCAGTGGTTGACCTCCAAGATGGCCTCCTTCATGCCCAGACCCTTCACACGCTCTTTCAGCTCGGCGTAGAACACCGGCCTGCTCATGTCGAGGTTCTCGTTGTTGGCGCGCACAGGCAGTACAAAGTGATACCACTCGCGCAGCGGCACCGACGCGCCCCACGGCAGCTCAGCGCGCGCACGCAGCGACGCCTCCACATTCTGCCGCCAGAACGCCGTGTCATACATGGCCCTGTCAGGCTCCGGCATGTAGCGGTATAAGAAATTCAGCGCCGAGTCGGCCGTGGGAGCCATCTGCGCGGCGCCCGTGTTGCCCGTGTTGAATATGGCTGCCACGGCCATTATAAGAGTTGCAATTTGCAGCTTCATCGTCCTATTGCCTTTAAAATATTGCGTATTTCCTCCCTGCTTGTTTCCTTGCGTAAGTATTCGTCCTCACCCGGCAACCCCATGGGCACACCCTTGCGGCGCCATCTCATGGTCGAGTCGAGCGACCTCCGCGCCGAGGCGTGCAGCTCGTCGGCAGCTTCTGCCAACAGCGCCGCGTTACGGCTGTTGACACCCCCTGCCGCCATAATCAGTATCCTGCCGCCGCTCAGCGCCTTCAGCCGCCGCAGCAGCCCCAGGCCCTTTATGGCCGATGCCGCGCACCCCGACGTCAGTATCCGGTCGAAGCCGTGCCGTATGGCCACCTCCAAAGCCGCCTCCGGGTCGCGACACAGGTCGAAAGCCCGGTGCAGAGTGAACGTGATGTCCGGGTTGACACTGCGCGCCTCCCTCATCAGCCGGTCCATGACACGGCAACTCAGATTCCCCTCCGGCGTCAGCGCCCCTATCACCAACCCCGACGCCCCTGCCCCGGCCGCCATGCGCACATCGCCGAGCATCACACGCACATCCCCCCTGTCGTAGTGGAAATCGCCCGGACGCGGCCTTATCAGCACATTCACCGCCATGCCCGTGGCCACCGCCTCCCGAATCAGTCCGAAGGAGGGCGTCATGCCACCTTCCGCCAACCCCGAGCATAGCTCCACACGGTCGGCACCGGCCGCCACAGCCTCCTTCACCGCCCCCAACGAGCCGCAGCAAATCTCAAGCAGAGTCATCATTTCAGCGTTATTATGTAGTCGGGACCCTTGGCCGCCTGCCGGTCCACAGCAAGCGTTACGCCCTCGTCAGAGCGTTGCAACTCCACCTTCCGCCCCGTGGCGAACTCCTCGGCGTGTTTGGCCTTAACGCCCGGCAGGAAGAGCCCTGACGCCGGCACACTGTCGGCCTGCAGGATATGCACATACAGCTCCTTGCCCTTGCGTGTGGTGGCGCCCCACGGCTGCGGCTTCACCTCGCCGCCCTCCGTGCCGTAGATGGTGGCGCCATACACCTTCAGCCACTCGCCCATGCCGCGCAGCCGCTCCAGACTCTGCTCAGGCAACCGCCCGTCGGGTCGCGGACCGATGTTCAGCAGCAGATTCGCTCCCATCCCCGAGCAGCGCACCAGCAGACGTATCAGCTCGTCCACGCTCTTGTAGTCCGTGTCCTTCACCTTATACCCCCACATCCCGTTCATGGTCTGGCACGTCTCCTTGGGCAGCTGCGCCAGAGCCTGCTCGCTGTAGCCCGCAGTGTTCTCGCCCGGCACATCGCGCTCAAAAATCTGAATATCCTCGCCCGGAAGCACGTCCTCATGATGGTTGTTGGCCACCAGGCACCCCGGCTGCAGCCTGTGCACAAGAGCATACTGGCTGTCGAGCTGCCAGTCGAACGGCACCGTGTCGGAGTCGTGGTCCCAGTAGCCGTCAAACCATATCGCACGGATGGGACCGTAGTTGGTAAGCAGCTCCGTGAGCTGACGGTCCATGAAATTGCGGTAAGAGGTCCAGTTCTGATGCGTCGTGTCGCGCCCCGTGCGCCTCCCCGTGCGGCCAAGCGGATAATCCTCCCTCCGCCAGTCGAGGTGCGAGTAATAGAGATGCAGCTTCAGGCTGTGGCGCTGACAGGCCGCCGCCAGCTCCTTCAGCACATCGCGGCCGAAGGGAGTGCCGTCAACAATGTTGTAGTTGCTTGTCGAGGTGCCGAACATCGAGAAGCCGTCGTGATGGCGCGTGGTGAAAGTGATGTAACGCGCCCCCGAAGCGCTGATGGCCTCCGCCCATTCGTCGGCGTTGAAGCCGATAGGGTAGAAGCCCCCGGCAGCCTTGCAGTACTCCTTTTCGTTGACGCCCGAGTTGAGATACCACTCTCCCTGGCCGAACATGGAGTAGATGCCCCAGTGAATGAAGATGCCGAACCGGTCGGCTGCGAACTCGCGCTGAGCCGCGCGCACCGATTCGCTCGGAGTGTACGCCCCCGCCGTGGCCATGGCACACAGTGCCGCTAAAATTAAAAGAATCTTTTTCATGTTAGCGCTTGCGCTAATAATGAGTTTAATGAGTTTAATGCCGCCGCTTGGTAGCTACTGTAGCTACTGTAGCTACCTTAGCTACTCAGCTACCCTGCTACCCGGCTACCACGCCAGCGCCGCCGCTCCAAGCACCGCCGCGTCGGTAGCCTTCAGCCCCGTAGCCAGTATCTTCACCCGGTTCCGGTACAGAAACAGCGTGTGCTCCTCCAAAGCCTTGCGCATGGCCGGCTCAAAGTGGCGGAAAGCATTCGCCACCCCGCCGAAGAGAATTATCGCCTCCGGGTCGGAGAACGTTACAAAATCGGCACACGCGCGCCCTATCACCGAGCCCGTGTATTCGAGCGCCTCCACGGCCCATTCCTCGCCGCGGTCGGCCGCCTCACCCACCATCTTCGCCGTCAGCTCAGCGGGCACCTCCATGCCTCTGCGACGCATCACAGCCGTCGCCGTAGCCACCACACCCGGCGCCGCGCAATACGTCTCCAAGCAGTCCGTACGACCGCAGCCGCACTTCCGCCCCTCGCCGCCGCGCACCGAGCTGTGGCCCAGCTCACCCGCGAAGCCGCGGTGCCCCGTGAGCAGATGCCCGTCGCAGACAATGCCGCTGCCCACACCCGTGCCAAGCGTCAGCACGATGAAATCCTTCATGCCGCGTGCCGCCCCGTAGCGCATCTCGCCCACAGCCGCCGCATTAGCGTCGTTGCTCACCGCCACCGCCATACCCGTAGCCTTGCTCACAATGTCGCGCAGCGCTATCGGCATCGGCCACGGCAGATTAGTGGCTGCCTCAATCATACCCGTGCGATAGTCGGCACACGGCGCACAGATGCCGATGCCCGACACTTCCTCGCGTCGAACACCGGCATCTGCCAATATTTCTTCTATCAGTTCCCCTATTTTGGCGGCATAGGCCTCCACCGTTTCCCCAGCCGTCGGCATCGACCGCCGCGCCGGGATAACCCCCTGCTCATCCACCAGAGCCACCACCGTGTTGGTGCCCCCGATGTCTATGCCGCAGACATACTTCTTCTTCATAATGCAAAGTTAGCAAAATTTTGCTAACTCCGCATTTCTCGCATTAGAAAAAGCCTTTTAGCTAAGGTAGCTAAATTAGCTAATTTAGCCGCCCTCACTCAGCGCCCGCCTTAAGCTCCTTAAGCTCCTTAAATTCCTTAAGCTCCTTAGCCGCGCTCATTCGCCATCCATCGGCATATAGTGCTGGTAGGGGTGCAGGCAGGCCGGGCAAACCTTCGGCGGCTCTATACCCTCAAACACATACCCGCATACCAGGCACTGCCATTTGATGGGTTTGTCGCGCTTCCACACCGTGCCCTCCTTCACCTGCTTCTGCAGCTTCAGGAAACGGTCGTGGTGGAAATTCTCCACCGTCGCGATGGCCCGGAAACGAGCCGCTATGTCGCTGAAGCCCTCCTCCTCGGCCACGTCAGCTGCATTCTGATAAAGCTCCACACCCTCGTGCAGCTCCTCATTGGCAGCTATGCCAAGATTCTCCTCCGTAGGAGCCAACAGACCATTGTCAACACCCACCGGACCCGGAGCCTCTACTGTGCCCTCAGTCAGATATTTCAAGAAAATCTTGCCGTGGTGAAGCTCATTGTCGGCCGTCTCCTTGAAAACGTTCGAGATATAGAAATAATTCTCCTTCTGCGCCGTCTGAGCGTAATAAGTGTAACGCGTTACCGCGCCCGATTCAGCTATATAGGCCGTGGCAAGGTTCTTCTCCGTGCGCGTGCCCTTCAGTGATTTCTGTGCTGTCATAGTATTCAGGTTGTTAGTCATAAAGCTAATACCCGAACAGCCCCAAAAGTTCGTGCAGCGCCGCCGCCTTCAGCCGAGGCACAGTGGCCGCCGCCGTCATGTCCTCACGGCTCGCGTTCAGCGGCGACACACCCCTCACCGCCGCAAAGCCGTCTAAAAGGCCACTTCCCTGTGGCACCCTCACACACCCCGACAGCAGAATCACCGGCTTGCCGAGCCTCCGAGCAGCCTCCAACAGCGCAAACGGCACCTTCCCCGCCGCCGACGACTCATCCGTCCTGCCTTCGCCCGTAATTATCACATCCGCCTGCTGCAACTGCGGCAGCCACTGACGAATCACATACTCCGCACCCCATTCACGCTGCCAGCCCAGGAGCCTGCCCGCCACCACAATGCCCCCGCCGGCGCCCCCTCCCGGCATCGCCATCAGCTCTTCGGCACTGCAGCCAATACACCGCGCCGCCACCGACGCGTAATGACGCAGCGCCCCGTCCAACCACTCGGCCTGCTGCGGCGTGGCACCCTTCTGCGGCGAGAAACGCAGCGCCGCCCCCTCCGCGCCCGTCAGAGGCGCACGCACATCCACCAACATTCGCACCCGTGGCGCTTTGACCCCGCTCAGATCTATCTCCTGCAGATTCGCCAAATCCTTGGCTGCCGGCCTGCTCACCTCGGCGCCCCGAAAGCGCAGCCGCGCCCCCAACGCCGCCAACAGCCCCATGCCCCCGTCGCACGTCGCCGAGCCTCCCACACCCAACAGAATCTCCCCTTCGCTGCCGCTCATCCGGGCAAGCATCCTCCCAAGCTCAAACGTAGAGGCTTCCATCACCCTTGCCCTGCTCGTGCCCTCGCGGTTGCCGAGACCCGCCTTCAGCGCCATATCCACCGCCGGCTGCCTCACCCCAGCCAATGTTAGTACCCTTGCCGTGCCCTCGCCGCCGTCGGCCATCGGCAGCGCCCAAGCCTCATAGCCCGCCTCACACAACGCCGCCGCCACCTGCCGCGACGCCTCCTCCGCGCCCACACAGCCCTTGAAGCTGTCAAAGCAAACAGCAACACGGGGGGTAGCTTTTTTAGCTAATTTAGCTAATTTAGCCGGTTTAGCTATTTTATCTCCCATCACTCCCATGCTTCCCATTTTTCTCATATTCTGCCAAAAAATCCTGTGCCAGCTTCGGCTCATCCATCAGGCGCCGCAGCAGCCCCAATCCCCAGCGGCATTCCGCACACCGGTTGGCCGAGCAATACTCCCCATACAAAAAATGCAGCGCCTGGCTGTCGGCAGCACACCTCACCTCAAACCCCTGCTCGCGCCACATCCGCGTGTCGGCCGTAGCCTCCGCCTTCAGCTCCCCAAGCAGCTCCTCAGCCATCGCACACAGCTCCTCGCGCTTCTCATACAGCCCGTAGGCATAAAGCAGCGTTACCACACCGTTTATGCACACCAACTCGCGCGAAGACCCCGTCAAACCGCCACTCAGCGCCCCTTTTGCTCCTCCGGTCACCCTGCCGAAGCCATAATGCCCCTGCCAGTAATCGCTCACCCCGCGCCCCAACAGACCCATCACACCCTTCACACCCCCGTCGCAGCCAAGCAAGTCATCAAGCAGCGTAAAGCCCCCTGCGCAAAACGCCGCCAACAGCGCCACCCGCCGCTGCGGCATATTCGCCGGCCTCACACGCCGCAGCTTCCACCCAAGCTCACACAGCGGCTCCAACCCATATTTACGACCCAGAAACCCATACTCGGCCACCAACCGCCGGCAGTAATCATCCGGCGCCTCATCCCCCTTCTCCGGCAACAGACCCGCCCTGCCCATCAGCAACGCCTCAAGCTGAAACAGATTCCCGCTGTGCCTCTCCAGCACACTCAGCGGCACCGACGCCGCCAGCGCCTCCATAGCCTCCCCGTTCACCCCGAAGCCAAGCGACCGCGCCAACACCGCAAACGCCGTCTGACGCCAGTTGCCATGCAAGCGGTCCAACAACGCCTTCACCCCCTCCGCCCTCCGGCTGTAACGCATCGTCAGCAGAGCCTCTATCCACGAATCGCGCAACACCCCCTGCAACCCACCAAGAAACCCCTTCGCCAGCCCGCACCGCAGATACGGCTCCCCCTCGGCGCACAACGCCTCCAACACCTGCCCGAACACCTCCGGCACCCGCATCACCACCTGTGCCGGATGTTCCCCGTTTTTCTTACACACCATCCCGTCATCTTCACACACCACATGCAGAATCACCGCGTCGTAGCCACTGTCGCCGTCGTGCCCGTGCCGAAACCAGTCCGACGCTCGCCTGTGCATCTCCACATCTCCTGCCCACACCTTACCGTCCACCCTCATCCTGGCGAAACTGAAATCCGGACCGCTGCTATGATTGAGCACCCCCGGCTGCACCACCTCCGCCACCCGTCCGTCCGTCAGCAGCAGACGGCACCCCTTCCTCACCGCCACCGCCCAATACACCTGCAGCGCCCACTCCCTCCCCATCAGCCGCCTCACCCCCTCTGCCATAGCCTCCCCTTTCGCCTTTTTCCCCTCTTTTTTCCCCTCATTCTTCGCTAAGCTCACCTTCCCCTCTTTCTCAGCCGCCCCCTCAGCCTCAGCTTCCCCTTCCTTTTTCGCTAAGTTTTCTTTTGCCTTGTCCATCCCTTTTGCTTTAGCTTCCCCTTCCTTTTTCGCTAAGTTTTCTTTTGCCTTGGTCATCCCTTTTGCTTTAGCTTCCTTCTCTTCCTTATCTCCCATAGCCACGGTTTCCTTATCCACCTTAATCTCCATAGCCATTTCCCTTATCCTGGCAAGAATCCTTCCCTTTTTAGCCACCCTTTCCACCATACCCACGGTTTCCTTATCCACCTTAGCCTCCAGAGCCATTTTCCTATCCCTTTCCCTTTTATCCTTCAGAGCCATTTTCCTCATCTTTTCCACAATCAGCTCACCCTTATCCACCATAACCACCCTCACCCCCTCCTCAACCCCCTGAGCCTCCTCAGCCTTAGCCACCCGAGCCTCCATAGCCACCCTTTCCTCCTGAGCCAAAGCCTCTTTCCCCTCCTTATACCCCTTAGCCCCCATAGCCTCAGCCCCCATAGCCCCTTTTTCTTCTCTCACCAATTCCCTTTGAGCCATTTCCTTGCTCACCATTTCCTCTTGAGCCAAATCCCTTATTTTGGTCATAATACGCCCCTTAGCCCCCAATTCCGAGGCATCCATTCTCCTCACCATCGTAGATTCCTTCATAACCCCCAAAGTTACAAAAAATTCCCTTTCCCCGCAACCCCTCCCCAAAAAAATTTCCCCCCTCCCTTCCTTTTGCCCTCTTTTCCCTCTCCTCCCTCTCTTTCCCTCTCCTCCCTCTCTTCCCTCTCTTCCCGCCTCCCTGCGCCCCCTTTTCCGCCGCTGCTGCCGCCTTTCCCCCTTCCCGCCGCCTTTCTCCCTTGCCGCCTTTTCCGCCGCCTCTTGCCGCCCCTCCTCGCGCCGCTTCCTCCTTGCTGCCTCCTCTTTCCGCCTCCTATTTCCGCCTCCTCCTCCTCGCGCCGCTTCCTCCTTGCTGCCTCCTCTTTCCGCCTCCTCTTGCCGCCCCTCTTTCTGCCGCCTCTCCTTGCCGCTTTCTCCCTTGCCGCCCTTTTATGTAACTTATGTTTCGTATGTAATTTATGTTTTTTATGTTTCCCTCGCTCCTTTCCTCGAAGCCCTTTCCCTTGCAGCCTCTGCTTGCGGCCCTCTCCTCTCCGCCGCCCCTTAGCCGCCCCCTTAGCCGCCCCCTTAGCCGCTTCTCGGCTTGCTCTCAAATTTGTTGTAGCTTAGCGCTTCAGCGCCGCCTCTGCAGCCGCTTTGCCCGCTCCTAAATTTGTGTTGGCTCAGCGCTTCAGCGCCCCCTTTTTACCGCCCTGCCCCCTTAGCCGCTTCTCTGCTTGCTCTCAAATTTGTGTTGGCTTAGCGCTTCAGCGCCCCTTTTTGCCGCCCTAAGCTCCCTCCCAAATTTGTGTTGGCTTAGCGCTTCAGCGCCCCCTTTTCTGCCTTTTTCGCTTTTGCTCTCCTGCCGCCCCTTTTGCCGCACCCTTCTTCCCTCGCCTTCCTTGGCTTTTCAGTTGCCATAATTTTGGTGCCGGCGAAGGCTTTAGCCTCGGGGCCGCTTTCTCGCTTTCGCCGCTTTTCTTGCTACCATAGCTACCGTAGCTACCGCAGCTACCACAGCTACCGCGGGTGCAAAAGGCGGGGCCGTGGGTGCGCAAAAATTACTTCGGGCGAGCATCACTGCCCGCCCGAAGCATCACGATGAAACAGTCTTGGGAGTATCAGGTCTATCGTTGACCAAATCTATTTTTCTTTTGCGCCGCCCGGAGCCTTTGCCGCTAATTTTGTCAGCTCTCGGCAGGGCTCTTAAGCTCTAAGGCCTCTAAAGCCAAGCCCATCCAAGGCAAGCCTCTCAGCTCGGCAGGCGCCAGCCCCCAAGCAGCCCTTCAAGGCAAGGCTCAGCAGGCCGGTGTCCTCAAAGGCCTTAAGCTCCTTAAATTCCCTAAGCTCTTTAAGCTCCCTAAAAGGGCTCTCCAAGGCCAAGCCTCTCTCAAGCAAGCCTCTAAAGGCCGGGCTCCCCAAAAGAGCCTCAGCCTCAAAGCCTCCCGGGCCCTTTTTTGGCGCGGCGTTTTATTTCACCAGTTCGCGGCCTTTTTCTATGGCCTGCTCATTCATCGGAATGAGTTTGTGGTGGCGTTCGGGCAGTGATTTCTTCAGGCCCTTGATCACGTTCTCCATCGGGAGCTTGTAGGGCATCACCTCCAGCAGTGCGCCCATCACAATCATGTTGTAGGCTTTGGAGTTGCCTATGGCCAGCGTGGCGCCCATAGCGTCGATGGGGTAGATGGTGATGTCGTCGCGATGGCACGGGTTATGGATGCCGTCCGTGTCGTAGATAAGTATGCCGCCGGGTTTCACTTTGGGGCCGAACTTATCGAGGCTCTGTTGGTTGAGGGCTATCACCACGTCGTATTTGTCGAGTACCGGCGAAGAGATTTTCTCGTCGCTGAGTATGACGGTTACGTTGGCGGTGCCGCCGCGCTGTTCCGGGCCGTAGCTGGGCATCCACGTTACCTCTTTGTCGTCCATAAGGCCCGAGTAGGCCAGTATCTTGCCCATCGACAGTACACCTTGTCCGCCGAAACCGGCTATGATGATTTCTTCTTTCATTGTTGACAGGGAATTAGTTGTTTTTCAGATCGCCGAGGGGATATTTCTCGAACATGTGTTCGGCCATCCACTGGTTTGCTTTCTCGGGGCTGAGTTTCCAGCCTGTGTTGCAGGTAGACACTACTTCCACCACGCTGGTGCCTTTTTTGGCTATAGCGTTTTCGAAGGCTTTTTTCAGAGCGGCTTTAGTTTTGCGCACTGCCGCGGGAGTATGTACGGCCTGACGGGTTACGTAGCAAGTGCCGTCGAGTTCCTTCATCAGGTTGGTGATTTCCAGCGGGTGTCCGTTGAGGTCAACGCGGCGACCGTAGGGTGTGGTGGCAGTTTTCTGGCCTATGAGGGTGGTGGGGGCCATCTGGCCGCCGGTCATGCCGTAGATTGCGTTGTTGACGAAGATCATCACTATGTTCTCGCCACGGTTGGCGGCGTGGATGGATTCGGCGGTGCCTATGGCCGACATATCGCCGTCGCCCTGATAGGTGAACACCACGTTGTCAGGCCACAGACGGCTGATGGCGGTGGCTACCGCGGGTGCGCGGCCGTGGGCGGCTTCTACCCAGTCCACGTCTATGTAGTTGTATGCGAAGACGGCGCAGCCTACCGGCGAGATGCCTATGGTGCGGTCTGTAAGGCCCAGTTCGGCCACCACTTCGGCCACCAGTTTATGGATGACGCCGTGAGAGCAGCCCGGGCAGTAGTGCATGTGCACTTCCTCAAGGAGTTCAGGCTTGGAATAGACCTTATTCTCCGGGCGGATTATATCGTTGATTTCCATTGATTCAGATTTGGTTAGAGGTGGGTTGCTACTGCTTATTTGATGATTTTCTCCTTCAGGGCGTCGAGCACTTCATCGGGGCTGGGGATGATACCGCCCAGGCGGCCGAAGTGTTCTACGGGCAGACGGTCGTGCACGGCAAGGCGCACATCTTCTATCATCTGGCCGGCGTTAAGCTCTACGCAGAGGATACCTTTCTTGCCCTCGGCGGCTTTGGCGATGGCGTCGGTGGGGAAGGGCCACAGGGTGATGGGGCGCACGATGCCCACTTTGATGCCCTGTTCGGCGGCCAGCTCGCGTGCTTTGTCGCATATACGGGCCACCGAGCCGAAGGCTACCATCAGGTAGTCGGCACCTTCAACGCCTATTTCCTCCCAGCGGGTCTCCATGCGTTCTATCTCGCGGTATTTGGCCTGCAGCTCATGGTTGATAACCTCCATGCGGGCCGATTCCAGCTCCAGGCTGGTGACGACGTTGCGTTTGCGGCCGTTTTTGCGTCCGGTGGTTGCCCACGGACATTCGCGGCGTATTTCGTCGTCGGTACGGCGCGGACGGAAGTCGGGCAGCACCACTTTCTCCATCATCTGGCCCACGATGCCGTCGGCCAGTATCATCGACGGAGTGCAATATTTGAATGCCAGGTCAAAGCCCAGGCCTACGAAGTCTACCATTTCCTGCACGGTGCTCGGGGCCAGAACAATCAGGTGATAGTCGCCGTGGCCGCCGCCCTTGGTAGCCTGGAAATAGTCGGCCTGCGAGGGCTGTATGGTTCCCAGACCCGGTCCTCCGCGCATTACGTTGAGCACCAGTGCCGGCAGTGAGGCTGCTGCTATGTAGCTGATGCCTTCCTGCTTGAGGCTCACGCCCGGGCTCGACGACGACGTCATCACTGCTTTGCCCGATGCGGCACCGCCGTATACCATATTGATGGCGGCTACCTCGCTCTCGGCCTGAAGCACCGTCATGCCCGTGGTTTCCCACGGCATCAGCTCTTCAAGAGTTTCAAGTACTTCGCTCTGCGGAGTGATAGGGTATCCGAAATATCCGTCGCAGCCGTAGCGTATGGCGGCGTGGGCTATTGCCTCGTTACCCTTCATGAGTCTTACCTCTTCTTTCATATCTTAGGGGATGTGGTTTTTGTGGTTTGTGTGTCTTGGCTCTTGTGGTCTCAGTCTACTTTCACGCGGTAAACCTCTATGCATGCGTCCGGACAAACCAATGCGCATGAGCTGCAGCCTATGCACTTTTCCGGATGGGCCATATATGCGAAATGATAGCCGCGGTCATTTACCTCGTTGGGTTGCAGCGACAGGGTGTCTGTAGGACAGGCCACCACACACAGGTTGCAGCCTTTGCAACGCTCGATATTTACGGTGATTGCACCTTGTATTTTTGCCATATAGGTTAGGTTGGTTGGTTGAGTTGCTTTGTTGTTGTTCAGGCCGGCTTTTTCGGCGTTTTGCGTTTCATGGCTTTGGACGCCGTTGGCGTTGCCTCGTTTCATGGCGTTGGGCGCCGTTGGCATTTCTCCATTTCCGGCCCGTTGGTGTGCAGGTTTGTTCGGCTTACCGGTTGTTCGTTTCATCGCTCCGGCCACCCGGAAAAATTCTGACACGCAAAATTACAAATTTATTTTTACCCCGCGCCGTTTCACAAATATGTTTTACAACATATTTTTGCGCTTTCTTTAGCTAAAGCCTTGTAGCTATTTTAGCTAATTTAGCTAATTTAGCGAGGGTAGCCTAAGCGTTTGCAGCTTGCTATAATTTTGGTGCCGGCGAAGGCTTTAGCCTCGAATCTTTCCCAAAGAAAGAGGGCGCATCCCTCCCGGACACGCCCTCTCTCCATTCATGAGAAAAATTTTTTTTCTCTCTCTATTGCATTATTCTTCTTATTTCACAATTACCTTAAAGCTCTCGCTGCCGGCGCGAACAATGTAGATGCCCGGGCCTTCCACCGGTATCACACAGCGGTTGGCAGCCTTGCTGCGAGCTTCCCAGATGCCGTCGGGGCGAACCACCATCTTGCGCGGCACGCGGCCGTCGCGGTCCACGAATATCCACTGACCCGTGTTGTCGCCCGTTACCTCCGAGCCCGTCATGCCCGTGGAGAAGGGCACGAGGCTTTCCGCGTCATCGGTAGTGTCGGAGGCGGCCACCGTCAAGTCAGCCGGCGACCAGCTCAGAGCGGCACCGCTGTGGTCGCCGTTCTCCTCGCCGCGCAGAGTGAAGATACGCGCCAGGTCAGGCTGCGGCAGCTCGGCCTGCAGCTTGCGCAAACGGTTGTTGGTGGTGTCGGCGTCAGCGTGCAGCACAATATTGGCCTGATAGTTGTTGAAGCGCGGATAGCCTGTGGTTACATTCTCCTGCCATACCACACTGTCCATGGCACCCGGCTGCAGCGAGTTGAAGCGCTGCGAGTGGAAGATATTGCCGTTGCGGAAGAATTCCACCGTGCCGGCGCCCGAGGCCTGCGTGCCTATGTTGATGAACGGGAACACAACGTGGAACGCAGAGTCGGCCCGCACCAAGCTCTTTCACCGGCTCTATCCCGTGAGCCGCGCGTGCATAGAGAATAGCCCGCAAGCTCGAACCGGTAAGGTTTGAGCGAGGCGACATAGTTGTTTATCAGGACGAACCCTGCGACGTCATCTATTTCTTCCACACAGCCATGCTGCGCATAGGGTTTGTGAAAGAGGGGCGCGAAGACACGGTTGCCGTCGGTGGCGACGGCGATGTCTTCTTCTCCGTGTCTACCTTCTTCTGCAACAAACCCTCCACTTTCAGCCTCATGGCTCTCGACCTCAGCCTGGGCTGGCAGATGAGTTTCGCCACCTACCGCGCCATGGAACGCCGTTTCCCCGAGCTGACCATCTGGATGCGCAACCTGCTCGGCGTGCAGCTCTACGCTGTGCAGAACATGTACCGCAACGCCTACATGACCACTGCCATGCAGCGCTTTAAGAACTTCTGCAGCCGCTACGACATCAACCCCGGCGCCATCAAGAGCCAGCCCCTGAGCCGCATCAACCGCATCATAGCCCTCAAATACATAGCCCAGTACCTGGGCATCACTCAGCAGACCCTCAGCAAGCTCCGCCGACACCGCTTCACCGACTGAGGCACCCGCGCCGCTTGTCTTTCTGTTATAATTCCGTTCGCCTGAAGAGGGTGTGTCGGAATTCCGGCACACACTTACAAGCAAATTATTCTGACGCGCCCTCTCAGGAGAGCAGCTTCTGCAGCTCCTTGACGCCTTCGGTGGCGGTGGCGCGTATTACCGTAACCCCCGGTATGCCGCTTACGTCGCCCGGATGCGGGTCTATATAATAAATAGGTGTGCCGGGGCGCACAAACTGTATCAGCGACGCCGCCGGATATACCACCAACGACGTGCCTATCACCACAAAGATATCCGCCTGCCGCGCTATCTCTATAGCCTTCTCAATGTTGGGCACAGGCTCCTGGAAAAAGACTATGTGCGGGCGCATCAGGTCGCCGTTGCGGCCGCGCGTCTGCGGCGTTGTGTCGAGATGGTCGGCGTCGAGCGCCTCTATATAGTCAGGGTTGCTCACCGAGCGCATCTTCATTATCTCGCCGTGGAGGTGAAGCACGCGTGTGGAGCCGGCGCGCTCGTGCAGGTCGTCAACGTTCTGCGTTATCACATACACATCGTAGTCGCGTTCCAGCTCCACAAGCGCCTTGTGCGCCGCATTGGGCATACACCCCATATACTGGCGGCGACGCTCGTTGTAGAACTGATGCACAAGAGCCGGGTTACGGCGGAAGCCGTCGGCAGAGCAGACATCCATCACCGGATAGTTCTCCCACAGGCCGCCGACGTCGCGGAAGGTGGGTATGCCGCTCTCGGCGCTCATACCCGCCCCCGTGGAGATTACAAGCTTCTTTTTCATTTGCAGAGGGGTTGGTAGCTATTTTAGCTAATTTAGCTATTTTAGCCGGTATGCTTACACGGTGAGTATCTCTTTCTCTTTGGCGGCAAACACCTCGTCGATGCGCTTGGTGAACTTGTCGTGCAGCTTCTGCACCTCGGCTTCGGCGTCGCGCTCGGCGTCTTCGCTGAGACCCTTCTTTATCTCTTTCTTAAGGCCCTCGATGGCTTCGCGGCGGGCGTTACGCACACTCACCTTGGCGTTCTCGGCCTCGGCCTTCGACTGTTTCACCAACTGTTTGCGGCGGTCTTCCGTGAGCGGCGGTATGCCCAGGCGTATCACCTCGCCGTTGTTCTCCGGGGTGATGCCTAACGGCGAGTCTATGATGGCTTTCTCAATGACCTTGAACATCGACTTCTCCCAGGGGGTGATGGCAATGGTGCGGGCGTCGGGTGTGGACACGTTGGCCACCTGGTTGATGGGCGTCAGCGACCCGTAATAGTCAACCTTGATGCCGTCGAGCAGTTTTGTTGAGGCTTTGCCGGCGCGGATATGGCTCAGCGCGTCGTCGAGATAAGCCACTGCCAGCTCCATGGCGTCAGAGGCATTGTCGAGATATTCCTTTACTTCCATATTGATTTTCAGCATTGGGGCACAGCCGGTTGCCCTGCCGCCCACATTATTATATTTTTTTACCAATGGCAAAGTTACAAAAACTCTTTTTAACCGCCAAAACTTTTTTTGCCTCCCCGCCGCCCGAGGCGCCTGCTGCCTAATGAGCCTAATGAGCTTAAGGAGCTTAATGAGCTTAATGAGCCTAAGGTTAATGTAATTTATGTGGCTTATGTAATTTATGTATCTTATGTGGGCAGCGCCTCTCACATAAATAACATAAATCACATAAATAACATAAGTTACATAAAAGCTACCAAGCTACCGCAGCTACCATAGCTAAAATAGCTACCCGGCTACCGCAGCCTCCCATGCCTCCCAAGTCGCCTCAATTGTTAATTATTCTTAAATCAAAGAAAAATCAGGTGAAACTATTGCAAGTGAAAAAAAACGTCCGTATCTTTGCATCCTAAAATGCCCGACACGGGGGTTTTTCGGTCGACCGTTCGCGGTTGCCAGAGCCACCTTTTCGGCTGCTTTTTCAGCTATGCGCCGGCCTTATCCACATCCGGCGCCCCACAAGAAACAGTAAAACAAAACAAACCAAAACAATGACAAAACATCTACACAACCT
>ERZ825384.337-NODE-337-length-62338-cov-64.390042_pt1 | contig 62338 bp, 76 predicted proteins | sample MGYA00519931_ERZ825384 | MGnify/ENA primary metagenome ERZ825384 (study PRJEB31778, sample SAMEA3449200) | human gut metagenome | biome: human gut; feature: human-associated habitat; material: faeces | place: United Kingdom | collected 2010/2012 ...
GGCTCCCGCTGCCCAGCCTGCTCCGGCCCCGGCTCCCGCTGCCCAGCCTGCTCCGATTCAGGCCAATGTGAGCAAGGAAGCCTCTGATGCCCTCACGGGCATTCTGGCTGATGTTGCCGGTTACTAGTTGACAGACAACTTGTAGACGGCTATATAGGCTCCATGAGGTGGTCGACCAACCACTTCATGGAGCCTCAACCTGAACAAGAAGGTTTTCACGGAGGCGGGAATCGAGGGAAGTCTGGATTTATGAGGGCTTGAAGCACCCTCGTGTCCGCCCAGACTGAATGGTGGTTCTACTGAGATTCCCTCCTCCCTGAAAACCTTCTTTTCATAGGACACAGCGTATGCTTCAGCAAACAAGACGTTTCCTTTCGAGTCTGCTCCCCCCGCTCCCTCCCCGTGAAGACTCTTTCAGCTTCCCCACATATTTTTCTCTGGGTATCAAAGACGGTTCCCGTCGGCAGAGCCCTTGCCCCAGTATCGACGACATAATCTCCGAAGGATTTTCCCTGTCGTCACAGGGCTACAACGCCTACTTCGCCCTCGCTTCTTTCGCTGATGGTGCGGCAGGTCGCAAGCAGGTGAATGCGCGTACCCTCAAAGCCTTCTGGGTAGACCTCGATGTCGGCAAGCAAGGCATCTCCTACCCTACCATCCAGTTCGCAGCCTTTTGCCTGAACCGTTTCGTGCGCGAGACGGGTCTCAATCCGTCGTGGATTATCCATTCCGGTAAGGGCCTGCATGTATATTGGGCCCTGTCTGAACCTGTGCCGGTCTCCTGGTGGCGCCGCGTCGCTTTCATGCTGGAAAAGGAATGCGCCGCTTTCGACCTGTGGGCCGACCCCGCTTGCACCAAAGACCCGGCTCGTGTGTTGCGTCTTCCGGGCACCATCCATCAAGGTACCGGCAACACTGTGTCCGTGGTGCGGGAGACCGGCTGGGTATGGGAGCCGCACAAGTTCGTAGAAGTCATGCTGACTTCGATGGCGGAGAAACATCCCGATGCCATCATCAAGCTCAAGGCGGAGCTCAAGCCTACGGTTCCTCAGAACATCGCGCAGACGCCGCAGCCTGTGGCATTGACCGGCAATGCTCTGTTCTCCGATGGCATGGGGTTCACATCTTCCGCACCGGTGGCGAAGTCCGAACCCATAGTGCGTGGCTGCCGTCAGATGCTCTTCTCCGGTAAGGGGCAAGAGCCGCACTGGTATGCCGCCATGTCCGTGTTCAAGCGCTGTGTGGACGGCAGGGAGTGGGCCCATGCTGTGTCGGCTTTGGATAAGGAACGCTACAACCCTGCCGACTGTGACGCGAAGTTCGACCATGCCCCTGATGACGCTCCTGCCCGGTGCGACCGTTTCAACAGCTTGAATCCCGGGGTATGTCCTACATGTCCGCACTGGGGCAAAATCACATCCCCTGTGCAGTTGTGGCGGAAGTCGCAGAATGCCGGTGAAACGTTCGTGCAGCAGCCTGTGGCCCAGCCTGTGCAGCAGCACATGGCCCAGCCTGCGCCTCAGCCTGTGCAGCAGCCCATGGCCCAGCCTGCGCCTCAGCCTGTGCAGCAGCCCATGGCCCAGCCGGTGCAGCAGCCCGTGCAACAGCGTCTTGTCATCCCGGAAGTCTTCGACCACCCGCGTGTCGGGTTCCGCAGCAAGCGCTACAGCGTGGATGACAGAGGATGCATCTGGCACAAGTCAGAGAAACAGGACGACGGTTCGTGGGTGACGACAGACCATATCCTCACCACATCCCAAGTCTATTACATCAAGTCGGAATGGACATACACGAATGGTGTTTCCGAACGTTCGCATTGGTTCGAAGTACGTCACAAGCATGGGGCTGTCGAACTGATGCGCCTGCCTGCTTCCACGCTGGCAAGCAATCAGAGCCTTATGGCCGCGCTCAATTCTTCCAACATCCTCTCGTGTAACCTTGACATGTACACCCCTAAAATATTTGCAAGTTTTATGAACAGCTACCTTCGCAGTGTTTTGGAAAACGGGTACAGTACAGAGATTCAGACGCGGGATGTGTTCGGGTGGACGGACATTACCGACCCCGTGACGAACCAGCCCACGTTGGGTTTTGGCGTGGGCCATGGTGTCATCACAGATACCGGCATCCACGACATGGTATACAAAGGCTCGGCTGAAAAGCTGGCGAAGAAGGAACTGTCCATCAAGGGCGACCTCGACAAATGGAAGTACGTCCCGCAGATGTACCGTATCCTCAACCAGCCTGCTGCCCAGCTCGCCATGTGTCTGTCCTTCGCGGCTCCGCTCATGCATTATGGCCCAGGCGTCGTGCGTTCCGCTGCCTACTCTTTGTGGAGCACCACATCCGGCAAAGGCAAGTCGCAGGTGTTGTGCGCTGCTGCATCCATCTGGGGACATCCTGAAGAGCAGTTCGTGCAGCGCAATTCTTCTGCCGTCATGCGGATGCGGAAAATGGCCGTGCTGAACAATCTGCCCGTCTACATGGACGAACTTTCGGACATGAAAGACGAAGACCTCTATGCCCTCGCCTACAGCCTCATGGGCAATCAGGAGAAGCAGAAGCTCAAGAGCAATGGCGCTGAGATGGTCGACACCGGTTCGTGGTCTACGGTCACGTTCATCACGTCGAACAAGTGCATCAAGGAAGCCGTTGCCCGTCATGCCGGGGATTCGGAGGCCAGTATCGTTCGCGTGATGGAGTACGAGTGCGACTTCCCCTCGTATGCCGACAAGCCGGAAGTGCAGGAATACATCCATGCGTGCATGGATGCTTGCAAGACGAACTACGGCCTCGCCGGGCCCGAGTTCATCTATCAGGTCTTGAAACACAGAGACCGGCTGGCGACGCTCACGCAGCAGGTAGAGACGTGGTGTCGTAAATACGGCTTCGACAACTCGGAACGCTTCCTGAGCTACCCCTTGGCGATGGCGATGAAGGCCGGGCGCTGGGCTGTGGAGTATGGTCTGTTGGACTATGACATGGATGCGCTGGAGAACTGGGTCATCAATGTCTTCGTTCCGCATAACCGTCGCAGCACCGAAGCGAATACGTCTGACCCCGTGCATATGCTGACGACGTACCTCATGGAGCGCCAGCTCAATATGCTGGTGGTCAGGGCCAATCATCGCGATAAGACCATGCCCGAGCAGCCGCATGGGGTACCGGACAAGTACATCGTGAGTCTGCCCAACAATAGGGACATCACCATGCGGGCCGTGCTGGCGACGCAGGAATTGTACATCTCGCGTTCCGACCTGCACAAATGGCTCAAGGCCCAGAAGCATTCGCCTTCCAATCTCTGGAAGCGTCTCGAAGACAGAGGCATCACAGCCAAAGATACGACCAAGAATTTTGGTGAGAATATCGGCTGGATGCAGCTCCCCAATACACGCTGCTACAGGCTGGACGCCACGAGCGTGAAGCGGTTGGGCTTCAACATCACGGATGCCCCAGCCCTTGAGGCTACGGCAAACGTGAAAGTCCTGTAACACATGGAAGATGTCCTTATCAACTGAATCGGTGTATTTACTCAATCCAAAATTGGATGCAGTTGGGCTCCCAAGGAGGGCAATCTATGAACGACATGAAGATTTTCGAGAATTCCGAGTTCGGCGCCGTGCGCGTCGTGGATGTGAACGGTGAACCGTGGTTCGTGGCCCGGGACGTGGCCAACGCGCTTGGGTATGTGGATACGACTCAAGCTATTCGCATGCATTGCGAAAAAGCCAAGGATTTCAGGGGCGTTGAAATGACGGCCACCGCTACGCCCATGAAAATCATCCCGGAAGAAGACGTGTATGCCTTGATTTTCGGTTCTCATCTGGAATCTGCAAAACAGTTTCGTCGCTGGCTCTGCGACGAGGTCCTGCCCAGCATCCGCAAGACCGGCGGCTATGGACAGTGGAATCTCCCCCGCGTCCCGAAATCCTTCCCCGACGCCCTGCGTATGATTGCCGACATCGAAGAGGAAAAGCAGCTCGCCCTTGAGCAGCGGGACTACTACAAGCGAACCAAGGCCGAGATAGGCAGCCGACGCGAAGCTACCAGCATGGCCACGGCGTCCGCAGCCATTCGCCAGCGCGACGCTCTGGCCGACAAGCTGGGTGAGGGGAAGCACTACAAGCAGGTGAAGGCCATCCCGTGGCTGCTGGAGGTGTTCCACGAGTCCGCGGGCATGTACTCGCAGGTGGGCCGCAAGCTCTCGCAGCTTGGGGAAAGGATGGGCCTCTCCCCGCGCATCAAGGAAGACAGCCAATACGGCACCATCAAGATCCACCATGTGGAAGTCATTGAGGCGCTCCGGCTGGCACTCAAGCAGGACCACAACCTGCTGGGGAAGTATCGCAAGGTGAACTGAACCATTCGGAATTCGTGTGGCAGTGCATCCATATCGCCGAGAAGAACAGCAGGCATAGATAGAAACAAGAAAGCCCCCTCATGTCGACCAATGCGGGCGGAGTGTCGACATGAGGGGGCTTTTTTTGTATCCGGCATCCTGGGGGAACGGGAGGTAAAACCAGGACGACGGAAATGTTTATTCGGCGATGTCGATGGTGATGGGGATACTGCTCACAGCCGTACCATTGCAGTTCGTGGCGCACACGCTCATGGAGAACTGTCCCGATACGTTCGGTGTGCCGTACAGTTTGACCGTGTTGGCCTTGGTCTCGACCTGCATCCAGTCAGGAGCGCCGTTTGCCCCCAGGGTCATAGGCATCGAACCCTGGAACGCCACATGCCCCATCCACGGCTGGCCCTTCGTACAATCCGGGAGCGCATAACCACCGACTTCCACCGGTTCACATTCACACGGACCTTCGCAGCAGGTGTAATTGCACACAAGGTCTTTGATGGCGGCGATGATAGTGGGAGAAACCGTGCGGATACAGGCGCCGTATGTGAACGTCTGGGGCTTGGTGCCTCCGATACCGCGTTCCAGCAACAGGGTGCCGTGGTCATTCCGCACCTTCACGGTCTCCATGTCGGTGTCGCCGACGATGGACAGGTAGGTGTAGTCGTCTTCACCACTGAGCAGGTCGAGAAGGTCAGCCTTGGCCTTCCCGACGATAGGCAGGTCGAGGTCGCTGGCTTCGAGCTTGCGTATCAGGAATGTGGCGAAATACTTGTTTTTGAACACGACTGTGTCTCCTGTCTACTTGCTTGCAGCAAGCCTGTGTTCAAGTTCTACTACACGCCTTTCGAGTTTGGCAAGGGCTTCTTCAGAAGCGAATCCGATATGCCCGCTGTTGGCGTAGTCGAGATTGGACAGTGCGCGATGGTCACTCGTTCCGGGAGGGCCGGGAGGACCTTGCTTGCCCGGGGAGCCGGTTCTCCCGGTAGCTCCCGGGCGTCCTTCCGGGCCCTGCTTTCCGGGCGGGCCAGGGTCGCCCTTCGGGCCGGGGATGCCCTTCGGGCCAGGTACCCCGCGCAGACCGCGCTTCCCAGGGATACCTTGTCTGCCGGTTTCACCAGGAGGGCCGGGAGGGCCGGGAGGGCCCTGCTTGCCGGGAGGACCGGTGAGACCCTGCTTGCCGGGGGAACCCGGTTCCCCTTTGGGACCAGTCTTACCGGTGTTGCCGGTGTTACCCTTGTCGCCCTTCAGCGGTTCGCCCCACCGCAGGAGGCAAGGCGAAGAACTGTCAAAGATGAGAGCTTGTCCATCCTTGCCACCGGGCGGGATACCGATGACGGGATTGACAGGGTAGCCTTCATCGCAACCGTAAGGGATGTCGTGCCGTGCCATTTATACCTCTTCGTCACACGTCCCAAGCATGAATTGTACCTGGGCCATGTCGATAATGTGTTCACTGCATCGAGGACCGTAGTCTATATCGAACCTCGCCAAAACGCAAAACAGCGGCTTGGGGGGCAGGTGCACCGGAGGATGGATACTCAGGTCAGGAACACACGGAGAATCAACAGGATGCGGTGTATCACGGAGGGTGCGGAGCATTCGGAAATCGAGTGGCTTGTTGAGTGCCGGGTGATACTGCAACACACCGGTGTAGCGTCCCCAAGGCAGTGTATGGAACACGTCGGGGATACGGAACTCCACAGTGCCATCTTCTCCCCAGGAGAATGCTCTGCATACGATAGGGGCGAAGTCAGGCGGTGCAGGATTCGCCACATCGACATCGACGCGATGCCCGGGCCAGCAGCCGTGCAGATACCACGGACTTCCGCCGACGTGACACCCGCAGGCGCAATCATTGTCGACTTGCCCGGGCATGATGGTCAGTATGACGTTGCGCCAGTCCTGCAAGATGCGATTGTTACGCCAGTCTTTGATACGGATACCGATGCGGGTGACATCTTCGGTGAGCGACAGAATCATCCTAACCCCTCGTCTGGTAATAATTCAACGCGCTTACGGCTGCATCGTATAGGTTCCCGGACGAAAGCTCAAGGTTGGCGAATGCGGTACGCAGTTCTTCCGAGTCTTCCATCGCGAGCCACCTGTCCTTGTATTCCTTGTTGAAGTCCGTGCCGTTTTTCCGAAGCGCTTTGTCGGTTTCCCAGATGAGCATGTAGTCGGAAATCTCTTCCGGGGTGAAACCGATTTTTTCGAGCTGGGCCTGACGATAGGCTCCGGCGTCGACGCTGCGGTCAGGTGACGTTATCTTCACACCGGAACGCCGGATGCGGGATTCGTATTCATCCTTGGCGTTGTAGTACAAAAGCTGGCTCGACTTCCCGGCATTCCCGAACCATGTGGACGTACCAAGTCCACGCAGCAGCGGGTGCATATCACGAAATTCGGACATGCTCTGCGACCCTTTGTAAAGGGCTTCGTCTTCCACGGCACCCATGACCATGCGCAGGGGACCGGTGAGGATGCTCTTCGCCATGTAGCGCAGTTGTTCAGGAGCGAAGTCGATGCCGGTCTCGCTGTTGAGGCGTTTCGCCATGTTGTGCCAGATGACCGGGGTATTCGTTCGGCCCGTAGATGACAGCGCCGTCGTACCCTGGGAAGACTCGCGGGTTATCTCTTGCCCGAAATACGACCGGTTGATGGCAACATCGACAAAGGGGCGCAGGGGCGGCGGGCAGAGAAACGCTGCCAGATAATCAGCAGGATGTTCCGTGAAGCGATAGTCGGGCCAGTTGCCCGGCATAGTGTTCTTGACCGTGAGGAACAGCGTATCGAAGGCCAGGTCTTGCGGAGACATGAGACCGCTCGCCACACGTTCCTGACCAACGGACAGCATGGCCGCTATCTGCGGCAGACCAAAACCGACAGGGAAGCGGACGAAGTCTCCCTCAGACCCCATGCCGATGGGTATGCCGCGCACCAGCTCGGACAGCGACATGGCATCCATACGATACTTGCCATTCTCATCCCGGCCAAGGGATTCCCGGGCCAGCGGGTACAACATGGAATACGCCCCGTAGGCAGCCAGCAGGCCCATGTATCCACGCATCCCCTGTTTGATGATGTCACCTGGGGTACGCGCACCGAGACCCAAGGTGCGGGCCAGGGCCACACCAGATTCCACAGTGGGTACGACATAGGGAAACAGGACGCGAAGGTACGGCGTCAGTTCACCACGATGGCTCAGGTTCATCATCTCCAGCACGCCACGGGCCGCACGGCTTGCCGGTACTCCGGCTTCGCGCAGGGTGACGAACTGGGCAAAAGCACCCGCATTCTGGAAGAAGTCGTTCCAGCCATCCAGTACACGCATGACTTGGTTCTTCGACGTGCCGAGACTTCTCAGCCAGCGTGCTACGCTGGGGCCCCCATAACCGACGATGGTCTTCTCCAGTCGGGAAGAAGCATCCGGCAGTCCAGAGATGGTCCCGGATTCTTCGACCGGAGACCGCTGTCCCTGGATGTATTTCTGGAACAGACCGCCGCGACGGTATTCATCCAGATATTGGTACATGGGATTCGATTCGTCGAGCCTGCCCTGCATGATGTCCAGCAAGGCTTTGGATGTCCTCGGCGTGTTCGCCAGCACTTTAGCTGCCAGAGAGCTGCCTTTAATGCGAGTGCCGTCTTCAGCATAATAGTCACGATTCACCATGTTGGATGCGCGTTCCATCACATCACGAGAACCGGACAACGGAGCGAACAGAGGCGAGAACCGCGTATTGAGCTGGCTGACAAGACTGGTGAAACGCCCGGCAGCTTCGACCGGCAACCCGGCGCTGCCCAGCTTGTAATCACTGGACATGGCATTGTTGAGCATTTCACCGGTGAGACCGGATTCCACATGGGACCACTTGGGGTCGAAGCGAAGGTAACGCCTTTTGATGACAGTCTCACCGTCAGCAGTAGGCGTAGGTACATCTGCCACGATACCACCCCCGGTAAGGAGCTGGTCAGCGATGGCGCGCTGCTTGGGGTTCGTGCTGTGAGCCATCCGCATGAGGGAGGCGTAATCGTAGGTCTTGATACCAGAAGCGTCGATAGCGCCGGTCTCCAGCAGATGGTCAGCAACGGCGAACATGTTCACAGCAAACTCACGGGAACCGACTTCGGTCGCCGCCCGGTTGATGTAGAAGAACAGCGTGTCATACGCGCTGTCAGGACGGGACGACCGACCCTGGATGGCGTAGTACGACCCGGGGTTGTATGCCGTGCTGTCGTTCGATACACCGAGCAGGTTGCTTTCACGGGTTCTGATAGCGACGTAATGCTCGAACCCGGGGAAGCTGTCCAACACTTCTCGCGAGACGACACCAGCCTTGACGCGCTCTTCCAGCACCATATCGAAAAGACCGGAGATACCATCAGCGATGGTGTCGGCTTCTTCTTTGGAAAGACCGGTCTCTCGCAGGATGCGGTCCATCTCGAACTGCGCCTCTCCGTTGGTGTAACCTGCGGACACGAGGTCTTCGGGGAGGTCGGTAGTTTCGTCGATGAAGTCTTCGAGCTGTTCGATGTTGCGCTCCAGCTCCATCAGACGCTTCTTGTCCCTGCCGTTCATGTCAGGGCCCTTGCTCACGATGTCTTCAGCTTCATCCATCCAGCGCCCGAGCAGCAAATCGTTGGTCTCCGGGATGTGCCTGCACACAGCGTAGTGGCCCATAACACGCGCAAGGTCTTCCAGGCTGCCCGTCCAACCTATACGACGGGCAACAGGTTCGAGCGATTGTGTGAAGCTCGCGACACGGTCGCGCATGAGCAGATTCAGTGCGCGTACTTTCTGAGGCGTCTGGTCAAAGATGCGCCAGAGAGTGTTCTCGTTCGTCGGGCGGTTGGCCTGGTCAGCAAAGAGTCTGGCCCACTTGGCGAAGCCGCCGCGAATGTTCACGAACTTCGTGTAGATACCATTCTGGAAGTTCAACCACCACGAGGCAGCACCAAGACTGGTGTTCGTCGCCATGCGAACGGCTTCATCAAATTCTTCGTTACGCCTGGACACGGCTTCATCAGCCAGCTCTTTCATGCGCGCCATGCGGGCGGCTGCTTTGCGGGCAGCCGCCTGGTCGGAAGCGCTGGGTTCTTCCGCCGTGTATTGGGTACTACGAGAAAGCTCATCGAAAGACGCATAGATGTCTTCACGCTCACGCTGCTCTCGTGCCGCATGGAGTGCTTCATCGCCAGCAGGGTTCCCTGCACTATCCATACGGGAAGCCTGCTGCGGGCCGAAACCCGTGGGGTTATCAAGTCCGGCCCGCAGGAACTCGGTATCGTTGGGACATTCAGCCATGTCTGTTATCCTCAGCACTTCCGTGCGCGTTTGGTGACTTTCTTGACAGCCTCGGCAGTGGTCAGGGAACTGTCTGTCTTGTTGACATTGAAGCCCAGGTCATGTGCCATGGACTTCCAGTTGGACTGGATGTCGGCAAAGTCCCGCGTGTCGATGGACGGCAGGTCTGTATTTTTACGCAGATAGTTGAGGGCCTGGACTTCTTTGTCTGTCAGCTTGAGCCTGGGATTCGCTTCCTTGGTCAACAGGCGCAGGACTTTGCCGTACCCCATGTTGATGTCGAGCTTGGGAGAGTTGAAGGCGTCCCGCATGACCTGCTCGGGGATGTCGCGGATGAAGTCCGTGATGTCCCCCAGGGATACCGGCTCAGACTCCAGGGCTTCCAGATTGGCCGCTTCCTTGGCGGCCACGGCCTGAGCTTTCTCGGCCCGCTGCAAGGCGTCCAGGATACCCGCCTGTGCGGCTTCCTTCGGGTGCTGCTCTATAAGCGGCTGGAGAGCATTGCGGGCTTCCTTCGTCGTCGAAGCATTCAGAGCCTTCGATGCCTGCGTGAAATAGTCGGGCACCGGAGGTGTCTCGATGGTCCCCAACACAGCATCCAGGTCAGCGTTGATGACAGGAAATTCCCCGCCTCTCTGTCTCGCGTACCATCCGAGAGCGGACAAACCTGTGGAGTGTCTGTTACCGTGAGGATGCAGCGCAGCAGACGCCGTAGAGATGGCGAAGATTTTCTCCGCATCATCGAGGGAATCCTGCAAGGCTCTACCCAACATCAAGTCGTCGAAGAGCGCAGCACTGGAGGTCGCGTTCAAATCTACCCGGGAGAAATCCAGCTTTCCGTAAGGATTTACTCGGTCCCGTGCGGGAGTCTCAGCCCCGGTGCGTTTGTTGCGGCCAGCGTTTGCTGCATCCCCACCATCGCTCTTCCCTGCGCTTCGCGCAGTCCGAGGGCTTCCTGTGCTCTCACCTGTTGTTGCAGGCTGCGCGGTTGCATCGCCAACACTTCGTTCTCCGTCGGCTGGCGTGGCTTTTCGAGCCCTCTTGCGGACAATAACTCCCGCATCCGGCGCAGTCGTTCCGGCAGTCTGTGCCGGGGCCCCAGCATCCCCTCGTTTTGCAACCGTCGAACCGCCATCAACAGCTTGTGCAAGAGCGGCAGCGGTAGCGGTTCCAGCATCGGGCGCGGTACCGGGTTCCCCTGCAACAACAGGAGCAATACTTTCTGCAACAGGTCGGTTCGTTGCGTCTGGTCCATCATTTCCCACGACGGCAGCTTGTTCGCTTCGGCTGCCTCTTTTACCGGGTCGTGTCGGGTTTGCGCCATTGGTGGTGTCCTCCTGGGAAAGTTCTGCGGCCAGACTGGCCGCACTGTCCCGCAACTTGTTCGGTCCGAGCTGTTGCTCGAACCAGGGAGAAAGTTCCGCATAGTCGGCGGGGTTCAATTCGTCTATACGGGCCCAGACTTGCGCACGTTCAGCTTCCGTCAAGTCGTTTCCGAACCGTCCGATGTAATCCTGGATAGCTCTGATGTCGGCAGTGGGGAGGAAATCCCCCACGGGCTGCTGCACAGGCTCGGCCACGGGCTGCTGCACAGTCTCTGCCACCGGCTCGGCTACAGGTTCGGCTTCGGTCTGACGTACCTTCGCAGGTGCGGGTTGCCCCGTTGCATTGGGGGGTTCAGCAGCGACATGTTCGGGCGTGATGAGACGGTCGTTGAAAAGGTCGCTGAGGTACGTCTCATCATTGAGGCGCCTCGCCACTTCCTGGACGATTTGACGTTCGCGCCGCGACTTGAAAACATTGTTGAAGCCCGGCATCGAGACACGGCTGTTGACTTCGGCCCTGAGCTGTTCGACGGACATACCGGTGGATTTCAGCAGACCGTTGATGTAGTCCCCGATGTAGAGGTCGTTGCGGAATTTTGCACTGGCCTTTGCGTCAGCCTTGTCATTGGGATGTACCGTGGCGAAATTGTCCGCAGCCGCACGCGTGTCGGTGAACATCGCTCGCAGCATACTGGCAACATCGTCACTGATACCGGTATACCGTTTGTTGCGCCCCGTGTAAGGTTTGAACCCGGACGAACCCGCCGTCTTCACTGCGGTTACGTCTGTCGCTTCGGCGGCATTGGAGACAACGGCACCATTAGAACCCGACGGACCGATGGGTTCGACAGGAGATGCGGTAGAATCCGCAGCATCGGCAGGAGGCTGCGTTGTGTCTGTCGTCCGTTCGACGGGACGCCGCGATGTAGCCGGAGCAGCATTGAACGGGGCGAACGGCACGCCGGTCACAGCACCGGCGAGAGCCGCATCCAGGACGTTCTCGGACAAAGGTGCAGCCAGACCGGTATTCTGGTTGAAGACCACGTTCTCACCGAACTGCTGCCCGGCATTCATCATGGCGCCTTCAAGCATGGAAGCAGGAAGGGCACGCACCGAACGGGCCAAAAGCCCCTGCGATGCGACATCCGTACCTGCGTTAGCCAGCCGTTGCATGGCGCCACCGCCGATACCTCGCTGGGCCAGAGCAGCCGCACCACGAGAGATAGGCGCCAAGGCGCTGCGGGCGAAGACACCACCGGGCAGAGCATTCGCGGCAAACCCAGTCAGACCGGCACCGGCAGAGCCCGCCTCGATGGCCTGCATCTGCTGCTGGTCACTGAGGTTGGGGTCATTCACCACGCGTCGCGTATAGCTCCCGACACCCGTTGGGACACCAGCGAGACCACCAAGCAAGGCGCCACCCACAGCGCCACCCACAGCGCCGGGGAGACCAAGGGTCGCGCCCAGGGCACTGCCGGTCTTGGCACCGACGACAGCACCGGCAAGACCGGCGCCGAGGTCGCCGATGGTATCGGCCATGGTGTCGAGAGGATTGGTCACGACATGCTCAAGCGTACCGAGGCGCCCTTCGGCTCGCAGCCGTTCCTGTTCCTGCCAGTACGGATTGGCCGCGATAGCCTGCTGTCTGCGCTCTTCACCTCTCTGGGCGATGAGTTTCTTTTCCTCAGCAGAAGCGCCGAGCATGTCCAGGTTGTCGCTGAAAGTAGCGATACCTTCCTTGACGCGGGAGAAAAGCGAACTCCAATCGTTGTCCTCGATAGAGCGCAACTGCTGCCGACGGGCCGCTTCATGTTCGGCCAGACCTTCGCGTATGAGTGCAGCAGCAGGGATTTTTAGCGTCTTCTCGAGGCGAGGGATGTCCTCTTTGCGGATGGATTCGAGGACTTCTGCCTGTCCTTCAGTAGACAGCTCAGGAAGATTGGCAAGTTTCTTGGATACGACAGGGTCGTTCGACAAAGCAAACTTCGCCCTGTCATTAGTCATGGCCTCGAAGTTTCGGGTAGCCAGTTTTTCTGTGCCACCATAGACAGGTTCATAGATGGGGTTCCCCTGTTCATCGAGACCACGGTAAATATGATACACCTTGCCGCTGCCGCCGCGTCCCCCTCCCGCACCGCCACCACGCTGTCCGCGAGCCATTGCGGCATACAGCATAGACAAGGACCTCAAGTCCTTCGTGTAGTCGGGGGTTTCGAAAGGACGTATGTTGACAGTGGGGAGGGAAAACTGCGGCATGATGTTTACTCCAGGGTAACGGCTTCGATGATGCGACGCAAATCAGCATCATAAGGAGAGACATCACCAGAGACGACACTTTTGGATGTGCTGTCTTGACCAAGCTCACGCAAAGCCGATTCGAGCATATACATATTCTGGTGGTACTGTTCGTCGTCCATGAACTGCGTCTTATCGACAATAGACGCACCGGATTCAGCACCTTTGATGGTATCCAAAAGCATACTCATGGTCTAGTCCTTACTGTGCCACCGTGGGCGCAGCCTGCTGCGGCTGCCGGATGTAGTCCTTACCGGACAGGAGAGCGGCGAGCAGGGCAGGCAATTGCATGTAGGGCGGGAGCTGGTCGATGTCAGCCGCTACACGGCCCCAGGTGGCAGCAGTGGAATTGGGGTCGTAGGTGGGCCCAAGCCGCTGACCAAGCTCCCGGGCCGAAGGTAAGCCGCCAAGAACCTGCGCCGTGCGCGGGTCTCTGGCAAGGGCCATAGCCTGCGACATGATTTCACCTTCATCATAGGACATGTCGATAGGACGGTCAGGATACACCACCGTCTCGACAGGCGCAGGCTGGGCAGGTGCCGGAGCCGTGGTGCGCACTTCTTCCTTGAGCGGGAAGGGACCTTCCCCGGAGAGTTTGAGACCCCGGCGTGCTGCGGGCGCAGCGGCAGTGGTCGCAGTAGAACGCTGCGCAGGGGCAGCAGGCGCGGCACGCCGTACCGGAGTGGTAGCCTGCTGGAGAGCGGGACCGGCAGGCACCTGCATGAACGGCATGATGCCGGGCATCTCTCGCACCATGGGGTCGATGACAGCACCGTTCACCACATGCGGATACTGCGACGGGAATCCGACCAACGGTTGGACACCGACATTGCCGTAGGGGTCCATGGTGGTGCGAAAAGCTGCCGTGGCATACGGGTTACTCTGATGCATCACCGGGGGCATCCCGGCGGCCTCGTATCCGGCACGCGCGCCGGGGGCAGAGTAGTGCGCCCCGGATGCCTGAGTGGCGACCATGCCGGGGACAGGGGCGGCAACATAACCACCAGCAGGGGGCGCAGCCGCAGCTTGTGCGACGCTGTTGGCGAGCTGCATAGCAGGATGGTCGACAGGAAGATACCATTCCTGCGACCCCATGACGTTGTTGAGATGTTCTTCGGAGATGGCCTGTGCACGGGCTTCCGCCAGAGCGCGGGCAATCGCAGGGTCAACAGTAGGCATGGTAGAACTCCTTACATGGAAGAGGGGTTAGTCTGCGAAGGAACCGCGCCGCCGAGACCGCTACCGAGCAGGGCACGGTACAGTGCGATGTCCATGGGATTCAACCCGCCGCCAGCAGCCCCGGCACTGGCCAGCATACCCGGCATCTGCCGGTACATGTTGGCGAGCAACTGCTGTTCGAGCTGCGCATTTTGCGGCGCGTACAGACTGGCGTAGTAGTTGCGGGCCATGATGGCAGGGTGAATCGTCATATTCTGTGCTGTGGTCATGCGGTTGTTCAGTACACCAAGCCCCGAATTGCGGGCGGCGTCATAAACAATTTGCATCCGGGGATTGAACGTCTGTTCGGTGAAGGCATTCTCGAGTTGCCCTGCCTGTACCTTGTTGTACTGGTTCAGGTCGTTCCAGTTGTCTTGCACAGCCATCCGTTCCCCTTCGACGAAACCGGGAAGGGCCCGTCCGATGGCGGCGAAAAGATTACCAAAGTCCATATGTCATGCTCCTATATAGCGAGACCACCACCCGGGGCGGCAGGATTTGTAGCACCGGCGGCGAGCGAGACGATGCCGCCACTTTGACCGTTAGTGCCCAGATAGGTCGTAGGATATACGGTATCGAATCTGGCACCGTAATACCCCAACGCCATGCCGATACTGCCGAATGCCTTGTTGGCGATACCTGATACGTCGTTCATCAGGGAACGTGCCACATCCCCGTATTTCATGGCCATCGACCCAAGGTTGCGTCCGAGGTTGAGGACGTTCCCGCGCCGGTTCCAGCGCTGGTCGTTCTTGAAGTCCATGAACCAGGTGTCGTCGCGCAGGTTGTAGTTTTCGGTATCCACCAGCATCAGACTGCGACCAAAAGACATCCGCGCCATCATGGACGGGTCGATACATAACCGTTCGGCCTTGGCCCTGCGGGAGAGAAATGCCCCGACAGTGTCGTAGGCACTGTTGACGGCATCTTCCGCCCGGGCCCGGTCATCGAGACAATCCATCTCCGCTACGGGCGCGGTGGAGACTTCTTGCAGCAGTTTCTCTTCAAGCGGACGATACCTTTTATCGAACCTGTCCCACTTGTATTTTGCCTGCTGATAGTAGCCTTCAGCGAGGTCCTGCTGCTTGTCTGCTATCTGCCCCTGGATGGTGGCGTTCAGGGTGGCAATGGCTATCTGCGCTGCCTTGAAGAAGTTCGACCAGGCATTCTCACCCACCGGACCATATTCGGGTGCGGCCCAGTGGCAAAACCTGAGTGTGTCGAGAACACCAGAAGAACCACCATGGCCTGCCCCATGTAATGTCTTGTCTATCTTGTCGCCTGCGCCGTCGATGCTTTTGGAGACCTTGCTCGACGCCTGATTGATGGCATTGGCTACGGCTTGGGGGTTGGCACAAGTGCATTCAGCCATAGGTTACTACCCTCCTTTGGGCGCTTCGCGAGCAGGCTGTTGCGTAACGACATTACCAGCGAGATACGTCGTAGGATAATGCGTCGGGTTGCGGTTCAGTTCATAACCAAGATACTTGCCAGCGCCTACAAGGCCCTGCCATGTCTGGTCAAGGAGGTCTCCATAGATACCCGCTGATGCGGCACCGAGAGACACCACATCTGTGATGATGTCACGCCCACGTTTCGCCGTATTCAGCATCTTCTCGAACCGTACGTCGTTGCGCGTCTCGACATAGGCGCGCTCGTTACGATACCCCAGACCATCCGCCATAGCCACGGCATCGGCCTGGGCCATCATCACCTGTGTGAGTATGTCTCCACGCAGACCGGTGCAGTACCGGCTCAGGCAACGCATGGGTTTACGCAGCTTGCCCTGGAACTCTATCCATGCGCTCGTTCTGGCCCGCCCCCGCGCTATATCATACAAGGGTTCCGCCACTTCCAGGTTCAGAGCTTCATCTATCTCCTGGTCTTCGACGGGAGCGTAGGCATTCTGGTAGTAGTCCATCCAGTTCTGGGCTATCCGCCAGTATTTCTTTGCCATTTCCCATTCTTGGATGGCGATGTCATAAGCCTTGTAGGCACTTATGGTCGCGGCAGCCAGAGCGGCAGCGGACAAGATTTCCCCAAAAAGGCTACGTTCAGAATCGTTTACGCCTCGTTTGGGGTTACACTCGGTATTGTTTGCCATGACCATAAGTCAAACCTTCTTCTAGCTGTTGGTGTAGCGAATCTGCGTGGTGCGCGAAGCCTCGCGCCAACGGATGCTCAGATTGGGGGCATGTTCGTGTTCGCCCAGAGAAATCCAGACTTCATCGCAACCCATGAAACGCACGGCATTTTCCATGTAGCGGAACAGTTCCCCTTCACACAGCTTGTCCCCGCCAGCGTACCAGTCTTCGATTTGGAACACCTGCGAGTTGTACGCCAGCGGGCGGAACGGGATGCCGATGAGGTACCCGACGGGCTTGTCATGCTCATCCCAGGCCATGAAAATCTTCAGTGCCTTGGTGAACCAGAGCTGTGCGAACGTCTGCACGTTCATGTCGAATGGCTTGCCGTAGATGCGCTGCTTTTCGTTGACCCAGGACGCCGTGTAAAGCGGGGCGAACTCTCGCGTCAAATCGTCCAGGGCGATGTTGATGTCCTTGTCGGGTTCCAGAATGTCGATGCGATAGTCCATGGTGTCGTTCTCCTGTTAGCGCCCGTCGTTGACGGTGAAATGTGCTGTGCCGATGTCGATGAAGTGTACGGGCTCCACTCCGCGTAACGTCACAGTGTACCAAAGGTGCCGTCCCATACGCTGGATGCGCACAGGCTTTTCTTCCCTGACCATCCTGTCCAGCATGGCGCCGTCGTGGGGGTTTTTGATGGTCACATCCACAGGGCCGCCACCCACCTTGCAGGATACGGGGGCCCAGGCGACGCCACGGGCGGGTCCGGCATTATCGAGACTGTTCTGGCCCACGGCATCGCCACCGGACGTAAGCGGTCTGCTGCGCCACATGTACGGCCTGTACCACGCCGCACTGTCCCAGCCCCATACCTTGTCATCTTCCAGCAGCAGGAGCTTACCTGTGTTCGATGTGAGACATGCGACCGGTCTGTCGGACAATGTGACAAGCTCGGCACCTTTCATATCGCCGAAGGGGTCGCTGTCAATATCCAGCATGAACGTCACCACATCCGTAGCGAAAAAGAGGAAACCTTCCCAGTACGCCATGCGGATGGTATCGGGCTTGATGCGTTGCCAGTCTCGTTCACCAAACCATTTCTTTGTGATGACATGCCAGGCGCCGGTACCGGTGAGCAGGACAAGACCCATCGTGGAGGCATAGATGAATCCGTGACGGGTCATCACAGCAGCATTGGCATAGCGACAGCCGATGTCAGGCAACGGCGTGTCGATGCTGATGACTGGGGTGCATTTGGTATCATCACAGCTCGATATGTCGATGATGTACGGGGAACCATCGGTGGTGACATAGAGCTTGAAATCCTGCTCCCCCATGTGGATGATGTTATGGTCCAGAGTAAGGTCGTACTTCGCGGGCCAATTATGCGGCTGAAAAACTTCCGACAGGAAAACCTTGTTGTTTCTCCACCCGGCAAGCCGGATGCTGTCTCGGACAGAGACCACACCTTGCATCCTGTCAGGCGGCATACGGTCTTCCTGGGTCTCCAGTGCGGCGCCGAGATAGGCTGTCTCAGTCGTATCAATGAAGGAAGACATCCCGACAGGCAGGGCAGCGACGAACAAGAACGCGGTCAGCTTCTTCTGCACCTTACCGTCTGCCGGTCTGAAACCGGTGGCGGCTCTGTAGAGATACACCCACTTGATGCCGTAACCTTCGGGCGGGTTGACTATCCCCGAAACCGTCACACCACTACCATCTTCGACCCGCACGATATTGCTGGCCGGGGACGGAGCGCTCTCTTCCATCCGGGCATTGACGTAGGTGTAGACATAGGCCCGGGCGTCGGCTTCACGACTGCACTGCTCAGGTGCGGAGGCCACAGGCGGATACATCGGTGCCGGTACGCCAGCATAGTAGTACACAGGCTGGCAGGAACGGTAGTTGGAGAGTTCCACGACTTCGAGCCCATACCCTTCACGTCCTGTGATATAGAACGACAGGTGGTCAGGGTTGAGGTCAGCAGCCATGACTTTGTCTGCCCACGACACCATGCAGCAGCCGTGCATATGGAACGACCGCGCATTCTCGACAGTATCATACAGGGGGAGCTTTTCACGCCACGCTTCCAGGCGACCATTGCGCAGCAGTGCGTCGTGGGCCATGGTCGCCTGGGTCGGCGCCAGCGAATGGTCAGACAATCGCGGGATGATACCGCCGAAACTGGAGAGGGTGATATTCATGGGTCAATCCCAGAGTTCTTCAGCTTTGTACTTGTTGACAGAGTCTACGCCGCCAGCAGGGCGTATATGAAGACTCACCGGATACCCGGAAGGGAACCCGGAATCCGAATGCAGGATGAGCTCATGCTCCCCTGCCATCCACACACCGGCGGGCTGCACACGCGCAAGGACGGTGGACGAAAAGTCGAGCGTGGTCTCGGCTGTATGCGGGTCATCGGTCCCACTCACAGTAGTCTCAGCCGTGGCCGTGGTGCTGCACCGCAGGATGTTGGACTGAGGCGTACCATCGAGCCGGACCTGGAGCTGCGAAATCCATTCTCTGGTCGCGACGGTCAAGATGTCGATGACGATGGGCACGGCAGTGCGCAAGGTGAAACCGATGACCTGCCGCACGATGTCTCCGGCAGGGGCAGGGAGCAGAGTATGGATGGCATCAGGGCGTTGCGTATCTTCGATAGCCACCACAGAGCCAAGCGCGTTCAGCTCCACGTTGAAAGGCCCAAAAGCATACGTCTGCGCTTGGACGTTGATGCTCTGCGTCAGGTTGAAAATACGATTCTTGAGGTCGAGCTGGATGTCGTAACCACCGAGCTGGTAGATGCCTTCCAGCGCATTCGCCGGTTTGCTCAGAGAGACCGTAGCGATTCCGGTCTTGTTGTCAGTGGATACGTCTATACCGTCACCAGGAACGAGGGCATTCACCGTGCCAGACGTAGTCGGTTCCGTGTATTCCACCAAATGACCGTATTGGTCGAAGCGCATACCGTTCACGGTGGTGTTGAGACCACCGGTCTTGTGCGCAATGACCAGAGCATCGTCAGCAGTCCCGGCGCCGGAAACGGTAACGCCGTTGTTACCAGCTACGATGCGCAACGTCTCCGCAGAGATGTTGGCCTTGATACGGTATGGGTCAGAAGTGGTGCCGCTGCCGCTGACGACGATGCCGTCCGCACCCTTGATGGTGCACCGCACCAACGGACGCCCAGAAGCATCGCAGGTGTAGAGATTACCGGCCAGCGTAGAAGCGTCACATATGGAAACGTCTTCACCGGACGATGCACAATCGGCAGGAACTTCCGTACAGGACGGAGGCACATACAGCGCCACGTCAGCTTTCTCCAGACCAACGATACATCCGTCGGCTATGATGATGCGGTCGTAGGTACCATCAGGCGGCGGCGTTCCGGGCTGCATCTTCAGGCAACCGTTCTCTTGCCACAAACGTCCTCCCCAGGGGAGACACAACGAAAAATCGGGGCAACGAGACGGGGCCTTCGATTCCTGAAGGATACTTCCATCGCAATCGAATGCCATGCGGGGGGAACATTTATCTTTCATCAGTGTCACCTCTGTTGAAAGTGATACCGCATCCGTACTTAAAAGAAAAGAGCGCTTGACTTTACGGAGGCGCTGCGGTTAAATGGGCTTCGACGACAGAGATGCCGGACGGGCTGATGAACATGGTGCTGTTCTCCGCCGACGCGGTGAGGCTTTCCTTACGGGTCTCACCGCGTCACACATCTCTTGGTACGCTCGGCCATGTGCGCGTTATGAGCTTGCGGAAAGGCCCCCGTTTCCTGATGGGAACGGGGGCCTTCGTGTTTTTATCCGGGGTTAAAGGGCTCTGCCGAACCCCATCTTGATGATTCCGCGTTGTCCTTGCAAGGCAGCGTCCTGGGCCAGTTTGCCCAGCATACGCCGGAACTCGGCATACAATTCGCTGCCGACTTTGAGATTGGTCCACGGACGACCTGTGATGAGCATGATGGAAGCACGCGTCCCCATGATGAGGGCAGGAAAAAGTTCATGCTCGAACTGGCTCGGAAGAGCGCAGCTATTGCGCCCAGGGACCACACCCATGGACACGCGAAGTTCTCCGCCACAGTCGCACATGCACGCATGGAGAACTTGTTCGTCAGGGTCATACCAGACCTTGTCCCCGTGCAAACGGGGCCACTCTTCTGTGGCTACGAGAGTTCTGCGTACATCATGGAGGCAACTGTCGCCGCTTGTCGGATGATGCGAAACGCCTGTCAGGGCCGTCATTTCCATCCCATCAGGCGATTTCACTGCATACCGAGTGACCCCAGGCTGCAATTTGATTCGCACCGTCCGCGTCACAAGGGGCGCCTTGCGGCACATCTCGATGGCAGTACGGAGCAAGTAATAATCGAACAGCTCCGCCGGAAGGTCTTTCCATTCGAACCGCAGTTCGGCATGGAACTCACTTAGCGGCGTTGTTGGAAACGGCTCGTACACGACCATCAGCATTTTCCTCCAGCAGTCTGCGGGCTGTCTCAGCTTCGACCAGCTTGAAATAGGTATCTCTGTGAGATGCCGCAAGCTGCGTGATGGTGGGGTTGTTCTCACTGTCCATGCTCAGGGCCCTGTACAGCATCCACTGCTTGACCATAGGCACGAGTGCAGCAGGGACATCGGTGTCGTCATCGTACCCATCAGGGATGACATAGCACTCCACGAGGACATAGTGGTCGACGCGGTCAGACCGCGATACTCCGGGATATACCCGAAACATATTGTCCACCGTGGCACTGATGGAATACCCGGTAAGGGCCCCGCCGCTGTGACACTGCGAAGCAGGGCCACTCCAGGTGTTGTCTTCATCATCGGTCACACGGGACAGCTTACGGAGAATCTGTTGCCCGTCCCGTGTGACTTCACCCAGGATACGTTCGATACGCTCGCAATCGCAGGTCTTCTGCCATACTTCTCCAGGAACCAGCTTCACGATTTTGTGCTGCATGAATCTGTCGCTGAAGCGTTCGCTCACCATGAGCAGGGCTTCGGCCAGATAAGACTGCAACTGGGAATACACCCAATGCGTGAAGGCATACCCGGGTTCCTGGTCATTGAGGTCCCGGGATACTTCCAGGATGATGGTAGATACCTTCATGGAAGATTACTCCGCAGACTGGAGCAGGGCCGCGATGTCAGCCTCGATACCGTGGTAGTAGGTGTCGAGAGGCTGGGCCGCGTAGGGCATACGGGTAGCTTCTTCGACGCTTTTCGAGGCCGTGATTTCTTCCATCGTGGGCTTATGCTCACCAGAAAACGTCTGGGCCTGTTTGATGACCGTGGCCTGCGCTTCGGCCAGCAGAGCGTCACGTTCGGCAGGCGTATATTCCGCCGGATTGACGGTGGCAAGCCACGCCTTGGGGTCTGTGTTGCCGTTGCTATCGCAGCATTCCATGATGTCACGCTGCTCGGCCAGTGTCGCATCCCAAGGAAAGACGATACCGTTCTTCTTGCTGCGCAGGTGCGAAGAACGCGGCAACGGAGGAACCGCGTTCTTCGCACCTGCGGCGTAAAGGGCTTGCTGCCGCGCAGTGGTGTCACGGACATCGAGGATGTTATGCAAGTCCTGGGGCGGGACAGGGGTGGCATCGACGGGAGGCTGATACATAGTGCTGTTCTCCTTTGTATGGGTGGAGGGTATGGAACCTACGCAGACGGCTTCTTCAGGAAAGCCGAGCCGGGGTCGTTACCGAAGCCGGTACTGGCGACCCGCAGCCCCATGATGGTGCGCCGGGCATCTTCAGAACTGTTGGACAGCTCCTTGATGGGGCCAGTCTGCGCCTTGAAACGAGGGGTAAAGGTACTGCCGCCGGAAACAGCGTCCTTAGACGCCGGACCCGTAGCCTTGGTGTTGGCGACGTTAGCCATGGCAATTCCTCCTTAGCCGACCTGCGTGGAGCCTTCGAAGGCGAACAGCTTGGCCGACATGTACACGGCGATGTTGGACTTCCACACGGTCTTGAGGCGTTCCACATCACCGGCCACGAACTTGTAGCCCAGCAGCACCGCGCCGTAGTGTTCGTCAAGACCTTCGGTGGCATTGCCCTGTTCGTCGTATTTCACCATGTTATGCCCGAAGGTGCAAGGCAGAGCGCCCAGAGACTTGGATTCGGTGGTGGTTTCCACACCGGTCACATTGCCGGGATCACCCTGCACGGTCGATTTGGACGTGGAAGACACTTCGGGCAGACCAAGGCGGGCCAGACCCCACAGCTTGTCGCCTTCTTCGGGGGTACCCAGCGGGAACTGCGTGATGCCGCTGTTGGTCACAGCAGTATCGAACTCGGCGATTTCTTCGTACTTCCAGTCTTCGGTGGCGAAGTCCCACGAGACACGCATGGCGCACGGTTTGATGTACACACCATCCAGATTTTTGTCCGTAGCAGACACTTCATAATGGATGGCTTCGACCCAGGCCCGCAGCGGGACCCAGTTGAGCATGATGGTATCACCGACAGCGGCAACTTTCTTCAGCGCAGTGCGCATCCAGTTGTGGCCGTAGGTATCCGCCAGATTGGGCACCAGGGGGAAATGGAGGTTGAGATAACCCTGCCCATAAGCAGCATCGGCATGGGAGTCATACGGGGGAGTGAAGGCCGCATGAGGGGCGCTGAAAGGCGGCTTGAACTCGGGCCAATCGCCCCGGCAGAACCAACCCTTGAAATCGGGCGTACCGCCTCGGAACATATTGATGTTAGCCATTGTCTGGTTCTCCTAGTTGATAGGGTCGAAAGTCCAGTAGCCCATCGCAAGGGCATCGGGGTAGATGACTTCGGCGCCCCAGGCCACGAGGTACTGGTACCGCACACCGAAGCTGTTGGGGTCGCTGGTATTGAGTCGGGCCTCGATGATGTTGGAAGCATACGCGGTGGCTTCCTTATGGCCCGCGAGGATGAAGAAACAGAGGCTACCGGACTGGTCGCGCACCACAGGCACATGGATGGATTCGATAACCGTGAAGCCCATGAGCGGGTGGTCCCACATACCGGACACGATGCCGCCACAGTTACAACTGTACAGGCTGTTGCTGTAGTTGGACATGGCGAGATAGGTGCGGAGCTGCGGCGGCACGATGATGAACATTTCATTGTCGACCCAGCGCTTGGACTCGATGAGGACGCGCTGGAGGTCAGCCAGAACCTTGGGAAGATTCTGCGGCGTCACATGCACAGGTTGGCCGGGCTTGCCCAGATTCACGTCCTGGTTCATACCAGCGAGGTCGAGACTCGTGCGCGGAGAAACTTCGGCCATCATGCGGCCCAGGACGAAAGTGCGCATGGTGCCCACATACGACTGGTACATGGATTCCAGAAGTTTTTCTTCGTAACTGGGCCAGCGCTCGCAAGCCATCTTGATGTCGGTGGAGTCGAACTTGATGTCCTGATAGCCCATGTAGCAAATGCTCAGACAACGCGCCTGCGTGCTGACAGTGTTGGGCACAAGCTGCTGGTTCTTCTGGTACGAACGCAGCGGGCCCACTTCAGGGGCATACATGAGCTGGATGGTCTGGTTACATCTGGTCACAGGTTCCAGAAGTTCAGACGCCGTGATACGCGGCAGCCAGTCGTTTTCATACACGCGGGACAGAATGTGGTCGCTGTAGTCGACACGGGCGAGAGGTGTGGCCTCAATGCCGGTGTACCCGCTTGCGCTGGGGAAAATAGGCATGGAAAAGCTCCTTGAAGGTTATCCGGCGGCTCGCAGCTCTTTCAGCCGCGTGCGGTATTCATCCGGGGAAATCCGCCGCATTTGGTACAGGCTGTTGAGTTCAGCCAAGGTAAGAGTGGGTTTGTCGGCAGAAGAAGTCGCCGGAGTAGCGGCCCCACCCGCCACCTGCACAGGCGGCACAGTAGTGACCTTGCCATTGTCAGGACGGTTCTGTTTGAACTTGTCCACGATGTCGATGACATAGCGCGTGTTACCGGCGTAGAACTCCTGCGTAGCCGCCTGGTCACGACTCCGGCTGCTCAGACCATCAGGTTCCTGGAGATATTGCAGGAAAGCCTGGTCATTGAACAGGCTGTAGAAATCAGGATGCACTTGCAGGATTTCACCAGCGTAACGCGCTATCTGTGCCTGCTGCGTAGCGTTGAGCGCTTCGACACGATTGCGTTCGATGTTCTCACGCTGGGCCTTGACTTCAGCCGCAACGTCATCAATAGGCTGCTTCAGCATACGCGCTGTCATAACAGCGATACGCCGGGCGTCGGCAGGGTCCACCGTCTCCAAAGCGTTCAGCTCATCGGCGTTGTCGAGACTCGCCAACATGGCCTGCTGCTGGTTGGCAACTTCGAACTCAGCATTGCGCTTCTGCATCTCGGCCAACTGGTTGGCGAGACTATCGCGTTCATGCGCGAGCTGCTGTATCTGCTGCGTCTGCTGCGTCATAAGCGCAGCCTGGCGCTGCTGTTGCTGGGCCATAAGCATGTAAGGGTCGATGGGCGGCTGCTGTACCGGCTGCTGTACCGGCTGCTGTACCGGCTGCTGTACCGGCTGCTGGACCGGCTGCTGGACCGGCTGCTGGACCGGCTGCTGGACCGGCTGCTGCGACTCGGACTGGGTCGCAGCCGCTTCTGCTCTGGCATACTGGTCACGAAAAACCTGTGCCATACCAGGAGTACGCGTAAAGGCAGAAGAGACGGAAGTATTGCCGCCAGGTGCCGCAGGGTTGTTGGACATAGTGCTTTCTCCTACTTGATGTACTGTTTCAGGGTGGTGACAATATCCTGAAGCATCAGAACGCGCCCCAGAGCCATACACCCCGAACCTTTTTTCTGCTCATCGAGCAGAGCCGCATGTGCAAGGGCGTCGCACTCCGTGGATTCTTTTTCCAGCGCGGTTTCGAACAACCCCACCAGAGAAAGAAGCGCACCCTGATTCGCAGCAAGCGTAGCCAAAAGGTTATCGCCTGCGGATTTGTCGCCCTTAATTGCCAGAAGACGGGACATAACGCAGTCCGTTGATAGTGTCACGAACAGACTTGTTGTCGTCAGACGGTCGACGCTGAGGATTCATAACCGTACCGGGACGACCGGCATTGATACCGACATTGGACGGGGGAACCGCAGGCTTGCGCGGGGAGTTACCACCGCAACGAGAACATCCCATCATTTACCTCCATAACGCATGTTATCCATGATACCAGCATACACATGCCCATTGTAAGGGCATTCACGCATATGCTGGTCATCACGCAAACGTTGCATGTTGCGCCGCACATACCCCGATTCCGGTATGTCAGCAGATTCCGCCAAAAACGGATTGTCCTTAACCAGCATACCCGGATTTTGGGCTTTCTTCCGTGCCTTATCCCACACGCTTTCGGTAGGGATTTCCGCGCAAGAAAACACTGTCGCCATAACGCACCCCCTTTAAGCGTCGTAGGCAGGAAGCGATTTGCCCCCGAGCTTCACCCAGGAAGACGGTTTACCCAGCAGAGTAGCGCGGTCGCCGATGACCACAGTACCAAGAGTAGCACCATCCTGTTCAGTAGGCGCATTGGCAGCTTCGATGGAAGCAGCACGATTCAGTGCATCGGCCAGAGGACGCAGCTCATCAGCAGACAATTTGGTCATAGCGTTGATGATGGTACGCAGACTGGCTTCGTCGATAGACACCAGATTGGTCAGCGTGCACCCGCTGAGAACAGAACCAGAGATAGGGCTGTTCTGGATGTTGGAGGATGTGATAGTGGCATCAATGATGGTGCCACCCTGAATAAATTCGATAGGACCACAACCAGGAGCCATATTAGCCTCCTATGAAAATTTCCGGTGCATACACCTGTCCGATGTCGTACAGGTCAGCATAGACATTGGCCTTTCCGACCATGGTGGCATCGTTGAGTTCGAGCTGGTAGGAACCAGGAATACCGACAGCCATGACACTGTTACAGAGAGACAGGCTCCACATGCAATTCAGCGTGCTGACAGCAATGTCAGCCACGAGTTCGCTCGAAATGTTGGCGACATCGACTACCCATCCACTGCAACTCTGTGTCTTGTCCTTGACAGCAGGCAACTTGGAACCTGTAAAATCGTGAATGATGCGGTGCAGGCAGGCTTGCATGGGCGTAGCCGCTTCATTCTCGACGCGGAATTTGTAAGCATTGAATCCAGATGCCCACAAGACGACCACTTTACCCGGGTGGACAGTAAAGACCGAGGACAAGACGGTCGTATTTTCAGGTGTCCAAAGAGGTACAACAGCCATCAGAAACTCCCCATCATGTAACCGAGGATAGCCCCGTATATGAGCCCGCGAACAGTATTGCAGCAGATGCAATCGTTCTGTTTGAACGGGAACAACCACATCCTATAGATAACGTTGTAAATCTTATTGTCCGGTTTTTCAATATCCGTGTCGTACAGATACCCGTGACAAAAATTCACGTTGTTACAAAACCAGGCCACAAACTTGTACGCCCAGGTCCCTTTCTTGGGGGAGGGCGTGTTCAGCAATTCCATCAGGCTTCACCTCCTGTGATGTCAGCCGTAACACCAGCACCGGTGGGCGAAGGCGGCGCCGGATTGGGAGCAGACCCAGCTCCCGGCATGACCCCCATCGGTGACATCTGCTCCATCTGGCCCAGAACATTGTCGGGAACACCCATAGTACCAAGCAGTGTCTTGAGACTCCAGGAGATTACAGGGGCCAGATTGACCGCCTGACCGAGCGCACCGGCTGCGGCACCGACAGTCTGAAGAATCTCCATGGCCGACTGCTTTTCCATCTCCTTCTTGAGCAGCCCTTCAGCTCCCTTCGTGATGATATGGCTGTCGCCTTTGACCTCCATGTCTTTGGCAAACAACATGTTGGTATTATAGAGCAATTCCCCAAGCGGCTTGAAGACACCGTAGGCGATGTTGTCTGCTGCCGCATGGAGGGCCTTAGTGGCATTGCCTTGCAGCATGGACATGCCACGGAACGTGCGCATGGCCCCGGAACCAACAGCCTCACCATGGAGTGCCGCAGGGATATTGGTGACACGGTCAGCAAGCTGCATGAACATTTCCATGAGCTGTGCATACGCCGGGATATTGGAAGGGATATTCGTAAAGCGGAATGCGGGCATGTTGTTGTTGCCCAGGTCAGAGTCGGACAAGTAAAGACTCCCGGGCACTATTTGCCCGAGCTCACCCTTGCCGATATACGACGCGATGCGCCTGTAGTCTGCTTCACAGATAGGCGCCGAAGCATTGGCCGCATTGCGCATGAGATACATAAGGCTCGCCATGTAAGCACGTTCGATGTCGCGCAAACGCTGGGCGATACCATCACCGGCAATACGGTCTCCGCCAGTACGATAAAAACTCGCGGTATAGACCGGGCGCGTCTGTATCTTGGGGTCGGAGAAGACCCTCACCTCGATGACGCGCCCCTGGACCAACGAAATCTGGCAGTTGTAGAAGTCGCCATCATCGAGGCCCTGGATGTCATATTTTTGCAGTTCCCTGCCAGACATGAGCCCGTAGTGGGTCAGGACCTCGATAGGGCTCACGTTAGAAGACCACAACGCCATATTGCGCTGTCCTTCATCCGGGGCCCGAGACAACCAGCTCAGGTTGAAGTCTACATTGGGGTCGTCAGCCTGCTTCAAAATGTCCTTGATGTTGGCCGCGATGTAACCGTCGAGCTTGGAGGCATTCAACAACTCGCGCCGTGTCCAACGGGTACGAGTAAAAATACATGTCCCACGCTGCGTATCAGGACTGTCAGGACTGTAGGCAAAGTCGAAGGGACTTATGGCGCGGAATGTCGGAAAGACTTCCGTATCAATACGCGGCTTATTCTTGCCCCATACGAGACGCGGGGCCCGCGTGATATAGGGGCCAGCGAAAACTGCAAAAGGATAGATGGGGAACCATTGCAGGAAGTCGGTGAGAGCTCGATTGAATCCGCCTTCAGCACACTGGTCGGCCAGCAGAAGCATCATGGCGTCGGCAGATTTCTTCGCCTTTTCCGTTTCTTTGAAATGCATCTCACGCTTCTGCTGCCGGATAGCCTCGATGAGCTGAGAAGCATCTTCGAAACTACCACTCTGGAGTTGCGCTTTTATCTCGTTGAAAATCTCATCCTGGGCTACAGGAGAAATATCGGGACGCGGCGTGGGCACCACAGTCCAGGGAAGCGAGGCATCCCCGGAACTTGTCATGGCGTCATTGAGGTACGAGTTGGCGATGTCGGCTTTCAGAGCAGTCAGGTTGATGTAAGCATCGACACCAAGAGCTTTGGCGCGTTCCTGCGTATCACACGACATGATGCCGTTCTGCTGATTCCAGCAGTTCTCAAGCACAGTGCGAAGAGGCTTGCCATTCACAAGCTCAGTAGACTGCCACGACACAGCGCCATTGAACCTGTCCATGACGGCATCGGCCAGCGGGTCGTGGGATTTCTCCTTCACGTCCTCGATTTCCAGCATCCAGTTGATAGCGTCGCTCATAACTTTCTCCCTATCAAATCACACACCTGGGCGTCAATCTTACACGACGCTGGACAAAGAACTGCGCCTGCGTATGAGTTCGTCCCTGACGTTCTGCATCGTCGTGTCTTTGTCCATGTTGTCACCGCGCTGGATGAGAAGTGCTGCGTATTGTAACGCATCGTGCACATGACTCGCATCATTCTTTTCCGGGCTCGGCGTGTATACAGAACCCATCGTCCCGGAAGCGCGCAACTTGCGGTACCTGTACTCATGCGAGAAACCGCGAATAAGCATCCGACAAGCTGGGTCAATGAGCAACCCACCAGCACGCTGGTTGAGCATATGCTCAACAGTCTGGATGCGTACCTTGGGATTGTTCGTCAACTCCGTCACAGCCTTGATACCGGCATCAGCAAAACGCTGTTTGGGAGTGACAGCCTGCCATGAATCCCGAGTATTACTCGGGTCGATGGCAGCAACTAGAGGATTCGTGCTGTATCTTCCACGCAGCAGCGGTATCAGCATACCATGCAGGAAATTCTCGAACCCCTCGTTATCAGCATACAATTCATCGAGCACACACCAGGTCCCATTGATGTTTTGCAAGATGACCGCAGCAGGATGGATACCGGACTGGTCGACACCGATGATGATGGGCTGGAAAGGACGCGGTTCCAGCGCTTCCGCCGCCACATGGATGTTGATGTTGAAATTCGAGTAGACCGGCTTGCCATCAACGATAGGCACGTCCAGCATGCAATACTGGTTGTCGATGATGTCCGTGCGCCCGGTCTTGAGCAAGGCATCTATCTGGTTACGGTAATACCGCATACCTTGCTGTTCGGGCGTGAAATCGTCCGGGTCCCCTTCTTCTCTGGCACCCAGATTACGCAGATTCTCGGCATCCGGGTTCACCTCGTAGGTCACAGCACCCGTGACTTCATCGACGTGCTTGAAGGCAGCGGGGGGCTGCCTGAACACTGCCCAGTTGGGTTGCGGGTTGCGGATGTACTCATCGAGCCAGGAGCCGGGTTCGGGCTGGTTGAAGTCCATGATGGTGCCGCCCCATGAAATACCACCGAGGTCCTGAGACGGGTAACGTCCGATACGTCCTGTGACAGCGTTGTACACTTCGGGCGAACAACCCGTAGCTTCATTGAGCCAGGCGAAAGTCCAGTTGGCAGACCGCAGCTTGGGGGCATCATCAGCCGTCTTGAGTGCCCACAACTCCAGTTCGAGGGAGACTTTGGTACCATCAGGAAGAGGGATGAAATAGAACCCGCGCACAGGAGCACCAGAACTGGCAATCGTACCATATTCAGCGGGCAGCAGTTCGATAAGCGACCTGCGCGTGGTGGCGATGAGTTCGGGATAAGACGAACGCACGACCCCGACACGGACATATCGTACACCGTCTGGGGCAGGATTCTGGGCACACGCACACGTCAGCACATCTGCAACACAGGCGCACGATTTCCCTGACCCATAGGGCCCGACAATCATTTTGAGGTACTTGTCGCAGTTATGCAGGAGCATACCGGTAGGAGACGGAACATAGTTGAACATGGTCTACTCCACAGGCAGCGCATGGGCCACCTTGGCTACACCCTTCGGCAACGGAAGAGGTACAGCGACATTGACCTGGGTATTCACCTGCGTGGTCTCCTTTGCATCCGCGAGACCCGCCACCTTGACCAGCATATCAAGAAGTTTCAGCGCATCACGGGAGTCCATCTCTCCGCTGTAAGCATCACGGAACAATTTTTCCCAAAGCGCTTGAGAAAGCGTCAGGGCCCTGTATCTTGCCCCAGCTTTGCTGCCCTGATTTTTGACCTCTTCCAGACTCCCCTGAAAAAGCTGCTGGAAATAGGGATTATGCAGGATGTCCATAAGTTCCTGCTTCGTGAGACCATATTCAGACAGAATGGACTTGATGTTCGTAGGACTATCGGGAACCTGCAAAATAGCGAGGTCGCGAGCCAGAGACGGCCAACGTACCTGATTCTTCAAAGGTTCATTCATGGTGCTGAGTCTCCAAGATAAAAAGGGGAGGCATACGCCTCCCCTTGCAGGCTTATGTAATCAGCGGGAAATCCGCTAATTTACGCAGTGAAGCGAACGAGGGCCGCCACATAGGACTGATTCACCATTCCATTCACTTACGAAGACAGTGTGGCGGTAACTGTCGCCCGTCGCGTTCGCTCTCCCAACTCAACTCGCAGTGACGAATGAATGTCCCGCCGCGCTGTTCTTTGTCCCACCAGAACAGTATGTCGATGAGACGGCAGGGCCAGGAGCGCACGCCGTCTTTGTGCCAGCGCCAGCAGCGGGAACTCAGTGTCTCATCAGGCCAGCCGCCCAACAGGGTATTGAGGAACTGGTCACAAGCCACGAGCAGGTTGTGGAAGTAACCGGACATCAGACAGCCTCTACCTCTTCCACGGTCTGCGCGACAGCCACGGCTGCCTTACGCTGCCCGCCCTCAGCCATTTTCGTCGCCTTGTGGTTCAACGCAGCCGCGTAGATGGGAAGGAAGGTCTCGGCGGTCAGTTGCAAAATCACCAAATCGCCCTTGCTGTCCACCGTGTGGTTACGGTAGGCATTCCAGGGCGTGGTTGTGGGGATACCGCCATCGCTGGCCGGTGCGAGCTGCATGGACACAGCCGCGTCGGCGAAGTTCTGCTGGTCGAACTCGTCGTACGAGAAGTGCAGCAACTCAGGCGTGCCGGTATCCGGCGGGGCGGCCTCGCACTCGAACCCAGCCATGATGGCGGAAGAGGTCTCGACGTCGATGGTGGCGACTTTGCGGGCTTTGACTTCATCCAGTGTCGGTTCTACATGCTGCGGATTGTTGCTGTCCGTATAGAGCGGAAGGTACACGGTACGCATACCTTCAGCAAACGGGGGCTGGGCTTCGACGGACAGTACATCATGTTGGACTTCATAGACGATACCGTCGCACACCAGTCGTGCGCCCTTGTTGTATTGTGTGTCAGGTGCCCATTCGACGAACATCCCAGCTTTAACAAACAGGGCAAGTTCAGCCGTCCCAAATGTCGCGGTCTGGACATACGACCTGACCAAGCGCGGATTCAGAAGAGAACTGGCAGTAGTCAGAGCCTCGTTTTGTATCTCTGCAGCAGTCAGGGGAACCTTTTTCCACGTTTTGACGTACTTCCCGTCAACAAGGGCTACTTCTCCGGGCTCAAAACGGTATCCGTCTTCGGGGGCAGGGAAGTCTGTCTCGTGAACCTTATGCCAGGTTTCGGCCAGAACTTCGGACGCGGCGGAAAACGATGTATTGTAGAGCAAACACACATCTTTGTAAGACAGTGTTTCTTTCGTAGCTGGATTGTAATATATCATTTAGTCACCTACTTGTACCGTTTTATATATATAGCGCCCGGAGCGCCGGCACTAACCTTTCCTGCGCAATTGTAAGCATAGCACCCATGTGTACCACCACCACCAGCTCCAAAGCCAGTACCACCATAACCGTTGGATGGCCTTATACCAGAACCATTTTGTGCTTTTACAGTTTTTCCGACTTCGATTACATACGGAAACTGACTTCCGGCACCGCCTCCACCACCACCAGTATCAGAATAGGTTCCTTGAGTTCCCCCGCCCGGCAAACCAGAAATATATGTCGTTCCGTCACCGCCACGGTTTCCGCTAGTTACGCCATAACCACCACCAGCGCCCGGCGTCTCGTTCGATCCGCTTGGACCAGCAGACGCTACTAGTATTTGATTCCTACCTATAGCAATTGCTGTTTGCTGTGTATTGTTACCGACAGTGAAAGAAAATAATTTTTCTGTGTTTATTACATAGTTATCTTTCTTTACTAACGGAGACGAACCACCACCCCCACCACCACGAACCTTATTCCAGCCACGGTCTCCATTCCCACCAGAGTTTCCACCCCCACCGCATCCAGCAAAAAAATATTTAGCTGGTGGTAACTCCATACTGAAGGATTTTCTTATCAATAATTCATCATCAGATACAACCACATAATAACTATCCGGTATGTCTGATGGTATGTATTCTGATAGCGGTTTATACTCAGCAGCCGTAAATCGTACTAGATGTCTTCCGAGCATTAGGCTATCCCCGTCATGGCTTGCACTGCGTAATACGTCTTGCCGCCATCAATGGTAAAGAAGGTTATCACGTCGATACCGCTCGCCATAAGCAACGGAGGCGTTCCGCCAGCCCATTTGAAAGAGGACGGCCACGTTACATTATGCGCACCACCATTGGTCAGAACAAGAGTTCCGAGTTGAAAGGAGTTGCCGGTATTGGCCATGACCGTGAATGTGGTATCAGACGTCACGTTATGGGTGAAGTTATTGGTGGCTGTCAGGTCGAGAGATACAGACGTGCCCGAGAGAGGAAGAAGGTTTTCTACAACAGCCCCGGTCAGGGTTCCACCGGCTTTGGGGAGAGCTGCATCAGCAGTATCTTTTGCCTCAACGGCCTTGTCATACGCGACCTTCAATGCATTAGCACTGGCCAGGGGATGACCACCAGCAGTCGAACCGTCATGGACGACAACGACATTCTTATCCGTATCGACGGTGAGCTCACCGGGGAGGCCCTTGTATGTTTTGTGCTGGGCAGTCGTCCCCCTGAACTGCTGGATAGGACTGGAGTTGTTTCTCGCCATATGTGTTATACCTACCTCTTTACATACTGCGTTAGGAGGGGACGTATAGAAAACTACCCTCTCGAACAAGAGGGTCCAGCCAGGGTGATTCTAGGGCTGGACCCTCGATGAAAACGCTTAGGCGTCCATGGTGCCGTAGTCGGAATAGACCATCAGCTTGCCATTGTCGCACTGAATCTGATTGCCCGCAGTAGCGGAAATCATGGAGCAGCCCAGAGAACCTTCCGGGTTGGTAACCATATCAGTGACGATACTTTCGACCGGGGTCTTGAGGTCATTTTCAGTCAGCAGCGCACCCTTGTCAGTACCGGTCTTGATGACGTTACCGGCATCAGCAGACACGACCTTCACGGACAGCTTGCCGTCGGCACCGGCCTTGATAGCGTTGTCAGCGTCGGAAGAAATCGTGTTGGTGAAGTCCACCACGATGTTGCCGCTTTCGTCGAACTTGATACCGGTACCCAGCTTGGCAGAGATGGTATGACCGGCGATGGTGATACCCTGACCGGCGGTGTACACATCCACGAGGTCGGTGACATCCACATAGGTGTCGGCCACGGAACCATCGGACAGGGCCCAGATGAAGTGCAGGTACACACCGGATTTCAGGCCCACCTGGGGCGTGAAGCTGACAGTGCCGCTGACCGTGGTACCGCTGACAGCGAACGGGACAGAGGCGGACGACGTGTCATCGAACGTCACCGTGGCCGGGCTGGAACCACCTTCCACGGTCTTGTCGTCGCCGTTGAACACAGCACGCACAGCAGCGACCGAGGTGCCGCCTTCGGCCAGCTCAGTGGAATATTCGGCGCTACCGGCGGAACCCTTGGTGGTCGTCACCTGGACACCCACAGCATCAGACCAGGCGCCGTTCTGGTCACGGAAAATCAGGGTCAGGTGGTAGTCACCTTCGACCTCTTCACCGCCAGCATCAGGCTTACCGTTCGTCAGTTCCACACCCTTGAGCACGGAAGTGCTGGACGGGATGGTCACGTTGGCGACTTCGGTGGAACCGTCATGGCCGATGAGTTTCAGCTTACCGGAGGGCTGGTCGTAGGTCATGCTGAGGTCAGCGGCGACCTTGCCGTCGGCATCATGCAGAATCTTGTCACCGGCACGGATGATGAGATCGGCGTCAGGGGCCTTAGCATACAGCTTACTGTCGGAACCGACGGACAGACCGTTGTTGGCGTCGGTGGACACCAGGTCGGTAGCCAGGGAAGTCATGTCCACAGTGAGCGTCACGTCACCAGCGAGAGTGCCCTCGGTGGAACCGTTCACTTTCAGGTGGGTGTCGCCAGTGACCTTGCGGTCTTCGCGGGCCATAGGAATACCACCGGCAGTGGAACCGTCGTGGACGACCACAACCTTCTTATCGGTATCGACAGTCAGTTCGCCGACTTTGCCGGTGTACGCGGCGTGCTGCGCAGTCGTACCACGATACTGCTGGATAGCGTCGGGAGTTTTGCGAGCCATAAATCACTCCATAGTTTGAGGCCCGGGCACTATGTCCAGGCCGTATCAATGTTACTCAGGTGGCCGCACTACACAGTAGCCGGCATATCCCCACGGTCCATGGGCGTATAGGCGCCCTTGTCCGAGCCAGACACCAGAAGGTTGTCCTTATCCGCAGACACGACAACGACCTTGAGCTTCTTGTCCGAGCCAAGGCGAAGCACGTTATCACTGTCAGCGGAAAGCAACTTGGAACAGTCAATCCCGATGGAACCGTCGGGGTTAATCACGACAGGACTGTCTTCGCCCGTACCCAGGTCAAGAACAAGGTTGTTGTCCTTGAGCGCCAGACCGGCACCGGGAGAGACGCCGATACCGCCCACAGGGTCACACTTGATAGCCCCCTCGGGATGGAGCTTCACAGACACTTCCCGGCTGGCGCTGATGTCAATACCACACCCGGCCCTGTAGATGTCGACAAGAGCCGACACATCCACATAAACGTCCTGCACAGTACCGACAGCCAGTGCATACACGAAGACCAGATAAGTTCCCGGAATGAGCCCAACTCCAGGCTCGAAAATGACTTCAAGCCGCGTGGCCTCCGGCGTCACGACAATACGGGTGCCGTCAGCAAACTGGAGTGCTGCGGTACCGTCGATGAAAAACTGCTCTGCCGTCTGCCCGTTGAAAATACCGCGAACCCGGACAGCACCCATGCCCGCCACAGACTCGATACTGGTCGACACGGCTGCGCTTTTATGCGTCCGCACCGTGGCCGGGACAGGGTCGCCCCAGACGCCATCGGCCTGGGCAAACATGAGCGAAAAATGGTAGTCGCCCTCGATGTCCTCACCGCTCTCACTGGGCATACCAACCACGAGGTAAACACCCTTGAGCGAAGAACTTGCTCCGGGGACGCGGACCGTGGAAATCACAGTCTGACCATCATGGCCCAGAATGTCGAGCTTGCCGGTGTCAGGCGAATACGCCAGCGAGAGCCCGGAGGAAATGCGCCCGTCCTTGTCTTCGTACAGGATAGCATCGTCCCGATTCAAGAGGTCATCCATGGACAGGTACACGCCCTTGTCAGAACCGGGATGTACCAGGTTCCCCTCATCCTGAGAGATGACGGGGAGATTGTCCTGGATGTTTTCCTTGGTCAGAATGATCTTTCTGTCGACAGGGTCGATGGTCAACAGATTGGTGTGTCCATTGGACAACATGTCGTTAGGCGTGAGCTTCGCCCCGCCATCACTTCCGACCGTGACCAGGTTATCAGTATCCACAGAGACAACGGTCTGGGAAACAAACAGCCCGTTGTCGCTACCGAGCTTCAGCTTGTTTCCGTCATCTTTGGAAATGAGCACATCAGCCGTAGCGGACATATCGGGGACATACATCTTGCCCCCACGCACTTCCAAAGCATTCCCCTTTTCAGAGGAAATACAATCACTGGCATAAACAGCCAGTCCATCAGGGGCGTGTTTCAGCAGATTCGGGGCCCCAGAAGAATCCGCACCATCCAAAGGGATGGCCGATACGTCGACGAACTGCCCATCAGGAAGTTCTGTGAATTGCTTATTCGCCGCGTCGCGAACAATGGGGCGCTTCATAGGTTTCGTCGCCATTGGTGTCTCCTTTACACCCGCAACAAGTCATCATGCATCGGGCACAGTCAGACTGGAAAGGGCATTGCTGTTTATGCTGCTCACGCTGCGCTGGCGTCATCTTTTTACGCAGCTCGTTAATGTCTGCTTCGTCCATCATGTCGATGAATTTATACCCAGATTTCCACCGTATAAGTGCGTCAACAGCTTTCATACCCCCAGCAGAGAGAAAAATCGTGACGCCGAGGTCCGTTTCAGGAGACCGTGTAAGACCAAAAAGAGGTAGGCACAATGTCACGCCTACGGCCACAATAGCCATAAATGCGCTGGAAAACAGGATATTGAAAAAAACGCTGCAAAAATCTCGATGTAGATAGCTGCGCTTCACGCCATGCCAACCCTGGTACATAGCAATGACGAAGGCGCCTGCAATGAGCGGCCACAACTCAACAAGCAGATTCAAATAGGTACTACTGCGCCCTGTGATGGTGTCAGGAGAAACAGGAGGGATACTCATAAGTTGCGGACCGGACATAGTTTGTTTACCACGACATGGCCATGACTTCGCCGTAGCTGGACCGACGAACCAGACCACCCACGCGCTTGAATTTCACAGCCCGCTCATCTTCACGCCCGCGCACAATGGCCACATGAATCCACCCTCCAGGGAGATTCTCTGCGATGAGTTCAGTGAAAGGCAGATTTTCAGCGATAAAAGCGAAGATGTCCCGCAGCGATACATCCGCCGACACCGGCTCGATGTCAGCAGCCGCACCAGAACAATGATGGGAGGTTTTGGAAGAGCCTGGAATCGCTTTATTCAATGCGGAACTACGATACCCGGAAGTCACCCGAATAGGACCGAACCGGTCTCGCACAGGCTGCAGGACAGTTCTTGCCAGATACTCCATATTGTCCCAAACATCCGGGTCATCGGGAATATTCTGGATACCCTCACGCACCGCAGTGTCCGAGTGCAGGAGCTCTTCATAGGTGAAATTCGGGGCCCCGGGAATAGGTCCATATCGCATAACGGGCAACCTCCTAGAAAAAAGCGGACGGCGCGCTTTCCAGGGGTATCCTACCGGAAAGACGCACTCGCCCGCTCTTTTGTCTTACTACAACCGGGTGTCCCCGGTGTCAATATTCGTCAGGATGCTTCAGCAATGCTTTGAGCTGTTCAACATCTTCGATAGTCACGGAATCCTTTTTCCATGTTTCGATGATGGCTTGCACCGCAGGGAGCCCGTAGACGGAAACCAGCTCAAGAATTTGCAGCACCAGTTTGATGTCGATGGAGTTACTCATGGCTGACCTCCTTCACATCGACACCGAGGTCGATGGCGGCCTTGAGAAGTTCTTGCAGGTCCTTGGTCATCTTATCGACAAGAGCCTTGAGATTGTCGCGTTCCATAGCACCCGGGGACGAAAGCCCCTCAGAAGCCCGCATATAGGTCAGAAGACCGCTGACCGTCACCTGGTAAGCATCGTAATACACCAGGGCGGCATCCTTGAGTTTCTCCCAGTCATCATCCTGGAGTTTGCCCTGCGAATGCATGTCACTGGCAGCAGTCATCACCGTGTCGTAGGTGATGGCGCTGGTCTCCAGCGTTTTATATGCCGTGAGCGGGATTTCATCCTGGGCCGCGCAGCCCACCAGACTGGCCGTGAGGGCCACGACAATGAAGAAATAACGGAACATATAAACCTCCTTTTACACTTTTCCGCGTGTGATGACCAGCGGGCGGCCCTTAATCCACCCCTTGTCGCTAAACGCCGTGAGATGCACCTTAGTCCCATCATCAGTAACCAGGTCATACTGGTACGGCGCATACCCGGGACGCGAAGCATAATATGCCGTGTACTGCTTACCCTTGTACGTCACACGCATACCATGGCGGCAGTCTTCTTCGGTATGGTGAGCATGGAAGTCGTAGTCATTCTGACGCCACTCCTGTCCAGCAGCAAGAACAGGCGTAGTGACAGTACCCAAATCAACGAAATATTTGGGAGTGCTGCCGTTACAGTCATTTTTGGCAAGTTCGATATGCATGGAAAGGGAGGCCGGTTCCGGCGTCATATCCACGTAATCACTTGCGACATAAAAAGAATCCATATTTACACCCCTTATACAGTTACCAGACGAAACACCCAACACGCCAGGATTTACTTACATAAAACGACTATACAAGGGATAATACCGAGTGTCCATAACGGATGCCACAGACGGTTCCCAGCCCCATACTCACCCCATTGAAGGGGCTGTCTCTGTGGAACGCTCCCTTCCGCCGTACTACGCCCTGGCCGCAGTCATGTACATCGGCGACTAGAACAAAAAGCCCCCGCACGAGCGGGGGCTTCGTTCACAACTCATCCAGTTCTTTCTGTATAGCGTGTTTTCGTGGATGCGCTCCCCCCACTCCCTATGTACGACCGATAGTATCCGGCGTAAACATAACACATCACCTCCCTAAATATGTGTCGAGTATCCCTTACACGTCCATCTCGAAGTGGTCGCAGATGGCGAAGCCTACGGTACGAAAACCGAACTTGTTGCAGGTAGGCTTCTCACCATAATTTCCCAAGCGGCGGTAGTGCTTGCATGTCGTACATGCTTCAATCCTGGCATGCTTCTTCCACCCGGCAGCTTTCTTGGTCATCTTCTTTTCTTCGGGCATAGTCGTCTCCTTTGTTCACAGCATGGCGCCTACGAGACGCTGTATCACTTGACATCCTCCCCCGCCTAAAGTCGGGGGATTCCTATCGGTAGCGGCTCTAACGAGCCGCGCCACAGGCGGGTTCCTGCTTCGACGCGGGCGCTTGAGCCCTTCCCGCTCCACCTTTTCAAACTGCTGCCCGACAGTAGACAGCGTAGAAAATTTGAAATCGAGCGGGACGATGATGAAGATTTTCATATTTCCTCCACTTCGAAATCGAATTCCATACTGGAAGCCCTGTCCCGCAAATACTTCTCGGCAGCAAAATCTTTAGCCATATCTTCACTTTCGGCTTCGATTTCATACTCTTCTTCGTTGAGAATAGAGTTCGGAGAAATAAGAACTTTGTACTTAGGCATCAGTATCTCTCCAGATATTTTCCATCAACAAAGTCAGCTTCACTGACACTACGCGCTTCCATGTCGATGTCATCGTCATCAAGACGCTTCCATTCGTCAGGCAGCATATCACGCGCCTTGGCAAATGCTTCCTCATAATTTTCGGCCTCGATGATATATGTCTTCGGGCCTGCCATAACCTTGACTGCGAATTTCCAACTCATCGTAATTTACTCCTCCAGACTGGCGAGTATGACAGGAACGAGACGCTGGATAGTGCCATGAATGGTCTGCATACGAATCGTGTGCTGCTCGGAACCGGTAAGGATTTCTTCGCCGTCTGCAGGGAAAAGCCATACATCATAAGGGCGAAGAAGCACATGCAGCGCCTCATGAACGGCCAGGGACTTCATCCCGCGCTTATGGATGAACGAGGATACTTCATCCGCCAGATGGACGATGCACCCTGGACCGAACTTTTCAAACGTGACACCGGCATCGTCGTCGCAGTTCTTGAGCTTCGTGAAAGTGTACTCGTACTGAGTGAGTCCAAGCATCTCCACGACACGCATAAAGGTCTTCTTGAAGACTTCGTAATCCTTGTCAGAAGTCTTCACTTTACGCAAAACACGGGACAAAGACTCTTGTGTCTTAACATCCAATACGTTCATTATCTGTTCTCCAGGAAGTCGGAGATTATGACCACGAGCCATATCAGCATCAGGACGATGCGAACAACGGCCCCGGCCTGGACCCATCCCGGCATAATGGACAGCGTATATAGCACACCGAACACATCGGTCACGACACCGAAAACAACAAGAGCGACGGCGAAGGCCACTACCCAGTACACACGAGACATGGATTAACCCTTCCCGGAAAGTGTCTCATCCTCAGCAGAGGCTTTCGCCGTAGTGTCGGCCCTGCTTAAAGAATGTCGCACAGGTAACAGTTCAGGATGACTCAGGGTAGGTAAAAGCGCGTCGAAGAAAAATTTCCACTCAGGGAGCTTGTGGTTCTCACGCTGCAAGATGATGTTCTTCAGGACCGCATAGTTCCCCGTCCAGATGCGACGCTGCAACCAGCTCTGCGGGAGACAGGCGTTGAGCTTGCTGAAATCCTTGTGCTTCCGCAAGTCTTCCAGGAAGTCGATGTAAAAATCAGGAACATACCCGAACTCGAAGCAATCCTTCGTGACAGGCTTCTTCATCAGCGTGTGCATCGTGGACTCGGACTGGGCCACGGTGGACACCTTGTAGGTGTCCATCTGCTTCCACCAGTACAGCGGCGCCGTGATGTCGAGGATGACACCAAGCTGACGCAGGAACTTGTCGTGGCCACCGACGCCGTACAACGCGAGCTGCGGCGCCAGTTCGCACAGCCTGGACCATGCATCATGCTGCTGGGCCTCTTCAGGCGTCGCATACCCAGACACCTTCCCATACGACAGCCCGATACCGAACAGGGCCTCTTCGTACCCAAACTCTTTCATCAGCCGAACACGCATATCAGTTGTCCTCCTTGAGCCATGCAGCCAGCACAGCTTCTCCATCCGGGGTCAAAAGGTAATACCCACGCACATTGCCGCGATGTCTGGGCAGTCCGATGCGCATGAGGAACCCCTTGCCACACAGCTTGTTGGCCATCGCGCAGGCCCGCATGGCAATACCCTGCCGATACCGCGCGGAAGGTTTCCTGGGCGGTAACGACGCGAATGCCCTGAGACCCAGCACATAGCCGAACGCCTGACCCCTTGGCAGGTCAGCCACGGCCTTCAGGATGCGATATTCCGACAGTGTCAGCATCAGTCGCCTCCCGTGGACCCGAAGCCCTTCGTTTCCCTGTAGGTGTGCGACAATTCCTCGACCACGGCGAACTCAACGTCGATGCTGAGACCCTTGTTGATGTCGGCGACCACGAGCGCCGGAGCCATGATGGTCGGCACGATGATGAGCTGCGCCACTCTCTGGCCCTCATAGTAGGCCACAGTCGGCTTGCGCAGGAGCGACGCGGCGCCTCTGGCCTGCACACTGTCCGCTTTGCGGAACAACACCTTCACCGTGCCCCGATAATCAGGGTCGATGACCTGGACACCGCTGCCCATCATCTCCAGACCGGAACACACCACAGAACTGCGGGCCACGAGCAAACCGGCGAACCCCACGGGCAACTCCATCTCCACACCGGTATCGAAACAGTAGACCCCATTCCGCCGTGTGAGCTTCGCACCCCAAAGGTCGAACCCCACGGCGCCGCCGCTCATGCGACACGGGACCTTCGCTCCCGAGAGTTTGAGCCTGCACGGGATGATGACAGCCATATCTTCCTCCTTGTTGTGATGCATAGTAAAGCATAGTAAGTTGCAAAGGTCAACAAAAAACCCTCCCGCGTCGGAGAACGGGAGGGTTCTGAAAGGTGTGGCTCACCAGGTTTCAATCCACAGTCGCCGCGTTCGCCGACTGACTTCACAGGAATGTATCCGGTCCCTGCAACACCCCGGGCGTATCACCCTTGTTTCACCCGGGACAGCGTTCAGGTGATGTAGTTGTACCCCAGGGGCGCGCCATAGTCAACAGCAAGCCGTATCCAGCGTGCCTTTTCTTTTGGCGGGGCCGTCCGTCTACAGATGCCCCCGGGGTACAAATATCAATATTGCAGCGGCGTTTGTCCGTGTCAAGCCGTAAAATATGGCACCCCGCCCCATCAGCTCAACCGCAGGCGGTATGGGGCGGGGATTTTAAGTTCGGCGTTTCGGGGTCGGCGTCCGGTCGAGTACCCCAGAAACACATCGGGTGTGCAGTCACCCGACAGCAAACGACGCATCGTCTTGCTGTTGGCTGAACCTACTCGGAAGAAGCCTCGGCGTCAACAGGAGAATGTGCTTCGCTGCGAATTTTCCTGGCCATGAGCGCCTGCGCCTGGCTGCGGCCCATACGCGGGCCACGGTGCCCTTCAAGACGTATCCACCAGCGTGTGGCATGGCAGTTCTCGGCCCGGACCTGTCCTCCCGCTGTGGCCACCAGTCCCCGGCAGACACCGGGCAGCCAGTTGGCCGGACGCAACAGGCCGCGCAGGCCTTCGTCGTTCCATGCCTGCCCCAGATGGGCCAGCCAGTCCCTCACCATGATATGCCAGCCGCGCCAAGCACGGGGCTGGTCAAAGACGCAGTCCACGGCCTCGATGCTGCCGCCGTGATGCGCCCAGGCCCCGAAGGACCGCACGTCGAAACGGTCTGGAGCACACCAATTGCGAATCAGGCAGCCTCGCAACATGACCCGCATACCGGACTGCGCTTCCGGTCCCCGCCGCCCGAAGTCTTCGAGGATACAGTCCTCGAAAATGACGGTCTTGCCGCGTTCAATATTCACTTTATCCGTATCCCCGGAGCCGCACAGCACCAGCTTGCCCGCTCCCCGGATGACACAGCGTCGAAAAACGGCACTGCTGCCCCAGGTCACGCCCACGGCCTCATCCAGCTTATCCAGCGGGCAGGCCGACAGGTCGATGAGGCAATCCTCCACCAGCCAGTCCTGCCCGTTGCTCATATCCAGGCCATGCCCACCCGCGTCAGGAGCGGTGATGGTCTGTCCCGCCAGGCTATACGTCATAGTCCACGGCCTCCACGGCAAAAAGGGGCTTAGAAGCCAGAGCCAGAATCTTGTGCATGGCCTGCCGCAAATACTCGGCTTCCCACTCCGCATCGCACAGAGCATGATGTGCGATGGCAGTATCAGGAACTTCGACGGTGATACCGAGGGACTTCACCATGCGCTCTACGGTCCTGAGCGACTGGTTGTTCCGGTATGTCCACACCTTCGACAAGAAATCGGAATCATCATAGCACGCAATCGCATCGCGCCAGTTGACATTGTCGAACTCCGGTCCCTTTCCCCAGAACTGCACATCGGCGAAGGACATCATGTCAGGGTCCGGCATGACCCAATCCACAAAATTTACCACTGCCCGCCGCAGGGCATAAGCATCGGCATGGAATACCGCTTCCCGTGCGGCAGGACTGGTCTTCAGGGCCCACCACCGTACCGTATCATAATCCATGGTGCGGCCCGGCTGGTCGTCACCACGAACGGCACGATAGAACCTGCCGATGACTTCGTAGTGTTCGTCGAGGGCCACGGCACCGATGGCGATGATGACAGGTCTGAGACCAAGCCCGAGGGTTTCGATGTCTATGACCACATGCGACAGAGTGTGGTCCACGCGTATGTGTTCGGTCAGCCACCCCCGTTCGATACCATATCCTTCCTTATTCATGTATGCCTCCTGGTGTTTCAGAGGTATATACAACAACAGCAGCAATACAGCAAGGAGATAACAAAAATTTTTCCCGACAGACGCGAAGATATTCGAGGGTGGGGGCCTGTCCAGATGGGGTGGGGTAAGGGGGAGGAAGTAATTTGAAATAGTGATGCATAGTGGGAGGGTTACGAAGGTGGAGAAGGTTGTGAGCGCAGCACAGAGTATATGTTTTCTCTACAGGTCAGCGAAACCGCCGTCCAAACCCACCCGGCCCTCGCCGAACGCGCCACCCACCTCGCCGAACGCGCCACCCACCTCGCGCCCAGACCACCGCCTAAGTACCTGAAATCATTGAACTTCCCTGTATATAAAATACGTTATTGACAGCCCCCCTTATCTGTGCCAGTATAACCTTAACAGGAAGAAGGAACCGCCTAGCGGAAAGCCTCCCCTGCCTCGCTATTTGACAATGCGGCCTGCCCGCCCATCTGCCTTGCGCCTCCCAGCGCCTAGGTGCCCACAAGCGCCCCCCTCGCGTCTGCCATCGTGCCACGTCGACAGGGGGCAAGGTGCCCGCCGGAAGACCACGCAAGGGGCACGGATGCACCGGCACAGCGCAGGCCAGACATAGGGACACCACACGGAAGCGGGAAGGGCTGGAAATGGAGGTACTACCATGACCCAGACCCAGACCCAGACCCAGACCCAGACCCAGACCAGCAAGCCCAGCGCCGTGCCCACGGCGAAGGTCTGGAAGACCTATGTCGACGAACTGCTGGCCGCCGGTGCCGCCGTTGAAAAGGCCGCTGCCCGCATTGCGCTGGCCGCTGCCCGGCAAGCGGCGCATCGGTCAAGTCTCGGCTACCTGAACGCCGCACACGCCGCCTTCAAGGCGTGCCACGTCAATTGCACGGCGCAGTTGACCAAGTATGCGCTTGGCCTGTTCGGCGGCCTCGCTGCCGATGACAAGGGCAAGCCCACGATTGCGCGGTCAAAGTCCATCCTGCGCCTCACCGATGCGCAGGAGAGGAAGCAGAACGGCGGCGATGCATTCGCATGGGCTGCCGAAAAGATCAGCCCCGAGGCCAAGGAAGAACTTGCCCGGGCACGCCGCGCGCTGGCGCACCCTGACTTCGCGGACTTCCTGTCCGCGCCTACAGCCGAGGCCAAGTACATCAAGGAAGACGGCTTGACCGCTTCGGAGCGGGAGCTGCTGGCGTTGCTCAACTGGGCACGCCGTAACAACAAGTCGTCGACGGCCAAGCGTGCCGGTGAGCGCGGATATTCCGAACTTCAGGATGCGCTCAAGATTGTAAAGACCATGTTCAAGGAATTCTACGAAGAATAAAAACGCAGCCCTCCCGCTTCCATGTGGTGCCCCTATGGCTGGGATACCCGCCTGAGTGATAGGTAAACGATGGAACCGCACATGGTGGTGCGCTCCAGTAATCTGGCGCGTCCAGTGTGAACGTGTGCGGCAAGTGTCGTGTGGTGTGAAGACACGACACAAAGGGCCGATGTCTGACAAGCATACTGCGTGTGCAAGTCAGACATAGCGGCCCATGTTTGACTGGCACATGGCGTTAAACTATTACGTCGTGTGCGCCTTTGCAGGAATACTTACGGAAGTTGTACGACATGCCGTGTGCGCCTACGCAGGAATACTTACGGAAGTTGTACGACATGCCGTGTGCGCCTACGCAGGAATACTTACGGAAGTTGTACGACATGCCGTGTGCGCCTTTGCAGGAATACTTACGGAAGTTGTACGACATGCCGTGTGCGCCTTTGCAGGAATACTCATAGAAGGCGAAGCAAAAAACAACTTACGTTAAATTTAAGAATATTTCTCAAAAAGAAAATATACTTTTTCGAGTGTTATTTTTCCATGATTTTTACCTGATTTTCACACTCGCGAAAGTTTCGCACTCGCGAAAGATGAAGTGTAAAACTTTTGCGCGTAGGTGAAACTTTCGCGAGAGTGCTGCAAAAAAATGCAACAATGCAAGAAAAAAGTTGCGAGAAAACGATGAACACTCGCGAAAGTTCTACCTACGCGCAAAAGTTTCACAGTTTGACTTACGCGAGAGAGTAAACTTTCATTTTGCTGTGAAGATTCCTGCAAAAGCTGCATGTCCCCAAACAGCAAGGGAGAAGAAAAGAAAAAATACAATAATAATAATATATTATATATTATATATATATTATATATATTCTTCCTTCTCACAGAAGAAATTTCTTTTGAATTTTTCTGCCGATTTTGGGGCTTTTTCTGGGGATTTTTCGCGGGTTGAGAATGTTGCGTGTTTTTCGTTTTTGCATATGTTTTTTGTGTTGTTTTTCGCCTTCCTCAAATCTTGGCCGTTTTATCCCGCAGAGCCGTAAAACTTTCAATCTTTTGTGAGTAGCCTTCCTCACCTTCTCTACCTTCTTACTCGCACAAGGCTACTCACTTTGTTCTTCAACCTCAAAAAGTGTCGAGGGAGGACACACAAAATGGCCGTGAAATTGTATCGTATCCTCAACGCCAGTAAGACCCGTAAAGGACGTGCGGCATGGCGGCTTGTCGAGGTGATGTATCCGGCAAGCCTTCCCTGCAATCCGGTAACGCCGGATGAATTGCAGGCGGCAATCTGGAAACAGCTCGACGAAGAATCTTGGTTCCCGCCCATCGTGGCGTTCGAATGGCACGACGGTAATCTTTACCTCGTGCAGCATCCGCGTAACAACAGCACCGTGCAACAGGTGCTGACCGCGTGGCGCAAGTTGACACTGGCTGAATAACCTTTACCCCGGCCTCTTGGGGCCGGGCTTTCAGGAGAAAGCACTATGAAATTGTCTGACATCCGTGTGCTGATGGAAAAAACTTACCGGGGCATTGCCAAGGTAACGGGGCATGAAGATGTTGACCTCACAAAAGAACTTCACCATTCCCGTGTCGTCACCACGCCGAAGAGTGAAGCCTCCAACGAACTCGTGTTGGTGTGCTGGGGCGCTGTCTCGGCTGCTTCCAGCGCTGACGCTATGACGCAGGACGACTTCGACGCTGGCCTGCTGCTGACGGGACATGCCGAACCTGAAGTTACCGGCGCCATCATCTTGGCTATGTGCGACAGACTGCTCAAGGTCGGCGTCGAAGCCGGGGCCTTCTCCGATGTTCGTGAGCCGCTGGCCATGCTGGCGTCGAGCATCATCCCGGACATGTCCGATGATGACAGGTGCGGCCATGCGTAGACCCTTCCTCGACCTCGTGACCGGTGAAGTCTTTCTCGACCTTGAGTCCTTGCGTCTGGCGCAGCCCGGCGCGTTCATCGTCCCCGTTTCATGGGACGACCCTGACCTCAACCCCGCTGACCCTGCCACTTGGGCAGGCTATATGGAGAAGCACCACCATGTGTAGACCAAACAACAAGATTTCCAAGGCCGCCGCGCAGGCGTTCATCGAGCGCCGTCCCTTCCGCCGGGACAACACGGAAGTCGTCGTCACTTTCCCCTCCTGCGCCGTGTTGAAGTTGCACGGCCACGTCATCGGCGAGAACTCCGCGTCCCGTGGGATGCATCTGACGATGGCTGGGTGGGGCACCATGACGACGGCTGCCCGGCTCAATGCCGTCATGCTGGCCCTGGGGCTGGGTAGCCGTTGGTTCCGCAAGAACTGGGAATGGCACTACGGCGACAGGGTGCTGGAGAGCACGAACGAAGTCGTGGAAGTGGAGGTGTAACATGGAATATTGTCTCTACGACTTCGGTGAGATTTTCACCGGCAAGAAGTCAGGCAAGCTGGTTCCCGGTTTCACCGGCGACCCTGTGCATCCGCTGGCTCCGGCCTGCGTGGCCGACTATGAATACCCGGCGTGGGCCCGGGACGTGTTCCTGTGGTGGTGCGGCGAGAAGCCCGAACCGTTGTACGTCGGCGGCCCGACCGGCTGCGGCAAGTCAAGCCTTATCCGGCAGCTCGCGTCCCGCCTGCTCTACCCTGTCTATGAGGTGACGGGGCACAGCAGGCTGGAGACTCCCGAACTTGTCGGCCACCACGCCCTGAAGGACGGCGCCACTGTCTGGGTGGACGGCCCGCTGACTTCGGCCATGCGGCACGGCGGCATCTTCCTCATCGACGAAGTGGACTTGCTCGACCCGGGCACGGCGACGGGGCTGAACACTGTCCTCGATGGCGCTCCCCTGTGCATCCCTGACACGGGCGAGACTGTCATGCCCCATCCCGGATTCCGGTTCGTCGCCACGGCGAACACCTTCGGCGACGGCGACATGTCGGGCAGGTATCAGGGCACGCTCAGGCTGAATGCCGCCTTCATGGACAGGTTCGTGGTGCTTGAGGCCACGTTCCTGCCCGAAGTCGCGGAGCTGCGCCTGCTTGCCCGTCGCGCCCCGTCGCTGCCGGAAGAACGGCGCAAGGGCATGGTTCGGCTGGCGGGCATGGTGCGCGACCAGTCGAAGCTGCCCAGCGATGTGCCCCGGGCCCAAGCCCTCGAAGGCATGACCTTCTCGACCCGCACGCTGCTCAGGTGGGCGACGTGGACGGAGGCGTGCAGGCCGCAGGCCATGCGTGCCGGTGAATCCCCCGTCGCCTATGCGCTCACGAGAGCGCTGGGCAACAGGTGCGGGGAAGGCGGCAGGCGTGTGCTGGATGAACTTGTCCAGCGTGTGTTCGACATCAGCAAGTAGGAGGACGACCATGGCAATCCATACCGAATATTCCCTGCGGCACAAGGTCGAGTTCCGTCCCGATGAATTCGCCGACGACCCGAGGACGTTCGCACACCCGGCCATCCGTATCATCTGCGCGCCGAACAGGTACGGCATCGGTGACGAACAGACCTGGCACCGCTCGCAGACCCCCATGCCGAACCATGCCCACCTGCCGCTCTACGTCATGGACCACAGCGCCGTGCACATCAGCCTGACGCCGTTCGCCGGGGCCGGGCCGGATGCGTGGCAGATAGGCGTCGTGGACATCGACATCTTCGCCTTCGCAGGTTCGCCGGAGGCCATGCTCAAGGCCGTGAATGATGCCGTCGAAGACTATGATGCCTGGCTCAACGGCGAGGTGTACACGCTGGTGTACAGGGAGCGCGGGACGAACGTCCGCATCAAGACGGACGAAGGTGTGTACGGCTACGTCAACGCCGTGCAGACGGCGCTCGCCGAACTCGACAGGCTGGACGCCGTGCGTCCCTACCAGCTCCGCCTTCCCGGTGTGCCTGAAGTGCGCCATGCCGATGCGGTGTAAGTGAGACATGCGGCCATGGCTCCCATCGTGCGGGGCCGTGGCCGGATTCATAGACGACCAGCCGCCTATATATAAAGGGCTGAAAACATGGAGGATTCAACATGGGTGTGTACAGTGACGCCGCCCTGGTGCTGAACAGCAAGGGCTTGGAATGTTTCAACGCGCAGCTTGAGAATATCGAGAAGGATATGCGCAACGATATTCTGGAGTTCCTCGGCTGGGCCGACGAAGAGGCCGAGAGCCAGAACGAATGGTTGCTGTGCTGGCGTGACATCAAGTGGTACTGTGACGACGCCATCGACATGTTCATGGGCATCCTGAACTCGATGCCCGAGGCGTACTACAGGTTCAAGCGCGTCGAAGAGACGGGCGATACCGACTACATGGGAGACCTGTACGGGGACTTCAATATCATCTCCGTGCACAGGCTGGAGTGGAAGGATTTGACCGCCGTGCCTGCGCCGACGACGTACTCTCTGCGACCGCCCGTCATCACGTCTGAGGATGTGGCCGATATGCTCGGCATGACCGTGGCCCAGGCCGAAGAGTTCCTGCTCGATAACAGCACCCGCATCATCCAGCGCATGGTGGCCTCCGCTTGGTCGGCCATCGCAGACATCAAGCGCAGCATGTGAGGGTACGACGATGACGCATGAAGAATATCTGGAACTTTCCCGTACCGGCGACAGCATCGAAGCCTTTCATCTGTACTACGGCCAGTTCGTGACGCCGTATGTGACGGAAGTCGTGCGGACGTGCATCGGTGAAGACATCATCCGGGCGTCGAAGGACGTTCACTTCAACGACATCCCCATCAAGCTGTGGGACAAGCTCGTTCCGCTTGTCCGTCACGGCATCGCCAGCAAGAACGAAAGGCTCAACGGTACGCGGGCCGTGTCCGAGTGCGAGTGCGTGTGCACGCTGAAGACTGCGGCCCATATCATCAGGGACAGTTTCAACAATTAGGAGGAAAGCACCATGGCCGAAAACAACGTGAGCTACATGAACAACTGCGTGTACCTGAAGCTGGACATCTCCATCTGGACGGGCAAGGCCCGCCTCACCCCCGAAGACATCCCCGATGCCGTGGTAGACATGCCGCCCGAGACGCTGGCGACACTCGGTTCCAAGCGCATCTTCGACCCCCAGGCGTTGCGCCCCTTCAACACGGCGAAGACCCGGGCGTTCCGCACCTGCGACCAGTACGGTGTGCGCTGCATGGGAGGCTGGCTGGTGGACAATGGCGTCCTCAACAACCTGACTGCCGAGCTCGACAAGCTGCGCGGAGAGTTCGACCGCAGCGTCGGTACGTTCATCTCCACCTATGAGGATGGGGCGTCGAACTGGCTCCAGCAATTCCCTGAATGGGAGGGCATCATCCGTGCCGCCTTGCCCGACAGCACGGCCATCGGGAAGAAGTTCGCGTTCAGGTACTACGTCCTCAAGGTGCAGACCGAGAACTACGATGCCCGGGATGCGACTTCCGAGGCTCCGTCAACGGCTGCCGCCACCATCGCCGCCGAGATTGCCCGCATCAGGGAGCAGGTGTTTGGCGATGACCGCACGACGCCCGTGACCAGCAAGTCCTTCTGCTGCCTCGACACCCTCGCCGACCGGTGTGACAACATGTTCTTCGTGCATCCCGGCTTTGCCCATCTGGCCCATCTGCTCCGCAGTATCGTGGTCAACAGCACCGACGTGAATGTCGTGCGTGCCTTCCTGACCGGGCTCTCCACGCCCGAGGCCGTGGCCGCCGTGACACAGGAGACCCGCATCTATGACTTCGAGAAGGACAGTCTCGATATGCCTGAGCCTGCTGCTCCCGTGGAGACGCCCGAGCCTGTGGCCCCCGTCGTCACCAGCCAGCCCACCGCTGCCGACGACAGTCTCGCTGCCCTTCTCGCTGACTTCATTTGACATCCTCCCTTCAGGGAGGGCCAATCCGCACGACCCCTATCCGTCGGCTACGGAGTCAGTCGGCGGACGGGGGCGACTGTGGATTGAAACATGTAAGAGGTGACACCTATGTATGATATATTAGATGTTGTGTTACTATGTCGTATGATGTCGGCACAGTACAGAAGCAAGATTCAGCCCGGGGTCTGCTCAATAGCGGACAAGTTCGATGCACCGGCATGGTGCCGGAAGGACAAAGACGGCTATGTCCTGCAAGTCCCCTTCTCCCCGTATATGACTGAGGAACAGTGGCGCTACCTGCGCGGCTACATCGACCATGAATGCGGGCACGTCAAGTTTACGGACTTCGAGACCTATGTAAACATGTACAGGTCTGTCGTGGCTGACTGCCTGCGATACAAGCCAGGGGCTTCAGTCACGCTCAAAGATTTTCTCCATGATTATGCCTCTATGGTTGTCAGTATTCTTGAAGACGTGCGTATCGAACGGCTCATGGGCATTGACTTCCCAGGCTCCAGAACGAACCTCAATAAGTTGAGCGAGTATCTGTTCCAGGACTGCTGCTCTGTGAGTAAGATGATGGGCGATGGTATGGCCGGAAGACTCTACAGTCTCCTGTTCATGCGTGTCAGGTCGCTCATAAATCCGGCGCTGGAAGAGTCTGCCCAGCTCTTGTACGATGACATGAAGGCCGATGTTCTGGTCGAAGACTACACAGAATACACCCGTCATCTGGACGCTGTGTGGGGCATCGGTGACATCTTCGTGCAGGATTGGAACGTGGAGCGTGCTGCCCGGGAGTTTATCCGTATCGTCATCGAAGTCCTTGAAGACTATACGAATACGGCACAAGGCACCAACAGCAACGGAACATCTTCCGGTGACACAAGCGATTCCTCGTCTGGTGACACCGGCGATTCCTCGAAGAATGCGAATGCTTCGAGGAAGAAGTCTGTTGTTATCAGTACCATGGCTGTTTCCGCTATGTCGTCTGATTTGTATGATATGCAACGGGATGATAAGGGTAATATCCGTAGGCGTTTCCTGGATGCTGTGCGGGCTATGACGGACTCGCTTGAAGACAACAACCAAATCTCCGATGCAGACCTGGCGTTCATGGATTATTCCATGTTCTCTCATACTGCGGAGAGACTGGACAAGCTGCTCGACAAGCACAAGATGGACGCATTGGCTGACGGCAAGCCTGTGTATATCACCGATCGCAGTCATGTACACGCGCTGAGTCCTGAGCAACGGGGCGACATGGACGTTGTGATGTACAACCTTTACGGCAGGCTTGCCGACGTGTTGCAGACCATGACCTTGGTACGGCACAGCACCGGCCTGTGCGGCGCTCGCCTGGATGCGCATGTGCTGCATCGGGCGTCCGTCGGGGACGGCAGGATTTTTTCCAAAAAAGTGCAGCGGTTGCGCCGTGTAACTGAGGTAGCCCTGTTGTTCGACGCCAGCGGCAGCATGGAATCACCTAATTACGACAAGTATACCAACAACGAAATGGCGCAGTGCATGGCTCTCGGTTGTCTCAAGGCGCTGCGGGCTCTGCCGGGGGTCAAGTCTTCTCTGAGCGGGTTCTCCAACGGAGAAATGTTCGTCATGTCTGACTATGGCGGCCCCGTACATGAAGTCATCTTGTCTGCCGTCGGCGGTACGCCGCTCGGGGCATCGCTTGTCGAACTCACGTCGCAGTTTTCCGACGGCCCTGACGTGCGTCGCATCATCCTGTTCTTCACCGACGGGTTCCCGGACAATGTCGGGTCTGTGACCATGGCTCTCAATCTGGCGAAGCGTTCCGGCATCGAGGTCTACGGCATCGGGCTGCAGACGAAGGCTATCAATACCTTCATGGACAGCGCCCATAGCATTATCGTCAACAGTATCCACGAATTGGCGGACGGAATGTGTGACATGCTCCGCAAGGGAATGGTGCGGGCATATGAAGTATAACACCAACAAGGATGTGAACCGCTTCATCAAGGACATGCTCGGTCGTGGGTGGAGACTGGTCAGTCACAACAAACACATCAAGTTGCAGCACGACAATGGTTCCATCATCAACATGGCTACCAGCAGCAAGGAAGGGAAGCTGTCGAGGAAGCTGAAGAACTTCAAAGCCACGGTGCGGAAGCTGGAGGAAAGATGTTGAAGCAGCGTTTCTGGCGACTGTTTCACCAACACAACAGGGACTTCATCCAGGAGCGCCGCGAAACAGCGGCGCGCTGGATGACCCGGGCCCGGCTGCTGGTGAAAGTGTCCGATGATGAAGGTAAAATCCTGGATGCGGCCCTCGCTGTCATGTGGAGCGGGCTTGACAGCACATATAAAATGTTAGATAACGAGACAAATCCATAAGGAGGGTATAGAATGAGTATCCAAGAAGACGTACAGAACATGCCTCCCATCGAGGTCATCCTCAAAATCATCCTTCCCAAGATGAACAACCGCATCAAGACGCTGAATGCGGATGTCCAGGCGCTTCGGGAAGAAGTCGAAGCGCTGAAGGCTGCGGCTCCGAAGAAACGTGCGCCGCGTAAAAAGAAGGCCGATGACGAAGCTCCGGCTCCCGGGGCCCAGCCTGCTCCGGCTCCCGTGGCCCAGCCTGCTCCGGCTCCCGCTGCCCAGCTTACTGACCCGGCGCCTGCTGCCCAGTCTACGGGGACTCTGCTGTGTACTTACGACAGTGAGCAGGATGAGTTCGTGCCGCTGAATATCGAGGGGTGGCCGCTCACCGGTAACAACGTCGGACTCGCCTTGTATGCCATGGATACGATGCGTAACAACATCGGCGACGCTGCGACCATGTCCAATCTGCCCGAGGGATTCATCAAGTTCGTCACCGACCTGACGCCTGAGCAGCGCAAGCAGGTCAACGTCAAGTTCCCTGCGCAGAACCCCACCTTCAAGGAATACTTCGTCTAACCAGTATGCGAGGGAGGGGCAGCAGCCCCTCCCTTTGGAGATGCATCATGCCTGAAAGCACACTTGTCGTCATAGACTTCGAGACCTACTGGGACAGCAAGACGTACACGCTGTCGAAGATGGGTCCCATCGAGTATGTCCGCAACGAAAACTTTGCTCCGCAGCTTTGCGCTTTCGCCATGTCCAATGGCGCCTGCTGCGTCGACTGTTCCGATGTCGAGCATGAGCGTCTACAAACGACGTTCAAAAATCTGGATGCGCATGATGTTGCCTGGTGCGGGCATAACATGCATGGCTTCGACAGTCTCATCCTGTCGGAGTTCTTCGACTTCCATCCCCGGAAAATATGGGACACCATCGCCATGATGCGGTGGACAGGCTTATCCCGTGTGTGTCGTGAGAGCCATGCCGCCCTCACCGAGTTCCTCGGCAACGGCCACAAGGCTGCCGGTACCGTCGTCAGTGACCACAAGCAATGGCCGGACGACTTCAAGCCGGAAGAGCGGGCGTTCTTCATCCAATACTGTAAAGACGACGCCGGGCAATGCTATCGCAATGCTCAGGCCATGATGCCTTACATGACGCCTGATGCTCTGCGCTTCATGTCCATCACGGCGCGTATGGCTACGGAGCCTTCGTTCGTGCTGGATGAAGACCTGCTGCTGGAATACCTGTCCGACCTCGACGCTGCTGCGGACAAGGCACGGCAAGAACTCATGGCCATGTTCTCGTTCCAAACCAACGCAGACATGCTGGCTGCGCTGCGTTCGGCTGACAAGTTCGCCGGTATGCTGCGCTCCCTGGGTATTGAACCGCCGCTCAAAGAGAGTGCGGCAAAGACCAAGACCAAGAGGGAAAAGCTCCAGCTCGCTGCGGATGCAGGGGTTCCGGGAGCGGCTGAAGAGCTGGAGAACATGCAGCCTGTGATGACCTATGCCTTCAGCAAGACCGACGTGGACTTCGTCCTCATGCAAGACCATCCCGACCCTCGTGTCGCGCTTCTCGTGCGTACCCGGTTGCAACTTAACAGCAGCATCGACCGCAGCAGGGCTGAGACCTTGCTCAAGTTTGCCCGGATGCATAAACCCCTGCCCATCATGCTCGGGGCGTGGCTGGCGCATACGGGGCGGTACTCCGCCGGTGCTTCCGCCGACGCCGGGACGAAGACCGACAAGCTCCAGTTCCAAAACCTGAGCAAGCGGGACCCTTCCAAGCGCAAGCTCCGGCAAGCCATCAAGGTCCCGGAAGGCCATGTCGTCGTGGCCTGCGACTCTTCCCAGATTGAAGCACGGGGACTGGCCTTCGTGGCCAATGAGGTCGGGCTGCTCACGCAGTTCCGTGAAGGACGTGACCCGTATTCGGAACTGGCCGAGACCATCTTCGGCGTGCCGTGGCAGGACATCAAGGCTGGGGCCAAGTCTGGCGACAAGAAGATGAAAATGTACCGTAACACCGGAAAGACCGGTATCCTGTCGTGTCTTGCGGGTACGGTGGAGGTATTGACAGATACGGGGTGGAAACGCATTGATACAATCCATTCCAATGATAAAGTCTGGGATGGTGTATCATGGGTGAGACACGAAGGACTAGTTTACAACGGGTTGAGGAACACAATTGACGTGGATGGGGTAAACATGACTCCAGACCATTTGGTATTCGACGGGTCCTCATGGAGAACGGCAGCCGAATTGATAGCCGAACCCCTGTATTTGAACTCGGCCAAACAGTGGGCTGGTGATTCAGTGCAAGCTGACGACGTACAGGGCATTCGTAGTTTCAGTACAGAGCAGCGTGTGCAATCGGAGCCATCCGATACCGATTGCATACAAAAGGTGTACGACCTGAAGAACTGTGGCCCGAACAACCGTTTCCTGATACGTCAGGGGGGGACGGTACTGATGGTGCATAATTGTGGATACGGTGTAGGCCACACAAAATATAGCAACACGCTGCTGCGGCAGGGAATCCACCTGCACGAAGACCTCGACCGTCACCATGAGCTGGCTCGTTATGCCCACGGCATCTACAGGGCAGCACATCCCAACATCGTCGCCTTCTGGAAGACGGCAGAGAATGTTCTGGAGGCCATGCTGCGTGGCGAATCCGGGACCTTCGGCGGTCCCAACAACGACATCTACACCTTCGGCATCATGCCGGTGGGCCCCAGGACTGACCTGTGTGTGCCGTCTGTCCGGTTCCCGAGCGGCTACATCCTGCGCTACCCCGGCCTGCGTGCCGAGCGTAACGACCGGGGAAAGTGGCAGTTCCTCTATGATACTTACAAGGGTGCTTCCAAAATTCCTACCCATATTTATGGGGGGGCGTTTACAAATAATCTCGTTCAGGGTCTTTCCTTCGTTGACGTTATTATGTATCAAGGTTGTCGGATGGATGAGGCCGGAATCAAGCTGGCCTGCAACATCCACGACGCCTGGGCATCTGTCGTGCCGGAAGAGCAGGGCGAGTATGTGAAGCAGCAGATGCTCCACTACATGTCCATAGTCCCGCCTGCTCTCAATGGTTTGCCTGTGGCGTGTGAAGCGGAGATAGGGACGACCTTCGAAATCGTCTAGGAGGACAGCACATGCCTTTCGTTTACTCCCCGAGCAACATGCAGACCTTCAGGGATTGCCCGTTGCGTTTCTGGGGGCAGTCCATAAGCAAGGAAATCAAATGGAAAGCCAGCGGTTCCAAGTCCCGTGGGCAGACCATCCATACCGCCATCCAGCGCAGGCTCCATTACGGCTGGAGTGATGATGTTTCCTGGGACGCTACCATTGACGTGGACTTCGTTCGTGATTGCGTCGAGGAAGTTCGTCGACTCATGTCTCAGGGGGCGTCCCTGTACACCGAACACGAGCTTGTCCTGAACGCGAACGGTGGCAAGACTGGCTGGTGGGATGATGATGCGCGTATCAGGGCCCGGGCGGATGCCTTGGTCCTCCCTGCCGATGCAGCAGAACCCGCCTTGCTTATCGACATCAAGACTGGGAAGAAGTGGGACATCGACGACTTCCAGCTCAGGGTCGAATGCTTGCTCACGCACATCTTGTATCAGCGTGCTGTGGTTCGCTACGCCTATTGGTATGTGGACAGCGGCGAAGAAGTCGATGGCGTCATTGACTTCCGCAACGGCCTGGCCCCGGTACAGGATGTCCTGGAGCTGCTCGGAGACATGGAGCAGGCGCTCAAGAACAATCATTTCCCTCCCACGTCCAACAAGTTCTGCCGGTGGTGCGACTTCAACAACACACCCAAATGTATGAGGTAAATTATGGGACACGAAACATTCAAGCCGCGCACTCGGGTGCATGAAAGTTGGGACGTGCATAACAGCGGTGATGTGTACAACGCCATATGTCGCATGGCGCAGACCGGTGGTAATCAGGCGTTGGTCGGAAAGCATATCGGGCTGAACTTCCCTAAACAGATGGAATGCCTGCTGTATCTGGAACATGGCGGCAGACCTCTGACGTTCAACATCGAACCTGTGGTGGATAGAACCCAATGCATCATCGACGCTCTTGGCTATGATATGCGTCGCCCTGATATCGTGCTCACAGCGTCTGACCGTTATGGTTACGTCACGGCCTACACCATCTTTGCCTATGCTGACTATGACATCAACGGGTCCATCACGTTCAACATCGACGACCTGATTGCCGTACAGTTCAAAGTCTTCAAATACAACAAGAATGATTCCCGTCCCTGGTACAAGAGGCTGTTCTCGTGACACCTGAAGGCAAGGTGAAAGCGAGGGTCAAAAGCATCCTCACCAGCCTTGGGGCATGGTACGCCATGCCCCTGGGCACGGCTTTTGGAAAGCGTGGCGTCCCCGATTTTCTTGTCTGTCACAAAGGGAAGTTCTTTTCCATCGAGACGAAAGCAGGCAGGGGCAAGACCACGGCATTGCAGGAGTATGAGATGGCGCGTATCCGGGATGCCGGAGGTGTCACGCTCATCATCAACGAAAAGAATATGGAAGACCTTCCGAGGCTCATGGAGGAAAACATATGAAGGTTTACATCGACACATCCAAAACATTGCAGCAGCTCGCTACCGAGTTCGGTGTGCCGCCCAAAATCATCCTTGCCAGGCTGCGTAACGAGAAGTCCATAGAAGAAAGTTTCACCGCGCCGTACACAGTCAGTGCCGCATATACTGCGCCGGATGGGCGAAGTGTGACGAACCTGCGAGAGCTGGCGCGGGAACACGGTATCAACTACCTCACGTTGCGCAACCGGCTGGCATCCGGCTGGTCCATGGAAGACGCATTGAAGACGCCGAGAAGGGCTGTGTCCGTAGACCTCGACAAGCGCTATGGTATGCCCATCATGGAATGGCTCAAGCAGTCCGGCATCACCAAGGCGCAGTTCAACAGTCGCATCTCTCGTGGGTGGGACCCGGAGCGAGCCGCCCGGCAGGGCAAGAGCTTCGAGGCTGCCGTCCTGTATCGCTTCCCTGACGCCGACATCAAGACCGTGCTTTCCAGTATGTCTGAACACGGTATCTCCGAGCAGGCTGTCCGCAAGCGTATGGCCGAAGGCTGGCCGCTGGAGAAGTGCATTACTGTCCCTGCTGTCCTGCCGTTGGCTAAGGTCCACGCCGCTGTGCCGAAGGAGTAACAGCACCATGTTCAAGTTCGGCAACAACCTCGTCGTTTTCCCCGAGGAAGGTCAGATGGTGGCGGAGGTGACTGACCCTGTGAGCGTGGCGCACATGAAAAACCTCAACACCATCTCGACCTTTCCCATAGCGATGATGGACAGGCCGGGCGGAGCATTGCTCATCCAGCTTCCCTGGACAGAGGAAGGGTGTCGTATCCTGCAAAACCTGGGTATCGACACCGTAGGTGCTTCGCCCATGTATCACGCCACGGATACGCCCCTTGTCGAAGGAAAATTCAAGCCGCTCAAGCACCAGTTGCTTACCGCTGCCTTCTTGACTTTGTACGACAAGAGCTATGTCTTGTCTGAGCCCAGGCTAGGCAAGACAGGCAGCATCATTCTGGCTATGGACTATCTTCAGCGGCGCCGCGCATTGACCGGTGGTGTCCTCATCATCACGACGTACACCACCATCCATAGCGTTTGGGCCAACGGTATCAGGGAGACGCTCCCCAACGCCATCGTGCAGATAGTACATGGCCCGACGCGCGCTGCTGACCTTCAGCGTCCGGCTGATTTTTATGTCACCAATTACGAGTCGGTACGTCTCGATGATAAAGCATTCCGAGACGCTGTCAGGGATTCTCGTATCGGTGCCGTCATCATCGACGAACTGACACATCTCGGGAATCCCGAGAGCAAGCGGAGCAAGGCCATTCAGAAGTTGTGCCAGCGGGTGCGTGCAGACTTGCGTGTCGTCGGCATAACCGGTTCTCCGGCTGATGACCCTGAAGCTGTGTACGGCATGGTCAAGTGTGTCACGCCGACGCGCCTGCCGGTGACTACCAAGACGGCATGGAAAGACCTCGTGATGTTCAAATGGGGCAGCCTGCCGTGGCAAAAGGACACCCGGGCCAGTGCGAGCCAGACCATATTCAACACGATGCAGCCCGCAATCAGGTTCAAGAAGTCCGAAGTCCTCGACTTGCCACCCGTCACAGAACAGGTGCGGAGCTGTGAGCTCACCAAAGAACAGGAGCGGCATCGTGACAAGCTGCGGGTCGATGCCCTGACCATCATGGCCAATGGGGAAGTCATCACGGCGGCCAATGGTGGGGTACTTCTCCAGCGTCTCATGCAGATATACCTCGGGGTCATCAAGGGCGGTGATGGGAAGGCCATCGAACTCGACCATGCTCCGAGGACGCAGGTGATACTCGATGCCATAGCTGAGACGAATCGCAAGGTAGTCATCTTCTGTTCCTACATCGCCGGTGTGCGTATGCTCACCAAAGAGATAGAGGCCGCAGGTTACACGACGGCATTCATAGACGGTAGTGTCACCGGTCAGAAGCGGGCTGCCATCCTGTCGGACTTCCAGAACGCCAAAGACCCTCATGTTCTGGTATGTCATCCGACGACGGTAGGTTTCGGTACGGAATTGTCTGCTGCGGATACGATGATTTTCGCGAACCCATTGTTGCTTGGGGGCTTCGCCTATACACAGGCGCTCGAACGCCTGAGTTCCGTGCGGCAGAAGGCAGACAATATCAACATCATCCACATCGTAGCATCGCAAGACGAACGCCGTATATTGCGCAGGCTCCAAGCCGGACACTCGGAAGCTATGGACATCGCCGGGCTGTTCGAGGCTTTTGTCAAAGGAAATGATTGACAACAGACCTGTGTAGATATATCCATTTTATGGAGACAGTACCATGAGAGTAAAATCACAGGAATTTATCGACTATCTGCGCGAGGTTCTGCCGCCTTTCTTCGCCCGCAAAGATGTCGAAAAATTCACCCAAGGCATCATCACCCGCAAGCAACTGGAGATGATGGACTACAGAGGCACCGGTCCCACTTGTAGCAAGATGCGCACCAGGGTCTACTACAAGAAAGAGGACTTCATCGCATGGCTTGAACGCGCCGAAGGAGAATACCGTGTCGAAGACTATACGCAATATGGCGTCCGAATTGTCCGAAATTCGGGCGAAGAAGAAGGCTCTCCAAGATAATCTCACCGACATCATGGAGCAGGAAAAGGAACTTGAACGCAGCATCCTGCTGGAACTCGCTGCTGCCGGGTCGTCGTCCATGAAGATAGATGGCGTGGGCCGTCTTGTGGTCAAGGAAAAGGTCCGTTACGAAATAGCGGACAAGGAAGCGCTGGCCTATGCCGTGCTGCGCGGCATGGTTGAGAATGCTGAACAGGGCTTTGCTTTGAGTGACGGTTTGCTGTTGCAGCAGCGTGTCGCTGCCCGCAACTTTGAAGAACGTGCCGAGCGTGCCGGTCTCGAAGGCGAAGCCTTTGATAACTACATCGTGTCATGCGGCCTTCGCCGTGTGGCAGAACCCTCCCTCAATTTCACCAAGGAGAAGAACCATGAGTGAGACCAATCTTGTTCCTGTCGTCGTCAATAACCAGCCCCCTGTGCTCGCCGACGGGCAGTTCTCTGGTGTCGTCGACACCCTGATGGACAACGCTTTCTCTGGCTTCGGCGCCGGGCTGCGTATCCTCAAGCCGGGGAAGATGAGCTTCAAGCTCATCGAGAACCGTCAGGAAGTCGACATCCCCAACGGTCAGGTCTTTGGCGTCCTTCTGGGTGTGGCGCCTTGCAACTACGCTTCGTGGTATGCCAGACAGTATGCTCCCGGGCAGGAACCGTCTCGCCCTGACCTCGTGTGGATGATGCCTACGGCTGACACGTTCCCCGACGCGCTTCCTCCTGAATATCACCAGAAGGTGAGCGTCAACGGTCAGGAGCGCTGGGGTTTCCGTATCGCCAGACGTACCGTGTGGGCCCTGATGACCAACCAGAACGGGCAGTTCTACCTCGACCTTGAACGTCCCGTCGTCCTGGACATCACCAGCACCAGCCTCTACGGCAACTCTGACCCGCGCAGCAACAGCTATCGCTGGGGCGGCATCAAGGGCTTCTGTGACCGTCACAGCCAGCCTGGGGTTTTCCGCTGCAACCCGGCCATGTTCGTGACCCAGATTATCCTTGACCCGCAGAGCCCTGTCTCCGGCGTCATGCTGTTCCGTCCCAACCTTGACCAGAACGGTAATCCGTCCTACCTTGACAGCCAGACTTACACGTCTGTAATCCAGACGGCCAGCACTGAGCGCATCACTGAAATGCTGCGCGTCAACGAAATCCTGACCTATACCCCCAATGGTGTCGGTGCTATCCAGCCCGTCCCTGCGGCGGTCAATATCGGCAACAGTGCGCAGGTTATGCAGCCCATGTCCCAGCCGGTGCAGCAGCCTGCGCCTCAGCCGGTGCAGCAGCCCGTGGCCCAGCCTGTGCAGCAGCCCATGGCCCAGCCCGCGCCTCAGCCTGTGCAGCAGCCCATGGCCCAGCCTGTGCAGCAGCCCATGGCCCAGCCCGCGCCTTCTGGTATGAATGACATGCTGTCCCGAGCTGCGGCTGTGCTGGATGGTGCTCCGGCTCCCGCTACCCAGCCTGCTCCGGCCCCGGCTCCCGCTGCCCAGCCTGCTCCGGCCCCGGCTCCCGCTGCCCAGCCTGCTCCGGCCCCGGCTCC
>ERZ825384.345-NODE-345-length-61301-cov-24.083091_pt1 | contig 61301 bp, 58 predicted proteins | sample MGYA00519931_ERZ825384 | MGnify/ENA primary metagenome ERZ825384 (study PRJEB31778, sample SAMEA3449200) | human gut metagenome | biome: human gut; feature: human-associated habitat; material: faeces | place: United Kingdom | collected 2010/2012 ...
CCAAAATGTTTATCTTTAATTATCAATCACTGTAAACCTTTTTCAGGACGGGACATGCCCGAGACGGTTGTAATATTGCACCGGGAACCAACCCGGCCCCGGAAACCTGAAACTGCGAGTTACAAATACTCTTCCCGGCTCAATGAAGAGCAGCATATCGGTTTCAACGAACTGCTCTCAAAGGTCAGATCGGAGCAAAACCGCAGCTGCTTTATCGTCAAACGCATCTTCGGCGAGGAGTTTGTCGTCATTAAACGCACCCTCTCGAAGACACGGATCGTCGCCCGTTTGAACGACTTTTATTTCCAGTTTCAGAAACCGAAGATACGGTCTTCAATGAATATGCCTGACGGTATTTATACTTCTGCTGCCATGTTAATGACGCTCCTCATACAGTAACCCGCTCTGATAGATTGTTCGGCCGACAGTCTTGTCGGAGTCAAATATAGAATTGCACGCTTGCTCGTTACCTTGGCCCGTCAACTTTAACAACAACAAACGTATGGCAACCGTAAAAGTAATATTCCGGGCCTCGTCCGTTGCGGATCGTGAAGGCCGACTGTTTTATCAGATAATCCATAACCGCGTAACCCGGCAAATCAGCACCGGTTATAAACTGTTTCCGTCGGAATGGGACGGGCTGTATGCGGGAGGACTTTTATTGAACAGCAAAGGCAAGCGACACGCTTATCTTGCGACATTGAAGAGCCGAATTGCGGAAGACAAAGCCCGCTTGGAGTGTCTTGTCGCCCGGTTGGATCGTGCCGGCGAAAGTTACACCGCCGGGGATGTGGTGAAATTGTATCTTACACCCTCGAATCGAGAGGATTTTTTCACTTTTACCCGGATGCTTATTGGACAGTTGAGACAAGTAGGTAAAACGCACACTGCCGAGCGGTATGTGACAGTCATGAATAGTTTCGGACGTTTTCGCAGGGAAAACGAGCTACTTTGGGAAGAAGTGGATTCCGACCTAATGGTCGAGTACGAAACTTATCTCAAATCGAGAGGCGTATGTCCGAATACCTCTTCCTACTACATGCGGGGACTGCGGGCCATTTACAACCGGGCCGTCGAAAAAGGAATGACCGTACAGCGCGAGCCGTTCAAGTATGTTTACACGGGCATAGACAAAACCATTAAACGGGCCGTACCCTTGAAAGTTATTCGTCAGATTCGAGATCTGGACCTGACACTGTTTCCGACGATGGATTTTGCACGCGACATCTTCATGTTTTCATTCTACACCCGGGGCATGTCCTTTATCGACATGGCTTACTTGAAAAAGAAAGATCTGCAAGGCGGAACTCTTTCCTACCGCAGACAGAAGACGGGGCAGCAATTGTTCGTCAAATGGGAGAAACCCATGCAGGAAATCGTCGACAAATACAATACGAACGGGACTCCTTATCTGCTGCCGATAATCCGGGACATGAATGCCGACATTCGCCGGCAGTATAAGAACGCCGCGCATCTGGTAAACGATAAGTTGAAGAAACTGGGCGAGAAATTGGGACTGACCGTTCCCCTGACCAGTTACGTCACCCGCCACGGATGGGCATCCATCGCCAGGAGCAGAAACATTCCGCTTGCGATTATCAGCGAAGCAATGGGGCACGATTCGGAGAAGACCACGCGGATCTATCTCGCCTCTTTGGACACCACCTCCGTGGACAAGGCGAACAGCCGAATTCTGAAAGCCCTGTAAACATTAAAGGGGCTTACTTTGGGAATAGTATCAAAAATCTCCTTCAAAAGATATATCTCTTGAAGGAGATGCTCTTTTTGTCGAATTGAGCCGTTTGTAGATTCCTTTTTTTGCAGAAGTCGGCTATCGCATATTGATAGTTGGAGAAATAAGCTACGAATAAGTCTTCGAAATAAACCGGGGATTTTAATCGACAAATACAAGTTCTCTTTGCAAGAGAAATAGTACATCGTTACAAAGTTATGAAAAATATGGGATACAGCAATAGAATCCGATGAAAAATAGAATTATCGACCTCTTTCCAGTTCAATAAATGTTAAGCAGATGCAGTGATTTGTTGTGCAAATCCAGGCTTTGGCTGATGTAAGATGTTAATAATAAAATATTTTTCGCTCTGCCATTTCTCTTGCAAAGAGATATATCGTTAATGGGATCCACCAAAGGAAATCGTAAGCAGCCTGTAATCGGTAAGAACGGAGCGGAGCGGCGTTTTCGATGAACGATTCCAACTGATCGGTAGGGAGAGGCGAAAGATAAATTGTTGTGCAACAGACTACTTCTCTCTGTAAGAGAAATATTAACGGACGCAAAGTTATGCAATTTAATGGAAATAACGACCTAAAACAGATGGAATTTTCGTCTGCCGGACTTGCCAAAAGGTTTCTGCCCAACAAATGTTGCTCAAATGAACAGTCTTTTGAGTGTAATTTCCGCTTGTTTCCCAGATCGTTATAACCAATTACATCCATCACTCTTTCTCTTACAGAGAGAAAGAGCGTAAAATAAGTAGAATATTTTTTGCGGATTTGCGGAATAAATGAATGATTATTCCGGCAGAGATAAATATAAACGACTGTAATACATGCCAATATGCAATTTGGCATGAACTAAAGATATGCGCCCTGATTGAAAAAACGGGCATAAGTATGTATGGATATCGCCTCGCCCAATACAGAAGAAGTCACGACCGCCCGCTGGTTCGTCATGCGGGCCTACAAAAGTGAAAAAAGAGCGGAGGAGAAACTCAAAGGTAAAGATGGTTTGGAATATTTTATTCCGAAATGTTATGCCGTAAGAGTCTATCACGGAGTGAAATCGAAACGCCTTGTTCCGGTCATTCCGAATCTCGTATTCGTACATGCCAGCCGCACGCAGATCACTGATTTCAAGAAACGCTACAATTTCCTGCAATTCGTGATGTGGGAGAAAAGTACGGGTTTGGAATATCTTGTTGTTCCGGATGACCAGATGGAGAGTTTTATCAAGGTTTCCTCCCAATACGGAGAAAATATCTCCTACTACAATCCGGATGAACTCGACCTTCGAAAAGGATGCCGGGTGCGCATCCACGGAGGTAAGCTCAATGGAGTAACGGGTGTATTCATGCAGGTGCAGGGCAAAAGAAACCGCCGGGTCGTCGTCCTGCTGGAAGGTGTCATGGCTGTTGCCGCAGAGGTGCATCCCGACTTGATCGAGGTTATTTCCTGATTGCAGGTCATCCGTCAAGCAAAGCAGATACGATCGAATTAGAAAACTATGAACGGCAAACCGAACGTCGAGCCTGCGTGGATGTCATTGAAACGTCTGGTCGAGACCCGTATGATCGAGATACTCCGCAAGGAACAGGACAACAAAAGATACATCCGGCTATACGGAACGGAAGACTATTGGCATGCTTTCGAAGAGTCGGCCTTTCAGTTGGAGCGGCTCTTCCGGAAAGGAGAAACCACCTTGTTCAGACATAAGGACTATCCTTTTCCAGTGGTGATGGTCAGCATTCCCGACAGCGAGTTGCGGGCTTACATCCAGCAGCATATTCCGGTTTGTGACAAGCACGATTACAAGAAACTGCTGGCGGCAGAATTCTCCGCCGCAGAGTATCGTGCATGGCATGAACACGCGGTGAAAGAGTTTTTGTAATTCTTTACGATTCCCGATGTTCGTATCGTTTTGCGGAAATTGAGGCCAAAGTAGTCACATGCGACCAAGCACACGCCTTGATTGATCCCTGGCTCACGGAAGAATCACTCAAAAAGAGCAAGGCACAGCTGATTCGCCTCTTGGCCGATTTCGACCGTCAGTTTGGCCGCGGAGGAGAGGGGGGGGCATGGATTCGAGATCCGAGCAGGCTGTTTTCGGTCTTCGAATTTCAAACAAATAAAATATTCATACATCAAATCATGTATCGTTTAATTGAAAAACTGCGACTGGATCGTTATATCAGTTCACGGTTGATTCTTGCATTGGACCTGTTGGTTTCGGTCGGGGCCTCTATCATCTCGCTGTTAGTTGCAAGCATTCTTTTGGGTGCCGAAGCCCTTATCTGGAAAACAATCGGCTGGTGGCTCGGAGGATCCGTTGTCTTTTCCTGGATCGCGTTCGTGTTGCTCCAAACCCACAAATCAATCATCCGTCATGCCACCTTGCGGGGTTTGGGCCGTTTGAGTGTCGCCGTTGTTTTCAAGGGAATTGGGATCGCAGTTATATTGGCTTTGGGTGTCGCTGGCCCGACATTTCCAGCGATCTGGATCACTCTGTTGTTTGACATATTGTTGAGCCTTTCAGGACTGGTGATTATGCGCGTTGCCATGGTTGTCGTCTATGACTGGCTCAAAGACAGCCGTCAAAGGCATTGCAAATGCCAGCGGATCCTGATCTACGGAACCGGCGACAAGGGCGTTTCGTTGGTGACCCAACTCCAAAATTCTCAAGAGTATCAGGTCGTCGGTTTCCTGACCTACGGCAAAACACTGAAGAATCATATGCTGGCCGATCTCCCGGTCTACTACTTCGAGACCGAAGAGAATGTCAAGTACCTGCACAACTGCAAGGATATTGACGCCATTCTCTTCGCCCACGTCCATGAGGCTCGCGAAGAGCAGGAGCGCCTAATCCATTATTGTACGGACTGCAACCTCAAGGTGCTGATCGCTCCCTCGATCGACGAGGTGGTCGACGGCAAGGTGCAGCGTCAGGCAATCCGCGAGATCAGGATCGAGGACCTGCTGGGACGTGAAGAGATCAAGATCTCGATGGACGAGATCATCGCCAACTTCCGTGGCAAGACGATCCTGGTTACGGGCGCGGCGGGGTCCATCGGTTCGGAGTTGTGCCGCCAGCTGGCGACGTTCGGAGTCAAGGAACTCGTGCTGTTCGACAACTCCGAGACGCCGATGCACAACATCCGCCTCGAGTTGGAGGATCGCTACCCCAATCTGAAGTTCATTCCCGTAATCGGCGACGTACGCATGATTCCGCGTCTGGATTTCGTCTTCCGCACCTATCGTCCGCAGGTGGTCTTCCACGCAGCAGCCTACAAACACGTGCCGCTGATGGAGGAGAATTCCTGCGAAGCCGTTCTGGCCAACGTTGCCGGCTCGCGCAACGTGGCGGACAAGTGTATCGAATATGACGTCGAGAAGATGGTTATGATCTCGACGGACAAGGCCGTCAACCCGACCAACATCATGGGCTGTACAAAACGTCTGGCCGAGATCTACGTGCAGTCGCTCGGTCTGGCCATCGAGGCCGGCAAGGTGAAGGGCAAGACGAAGTTCGTCACTACGCGTTTCGGCAACGTGCTGGGTTCGAACGGCTCGGTGATCCCGCGCTTCCGCGAGCAGATAGCCAAGGGCGGTCCGGTTACGGTTACGCACCCCGACATCACGCGCTTCTTCATGACGATTCCGGAGGCCTGTCGTCTGGTAATGGAGGCTGCCACGATGTCTACGGGCACCCAGATCTTTGTCTTCGACATGGGTAAGTCGGTGAAGATCGCCCACCTGGCCAGGCGCATGATCGAACTGGCCGGTCTGGAGGTCGACAAGGACATCAAGATCGAATACACGGGACTGCGCCCGGGCGAAAAACTCTATGAGGAGGTGCTGTCGAATACGGAGAACACGCTTCCGACGTCACACGACCGTATCCGCATCGCCAAGGTCCGCGAGTACGACTACGCCGATGCTCTCAAGGGTGCGCAGGAGTTGGAGGAGCTTTGCCGCGCCGTCGTCATTCCGGACATGGTTCGCCTGATGAAGAAGATCGTCCCCGAGTTCAAGTCCAAGAACTCCCGATTCGAAGAGTTCGATAAAGAAACAAAGTAAAATCAACCATAATGAACACAGATTTGAACAAAGACTTAAAGATTGCCGTAGCCGGAACCGGCTATGTTGGTTTGTCAATCGCCACATTATTGGCTCAGCATCATCAAGTAACAGCAGTTGATGTTATTTCTGAAAAGGTGGAGATGCTGAATCGGAAACAGTCTCCGATTCAAGACGAGTATATTGAAAAATATTTGGCCGAGAAACCGTTGAATCTTACAGCGACATTGGATGGTGCTGCGGCCTATCGGAATGCAGATTTTGTCGTGATTGCCGCTCCGACAAACTACGACCCTGTCAAGAACTATTTTGACACAAGTCATGTCGAAGAGGTGATCGATCTGGTGCTTGAGGTTAATCCTCAAGCTGTCATGGTTATCAAATCGACGATTCCTGTAGGTTACTGCCGGAGTTTGTATATCAAATACATGCAGAAGGGGGTAAAACGGTTCAATCTACTTTTCTCTCCTGAATTCCTGCGTGAGAGCAAAGCTCTCTACGACAACCTCTATCCAAGTCGCATTATTGTGGGTATTCCCCAAATCATCGACGATGAGCGGTTCAAGGAGGAGAATGATGCCATTCGTGCAATCGCCGATATTCAGGCGCTTAAAAAAGCGGCCCATACGTTTGCCGCTCTTCTGCAGGAAGGGGCCATCAAAGAGAATATCGACACACTGTTTATGGGCCTGAAAGAAGCTGAGGCTGTGAAGCTCTTTGCCAATACCTATCTGGCCCTTCGGGTCAGCTACTTCAATGAACTGGATACTTATGCAGAGGTAAAAGGCCTGGATTCTCAAGCCATTATCCTCGGAGTAGGTCTGGATCCCCGTATTGGGACTCATTACAACAATCCATCGTTCGGTTATGGAGGGTATTGCCTGCCGAAAGACACTAAACAAATGCTGGCAAATTATGCGGATGTCCCCGAGAATCTGATCGAGGCCATCGTCGAATCGAATCGCACCCGCAAGGATTTCATTGCGGATCAGGTTCTGAAAAAGGCTGGGTATTATAGCTACTCTTCAACAAATGATTACAATAAGAAGCGGGAGAAGCCAATCGTGATCGGTGTATATCGCCTGACCATGAAATCCAATAGTGACAATTTCCGACAGAGTTCGATTCAAGGCATCATGAAGCGCATCAAGGCCAAGGGCGCAACGGTTATCATTTACGAGCCGACTCTCGAAAATGGATCGACATTTTTCGGCAGCGAGGTCGTCAACGATCTCGAGAAATTCAAGCAAATGAGTGCAGCTATCATAGCCAATCGCTATGACGCCTGCCTGGGCGATGTCGAGACAAAGGTCTATACCCGAGATATTTTCAGAAGAGATTAAACAGCCTATTATATGTTACCCTACAATATAATACTGAACGGCAAAACAGTTCTGGTAACTGGAGTTGCCGGCTTTATCGGATCGAATCTTGCCAAACGGCTTTTGACGGACTATGCAGAACTGCAAGTCATCGGTATAGACAGCATTACCGACTATTACGATGTCTCCCTGAAACATGATCGACTGAAAGGCCTGGAAGAATTTGGAGATCGATTTGTGTTCATTCACGACTCGATAGCAAATCGGGAAATCATCATCCGCTTGTTTGACGAATATAAACCTGCTATCGTTGTAAACCTGGCAGCACAGGCAGGCGTCAGATACAGCATTACCAATCCTGATGCCTACGTCGAAAGTAATCTCATCGGCTTTTATAACATTTTGGAAGCCTGTCGACACAGTTACGATAATGGGCAGACAGGAGTTGAACATCTGGTTTACGCCTCCTCATCCAGCGTATACGGCTCGAATAAAAAGGTACCCTATTCGACCGATGATAAAGTTGATAATCCGGTATCGTTATACGCCGCGACCAAAAAGTCGAATGAATTGTTGGCGCACGCGTACTCCAAACTATATAACATACCTTCAACCGGATTACGATTCTTTACGGTATATGGCCCCGCAGGACGTCCTGATATGGCCTACTTCGGATTTACGGACAAGCTTGTAAAAGGAGAGAAGATACGCATCTTTAATTACGGAAACTGCAAGCGGGATTTCACCTATATCGACGATATTGTCGAGGGAGTCGTTCGGGTTATGCAACATGCACCGGAGCGCATAACTGGAGAAGACGGACTGCCGTTGCCGCCTTACAAAGTCTACAACATAGGCAACAGCCAGCCAGAGAATCTGTTGGATTTTGTCGATATCCTGCAACAGGAATTAGTACGAGCCGGAGTCCTGCCCGCAAATTATGCTTTTGAAGCACACAAAGAGCTCGTTCCGATGCAGCCGGGAGATGTTCCTGTAACATACGCCGATACAACACCTCTTGAGCACGACTTTGGGTTCAAGCCATCGACATTCCTTAGGAACGGATTGAGAGTATTTGCAGAATGGTATGCAAAGTTTCACAGCGATAAATAATCACTGCCTCATATCAACGACATCCATTCTGCATCTGCGCGCAATACAAACACTTTCAAACTAAAAAAGCACAATACATTATTTTAAGCACTATGAGTATTTTCAAAGACAAAATCCTGCTAATCACAGGCGGTACCGGAAGTTTCGGCAATGCAGTTCTGCGTCGTTTTCTCGACTCTGATATCCGGGAAATTCGCATCTTCTCCCGAGACGAGAAGAAACAGGATGACATGCGGCACTTCCTTCAGGCAAATCGTCCGGACGTTTCAAACAAAGTCAAATTCTATATCGGAAATGTACGTAACCGCGAGGCTGTAGACTTCGCGATGAACGGAGTAGATTATGTTTTCTCTGCGGCTGCGCTGAAGCAGGTGCCCTCTTGCGAATTCTATCCGATGGAGGCTGTACGCACGAATGTAGAAGGCACCAATAATGTACTTCTCTCCGCCATCGCTCATGGAGTTAAAAATGTTGTCGTCCTCTCTACGGACAAAGCTGCCTACCCGATCAATGCCATGGGTATCTCCAAAGCGATGATGGAAAAGGTCGCCATTGCTCAAGGACGCGCTTTGGGTCCGGATGCAAAAACCACCATCTGCTGCACCCGTTATGGAAATGTAATGGCTAGCCGTGGTTCCGTTATTCCTCTTTGGGTAGAGCAGATGATGGAAGGTAAGCCGATCACCATCACGGATCTTAACATGACCCGGTTCATGATGACACTTGATGACGCTGTCGATCTTGTCATGTATGCCTTTGAGCATGGCAATAATGGCGACCTCTTCGTTCAAAAGGCGCCGGCCGCAACTCTCGACGTACTTGCAGAGGCCCTCAAGCAGGTTTACGCCAAGGTGGATCCCAAATACGGAGAGACCGAGGTGAAAATCATTGGTACTCGCCACGGCGAGAAACTCTATGAAACGCTTGTCACGCGTGAGGAGATGCTTCGCTCGGAAGATTGCGGCAACTACTTCCGCATTCCTTGCGACGCCCGCGACCTCAACTACGACAAATTCTTCACGGAAGGCGATGATGCCATCAACCGCATGGAGGACTATCACAGCCATAACACCAAGAGACTGGATGTCGAAGGCATGAAGGCTCTTCTCCTCAAACTCAATTTCATCCGCGAAGACCTCGGTCTGCAGCCCAAAGCAAAGTCTCGCGATTATAGAAGTGAATAACAGATGAAGATTCTGGTAACCGGAGCAAAGGGTTTCGTGGGTCGGAACCTTTGCTCCCAACTTAATAACATCAAAACAGGTAAGGCCAAGTGCTATGGAGACCTTCAGATTGATGAAGTCTTTGAGTATGACTTGAACAGCACCATGGAGCAACTGGACGCATGGTGCTCCGAATGTGATTTTGTATTCAACCTCGCTGGCGTAAACCGGCCTCAGAACCCGGAAGAGTTCATGGCCGGCAATTTCGGCTTTGCCTCAACGCTTCTTGACACGCTGAAGAAGCATGGGAACAAAGCCCCTGTCATGCTCTCGAGTTCGGCACAGGCATCTCTTTCCGGCCGTTTCGGCAACAGCGAATATGGGCGCAGCAAAAAGGCGGGCGAAGATCTCTTTCTTCGGTATGGAGCGGAAAACGGCATAAAGGTTCTTGTTTACCGGTTCCCCAATCTCTACGGAAAATGGTGTCGTCCTAACTACAACAGCGCCATCGCCACGTTCTGCAACAACATTGCCAACGACCTGCCCATCACGGTCAATGATCCGAAAGTGGAGCTCGAGGTCCTTTACATCGACGACCTTGTTGAAGAGATGATCGCCGCTCTGAAAGGCCAGGAGCACCATTGCGAGTTCGAAGGGCTGACCGTATTGCCTTCTGCGGAAGGACGTTACTGCTACTGTCCCGTCACTCATAAGGCTACGCTGGGTGAAATCGTTGGCCTTCTGCACCAGTTCCGCGACATGCCGAAGACGCTGATGATCCCCGAGATCCCGGCCGACAGCTTTGCCAAGAGGCTTTACAGCACCTATTTGAGCTATCTTCCCAAGGATAAGGCCATTTTTGACCTGAAGATGAACTGCGATGACCGCGGCTCCTTCACCGAGTTGGTCCACACGCTCAACTGCGGACAGGTAAGCATCAATATCAGCAAACCGGGTATCACCAAAGGTCAGCACTGGCACCACACCAAATGGGAGCAATTCATCGTTGTTTCCGGCCACGGCCTGATTCAGCAGCGGAAAGAGGGTACGGACGAGGTCATCGAGTTCGAAGTCTCGGGCGACAAGATTCAGAGCGTCATCATGCTGCCCGGATATACGCACAACATCATCAACCTCTCGAAGACTCAGGATCTTGTCACGGTCATGTACTGCAACGAGGTTTTCAACCCGGAGCGGCCGGACACCTTCTTCGATCCCGTAGTAAGCGAATAAAAGCCCATGATAGCTGAATAATCGAAACAATCTATGGAAACCAAAACTCCGAAATTCGACTACAGTGATATTCACTGGCAAAATAACGGCAAAATCAAACTCTGCATCATCGTCGGAACCCGCCCGGAGATCATCCGGCTCGCAGCCGTCATCTCCAAATGCCGCAAATATTTCGATGTGATTCTGGCCCACACGGGACAGAACTACGACTACAACCTCAACGGCATCTTCTTCCGCGACCTGAAGCTCGCCGAGCCGGAGGTCTACATGGATGCGGTCGGAGATGACCTCGGCGCCACATGCGGCAACATCATCAACTGCAGCTACAAGCTTTTCGCCGCAACCAAACCGGACGCCGTGCTCGTCCTTGGCGACACCAACAGCTGCCTGAGTGTCATCGGCGCAAAACGCCTTCACATTCCGATTTTCCACATGGAGGCCGGCAACCGCTGCAAAGACGAGTGCCTGCCGGAGGAGACGAACCGCCGCATCGTGGACATCATCTCGGACGTCAATCTCGCCTACTCCGAGCATGCAAGAAGATACCTGGCAGAATGCGGACTTCCCCGTGAGCGTACATACGTCACCGGTTCGCCCATGGCCGAGGTACTCCACCAGAACCTTGCCGAGATTGAGGCATCCGACGTACACGAGAGACTCGGACTCAAGAAGGGGCATTACATCCTGTTGAGTGCTCACCGCGAGGAGAACATCGACACGGAGAAGAACTTCCTCAGCCTTTTCAATGCAATCAACGCAATGGCCGAGAAGTATGACATGCCGATTCTCTACAGCTGCCACCCCCGCAGCCGTCATCGTCTCGAGGCTACCGGGTTCAAGCTTGATCCGCGCGTACAGGTTCAGCAGCCGCTGGGATTCCACGACTACAACTGCCTTCAGATGAACGCGTTCGCAGTCGTATCCGACTCGGGCACCCTTCCCGAAGAGAGTTCGTTCTTCACCAGTGTCGGCCATCCATTCCCGGCAGTCTGCATCCGCACCTCGACCGAACGTCCCGAATCCCTCGACAAGGCAGGCTTTATTCTCTCCGGCATCGACACCAAAGGACTTCTCCAATCCGTCGACACTGCAGTAGAACTTGTCAAGAACGGCGACTACGGCACCCCGGTTCCTGACTACACGGATGAAAATGTCTCCACCAAGGTGGTGAAAATCATCCAGAGCTACGTTGGCGTAGTGAACAAGATGGTGTGGAGGAAATGACACTGCAAAACACAATCTTACAGATGTCTATAGAGATGAGTACAATATAATCATAGGATATAGGCAAACCTCACAGATTGCTCTCTTGCTACAAGATAGTAGGACTTTATCCATAAACCAAGATCCACAAACAATAATAAAAAATCACAACTATGATCAACGTTGGAATTATCGGATGCGGCTTCGTTGGCGGAGCCCTGAAAGATTGGTTGGAACACAATAATCCTGAATGTAAATTATTCATCAGCGATCCAGCCAAGGGATACCATGATGACATGAAAGACATAGACATTGCGTTTCTGCAGATTCATGTCCGTACTGAGGACGATGGAACACAAGACCTCTCCCTCATGAAAGAACTCATCTCTGCGCTCCCGGACGTACCAGTCTTCGTGCGTACCACTATCCTTCCAGGTAGTAGTGAACTGCTCTCAAAGGAAACAGGTCATCACGTACACTACATGCCAGAGTTCCTTACCGAACGCACTCACATCGAGGACTTCAAAAAACAGACCATGGTCTTCACTGGAGCTTTAGAGCTCTTAACAAAGATTTTCATAGGTAAGAAGTTTACCGTTATGACCCCTCTTGAGGCAGAACTCACGAAATATATGCACAATGTGTTTGGAGCATACAAAGTGACCTACTTTAACGCTTGTCGTGAATACTGTGAGAAAATGGGTGCCGATTGGCGTACAGTTCATACCGGCGTACTCCTTTCTGGGTACATCAACGACACACACACCTATGTTCCCGGTCCTGATGGTAAGTTCGGCTACGGAGGCAAATGTTTCCCTAAAGATGTTAATGCATTCGCAAAGATGACCCAAGAGACCCCTCTCGGTGTTCTTCTTGCACCTCTCCATGAACTCAACGTACACTTCCGAGGTGAAGAGGAAATAATTTAGGCAATATGGCTAAGTGCGTGCACAGGTGGGCGAAAGTCAGAGTTCAATACTCTCACGCACTTCAAAATAAATACAATATGATTAATTAAAAATCTCGCAGAAAATCTTTCAAATTCTTAGGGCTCTTACTTTAACTATCATAGTGTAAATATATTCTTTGTAAGAATAAAAAACACCCAATCAACATTAAACGAATGCCCAATTTAATATATGCAATTAGTATTACTCTCCGGCGGCAGCGGCAAGCGGCTATGGCCTCTTTCAGACAATGTTCGTAGCAAACAATTCTTACCTCTTATTGAGAAGGAGGACGGTACTATGGAATCTATGGTTCAACGAGTAGTGCGACAGGCAAAGGAAATAATGCAAATCAATGCAATCACCATAGCAACAAACGCCAGTCAAATTGATATCATCACCCAGCAATTAGGTGATACAATCTCAATAGTAACCGAACCAGAACGTCGTGACACCTTTCCGGCAGTTGCCCTCGCTACAAGCTACCTCAAATTCTCTAAAGGCTGTAATAACGATGAGGTAATAGTCATCATGCCATGTGATCCTTATACAGATGCAGGTTATTTCCGAGCTATCGCCAAGATGATTGAGTGCGTAGAGCAAAATGTCGCAGATTTGGTATTGATGGGAATAAAGCCTACATACCCAAGCGAAAAATATGGTTATATAATCCCACAAGAGGAAGTTATAGAAGAATCAAAGGAATTTCTAAAGGTATCGAGATTTACAGAGAAACCATCTACCAAAGTTGTCAAGGAACTCCTCAAGCAAAACGCTCTTTGGAATGGTGGAGTTTTCGCCTTCCGCCTTGGCTACATGATGGATATAATTCACAAGCACATTCAAAGTAACTGTTTTGAAGACATAAGAAACCGCTATCAAGAATTTCCCAAAATATCATTTGATTACGAAGTAGCCGAGAAAGCTCAAGACATTGCTGTCGTTCCTTTTTCTGGTCAGTGGAAAGACCTTGGAACATGGAACTCTCTCTCCGAAGAACTCAAACACCACATTATTGGCAATGCCATCATGGGCCCACATTGTGAGAATACACATATCATTAACGAGCTTCAGTGCCCCATCTACGTTGAAGGGATCAAGGATGTTGTTGTTGCAGCAAGCCCCAATGGAATCCTAGTGTGCAGTAAAGAATATTCGGAAGAAATCAAAAAAACGGCAGAAAACCTAACTAGCTACGTATAAAGAACGTCTCTAGAACATCGTGTGCTTGATGACTCTATCTACAAAAATAAGTAGCATCAACTCACCAAGAGTATCGCTCTAAAACCAGGCAAGGCCATTTCTTATCAAATTTACCACCACTACCTTAAGTAACGTCTGGACATTTAGCGAAGTGCAGACTTTTTCGTAATAAACGGTAAAGCACAAAAAAAGCAGGCGACTTGATTGTTATTCCCGCTGAACATTTTCATGCCATAAAGGGTTTTACTCTCACCCTTTTATTGAGGTACAGAATGGCAATCCGCTTATTGGAGAGGAGGATATTGAGCAAATTGATATTAGAACTAGAAAGAATGAGATGAAAAGATTACGTTAAATCATTATACAAAATTAAATGGAAAGAAAAAAAGAAATATTTATAGAAATCCTTAGGTTATTAGCCTGCATCCTTGTTATACTTTATCACTCTCGCTATCAGATTTATGAGTTCATTTCAGGGGGGGGGAAAGTCAGTATTTTGGGCAATTATTGCCTTAATGCTTGTTTCGTCATAGGCCGGTTGGCCGTACCATTGTTTTTTATTATCAGCGGTTATTTTTCTTTTCCCATAAAAGACAACACTTTTACATTCTTCAAAAAACGACTTACAAGAATAATTTACCCATTAATTATCTGGCTTGTGATATACACACTGTGTTTTAGCAGCCCAAAATCAATGATATATGATTTGGCTCATGCAACTCAAGCTCCTCATTTATGGTACTTATATGCACTCATTGGTATTACTTTACTAATTCCAATGGGATCTAGTTTTATAAGTAATGCCACAAAGCAAGAGCTCCAACTATATATACTAATCTGGTCCTTGACTTTAATATTTAATGGAAATTTCTTTGATGAGTTCCTTACATTTAAAACCGACCACAACGGTATGTTGTTTACAAACCCCATTACGGCACTCATAAGTTTTTATGGATATTTCGGATATATATTAGTTGGCGCATATCTTCGCAGGTTTGAAGTAGGTAAGTTATTTCCTATTATTCTGATGTGCTCTGGTTGTATACTCGTATTGATACTTTTAGCTTTTGGCATCTCGATGGATAAGATTATAGCATACTGCTCTATCTCGAATTTGTTCATCAGCGTCTCAATTTTTATTCTAACAAAAAGACTATTTGAGAAACTTACAATAAATGATTCTACATATAAATTCATATGCAGGCTCGGAGGATTAACATTCGGTATATATTTGACGCACTGGCTATTCTTTAAGCTATTATATATCTTTCCCCAAACAGAAACTTGGAATTGTTTAGTCTCTAGTTCTATCGTCTTTATCATATCCGCAATCGCAACGTATTTAATATCAAAGACAACGGTAAAGAAATACATTATAGGATAGTAATATGGAAAAATGGAATGCGTTTTTGAAAGATTATAATTGCCTTTATGCTAATGATCAACAAAATGGGTTACGATCCAAGATTAAGTTATTTCTTCGGATACTCTTTTCACCGAACACTCAGGTTTTATTTCTAATAAGATATAGGTATTCAAGCATAGGTAAATTCTGTCGACATAGGTTACATCACTCATATCATATTGAGTGTAGTTGTAGTTCTATTGGAATTCCATTAAGAATACCTCATCCTTTCAATATAATAATAGCAGCACAGTCCATAGGTAACAATGTACAAATAAATCAGAATGTAACTATTGGCGGGAACGGCGGAAAATCTGGTAAATATATTGATAAATCAGGGAAGATAAAACAACATACATTACCGATAATCGAGGATAATGTCCAGATCTCACCCAATAGTGTTGTGGCTGGACGTGTAACAATAGGCCATGATTCAATTATTGGCGCAAATATCACAGTTACAAGAGACATAAAACCACATTCTATGCTTTATGATCCATTCGCAGTGTCAAAGAGGAAGTGGTTTGTCAAATATGGATATCAAGGTTTTTATTGTGAATAAATGATTTCGTTACTTTCATTACATTCGGCTATTGTACGATATTGGAATCAATACAAGCTAAAAAAACTTAAATTTAGATATTTCGGTACGAATATAAAGATTTGTCCAAATTTCAAACTAGGGCATACTGAGAATCTAATTCTTCATGACAATATTGTACTTGGAGAGAATATCTTCATTAATGCTCAGGGTGGAGTGGAAATCGGTTCTGGAACTATAACTGGACCAGATGTAATGATATTTTCGGTAAATCATATCTATGACTCGGAAATTCTCCCATTTGCTGAAGAACTATCGTTGAAGCCTGTTGTTATCGGAGAAAATTGTTGGATAGGAGCTCGAGTTTTTATTTGTCCAGGAGTATCAATTGGAGAGGGGAGCGTCGTAGCCGCAAACTCCGTAGTTACTAAGAATTTTCCTCCGTGTTCTGTAATAGGCGGGAATCCTGCAAAATTGATAAAAACTAAGAACAAAGAGATGTATTCTAAGGCAAAAGAGAAATCTATTTACAATACATTTATAAAAGCAGATTAAGATGCCAATATTTCAAAAAATCAAGAACTTATACGGCAAGTTATCAAATATTGATAATAAAATATACAATGGAGTAGTACGTCAAAATTATCATAATCTGTACTTAACCTCCCAAGAAATAGGCACTACAGATGAATCATATCCTGAAGGCCAACTAATAATTTCTTTGACATCATACGGAAATAAACTTCAATTATTATATCTGACAATTGAAAGTTTGCTTCATCAAACAATAAAACCTAATAAGATTATATTATGGCTTGATCAGACTGCGTACAATACATATGAGAGTATCCCTATTGCACTCCATAGGCAAGAGGCAAGAGGTCTTGAGATTAGATTGTGTGAAGATATAAAATCATACACAAAGCTCGTTCCTGCTCTTATCAATTTTCCAAATGCTGTAATCATCTCTGTCGATGACGATATCATATATCCAATTGATTTCGTTGAGCGTTTATATCGTGCTTACAAAAAAGACTCTAGCAAGATTTATTTTTATAGAGGTCATTATATCTTGTTCAACGAAGACGGCTCACCAAGACCTTATCTTGAGTGGGTAGTTAGAGGTGCAAAAGGTTGTGATATATACAATTTCCCAACGGGAGTATCTGGTATTATCTATCCTCCTCATTGCTATCATGAGGATATGACAAATAAAAACTTATTCTTAAAATTATGCCCTCATGCAGATGATGTATGGTTCAAAGTAATGACCATGCTCAAAGGTACGCTGTGTGAGCATATTCCAACACCTCACTTCGATAGTTTATTTATACCGTTAGATATAGATGAGACATCCTCATTGCAAAATATCAATGTCATAAATGGAGGAAATGACAGACAGATAAAAGCGGTTTTTGACTATTACCATATCAAAAAATGAACTTTAAGCAGTCAACTATTTTTAGCATAGCTGCATCTTTGGGCCTTATTATATTCAATATGTTAATAAACGTTATTGAATCTCGAGTATTAGGCCCTTCTGAAATCGGACGATACCAGATATTCATTACAACACAAAATCTATTTGCAACATTTTGCGCATTAGGACTTGGTCAGTCTTGTATTTATTTTATAAATGCATTGAAAGTTGACGAACGAAAGGTATTATCTACAACCATAAATGCAACGATCCCAATTGCATCTTTTGCAAGTTTAGTATTATTTGCAATAATAATGCTCAAGCCAGACTACTTTGGGAAGGAAAATGTTTGGTGTATTACTCTATTTTGTTTGGGAACAAATGCTTTGCTTTTGAACAATATCTTTACACCTGTCCTTTTGGCAAAAATGGATGTTGTAAAAAACCAAGTAGTAAAATATTCAACAAAAGTATTTACCTTTATTATTCTATTAGTTGCATTATTTATCTGGAATAAGTTGAATGTAGGGTTCCTTCTCGCCTTGTCTGGCATTGGAAGCATCTTGTCCTTGTCAATTCTTTACCATTATTTTCATAGACGTTTTTCTTTTCAAGATGGAATAGATAAAAAATTGTTTTATAACATAGTAAAATGGGGCGTCAAACTAGCAGGCAATAATATAGCATCACTTATTCTAACGAGTATCCCTGTATATTTCTTAACATGGTTCTCCATATCGGAAGGCTTCCTAAATGTTGGTTATTATAGTCGAGCAAATTCTTTATTGATTATAGGCACTGTAATAGCCTCTTCGGTCGGGCCTCTCCTTTATTCAAAATGGAGTCTGGTAAAGGGGAAAGAACTTAAATTACAGGTCAGAAGAGTCTCCCTCCTATTAGCCTTTGTAAATACGTTATTGGCAATAGGCCTAATCATTTTCGCCCCTATTTTTATCCGAATATTATATGGTACAGAATACCAAACAGCCGCCCCTGTTCTCCGATTATTGGCACTTACAATGATTGCGAACGGGGCAAAAGAAGTTAGCTACGGAATCTTATCATCACAAGGCTCGCCATTAAGCATCATGAAGAATCTTGTTATAGGTATAATTCTAAGCGCTATTTTAAACTATTTTATCATACCTCAGTTTGGCGTTATCGGATGTTCTGTTGTTACTGTATTAGTAACCTTTACAACGGCCTTCCTATTACAGATAAACATTACAAGAATTACAGAATTATCTATGAAAGACTTCTATACTCTTCCTTCAAGAGAAGATGTTATGTCAATCTTTTTATTCAAGAAAAAATAAAGTACGCATGAAATTCTTAGTATATGCATTATCTGTCGGAGCTTTAATTGGCAGTTATTATAGTATTGCTGCAGGTATTACATACGCCGATATAGCATGTGCACTTTTATTAATAATATCGTCATATAAGTTTATAACTCATCAATGGTTAACAGATCGTTTTTTTACATTAACCGCAATATATGTCCCATTTATGATTGCCGCAGCACTTATAAATGGGGATTTAACAAATACAATATTTATCAACTATTTTAGAAATTACTTATGGGGGGGCGTCATATATTTTTCATTATCCAATAATATTAAATCCATACAAGATATAAAGAAACTTATTGTAATAGGTTCAGCTTTCCTTGTTGTATTCCTGCTCAATTATCGGACAATGATGCAGGAAACATACTCTGGGAATCTTGCGACTCTAGACTTCGGATATGGACGTAATAATGTTGCATTCACAGCTTTATTATTTTCAATCTTATTTGAGTTTCTATATTATACAAAGTTATTGAAATCATACGTACTGCTTGGTATTATAATTATGGCTGTCATTATTGTATTTTGTTCAAGTAGATATGCTATGATGATGCTCGTAATTAGCTTTTTATTATTCAGATTCTTATCACACCAGAAAGTATATGGATCCGAGATATTTGCAATTTCATTATTAATTATCATAGGTCCCATACTTTATAAGTATATTTTAACTTTTGTAGATTCTTCATTTTATGAATACAGTCAAAGTTACTTAAGCGAGAAGATAAATGGCGCTGGTAATGACTTTTGGGACTCTCGAATTATGAGCATTAACGTAAAACCAATACAGCATATGCTCGAGTTTGAAGGATCTACATTTCTGTTCATCGGAAAGCCATCAGCTATTCAGCATAGTTTCCTCTCTCATTCTCTGATTACAACTGGCATTGCAGGCTGCTTATGTTATCTCATTACTAACATTAAATTACTCAACTGGGCTTTCCAATTTAAAGGAAAATATCTCTTCTTATTTATTGTTACAATGGCAATGTTTGCTAATGATTTTATTACCAATGCAAGATTTATTATTGGAATAAACTCTATTTTCTACTGTATCTTATGTGCAATCATGTATAGATATATCATTATAAATGAAAACATTAATATTTCCAAGCGAGTTCATTGACAATAGAGGAGGAGTTCCTCAAAGTACGATATCAATTGTCAAGGGCCTAAGTCATTTTTCTGAGTTTAAAATAATAGTTGTATGCCCCAATGGTAGCGAAATGTCAACAACAGACTTTCCCTTGAATGTTATTGTAAAGACAACTAAGAAATCCGTATGGACAATGTCCAAAAATAAGGTTTGTGAGACTCTCTATACTATTCTAGATTTATATAGAACTATAAGGCCCTTCTTAGACAGAGACACCTGGGTTATTACAAATCAGCCTGTTACATCTGCTCTATTGTCGTTAATACCATCAAAACATATAAATGAGATTTACATTAACAGAGGTGGTAATTTTCAAGATAAAGGTATTGCAAGTAAAATTATTATCCAGAAATTAAAACACCATTGTATTGATTTTGCTGTAGGTATTTCAAAGAAGCAAACAGACTTATTAATCCAATGCGGTATGCCAGAAAATAGAGTAACTCTCATTCATAATGGATTACCAATGCCTGTATTTGACTACCCTCATAAAGATCTCTCAAAGGATTATCTGAGAATCAGCACAATGGGATTTATATCCGATTTAAAAAATCAGATTGAGGGCATTAGATTGATAAAACTTTTGCGAGATCACGGCATTAATGCCATTTTAAATTTGTATGGAGATCCTGATGGTGATAACGAATATCAGACAAAGATTGCGCATGAGATAAAGATTCTCGGAATAAAACCATATATAAATTTTTGCGGTTTTGTATCAGGGGAAAATCTCTTTGCAGAAACTGATATCCTGATATCATTCTCACGTACAGAAGGTTTTGGCCGTAGTTTGGTTGAGGGCATGTTAAGAAGGAAACCTATCATTGCCTGGAGAGGAGCAGGTGGTCCTATAGATATAACAGACAACGGGAAATATGGCCATTTAGTTGAAAGTAACAATGCCGATGCTTACTTCAAGGTGGTCTGCAGTTTATTGGATAATCCATCTTTTAACAAAAACAATGTCGAGGCGGCCTATAACTTTGCTTATACTCATTTTACAACCGAATGTATGGTTAAGAATTATGCTAAATTGATAAAATCCGCTTGTAATATATGATAATAGCATATTTCTCCAATTTTCTCAATCACCATCAGAAACTTGTTGCAGACGAACTGGCTTCAACGGAAGGCATTGATTACATCTTCGTTGAGACTGTTCCGATGTACGACTGGCTAAAGAAAGGAGGTTATACCGACTACTCGCAGGTGTCATATGTATTGAGGGCCTGGGAAAATGAAGAAAATCGGCAAAAGGCGATAGAGTTAGCAAAGACTGCAGATGTAGCTCTTTTTGGTGGTCCGGAGGTGCTGTACCTTGAAGTAATTCGCGCCAAAAACACAGACAAGATTTCTTTTGAAGTATCTGAGCGTTGGTTGAAACGAGGTTGGCTTAACCTACTTTCTCCAAGACTCATCAAATCATTATGCTACTATCGTATTCTGTTCTGGAGAAAGCCATTTTACAAGTTATGCGCAAGCGCTTTCGGGGCAAGTGATCAATATAAATTGCATACTTACAAGAATCGTTGTTACAAGTGGGGGTATTTCACCACAGTGGATAAAAATTTTGACGTTAAAGCGTCACAAAATGTTCGTTCATCAGAAACTACATCACTTATGTGGTGCAGTAGATTTCTGAAATGGAAACATCCGGAACTACCTATCTTAATGGCAAAACGACTCAAGGAAAAAGGCTATCGCTTCTCTCTCGACATGTTCGGCTCCGGTGAGAAACTTAAAGAAGCCAAGAGACTCGCATCAGACTTAGGGGTCACAGACATGATAACATTCAAGGGAAACATGCCGAATGCAAAAATACTTCAAGAAATGCGCAAGCATGAGATATTCTTATTTACATCCGATAGAAATGAAGGCTGGGGTGCAGTTTCCAATGAATCTATGAGCAACGGATGTATACTTGTGGGCTCCGATGGTATTGGATCTATTCCGTTCCTTGTTGAAGATGGAGTTTCTGGCATAACATTCAAGAGTGCAAATACGGATTCAGGTTTTATAGGGGAAAAACTCCAAATAGATGAAAAGGCGCTGTCTTCACTTACTGAAAAGGTAGAATTGTTACTAAATCATCCAATAGAAAGAAAGCAAATCGCAATTCAGGGCTATGAGAATATGCGAGATGTTTGGTCTCCAGCCAATGCAGCCAAAAACCTTCTCTTATTAATCGATGACCTCCAGAAAGGACGGGATTGTTCAATATCGCATGGTCCTTGTTCTAAAGCAATATAAATAATATGCCAACACTCTTACAGATTAACGTAACAGCTAACTGGGGTTCAACGGGAAAGATAGCAGAAGCTATCGGACAGTCGGCGATGAAACGTGGATGGAATTCGTACATAGCATATGGACGAAAGATGACCACTTCCAAGAGCAATCTTGTAAAAGTAGGCTCAAAGATGGATAACTACATCCACTTTGCCTACAACTATCTACTGGATATGGAAGGGCGTAGTTCCGATAGAGCCACAAAGGCTCTTGTTCGTCGGATAACCGAAATAAAGCCAGATGTAGTGCAATTACATAACATCCACGACCATTTTCTAAATTATGCTATCCTATTTGAATACCTCAACCAGACTGAGATACAGGTGGTATGGACATTCCACGATTGCTGGGCATTTACCGGTCATTGCTATCACTTCGTCCAGCAGAACTGCATGAAGTGGCAAACGGAATGTGGCAAATGCGTACAGAGGAATAGATTTGTTGATCGCTCTCGTGAGAACTTTTTGCTAAAAAAAAGCCTCTTTAGCAAATGCAAGAACCTAACTATCGTGCCATGCTCAGATTGGATGAGCAGTCTCGTGAAAAAATCATTCCTTAAGGATAAACGCATTGAGGTAATAAAGAATGGTGTGGATTTGTCTGTCTTCAAGCAGACAACATCCAACACTCAATCATCACCCCTCAACCGTCCTTTTCGTATTATTGCCGTTTCGAATGTATGGATGGCATATAAAGGAGAATTAGACATTTACAAACTTCGAGAGATGTTACCAAAGGAGGAGTATAAGATTACGATGGTAGGTCTCTCTACTGATCAAGTAAAGAATCTTCCAGCAGGCATTCATGGCATCCTGCGGACACAGACCGCGCAAGAATTGGCACAACTCTACTCTGAATCAGATGTTCTCATCAACCCTACATATGCCGATACCTTCCCAACAGTCAATCTTGAAGCTTTAGCATGTGGTATTCCTATAATAACCTATCGTACGGGTGGTGCATCAGAGGCTGTAGATGAGAAGACGGGGGTTGTAATTGAGCAAGGGAATGTGGCAGCTTTGGCAAAAGCTATTATAAATCTGAAAGAGCAGCCTCTTTCTTCGACAGCCTGCCGTAAACGGGCAGAAGAACATTTCGATAAGAACAAGTGCTTCGATAAATATATTGACCTATACGAATGTTTACTTAACAAGTAAATAAACACATAGAAATCAATAGATTTGCTTCTTGTAAACAGGGTATTCCTCCGATTTCTTCTATTCAGAGACACATTGTTTACGGTAATATTTCGCATCACAGAAAAGCAAAAAACAGCAGAGAAAGTTTAGAGAACACAAAATCAGAGGCCTTGGCTATTGATAGACTTCCTATAATAAAAACTCGTGTTTTGACTGTTTATCATTGGCGTTGGGAGGAAGTTACCACAATGAAAATAAAACATAAAAATATATGAATGTATTGTTCTTGACAATGTCAAACCAGATGCTGAAAATTTCGGCAAATGGCATATATACAGATCTGGCACGTAGGTTCTATGATGAAGGACACGAGGTATATGTAATGATGCCTTTTGAACGAAGGTCTGGTAGAAAGACTGTTCTCTTTAAAGAGGCTGGTATACATATCTTAGGCGTACAAACTCTTAACGTCGAGAAAACTAATATTATTGAGAAAGGTCTTGGGCAGGTTATGTTGGAAGCACAGTTTAAAGCGGCCTTAAAGAAGTATCTTGGCCATGTGAGATTCGACCTCATCTTGTACTCTACCCCACCCATCACGTTTGCTAAAGTGATAGAATACGCAAAGAGACAAAACCCGCAGGCTGTATCGTACTTAATGCTGAAGGACATCTTTCCTCAAAATGCTGTAGATCTGGGGCTACTTAAAAAGAATGGGCTGAAGGGTATGTTGTACCGTTCATTCCGCAAAAAAGAGAAAAAACTCTATGCCATTTCGGATGTGATTGGCTGCATGAGTCCGGCCAATGTAAAGTTTATATTGGCTCATAATCCCGAAATCAAACCTGAAAAAGTGGAGATTTGTCCGAACAGTTGCAATCTTGTTGCATCGATTTCACTCTCCGAAGAACAACGAGTCGAGATTCGCAAGAAGTACAACCTACCTATCGATTGTCCAATCTTCATCTATGGTGGGAACCTTGGAAAACCTCAAGGCATTCCGTTTCTAATTGAATGCCTTCGAGCCAACAAAGACCGAACCGATTGTCATTTTCTTGTGGTAGGTAATGGTACTGAATACAACAAATTGGAGAAATTTGTGAATGAAGAGAAGCCACAGAGCGTATCTCTTTTTAGGCGGCTACCCAAAGAGGACTACTATTATTTGACTGAAGCATGTGACGTAGGATTGATCTTTCTGGATTATCGGTTTACAATTCCTAATTATCCAAGTCGTCTATTATCTTATTTAATGAGCCGTAAGCCTATCCTTGCATGCACAGATCCAAACTGCGATACAGGTAGCATTGCCGAAAAGAATGGCTATGGTATTTGGGCTCCAAGTAACGATGTGAATACTTTTACCGAGAAACTCAACAAAATGATAAACTCAGACATCAAGCAAATGGGAGAAAACGGCTACCAATTCTATTTAAATAACTATACCGTACAACATACATACAATATCATAATGAAATACTGCATATAAGCAACTAAAATGTTATACAAATTAGCACATATAATAAAAGACAAATTCAGTTTCTTGTGGGAGGCAATAGAATGGGGAAACGCGTCTCTATTCTATATGTTACACAAGAAACAATTAGCCAAAGTTAATAAGATATTGGAAGGTATAAGCCCAAAGTATATCATCCGCTTGGCAACGAACAATGATGTAGATATTTTAGTGCATTTCTTTAGAGAGCAACCCGAAGGAGCTTTTAAATTCTTTCGACCTCATGAATTTGATGAGAAAGCGGTCAGGAAGGTGGTGAATAATAAGGCATTCTTGACATTTTTGGTTTTATCCGACAACGAGCTCGTAGGCTATTTCTTCCTGCGAGCATTTGTGAATGGGAAATGCTTTCGAGGAAAGATGGTACACAAAGATTTGCAAGGCCGTGGCATTGCAAAATTAATGGGAGTTGCAATGACAAAGGTATCTCAACATTTAGATTTGCGCATGTTCGGATCCATCTCACCTGAAAACTATGCCTCTATGGCTTCGGCCAAAGCTTCAAATGAGATAAAAATACATAAAACCTTAGAAAATGGTTATTACTATATCGAGTTTTTACCAAAAATAAAGATAGAAAAATAAGAGCATATTATACAACTATTATGACACTATGCGCAAAAGTATTCTGGTTAAAAGACAAATTCCTTGGGGGGGGGAAATTAAAAAAGCTTATGACCAAGTAAGCAACGGATTTAAAACTGGAGAGGAGAACATCTACCAGCGTGAGGCCCTTGTGAGATGGGCAACACAAGAGGTCCCTTACTATAAGCAATACATTAATTACAAGTTTGAAGAACTGCCAATTGTAAATAAAAGCATTATTAAAGCCGGAGGAAATAACTTCATAGCGCAAAGTTGGTTAGGAAAACCTTTACATCGTGAGACAACATCCGGTTCAACCGGCACTCCATTTGCAGTGTTGCAAGACCCGGGAAAACGCTTGCAGGCGCAAGCTGACTTACTAGTCTGTTCAGATCTTGCAGGCTTTCATCTTGGCACAAGACTCTATTACATAAGAGTCTGGAATCATCTTAACAGGAAAAGCAAACTAAAGACTCTTCTAACAAATATGGTGATGCAGTCAAGTGATAACTTATCAGACGAGAGCCTTGAAGATTTCTTGAAAAACTAGAAAATGATTATCAGGAAAAAAGTATCTTGGCTTATGCCTCATCAATAACAGCTTTGTACCAATGGATGAAACGCACAGGACGTAAAACAAAGGCAAGGGTGGCATGTTTCATCACTATGTCTGAATCATTTCCTGATGATGCACGCCAAGGTATTAAAGACTTATTCGGTTGTCCGGTGATATCGCGCTATTCTAACCAGGAGTGTGGACTTATCTCTCAACAATGTAAATTAGGAACGGAATATCACATCAATACAGCTAGCTTCTATGTTGAGATTTTAGACTTGGAAAAGGATATTTCCGTAGAAGATGGAAAGCTTGGACGTATCGTGGTAACAGATCTTTATAACAAGGCCATGCCTATGATAAGATATGATACAGGAGACCTTGGTGTAATGTCTCACGAGTGTGAATGCGGAATCCACGGTAAAGTATTGAAGAGGGTTGAAGGCAGACGAGTGGATTTTATTACAGCAACCAACGGGGATCTGCTTTCTCCTATAACAATAATAAATGCGATGTGGGAATACTCCGATTTGCTACAATGGCAGTTCATCCAGCATGCACCACAAGAATTCGAAATGAAAATTAATTGTACAAGCGACACTTATCATCGCGAAAAAGAGATGCTCAAAGTACTGAAAAGTTATGTAGGAAAAGATGCCGAAATAAAGGTGACATATGTGAATGAGACCCCCTTGCTAGCATCAGGGAAGAGAAAGAGTGTGCTAAATTCGATGTTATCCCTTTGATCTATTGGACAAAGAATGGTCATCTAAATGCATTGAGCAGAATTAGTTCTAATGGGATATATCTAATTGTTTCAAAGCATATTAATTACATAAACAAAGTATCTGGCCAAATTGAAGAAGGACAGAAATAGCAATTGTAATGAAAGTCTTTGAAGAAAAGACGGATGATATTCTTTCAAAAAGTAAATTTGGACTAAATAATAAACGATAAAAGCCTACACAGTTTTTTAGCCTAGCAAAAACGAAATCTTGAAAACTGATAATATGGTACTGAAATGGATTTTTGATAGGGCCGTAGCATTTCTCGGTCTTCTTTTTTTATGGCCCATACTACTCATCGTAGCCATCATGGTAAAAATTAAAATGCCTGGAGGCCCTGCATTCTTCGTCCAAAAGCGTGTCGGTAAAAACGGGAAACTATTCAATTGCCATAAGTTCCGTACTATGACTGTCAATCACAACGGTTCAACTGTATCCGTTGCGGGCGACTCTCGAATCACGCCTTTCGGAGCAACGCTGCGCCACTATAAATTGGACGAGCTACCGGGATTGTGGGATGTACTGATTGGAAATATGTCCTTTGTTGGCCCTCGCCCGGATGTCCCCGGATATGCAGACAAACTCGAAGGTGCCGACCGTGATGTACTCAAGCTCCGTCCCGGAATAACAGGTCCTGCAACGTTGAAATACCGTCTGGAAGATGAAATGATATCCGAATATGTAAAGAAAAAACAGGCTGAAGGAGACTCTCGCCCAATGCAGGTAATTGCTACAGAGTATAATGACAACGTAATTTATCCGGATAAGGTTCGACTGAACTGTTACTACTATAGACATTATTCTTTCCTCAAGGACATTGAAATAATCTTAGCAACCGTACTTCATTTCAAGGTTAAGTTTGCAGGAGAGGAAGTATAGCGAACAATACAACGCTGTATATATCTGATAACTATGAACTAATACGCCAAACATAAAATCAAAATTATGTCAGAAGAAAGAAAAACGATTTATCTCTGTCTGGCTCACATGTCAGAAGAGGGATGGGAACAGAAATATGTCAAAGAGGCCTTTGACACAAACTGGGTGGTTCCCATGGGACCGAACGTGAATGCCTTCGAAAAGGATCTGGAAGCATTTGCCAATAGCAAGAGCGATGGCAGTCAGCCGCTTGACAGGAAGGTAGTCTGCCTTTCTGCCGGGACAGCAGCTGTACATCTGGCTCTTATCGGGTGTGGCGTAAAGGCCGGAGATGAGGTATTGGTACAGAGCTATACATTCTGTGCTTCATCTCATCCGATTACCTACCTCGGAGCCAAACCGATTTTCATAGGATCAGAGGGCGAGACATGGAATATGGACCCTCAATTGCTGGAGAAAGCCATAATTGACCGTAAAGAGAAGACCGGCAAATATCCTAAAGCCATCATTCCGGTTGCTCTTTATGGTATGCCATACCATATCGATAAAATTATGGCGATTGCTGACAAATATAGTATCCCGGTGGTTGAGGATGCTGCCGAGGGCATGGGATCTCGCTTTGATGGACAAGTCCTCGGCACTTTCGGCCGCTACGGAGTACTCTCTTTCAACGGGAACAAAATGATTACAACCTCAGGTGGAGGTGCACTTATCTGTCGGAATCCAGAAGAGGCAAATGAAATCATGTGGTATGCTACTCAGGCCCGTGATGCATATCCCTATTATCAGCATACTGCTACCGGATACAATTACCGTATGTCGAATGTATGTGCCGGTATTGGTCGCGGTCAGATGACCGTACTTAACTCGCATATCGCTCACCACAAGCATGTACAGAAATTATACGAGGAGTTGTTGGCTGATATACCCGGTATCCACATCCACAAGCAGCCGGAAGATCCTCGTTTCGATGGAAACTTCTGGCTCTGTGCAGCGACACTCGACCCGTCGGTTCATATCCAGGGACAGGAGAATGCATATAAGGAGGTAATTAAAACAGCAGTCGGAGGTGCTGCCGGAGTAATTCATGCTGTTGAAAGCGCAACAACAGATTGCCAGCCGAACGATAATGTCGAGGCTCTTCGCGTTTTCATGCATGGCAAGAAGACCGAGACTCGCCCGACATGGAAACCCATGCACAAGCAGCCTGTATATGCCAATGCTCCGGTTTACACCAATGGTATTGAGGAAGATCTGTTCAAGGTTGGCTTCTGTCTCCCTGCCGGCCCATATGTATCAGATGACGACGTCCATTACATAGTTGATTGCATTAAAGAAGCGATTGTTAAATAGCAGATTGGGATCCGAACAATCTCTAACATATGCGACTTGACAGCAACCTATTGACAGCATCCAGAAACAGGCAGAAGCCCCCCGCCGTAGGATGAATTATGATCTGAAGATTGCATCCGAAGATTCCTCTCAAAAGATGTTCAATGTCTTGATGTGTGACACAGAGATTCCTATCCATCGGCATACGGACACTTCCGAGACAGTGGTCATCTGCCGTAGCACTATCAAAAAGGAATTATATGATGCCCAAAGGCATAAGACGGCTGAATTTATTCTTCGTGCCGGCGGAGACTGTCCTGCGATCCAGGTGCCTAAAGGGTAGATAACCAGCCGAAAATCTTTCTACAGATGCTTGATCTTATTCATCGTGTAGAGTATCAATTGAATCCGGACCCCATGTTTAAATAGGAGAAGTGGACCTTGTAAGCTGGATGCTTACCCCATTTTCGAAAGCAACGGTAATCCGTCTTTTCTTCTCGCAACATTATCTACGCTGATCCGGGGAATCTCATGCACCAGTCAAAATCTCGAAGCAACTCCCCTGCAGGCGCATCCCCAGCGGAATCCGCTTCACCCGGCGCGTCTACTGCAAAATCGACGACAAAATTTTGTCTCTGCGGCCGGCTTGCACTTTTTTTCTAGAAAAAATCCGAAAGCCATGAAAAGACGCGTATTCGTTACGGACGGTGCCCACGGAATCGGAAAAGGAATCGTTGAAGTCTTTGCCTGACAAGGCGATCAAGTAGTCTTCTGCGACCTTGATCCCGTCCTCGGGGCCCAAACCGCAGCAGAGGCCGGTGCCCGTTTCTATCTGTTGGATGTTACCAATGCCGTCAGCCTCAAAAGATGTATGCAGGAGATCTTCGAGACATTGGGCAACATCGACATCCTGGTGAACAACGTCGGAATCAGCCACTTCAAGCCCCTCACCGAACTTTCGATCAAGGAGTTCGACCGGCTGATGGCCACCAACCTACGCCCGGTCTTCATCACCTCCCGCCAACTGGCTCTCCACCGCCAGCAGAACGGCAATCAGCAATGCGACTGCATCATCAACCTCTGCTCGACCCGCTACCTGCATAGCGAAGCCGGAACCGAGGCCTATTCCGCTTCGAAAGGCGAGACGTCAATCATTCATGATGGATTGACCGCAGAGGACCTCCGTTTTATACCTGTTTTGTTCCCGAAGTCGGCTTTGGGAACAGTTAGTTCGCCTCTTTATGCTGGCCGGCGAACAAGCGGCAACGGGGCGTGCTATTCGACCCGTTTTTGAGCCTCTGAGACATTGCATGTTCGGGACTTGCGTGCAAGCTGTGTTTTGAGTTACGCGAAATATTTTCGGTAAACGCTGTTGCTGCCGAAAAAGTAGACAAGAGAAGGTAGAAAAAGATTGAAGTTCCTCGTTGTGCATTTAAGCGATTATCCTGGTTCTGAATTCGTTGAATTATTTGGCATAGTTTCGTTGGATCATAAACGGGTCACAAAGTTGCGAGAAAAGCGTTTCGATTCTTTTTCGACAGCGTCGGAATAGAGGATGTTGCAGCTTGTAATCGTTCTGATTTCGTCGTATGGGCACTTCCAACACAATTCGTTGACTCTCGAACAGATCCAACCGGTAGTCGGTGCTCAGATAGCCTCTGTCGTCCAACAGGACGCAGTCCCGATAAAGTTCCTTGACATTTTTCAGATAATAAATATCATGTACCGAAGCTTTCGAGAGGTCGAAACTGCGGATCACTCCCTCCAACGAGCAGACGACATGCAGCTTATAGCCATAATAGCAAGTCTGTTGCGAAGCACAGAATCCCTTGTCAGGAGCAGAATAATATTCCTGTTTGCAGACCGTTGAGCGTAAACTACGACTGATCCTGCATACTTCCAGCGGCATACTGTCTACAATCAGATAGTCTGGAGCCGAGGAGATGTTTTAGCCCATACGTTTGCGAAGAGCGGACAAATGGGGGGGGGTAAGGCTCTGTGACAGCGGTTGTAGACGCTACGCTCAATTCGGGGTCGCAAATAATCGGGAAGCATACGAAACAATCGGTATTCCGAATCTATGCCCATATATTTCGCCGTCAGAAAGAGGGTGGGAACCTCGATATCGCTCATACGGGGCAGACGATGTTGATTGCGAAAATTTGATTTTTGCTCTATGCCTTGTAAGGTTTCCAACATTTTTTCGTAACTTATATTAAAACTGCTTTTTTATATTTGTGTGATTGATAGATATATAAATGTACGGATTTTATCTAACATGAACATCTTTTTTATACATTTATACTAAATGCACAACGGGTTAAGTTGTATCTTTGGTGTTTATTGAAAGTCTCCTCTGTAGTGAGGGGCTATGTCCCTCACTACAGAGGAGACTTCTGACGGACAAAAGGCAGCCCTCAATTTCATCCACCGGTAAGGAGAAATTTTTATGGCACATCTGAATCCTCTTGAAAAAGAGTTTCTGATTCGCCAGTTCAAGTTGAACGGTCGACTTAAATAGAGTGATTTCTGTACGCTTCACTACGTGTCTGATGCCGCTTTTCGCAAATGGTTAAAGCAGGATGAACAAGGCGGTCTGGAGGGGCTGATCCGTGCTGATGCTGAGTTTAAGGAGGTGCTTCCTGAAGGCAAGACCGTACGGAAGAAGCCTACAAACGGGAGATATTGCGGCTTCGTATAGAGAAAACGGCCAAAAAATTATGCCGTTCAGATGAACGAAGCTGGGGTACAGGAGTATGTCCGTTTAAAGGAGAAGAGTTTGAAATAGTTGGATTATCGTCTCGTGATGATGCTATCAAAGATATATGCAATATGATGGGAGTAAGTGCTGTTTTTTGCGTATATTTGCCGCGGCTACACTTCACACAAGACGATTTTGAAATGAAAAAGCTCCTTCTGCCGCTGCTGCTTGCGGCATTCGCTGTCGGCGTTTCTTCCTGCTCCGACGACAAGATTCCCGGCGATCCCGAAGGGACCGTCACCCTCAATATGATGGATGAAAGCAACGGCAAAACCATGCTGGACGATTCGGGCATCTATATCGACAAGGCGCAGAATTTCGTGAGCGGAGACAATTGCGTTCTTTTTGCGCTCGGCAAGGTCGGCGGTCTGGGGGCCGTTGCGCCCAAGTCGCTGGTGACGGGAGCGTCGGCAGCTGCCGTGCAGGCCGGTCATGGTTACGTGGCCGTGCGTCCAGGGGTGTTGATGTCGTTTCCCTCCGGAAAGCATGCCATGCCCATCGGGGGTCAGAAGATGAATTACCTGAAGATCTACGTGGTGTCGCCGCTTACGGAGGAGTCCAGGACCGTCGGCGCAGCGATCCGGTACGTTACCGACCTGCCCAAGCCCTATAAACTGCCCGAATACGGGAGTACGGTGTTGCGGATCGACCGTTCCAACTACGACCATCTCGAACAGGAGGTGTCGCTGTCGCTGCCGGCCGGCGATGTCGAACACGTTTTCGACGACGACGGCTATGCTATCGAATGCGAGCGGCGCGGCGGGAAGCTGGTATTCCGGCTCGGCGACTGGTTCAGCAATCGCTTCGAACTCTTTCTGCGTATCAATGAGAGCTATACGCGGGTATATGTCGAAGCGGACGTTCCGTTGTGACGCACTCGGCAGTGGCGTTATCGAAAAAGCCGGAGCAGCATGCTGCTCCGGCTTTTCATTTTTTCTGCAACTCCTCGCGGAGCTTCAGAAACAGAGAAACCTTTCCGGCGAGCCATTCGTAGCCCGTTTGCGCTGCATGGGCCACCTCGTAAACCGTTTCGGCCTGCCTGCGGATCTGTTCCACGGCGTCGCGGATCGCGAACAGGTAGACGAGGAGTGCGAGGACGGCGAAAAAGCCGCCTGCGATCAGCGCCGAGGCGATGAACGAACCCGTAACGGACGAAAGCCAGATAACCAGCGCCGTGAGCAGCAGCAGGATGGCAATGCCCGCAGTCGTTGCGAAAAACAGCAGCGCGGCTATGAAACGGCCGCCGGAAGGTTTATTCTCCATTGTTGCGTCGTGCCGGGAGGGTCATTTTTCGTCGCATTTGCAGCGGGCTTCCTCGATCTCCCTCTCGACTTTGCCGAGTTTGTCTTTCACCTTGTCGATCTCGTCGTCGATCGAATCCTTGATTTTCTGGCGCAGTTCCGGACCGGACTGGGGCGTGAAGAGCATTGTGAGGGCCGAACCGATGATCATGCCGCCCACGAGCGATACGATGGCAATTCCTGTGTTTTTCATAGTTGCTGAAAGTTTTAATTCAGCAATGGGGCTTGCAAAGTCCGGGCCAAAGCCTTACCTTTGGACGCATGATCGCCGATCCCCGCACATCCGTCGCCTTTACCGGCCACCGCACCTATCGCGGCGCGGCTGCGGACGCCCTGCGCCGGACGGTGGGGGAGTTGTACGCGCGGGGTTTCCGGACCTTTTTGAGCGGCATGGCCGTGGGTTTCGATTTGGCCGCCGCCGAGGCGGTGCTGGAACTCCGGGAGCGTATGCCCGGCGTGCGGCTCGTCGCTGCGGTTCCGTTCCGGGGGCAGGAGATGCGCTTCTCCCCGGCCGACCGCGAACGCTTCCGGCGCGTGCTGGCCGAGGCCGATTCCGTCGAAGTGCTTGCGCCGGCCTACCACCGGGGCTGCTATGCCGTGCGCAACGATTTTCTGGTGGACAACGCCCGCGTCCTGGTGGCGTGGTACGACGGTTCGCCCGGCGGCACCCGCTACACCGTCCGCCGCGCCCTCGGCCGGGGACTGGAGGTCGTCAACCTCTGTCCGGCGGCTCCCGTGCCGCCCGCTCCCGAACCGACGCTCTTCGGATAAAAAAGCGGCCCGGAGGCCTCGCGTGGTCGGCAGATTGTGACAAGCTGTTACATTGAGTTTTACTCTTGAATAATCGCTCTGTTTTTCAACCCGAAGCCAGCGGAGTGGCTAAACATGTATGTTGCAGCCCTCCGCAGCCGGGGGCTTGCCTTCGGCTTCCTCCTTGCACCTCGGTAAAATCAGCGAGCTGTTTTACCCTCGGTCGCTGCGTCGGTTCGGGCTGCCGGACTTGCATTGCAAGAAAAAATAACAAACCCTCTGTCGGATTATTCTGAATATCTGTTGATTACGATCTTTTGACCACTCATGGCCCGGAGGCTGCCCTTCTCTGTCGTGCGAATCATTTTTATTCTGCCGTTCCTGCCGTCTCCTCCGGCTGCGTCAGCTCAATGCCTCGGAGCAGTTCTTCGACGCGTCGGAGGGTACTCGTCTTGCCGTATTCCTTCGAGGGGTAGCTGATGCCGACGGTGATGAGCGACTGCCCCTGTTTGAGGTCGTAGGCCGTGAATACGAATCCCGGATATTCGGTCCGGCGGCCTTCGCTGTACAGCATGTCGGTGCCGTTCGATACGAGGGGGCGCGAGGCCTTGATGATCCCGCCGTCGTAGTAGGCCGAATCGCGGCTCGCGCAGTAGTCCGAGAGGTCGGCGATGCTCTTCGCCTCGGGATCGAAGACATCTTGCAGGGCGTCGATGTTGAATTCCCATTCGCCGTCGAGGACGTACATCGTGTAGCGGGCGTAGGTTGAGTCGGTTTCGGGTTCAATGCTCTCTTCGAGGGCGGAGTATCCGGCCGGAATCCGGATTCGCAGCCCGAGGTCCGTGCAATCATAGGTCTGTTCGGTGTCGAGCAGCGGCAGCTCGCCGCCTTCGTCCACCAGCTGCGTGGAGAGCACCGTGAGGTATCCGATGAGCAGGGCGGTGCAGACGGCTGTTGCGAGCATGCGCCAAAAGGCGGCGTATTCGCCGGCTCCATGCTTGATTTTCAGCCAGACGTATAATCCCATGATTGCCTGCCAGACACCCCAGAGGATGGCTCCCGTGGCGATGACGTAACGGCCTCCGGCTTCGGTGAAATAGTAGGAGATGAAACTGAAAGCCAGTCCGCCGACGCACCACAGCAGTCCGACGAGGATGTTCTTTTTCGCTTCGGCGAGCGATGCCGCCGGCTGTCCGGCGGATTCGGAGACCGTGGATGCCGGCTCCGCAGGTGTTTCGGGCATCGGCTCGAACACCGGTTTTTCGGTCTTTTCCATGATGAATTGGGTTATTCTGGGATGCAAATATACGAAATCCCCCCCCCGAGCAAATATTTTGCGAAAAAAATCCCCGCCCGCGATGGGCGGGGATCAGAGTATGGGATTGCGACCGGATTATTTCCAGTTCAGGATCTTGTGGAAGTCGTACTCCTCGGGATTGGGAACGTAAGCCTTGGCGGCTTCGTAGTCGGCCGGGGTGATGGCGTTGAGAATGGTCTCCACCACCGACGTGAACTTGTCCGACTTGATGTCCACCAGACGGGGCGGAATCTTGCCCGTCGTGGGGTCCTGCAAGTCCTTGAGGTAGAGCGGCGAGACGTTGCCCTCCGAATCCACGTAAACCATGCAGCCCGTCTTGCCCTCGGCGAAGAGCTTGTGCACGCCGATACCCAGCTCCGAGCAGTAGGTCAGGTCGTAGGCGATCGGGGTCTGGCAGCGGATTTCGTAGCCCAGCTCCACCGGACGGCTCTTGACCTTGAGACCCAGCTCCTTGAGCTTCATCTCGATCATCTCGTTGAAGATGTGCGCCTTCGACACCTTGCCCAGCTCGGGATGTCCGTGCTCGTCGTAGGTGAAGTGGATGCCGCTCTTGCGGATCTCCTCGTCCGACAGCGCGTGGAACACGCCTTCGGAAATCACCGCTGCGCCGTAGTCCATGCCCATGATCTTACGCTTGATGATCGACGAAATCACCAGGTTGACGATCTTCTCGACGGTGATTTCCGTCTTGTCGAACATCTCGGGAATGACGATCATCGGGTAGTGGCAGGCCTCGCCGATGCCGAATGCCAGGTGGCCGGCCGAACGGCCCATGGCAGCCAGCACGAACCAGTTGCCGCTCGTGCGTGCGTCGACATAGACGGCGCGGGCGATGACTGCGCCCTTGTCCTTGGCCGACTCGTAGCCGAACGTCGGCGTGCCCTTCGGAAGCGGCAGGTCGTTGTCGATGGTCTTCGGCACGTGGATGTTGGCGATGGGGTATTTCTTGGCCTCGAGGAACTTGGCGATACGGTTGGCGGTCGAAGCCGTGTCGTCGCCGCCGACGGTCACCAGCAGTTTGATGTTGTTGTCGGTGAAGAACTTGAGGTTGAAGTTGTTCTCGAAATCCGAGTCCTTGGGTTTGAAACGGCTCATCTGCAGGAACGAACCTCCCTGGTTGAAGATGCCGTCGGCCATCGGGTAGTCGATGTCTACGGTGCGGGGCGAGGGGTTGAACAGGCCCGTGTAACCTTCGTGCAGGCCGATGACGCGATAGCCCTGGCGCAGGAACGTTTTGGCGACACTGCCCACTACGGTATTCATGCCGGGAGCCGGTCCGCCGCCGGTCAGAATTGCGATTGCTTCTTTCATGGTTTTGATAGGGTTTTTATGTTTTGAGAACCTTTTTTTCGGTTTCGGACGCCCAAAAGTACTGCTTTTTTTTCAAACGGGCAAGAAAAAAGGAGGCCTCCGGTTCGAGGGGACCTCCTTTTTTGCTCTCTGTAATTATAGTTTGCGCGATTACTCAACTACAGTTACGTTAATAGCCTGTTCTCCCTTGGCACCGGAGCCAACTTCGAACTCGACTGCCTGACCTTCGTTGAGCGACTTGAAGCCGTCCTTTGCGATGCCCGAGAAGTGTACGAAAATCTCTTTTCCGTTCTCCGCCGTAATGAATCCGTAGCCTTTCTTGCCATCGAACCATTTTACCTTACCTGTCATAAAAATAGAGAATTAAAGTGTTAATGTGTTCGGCAAAGTAAAATAAAAAACATTGGCTTTCAAAACTTTTTGGCATGTTTTTTCGTCTTGTGCGGAAAATTCTTATCTTTGCATTGAGAATGTTAAACCTCATGGCGTTATGAACAGAAATCTGAAACTCGCGCTGGCAGCCCTTCTGGGCTTCTCCGCAGCCTGTACGTCGGTGAAAAACGCTCCCAAGGAGGACACCGCGAAGACGCAGGGCGCCGATACGACGGCCGTAAAGGGATACCCCGAATTTCCCCGCCGCGTGGTGGTCATGTACGGCGTGCGGACGCCCCGGCAGGACAGCGTCCGCAACGAGCGGCTCAAACGCCTGGAACGCGAACGTCCCGATTCGCTGCCTCCCGTGGCCGAACGTCCGCAGGAGGAGGACCCTTCCGTCGGCAGAAAATAAGCCATGTCACGCCGCCGGCTGGGGCTTCGCAAACGACTGGCCCTCAATATTTTTTCCGAACTCTATGCTTCGACGGTGCGCGAACACCGTCTCGATACGCTATTCTGGGAGTGCACGCTGCGCTGCAACCTCTCGTGCCGCCATTGCGGCAGCGACTGCCGGGTGGACCCCGGCGTGGCGGACATGCCGCTGGCTGATTTTCTGAAGGTGCTCGACGAGGAGGTGACGCCCCACGTCGATCCCGCCGACGTGCTGGTCATCTTCTCGGGCGGCGAGGTGCTCGTCCGCGCGGACCTGGAGGAGGCGGGCGCCGAGGTCACGCGCCGCGGCTATCCGTGGGGCATGGTGACCAACGGCATGGCCCTGACCCCGGAACGTTTCGGCCGTCTGCTCGACGCGGGGCTGAAATCGGTTTCGGTGAGCCTCGACGGTTTCGAGCGCGAACACAACTATATCCGCGGGAATCCCCGCAGTTACGACCGCGCGCTGGAGGCCGTGCGGATGATCGTGCGCGAACCCTCGCTGTCGTACGACGTGGTCACCTGCGTCACGGGGGCGATGGTCCCGCAGCTGGAGGCCTTCCGCGACATGCTCCTTTCGGAGGGGGTGCGCCGCTGGCGGCTCTTCTCGATTTTCCCGATGGGGCGTGCCAAGAACGACCCGACGCTGCGGATGACCGACGCCCAGTTCCGGGAGATGCTGGAGTTCATCCGCCGCACGCGGCAGGAGGGCCGGATCGAGGTCAGCTATGCCTGCGAAGGCTTCCTGGGCGGTTACGAGGCCGAGGTCCGCGACCATTTCTACCAATGCGCCGCGGGTGTTTCGGTGGCTTCGATCCGTGTCGACGGGGCCATTTCGGGGTGCACGTCGATCCGCGCCAACTACCATCAGGGAAACATCTACCGGGATCGGTTCTGGGACGTGTGGCAGAACCGCTTCGAGCCGTTCCGCGACCGTGAATGGGCGCGCAGGGGCGAATGCGTCGATTGCTCGATGTTCCGCTACTGCCAGGGCGGCGGCATGCACCTGCGGGGCGACGACGGCGAATTGCTCTACTGCCACTACCGCCGGCTGTGACCGTTCAGAGATGGTTCAGATAGCCCCGCCGGACCAGGTCTTCGTCGTTTTCGCACGGATAGGCCTGCCCGTCGGCCATTACGTACAGCCGGTCGGCAATGCCGGTCACGTGGCGGTACATGTGGTCGGTGAGCAAAATCCCTTTCGTGGCCTTTTCCTGCCGAATGAGTGTTTGGAGCGTTGCAACGTGCAGGGGTGCAATCTGCGAGAACGGCTCGTCGAGCAGGATGAACCGGGCCGGGCTGCGCAGGATGATGAAACATTCCAGAATCCGCTGTTCCCCGCCCGACAGCTCCCCGATGCGGGTTCCGCGCAGGGAAATGAACTCCGGAAACCACCGTTCCAGGTCTTCCCTTTGCAGCCCGAAATCGCCGAGCGCGCGTTCCAGCCGCAACCATCCGGGAATGAACGGATGCTGCGGAAGGTAGCGAATCTCCTTTTCGGTAAACCGTCTGTGCCATTTCCCGTCGATGCGCATCGAGCAGAATCCCGCTTTCAGCGACCCCGACAGAATCTTCATCAGACAGCTTTTTCCGCATCCGTTGCGCCCGAGCACTGCCGTCACGCCGCCTGTTTCGACGAGCAGGTAAACACCCGAGAGAATGCGCCGTTCGCCGAACGCCAGCTCTGCGGAGTCGATTTCGAGAATATGTTTTTCAGCGGGTGGTATGCAGCAGGGCGGCGGAATAGTTCAGCAAAAGACAGCATAACCCGAAATCCACCGCGCAGCTTACGCCCAGCAGTGTTCGGCGGCGGATGCCGAGGTTGCGGTAATAGTAGAATTCATCGGAATAGCGCGGGATGATCCACACGTAGAGGAAAAGCGGGTAAATCAAAGCCTTTCCCAACAGCAGGGCCGGGACGATCGGCGTTCCGTGAACCTTGGCGACCCATGCCAGGGCGAGGCTCGCCGCTCCGCAGAAGAGGAGCATCGCCGAGCGGTAGAAGCGGAGTATGAGCAGCAGTTTGGCGGTCATTGTCTGTAAACATGAAAAAACGGGCGGCCGCAAAACCGGATTGCATCCGGGGCGGTTGCGCCTCCTGGCCCGTGAAAGCGTCGTTGCGGCATCAATATACGAAAAAAATCGGTCTCTTGTTCCGGAAGCCGGGATTTTCCTCCGCCTCCGCCTCCGCCTCCTCCGCCTCCTCCGCCTCCGGGGCGGGCCGGGCGCTGCGAGGCGGCCGCGATCGTCCGCTGCGGGGCTTTTGAGTCCGGTCCGTTATTTTTGAAGAATGTTTTTTCGGAAATAATTTTGTCTTTTCGGATTTTAAACTTATCTTTGTGCGCTCTTAAAACGATAAGGGCACTTGTTCGGGGTGTAGCGCAGTCCGGTTAGCGCGCCAGCTTCGGGAGTTGGAGGTCGCTGGTTCGAATCCAGTCTCCCCGACAAATCGGCAGACTGCTCGATAGGGTGGTCTGCTTTTTTATTGAAATTCCGGCGGAAGCCGCGGCGTTCGGAGTGTAGCGCAGTCCGGTAGCGTATCTGGTTTGGGACCAGAGGGTCGCAGGTTCGAATCCTGTCACTCCGACAGACGATGTATGAAATGAGGCACCCCCTCCGGTCCTGCGACCGGAGGGGGTGCTTTGTTTTGTTCCTGTCTTTGCCGGATCGGCGGGCTTTCGGCTGGCGGCGCGGTTTCTGCGTATGACGCGGATGATGCGCTCCCTGCCGACGGCGCGGTTTCCGTTGCGTCCGGCGGCCGACCGAGCCGCCCACGGCAAGTTCGCGACCGTGCTTTTCGACGCGGCTTTTCCTCACGGGCGACACGGCCGCGGCGACGGGCGGCATCAGTCGGCCTGCGCGATTTTACAGGATCTCTTCGTAACGGTTGAGATTGTCGAGTATGTGGCCGAAATCCTCCCCCGGACCGGGCATGTAGACCGCGAATCCGAGTCTCTGCGCGGCGTCGACGTTCTTCTGTCCGTCGTCGATGAAAAGCGTCTCTTCGGGGCGCATGCCGCCTGCGGCGATCATCTTGCGGAAAATCGCCTCCGAGGGCTTCAGCTCGTGCAGTTCGTAGGAGAGGAAAACGGCATCGAAATAGTCGTCCATCGTCTTGCCGTCGGCCGTGAACATCCGTCGGATGTATTTCATCGACGCGGGGTTGTTGTTCGAGAGCACGCAGGTCCGGATTCCGCGCTCGCGCAGGGCGTCTATCTGGCGGAGTTTCGCGACCGGGATGCGCACGAGAAATTGGCCGTAGGCCCAGGCGATCTGCGCGTCGGTTACCTCGGGCGTGCCCGACAGGCGGCGCATTTCGTCGCAGGCTTCGTGGAACGAAATGACGCCGTGTTCCAGCCGTCCGATCATCTCGGCGGGGTAGTAGGGGTTGATCAGATCGGCCACGGCATCCATTCCGAGGCTCCAGAAGGCTCCGGTGCAGCGGTCTATGTCCAGATCGACCAGCACGCCTCCGAGGTCGAAGACGACGGTTTTGATTGTGTTCATAATTTATTGTTTTTTCGTGCTCGAAGAGCCTATTTCTGAAATTTCATCGTGAACTTGCGGACCGGACGCAGCACCCACATCGGCAGTATCTTGCAGAGGGGAATCCACACGCGGTTCCACCAGTCGGGGACGATGCACCGGCGTCCCCGCCACAGGGCGCGCAGTCCGCGCCGGGCGCACGAGTCGGCCGTGATAAGCACCCCGAGGCGCGTGCCGATGCGCTGCCAGCGGGGAGTCAGTCCGTAGAGGTCGGTCGCCACACCCGCCGGGCAGACCGCCGTGACGCGGATGCCGTGCTCGCGGACCTCCTTCGCGAAGGCCACCGAGAACGACCGCAGGTAGGCCTTCGACGCGCTGTACAGGGCCAGTCCCGGAAAGGGCATCCACAGCGAGTAGGAGGACATGTTGAGAATGTGCCCCCGGCAGCCGCGGCGCACCATGTCGGCCGCCGCCATCCGGCACAGTTGGGTGTTCGTCAGGTCATGCAACAGGATGATGCGCTCGATGCGCTCGGCGGGGGTTTGCAGGATGTCGCGGAACGAGAATATCCCGGCGTTGTTCACCAGTACGTCGATGGCGGCTCCTTCGCGCCGCACGGCCTCCCACAGCTCCGCAGCGGCTTCGATGCGCGCCAGGTCGATCTCCACGATCCGCACCTCGGGCCGGAACCCGGCGGCGGGGGATGCCGCTTTCCGGACGCCGCCATCCGGACCCGCTCCGGCGGCGAGTATTTCGCTGCATACCGTCTCCAGCGGTTCGCGGCGGTTGCCCGCCAGCACCAGGTTGTAGCCCAGCGCCGCCAGCCGCAGGGCGTAACAGCGTCCGATGCCCGACCCGGCTCCCGTGACCAGCGCCCAGGCGCTTCCCGGGGCGACGGCTCCCCGCCGGCCGACGCTGCGGCCGCTTCCGGAAACGGCTGCGGGCGAGGCGCTGCGCTCCCCGCACGGTGTGATTGCTTCGCGTTTCATCACGGCAGGCGTTTGAGTTCTTCGACGATCCGTCGCGGGAGGTTGTCGCAATGCTTGCAGCACTTCATGTCCACGGAGTACATCCGCGCGATGCAGTAGTTGCGGTGGTCGCAGGCGCTTCGCGTCGCCGCGTCGCCCTCGCGGAGCTTTGCGACGAACGCCGGGTCGTTGACGAGCGCCCGGGCCATCTGAACCAGCTCGAATCCCGAGTCCAGCGCCCGGTCGATGCCCTCGCGGCTGACGAGTCCCCCGACGTAGATCAGCGGACCTTTCAGGGCGGCCCGGAATTTCTTGGCGTCTTCGAGGAAATAACACTCCTCGAAGGGGAACTGTTTTATCATAAAGGGACCGCACCAGCGGATGAAGTAGCGCAGCCACAGCGGCGAGTAGTAGCTCATGGTGTAGATCGGGATCAGCCCCCGCATGACGGCCATCGGGGCCTTCGAGACGAATCCGCCCGAGAGGACGATGCCGTCCACGCCGAACGATTCGATGACTTTGGCGATCTCGATGCTCTCGGGGATTTCAATGCCCCCTTTGAAGCCGTCGTACATGTTGTGCTTCACGGTGATCGCCATGCCGCACGCCCGGGCCGCCTCCACGGCCTCGCCCAGACACATGCGCATGAAGCGCATGCGGTTTTCGAGCGAGCCGCCGTATTCGTCGTGCCGGTGGTTGGTGTAGGGCGACAGGAACTGCGAAATGAGGTAGCCGTGCCCGGCGTGCACCTCCACCGAGTCGAATCCGGCGTCGCGGGCCGTGCGCACCGCCGTGCCGAAGTCGCGGGCCACCTGTTCGATCTCGCGTCTCTTCATGCCCCGCACGGGCGTGTAGGCGTAGAGGTTGAATCCCGTCGAGGCGCCGATGGGCATCTGCCCGGCGGTGGTCCAGTGGGTCATGTTGCCGCAATGTCCGATCTGGATGGCCGCGGCGGCCCCTTCGCGGTGCACGGCGTCGGTGATTTCGCGCAGTCCGGGGACGATCTCGGGACGCAGCCACAGCTGCTTGTTGAACGACAGTCCGCTGCGGCACACGGCGGCATAGGCCAGCGTGGTCATGCCCACGCCGCCGCGGGCTACGGCGACGTGGTAGTCCTTGAGCTGCCGGGTGGGACCGAAGTCCTTGCCCATGGATTCGAAGGCCGCCGAACGGATCGTGCGGTTGCGCAGCGTGACGGGGCCTAATTTATAAGGGGTGAAAAGTGTAGAGGACATTGAATTGAAAGTTGAGAGTTAGAAGTTGAGGGTTGAAAGTCGGATGCGCAGACCTCGTTCCGAAACGTGAAATTCTTGCGTCGTCCCTGAAGTCGTCTTCTTAATCCGGCGGGCGCAGAACTGGGTGAAAAACGTTGTAACGGACCATCCGCAACCTAAACCCCGCCTTTTAGGCGGGTCAATAGATGAAGGGGATGATCCGTTTGCGGCGAAGGCGCGAAAACTCTTCGCCGAACTCCTGCTCGTAGCGGCGGCGCAGCGATGCGGCGCGCGGTGCGAGGTTGGCGAAGGTCCACCATGCGAAGACCGTTCCGGCCCACGACCACGAGGCTACGGCGAATCCCACCCATTCGAGCAGTTCGCCGAAGTAGTTGGCCGACGAGACGTAGCGGAACATGCCCCCGCGGGGGATGTAGTGGCGCGTGTCGCCCGGGCGGCGGAGGTGGCGGATGATGTGGTCCGAATGGAGGTTTACGGCCATTCCGGCCACGAACAACGCCCCGCCGATATAGATATAGGGCTGTGCGAACCATCCGGCGTAGTAGTCAGCGGGCGAGACGTAGAAAATCCAGCCTCCCTGCATCAGGGCGTTGAGCGTGTTGAAGACCATGCCCATCACGACGATGCCGAGGGGCATGCGGCCCTTGCCGCGGATCAGCAGCGGGAAGATGAAGGCCCGCTGGAGGTAGTGGGCCTGAAACAGGCAGAACAGCGCCAGCGGCCCGGCCTGCCACATCCTTTCGGACGAGGCCCACAGCACGCACATGAGGATGAAAACCGGAGATTCCATCACCATCCAGCCCACGCGGTTGGGCACGGGTGGCCCGTAGCGGCGGTCGAAGAGATAGCCGTAGCCCGCTTCGAAGAAGTGCAGCGCGGCGTAGACCACGGCGGCCAGAAGGGCCATGACGATCAGGAAAATGTCGAAATTCTCTTTCATAGACGTTGGGGATAAAACGCACGAAAGATACGTATTTTTTCCGGTCCCGGCAAGTCCTTTGCGCCCTATGTTTTGTTCGTTGCGTCGTGTCGCTGCGGGGGCGTTTTTCCGGTCCGTGGCGGCAGCGCCGGGCTTGCGTAGGCCGCCGCCGAAGGTCCGGAAAAGCCTCCCGCCGCAAATGAAAAAGACGGCTCCGCTTCGGGGGTGAAGCGTGAGCCGTCCGGCGTTCTGCCGCCCGGAGGGGGCGCGTGTCGCGGGGAAGGTCCCTGAATGTTCGGTCAGCCGTTGCCGGCCGCGAGAAAGCGCCCTTCAGGGGCGGCTTGAGAAGCCTCTTTTGGATGCTATGGCCGAAATTGCGGTCCGAAGGCCGCTTTTCCCGCCAGCGTTCCGGCAGTCGGAGGTCCGGTGATCTCCGGCCGCATCAATGCGTGTAGACCTTGCCTTTCTGGCGCTCCTTGTTCTCGTACTTGATGCGCGAGGGGGTGGGGTACCGGAGTTTCTCGAACTCGGCCACGGCGTTGCGGATGTCTCCCAGAAGCATGTCTGCCATGTCGCGCGACATGCCCTGGCGAACCACGATGCGCATGACGATCATCTCGTCGATGTTCTTGGGCATGGTGTATGCCGGGACCATCCAGCCGCTCTGCTGCAAGGCGGCCTGCAGGTCGAACAGCGTCCATTTGGCCTTCTTGTCGTATTCGGGGTCCATCATCCAGATGAACAGCGGGTTGACGACCTCTTTGGCGTAGTTCCGGAAGCACGGCATCTTGCCGATCTGCTCGTGGCAGTACTTGGCGATGTCCATCGAGTTCTGCTGCACCTCCTTGTACCCCTCGAATCCCAGCCGGATGAAGTTGTAGTACTGGCCGAGAATCTGCGCCGCCGGCCGCGAAAAGTTCAGGCCCACCTGCGTGATGTTCGCGCCGAGGTAGTTGACCGAGAACGACATTTCGTCGGGCAGGTACTTCTTGTCCTTCCATACGACCCATCCCAGTCCGGGGTACACCAGTCCGTACTTGTGGCCCGACGTGGAGATCGACAGCACCCATTTGAGGCGGAAGTCCCATTTCTTCTCGGGGTGCAGGAACGGCAGGATGAAACCGCCGGAAGCCGCGTCGACGTGGATCGGGATTTCGTAGCCCGTCTTGGCGTTGTAGGCGTCGAGCGCCTTGTCGAGACCCTCGATGTCGTCGTCGAGACCCGTCCACGTCACGCCGGCGATGGGCACGATGCAGATGGTGTTCTCGTCGCAGGCCTTCAGCGCCTCGCCGATGTCGAGCGTCGGGTGGTCGAGCGTCAGGGGCACGGTGCGCATCTCGATCTGCCACAGCTGGCAGAACTTCTCCCACACGACCTGGAATCCGGTGCTCATCACCAGGTTGGGTTTGTCGAATGGTTTGCCTGCGGCCTTGCGGCGCGCCCGCCAGCGCAGCCATGCGGCCACTCCGCCCAGCATGCATGCTTCGGACGATCCGATGCCCAGCGCGCCGGTTTTCCACTCGGCCTTTTCGGGCGAGTTCCACATGTTGGCCACGATATTGAGGCAACGGCCGCACATCACCGCGACGCGCGGATACTCCGTCTCGTCGATGTAGTTGATGTTGATGGCTTCGTTCATCAGCCGTGTGGCGTAGTCGTCCATGTAGGTGGTCACGAACGTCGCCAGGTTGAGCCTCGGCTGGGTCTGGGGATAGGTCTCGTCCTTGACCAGCTGATAGGCGATTTCGGGTGCTGTCTTGTTCTTGGGAATGAATTCCGTGGGAGCGGGCGAACGCATCTCTTTCGAGCCGAAAATGTCGGTCAGGGTGTCTTCGGTGGTGTGTTTCTGTTGATCCATAGCGTAAAAATATTTATTTGGTTTACATCGGACCGATCTTGCACGAACTATGCCATAAATTTGTTACCTTTACCGGGCGAAACTACATCATGCAATGAAAAAACTTGTTGTCTTCACCGGCGCCGGCGTCAGCGCCGACAGCGGTTTGGCGACGTTCCGCGACTCCGACGGAACATGGGGGAATTACCGGATCGAGGAGGTCTGCATTCCCGAAGCGCTTGATTTCAATCGTCGGGGCGTCATCCGTTTCTACAACGAGCGGCGTGCCGAAATGCTCAAGGCCGAGCCGAACGCCGCCCACCGGGCGATTGCCGGTCTGGAACGCGATTTCGACGTCCGGGTCATCACCCAGAATGTCGACAATCTGCACGAAAGGGCGGGTTCGACGCATATTCTCCACCTGCACGGGGAGCTTACCAAACTTCGTTCGACGGACGATCCGTCGCTCATCCTGCCGTTCGACGGCGTCGAGCAGGGTTTCGACGACCGCGCTCCCGACGGTTCGCTGCTGCGTCCGCATATCGTCTTCTTCGGCGAGCCGGTTCCCGAATTCGACCGTGCGGCGGAACTTGCCGCCGGGGCCGACATCCTGATGGTGGTCGGAACGTCGCTGGCGGTCTATCCTGCGGCGTCGCTGGTGCGCTGCGTGCGTCCCGACATTCCGGTTTACGTGGTCGACCCGGGACGGCCGGCGATTCGCGGCGTGCGCAATCCGCTGGAGGTGATCCGCAAACGTGCCGCCGAGGGAGTTCCCGAACTGGCCGACCGCCTGCGCGCGGCCTGTGCGGAAGGGCGGTCCGAATCGCTTTTGCCCGGAAAAGCCTGATCCGCCCTTCCCGGCGGTTCCCCGCTTCCGGCCCATCCCGGTTTGCTCTCCGTTCTCGTTTTCCCGCTTTCGGCCCTCCCTCTGTCTTTCGCTTTCCGTTTCCGGCTTTTCCCGGCCGCACGCTGCGGTTCCGGTTGGCTCTTGCTCGGATTCACCCATATTCCGATCCGGCTCACTCCATCTCCGGCCCGTTTCGCACCGCCTCGTCTGGTCGCGCTCTGCGACCCATTACGCGGTTGCGCGTCTGTCCGTTCCGTGTAACGATGCGGTTACGTAATGCTGTCGGCTTCGGTCCGGTCGGTGTGCCTGCGGCCGTTCCTGCATGAAAATCCCCGCCCTCTCGAAAAGAGGGCGGGGCTGTTTTGCCGGAGATCGGTGTCAGTGTTTGTAGGTTGTTTCAGATATGGTTATAATATCCGTGCCATAATGCTCCTCCCGGTTTTCGCAAGTGAGGGATTTGTTCCCATATACGTAGTTGCGGGTCTCCCAGACGAGCTTACCTTCCGCTTCGTACGTAATTCCGTTGAGGCGTCCCCGGTAATCGTAACTGTAATGTCTTACCCAATCCCATGGGCGTTCGGCCGTTTCTTCGGCAGCCAGACAGCCGTGAATAAGCGGTTTCGTCAGTTCATCGTCGGAGTATGTGATTATGTATTTGCTTACAGCCGATACTTCGCCTGTATTCTTGAGCCAATATTTGTCACAGATTACCAGTTTTCCGTCGTAGGTGTATTTTGTTTCGGATACTTTACTATTCCCTCTGGAATATTCCAAACTGTGGACCAGCCGTTCCTGCTGGTCGTATTCGTTGCAAATCCGTTGGATGATATGGTCGTCCTTGTCCGTTATCCGTTCTTCCAAAACCTTTTCGAGAGCGTCATCCAGATAAGTGCGTTTGAATTTTTGCGAATTCCACAGGGTTTCACCGGCCCATGTTTTTTCCGTGTATGTCACCGTTTTGCCGTCATATACGTAGTCCGAAGTTGTCGTTTCCGTAACGCCGTCTCTCGAGTTCCGGGTTCCGGTCAGCCGATCTTTTGCGTCGTAGGTGTACGTTATCACATATGTACTCTACTCTCCTCCGGGATCGGTTCTGTGAAGGGTCGTTGTCAGCGGGTGTGTCCATTTAGAGTCGCCTGTGTTCTCTCCGTCCTCTTTTTCACAACCTGAAGCGAGCAGCAATATCGCCGCAGCCAGGTAAAAGCGTCCTTGTTTCATGGCTCGAAATTTTAACGATTATAAGGGCTGTATTATGGGCATATCCACCTGCCGGCAACCCGCCCGCCGGACTGTGACACGGGTCATTCCAGCGTCCGGGCGTCCTTGAAATAGATCTCCAGCAACTCCTTGGCGGCGATGAACGACGAGATTTTGTCCTCCAGCACGCGTTTCTCGTACGCTCCGATGCACGCCTCCACGGCCGGGTCGCGGTAGAAACTTCCGCGCAGCGCCTCGTTGATCGACTCGTACATCCAGTATTTGTTCTGCCGGTTGCGGTTGTGCTGGAAATAGCCGTTTTTCTGAATGTGGTCGAGGTACTCCTCCACGCCTTTCCAGACCTCCTCCAGCCCCGTCCGGGCCACCGCCGACGAGGTGTAGACCTTGGGCCGCCATCCCGATTCGGGCACGGGGAAAAGCCGCAAGGCCCCCTGGAACTGGGTCTGTGCCAGTTCGGCCTTGTGTATGTTCTCTCCGTCGGCCTTGGTGATGACCATCAGGTCGGCCATCTCCATGATGCCGCGCTTGATGCCTTGCAGTTCGTCTCCCGCACCGGAAATCTGCAACAGCATGAAGAGGTCCACCATCGAGTGCACGGCGGTTTCCGACTGTCCGACGCCCACCGTTTCGATGAAGATGACGTCGAATCCCGCGGCCTCGCACAGCACGATCGTCTCGCGAGTCTTTCGGGCCACTCCGCCGAGCGATCCCGCCGAGGGCGAGGGCCTCACGAAGACCGAAGGGTTGTTGCAGATGCTCTCCATGCGGGTTTTGTCGCCGAGAATCGAGCCGCCGCTGCGCTCCGACGAAGGGTCTATGGCCAGCACCGCCAGCTTGTGGCGCAGCCCCGCGACCATGTTGCCGATGGCCTCGATGAAGGTCGATTTGCCGGCTCCCGGGACGCCCGTGATGCCTATGCGGACCGATTTCCCGGCGTGCGGGAGGCACGCTTCGATGATCTCCTGCGCCTGTGCATAGTGGTTGGGGTTTGACGATTCGACGAGCGTGATGGCCTGCGAGAGGGTGGTGATGTTGCCCGCGAGAATGCCCTCGACGTACTCTCCGGTGGAGAGCGCGCGCTTCTTGCGCCGCTTGAAGTAAGGGCTTACTATCGGTTGTTCTTCAACGCCTTGCGTGACGTTGAGGGCTGTGTCGTGATGCGTGTCTGCGTACTCTTTTTCGTAATGGTCTATCCTGGTGAACGACATGGTGTGTCAGCGTGTTGATTGTTTGATCAGTTTTTCGTTGATTTGCAGGGAATTGCCCATCCAGAGGGTGCGGTTCTTGGCGTCGGTCAGCACGCCGAACGGCAGGTAGCTGACGCCGAACGCCGTGAAACTCTTTTCGGCGTTGAGGCCCACGGAGATCCGTTCCGAGAGGTAGGGGCGCAGTAGCGGGGCTATTTTCGCGGGGTCCTCCTTCGTCACGATGATCACGCGCAGTTTGGTACCCGATTTGCCCGTGATTTCCTTCAGGCGTTCGAGCGAGGTTTTGCACGCGGGATTCGTCGAATGGAAAAATTCGATGTAGGTCGTCGGGGCCGGTTCGGGCTGGCGGTTGTCGAGCCACGTCTGGATTTTGAGTTCGGGAACGCGTTCGCCGAGGGCGATGTTCTGGGCCGTGGCTCCCGCGGATGCGAAACCCGCGGCCAACAGCCATATAAGCAGCATTTTCTTCATAAGAGAGCCTTGTTTTATTCGATAAAGATAACAATTATTTGGCATATGGACCAATTTTTTAGAATCAAGTTATGAAAATAGGACTCGACACGGCTCCCGCCGCACTCCGCGAGACTTACTTCCAGCACCTCGCCAGCGTGCTGGCGCGCTACGCTCCGGAGCATGAATATGTTATTGGAACAGAGGTGAATGATGGCGTCGACCTCTACCACGGCTTTAGGTCGTCGCTGCCGTTGTCCGTGCATCTGCGGCGCGTGCCTTCGGTGATGACGGTCCCGAATCTCAATTTCCTGCGCTATCCGCATCTCTATACGTTTGCCGAACGGCTTTTCGTCCTGACGCTCTACCGCCGTGCGCTCCGGCGGGCCGGCCGGGTCATCACGGTCAGCGCTCCGGCCCGCGAGGAGCTGTCGGAACGCCTCAATATCGACCCTTCGAAGATCGAGGTCATGGTGTCGCTGGCGGTTCCGGCTCCGCGCGGAAATCCATCTCAAGCGAAACTTGAACATGTGCGCCGCAAGTATGCTCTTCCAGAACATTTTATATTGATGATAGGGACCGTCGAACCGCGGCACAACCATCAGGCGGTTTTCGCGGCTCTGGCCGACGCTGCGTCCCCGGCCGGGGTGGTCGTCTGCGGCCGCCGCACGGCCTGGTCCGATTATCTGCTGGGCTATGCCCGCGCCCGCCGCATCGCCGCACGGGTGGATTTCATCTACGAACTGACCCCTTCGGACCTTCCGGCGCTGTTCCGTCTGGCGCGGGTCTTCGCCTATCTGCCCGACGCCGATGCCGAGGCGTCGGTCGTCCCCGTGGTCGAGGCCCTGCGGGCGGGTCTGCCGATGGTCTTGAGCGACACGCAGGTCAATCGCGAAGCCGCCGGAGAGGCCGCCGCCTATGTGCGTCCGGAGGCGCGGGGTGAGGTTCTCGCGGCGCTCGAAAACGCGTTGGAAGACGTGTCGTGGCGCCGCACGATGCAGGAGCGCGAACGCCGCCGCGCCGAACTGTTCTCCGAATACGCCGTGGCGGAACGGCTGATGCAGATTTACACGTCGCTGTAACCCCGGCTTTCGAACCGCAGGCCGCCGGAGGCTCCGCCGGAACGAATCGCCTTTCCGGACATTTCCTGCGAATTCCGAACCCGAAGTTATTGCCAAAAAAAGTACTCCGAATTTTGGCGGTTCTGAAAGATTCGTCTATCTTTGTGTTCGCAAAATAACAACGAACGAAACAACATACGAATATCCACTAACTTAAATTTAAATTTTGCTATGAAAGTTTCTCATATCGAGCATCTTGGCGTTGCCGTGAAGAGTCTCGACGAGGCGATTCCCTATTGGGAGAACGTATTGGGCCTGAAGTGCTATGCCATCGAGGAGGTCGCCGACCAGAAGGTCCGCACGGCGTTCTTCATGCTGGGGCAGACCAAGATCGAATTGCTGGAGCCGACTTCGGAGGATTCGACGATCGCAAAGTACATCGAGAACCGCGGCGTCGGCATTCACCACATGGCGCTGGCCTGCGAAAACATCGAGGAGCAGCTCGCCGACGCGGAGGCCAAGGGCATCCGTCTGATCGACAAGACCCCCCGCAAGGGCGCCGAGGGCATGACCATCGCCTTCCTGCACCCGAAATCGACCCAGGGCATTCTGACGGAGCTTTGCGAAAACAAAAACAAATAGGATTATGAGCCAGATACAGGAAAAGATCAACAAACTGATCGAGAACCGCGAAACCGCGCGTCTCGGCGGCGGCCAGAAGGCGATCGACAAACAGCACGATAAGGGCAAGTACACGGCCCGCGAGCGTATTCAGATGCTCCTCGACGAAGGTTCGTTCGAGGAGTTCGATATGTTTGTGACCCACCGCTGCTACGATTTCGGCATGGATCGCAAGCACACCTTCGGCGACGGCGTGGTGACGGGTTACGGCACGATCGACGGACGTCTGGTTTATGTCTTCGCACAGGATTTCACCGTGACGGCCGGTTCGCTGTCGCTGTCGATGTCCGACAAGATCTGCAAGGTGATGGACATGGCCATGCGCAACGGCGCGCCCTGCATCGGCATGAACGACTCGGGCGGCGCGCGTATCCAGGAGGGCGTCAACGCCCTGGCCGGTTACGCCAACATCTTCCAGCGCAACGTGATGTCGTCGGGCGTCATTCCGCAGATTTCGGCCATCTTCGGCCCCTGCGCAGGCGGTGCGGTCTATTCGCCCGCGCTGACCGACTTCATCATTATGAAGAAGGAGACCTCGAACATGTTCCTCACCGGCCCGAAGGTCGTGAAGACCGTGACGGGCGAGGACGTGACGCAGGAGCAGCTGGGCGGCGCCCTGATGCACACCACCAAGTCGGGCGTGGCGCAGTTCGCCGTCGACACCGAGGAGGAGGGTATCGGGCTGATCAAGAAGCTGATCTCCTACATGCCGCAGAACAACATGGAGGACGCTCCGCTGGCCGTCTGCACCGATAAGATCACCCGTCTGGAGGATTCGCTCAACGAGATCATTCCCGACAGCGCCAACAAGCCCTACGACATGACCGAGGTGATCAAGGCCATCGTCGACAACGGCGAGTTCCTCGAATCGGCCGCAGGCTATGCCAAGAACATCATCACCTGCTTCGCGCGTTTCAACGGCCAGTCGGTGGGCATCATCGCCAACCAGCCCAAGTTCATGGCCGGCGTGCTGGACATCAACGCCAGCCGCAAGGCTGCGCGCTTCGTGCGTTTCTGCGACGCGTTCAACATCCCGATCGTGACGCTGGTGGACGTTCCGGGCTTCCTGCCGGGTACGACCCAGGAGTACGGCGGCGTGATCACCCACGGCGCGAAGCTGCTGTTCGCCTACTGCGAGGCCACCGTGCCGAAGATCACTGTGACGCTGCGCAAGGCTTACGGAGGCGCATACATCGTCATGTCGTCGAAGCACATCCGCGGCGACATCAACTACGCATGGCCGACGGCCGAAATCGCCGTAATGGGTGCCAGCGGAGCCGTGGGCGTGCTTCACGCCAAGGAGGTGGCCGCGATCGAGAATCCCGAAGAGCGCGCCAAGTTCGTGGCCGAGAAGGAGCAGGAGTACAACGACAAGTTCTCGAACCCCTACAACGCCGCACGCTACGGTTACATCGACGACGTGATCGAACCGCGCAACACCCGCTTCCGGATCATCCGCGCCCTGCAAGCGCTTTCGACCAAGCGTTTGCAGAATCCGCCGAAGAAACACTCGAATATTCCCCTCTAACAATTGCACGCTATGACAATATTATCAGCAATCGATTGGGGATGGCCCGAGATGCTGTGGACGACGCTCATCAGCATCTGTCTGGTATTCGGCATTCTCGTGCTGCTGGTGTGGATCATGAAACTTTTCGGAATGATCTTCGTCAGCCGCCGCAAGGCGGCCGCGGCCGCGACTCAGAGCGGCAAACCCGTCGAGCAGGGCCAACTGCACGAAGAGGAGATCGCGGCCATCGCCACCGCACTCAAAATCTTCAACAGCGATCGGCACGACCGTGAGTCGGATGTGCTGACGATCATGAGTATCAAGCGCGCTTATTCGCCCTGGAACTCGAAAATTCATGGGCTAACCCAGATGCCCGACAAAAAATAAGTATTGGAACAATGAAAGATTACGCATTGAAAATCAACGGACATAATTACGACGTGCGCATCGACGACGTAAACGAATCCTCGACCCTGGCACACGTGGTGGTCAACGGCACGGCCTACGAGGTCGAGATCGCAGGCGCCAAAGGAGCCGCGACGAAACGTCCTCAGGTAGCTCCCGCCCCCCGCGAAGCCGACAGCGCGAAAATCACCCCCGCTACGGCGGCTCCCGCTCCCCGTATCGCGCCGGTAGCCCCCTCGACGGGTTACACGATCAAGTGTCCTCTGCCGGGTACCGTGCTCTCGATCAACGTCAAGGTCGGCGATACGATCGCGACCGGTCAGACGCTCGTGATCCTCGAAGCCATGAAAATGGAGAACAACATCGACGCCGACCGCGCCGGCGTCGTCAAGCAGATCTTCGTCCAGCAGGGCGCTACGGTCATGGAGGGCGATAACCTGATTCTCATCGAGTAGGCTTATGTGGACACTGCTGAGTTCAAGTTCCGACTTCGTCGGGGAGAGCCTGATCCGATTCGGCGAATCGACCGGTCTGGCCGGTTTTTTCAGCGCCATGGGTTGGGGAAACATCGTGATGATCGGCATCGCCTTCTTCCTGCTCTATCTGGCTATCCGGCATAAGTTCGAGCCGCTGCTGCTGCTGACCATCGCATTCGGCATGCTGCTGACGAACCTGCCCGGCGCCAATCTCTACCACACCGAGCTCTTCGCCGGAGGGCATGTCCATTGGGACATCTTCGTCGCGAAGGCGGGCTTGCTGGACTACCTTTACCTGGGCGTCAAGCTGGGCATCTACCCCTGCCTGATCTTTCTGGGCGTAGGCGCCATGACCGATTTCGGTCCGCTGATCGCCAATCCCAAGAGTTTCCTGCTGGGCGCTGCGGCGCAAATCGGCATCTTCGTGACGTTCCTCGGCGCCTATGCGATCGGATTCTCGCCCGAACAGAGCGGTTCGATCGGCATCATCGGCGGTGCGGACGGTCCCACGGCCATCTACCTCACCTCGATGCTGGCCCCCGAACTGCTGGGCCCGATCGCCGTAGCCGCCTACTCCTACATGGCGCTCGTGCCGGTCATCCAGCCGCCCATCATGCGACTGCTCACCAACAAGCACGAACGTGCGATCCGTATGCGCACGCTGCGTCCGGTATCGAAAACCGAGCGTATCCTCTTCCCGATCATCATCTCGGTCGTCATCGCCCTGCTGCTGCCGAGCGCAATGCCGCTCGTGGGCTGTCTGATGCTGGGTAACCTGATGAAGGAGTGCGGCGTGGTGGATCGCCTGAGCAAAACGGTGCAGAACGAACTGATGAACATCGTGGTGATCTTCCTCGGCCTGACCGTCGGCGCCACGGCGACCGCCGAAGCGTTCCTGAATTTCCGCACGCTGGGCATCCTCGTGCTGGGCGTCATCGCCTTCTGCCTGGGAACCGCCGGCGGCGTGCTGCTGGCCAAGTTCATGAACCTGTTCAGCAAAGAGGAGAACAAGATCAACCCGCTGATCGGTTCGGCCGGCGTGTCGGCCGTACCGATGGCCGCCCGCGTGTCGCAGATCGAAGGACAGCGCGAAAATCCGGGCAACTACCTGCTGATGCACGCCATGGGGCCCAACGTGGCCGGCGTGGTCGGTTCGGCCGTCGCCGCAGGTATCCTGCTGTCGTTCCTCGGCTAAGGGTAACGCCCCGAAAAGAGAGGAGCGCGGATTTCGAAATCCACGCTCCTCTCTTTTTATTCCGGCTGCGACTCCCTGCGCAACCGTTCGGCCAGTTCGGGCATCCCGACGGCCGCCCGCTCGCGCAGATGCGTCAGCGGATTGCGGATCGTCCGCACGTCGGGAGTACCGGGGTCGACCAGATAGATCGGCACCCCGGGACGGACGTAATGCACCAGCGAAGCCGCCGGATAGACCGCCAGCGACGTTCCGACGACGATCAACACGTCGGCCGCCGCCGCAATCCGCACCGCATGGTCGAACTGGGGAACCGCCTCGCCGAAAAAGACGATATGCGGACGCAGCAGCGCCCCGTCGGGGGCCGTGGCATCCAACGGCTGTTCCCACCCTTCGATCGGAACGATCAACGCGGGATCGCGCGAGGAGCGGAGTTTCCGCAGTTCGCCGTGCAGATGCGTCACACGGGTCGAACCGGCGCGTTCGTGCAGGTCGTCTACATTCTGGGTGATGACCTCGACGTCGAAATCCGCCTCCAATCCCGCGATGGCCAAATGAGCCGCATTGGGACGGGCCGCCAGCATCTCGCGGCGGCGTTTGTTGTAAAATTCGATTACCAGCCGGCGATTGCGCGCCAGCGCCTCGGGCGTACAGACATCCTCGATCCGGTAATCGGCCCACAATCCGTCGGCATCGCGGAAGGTGGACAGTCCGCTGTCGGCACTCACGCCGGCTCCGGTAAAGACTACGACTTTTTTCATCTCGAATGATCGATTCGGCGGCATCCGCCGCATTCCGTCCATAAAGGTAGGCAAAATCCGGAAACGATCCAATGCCGTACTCGAAAAAGAGGCGCATATTTCCGTCGTACGACAGCCGATTCCGACACTCCCGAACCGAACATCCGATTCCGCCGCAATCGATCCCCAGGGATGAATTTACACTCCGTACCGTCAGGCGGACTCCGCACGCACGCTCCGCCGCACCGATTCGTCGACGCGCTCCATCCTCTGCAAACGACATCTTTCCGGTGCGAAACCGCCGCCGCCATCGGACGTCTCCTCAGCCGACAACGGTACTCACCCGGAAGCCCCTCCGCAACCCTCTTCCGGAAAAAAGAGGCTGCGAAAAACGAAGCGAATGATCAATATGTCTGAAAAAATCGTTATTTTCGCTTATCATATTCATTCCACTTAATTCAGTTTTCATGATGAAAAGTCATCTCATTTTGCGGTTGCATCGGATAATTCTGATCGCCGCGCTGTTTTTGGCTGCATCTTGCAAAGAGGACGATACCTCCGTGCAACTGAAAGCCCCTCAAACCCTTACGGCAATCCCTTCCGAAACATCGCTCCTGATCGAATGGGGGGGGGTGGACGAAGCTGCCGCCTATGAACTGGAAGCCCGCAGCGACGACTACGCCTTCTCCACCCGTGTCGAAGACACCCGTTACGAGTTGACTGGACTCGAAGCATACACCGAATACGAGGTACGCATCCGCGCGCTGGTCGTTTCGGGCAACTACCTCGATTCGGAATGGAGCGCATGGGAGCGGTTCAAAACTCTCGACAAGACGATCGCCGACGAATTCGACGGAGGCAGCGGCACGGAAGAAGATCCCTACCTAATCGCACGGCCGTCGCAACTGGCCCTGCTGGCACAATGCGTCAACGAACAGACGGCCGGCTATTTCGAACCGGACGTCCACTACCTGCTGACGGCCGATCTCGATCTTTCCGGCTATGAAAACTGGACGCCGATCGGTATCGGCCCGCAAGACGGACGGTATCCCTACGAGAATCCCGAGAAGGCATTCCAAGGCGTTTTCGACGGAGGCGGCCACACCGTGAACAAGCTAAACGTCGCTTACACGGGTGCGACGACCTTCACGAGCGTCGGACTCTTCGGAGTGAACGACGGCACGATCAGGAATCTTCACGTCGCGGGCACAGTCTCCGCGACGACATCCTGCACCGACAAAAGCTATGTGATCACCGGCGGCATCGTCGGTTTCAATATCATCGCCTACGAGGACGCCATGAACACCCGTCCGGGTTCGGGAGCCATCGAACACTGCTCCTTCACGGGTTCGGTATCGGCATCGTGCGGCAACGACCCGACGGGCACGGCCGACGCAGGCGGCATCTGCGGCATGGCCGAGTCGGGAAACATCGACTTCTGCGAAACGACGCTCGACGCGGCACACACGATCAGAACCGAGGGCGGCGAAATCTCGATGACCGGCGGCATCGCCGGATCCATGAACGGCGGACGCATCTCCGCCTGTACCTTCACCGGTACGGGAGTTCTCGAAGCCGCCTTCAACACCGTTCCCGAAGGCTATTACGTCTATGCCCAAGCGGGCGGCATCGTCGGTTCGACCGCCGAGGCCTCGATCGAAAGCTGTACGGCGGATTTCGGCGGCTCGCTGCTCGTTCCGAAAGGCGGGGAAGCAACTTGCAACGCGGGCATCGTCTGCGGCAATTCCGGAAGTTCCATCACCGACTGTACCGCGAAATTTACGGGCGACGCCTCAATCGAGAGCAACGGCGCCATCAGCTTCGGCGGCGCTGTCGGATCGCTCTCCGGCGTCGGTGAATGCGCCGTCTCGCTCGTTTCGACCGAAATGGGTGGAACGGTGAAGATCGCCCAGGGCGACGAATATTCCGACGTACATGTCGGCGGTGTCTTCGGATCGGCTTCGAACGCTACGGCGTCGGCTTGCGACGCTCTCCTATCGGGCGACATCGAAATCTCTTCGAATGTCGCCGACGGCACGACCAACGTCAACGTGGGCGGTGTATGCGGCAAAAGCGGTATGCTGACGGCCGGCTGCCACGCCGAATGGACGGAGAGCGCACACGTGAAAATCGCCTCCGACCGGAGCAATTTCGGCGGCGTGACAGGCCTGACACAGGCTGAAAGCAACTATGCCTTCCTCGTCGGATGCTATGCCCTCTGCAAGGGCCGCGTAGAGATCGAGCCCAAGAACGGCACGGACTACACGGCCAACGCAGGCGGTATCGCCGGAACCTTCTCAGGCTACTCCATGATCTACCCCGTCGTCATGGAAATCCCTGCCTATATGGACGGTTGCTACGCCCTCGTCGAAACCGACTTTTCGCTCTCCGGCGGCACGGCCCGCGGCGTGGCCGGCGCATCGGAGGCCGCTCTGCTCAACGGCGTGTTCTGGGGGTCGACGCAAGACGGCGTCTCGGAGACGCTGCCCGGCAGCAAGGCTTTCGCAAGTCTCGATCAGAGCGGTTTCGAAGCGGCAATCGCCGAGATGAACGACGCGATCGCCGCTTCGATGATGGCCCAACTCGTGCAGGTCGGCTACACGTACGATACGTCTCTGGGACATCCCGTCCTGACAGGCGCCCGCTGACCGGAGCATCCCCGACCTCCATTTATAAGTTCACCCCTGCCGGAAAATCCGACAGGGGTGAGCCCTTTTCAGAAACCGTGGAGCGGTTCCCTTTCAAATGCACGCTCGTCCCGAAAAACGGAACGTTCCGCGCATCAGTGCGTGAAGACACGCCCCTTCTGCTTGACCTTGGCTTCGTAATCCAGACGCGACTGCGTGGGATATTTCAGCTTTTCGAAGCCGGCGACGGCGTTGCCGATGTCGCTCAGCAGCATGTCGGCCATATCGCGCGACATTCCCTGACGAACGACCACGCGCATGACGACCAGCGAATCGATGTTCTTCGGCATCGTGTAGGCGGGAACCATCCAGCCGCTCTGTTGGAGTACGGCCTGCAAATCGTAGAGCGTCCATTTGGCCGTCTTGTCGTACTCGGGATTCATGTACCAGATGAAGAGCGGATTTTGCAGCTCCTTCGAATAATTTTCGAAACACTTCATCTTGCCGATCTGTTCATGGCAGTAGCAGGCTACGTCCATCGAATTCTGCTGCACCTCCTTGTAACCGTCGAAGCCCAGGCGGATGAAGTTGTAGTACTGACCCAGAATCTGCGCCGCAGGACGCGAGAAGTTGAGCCCTACCTGCGTGATGTTGGCACCCAGATAGTTGACGCTGAACGACATCTCTTCGGGCAGATACTTCTTGTCCTTCCAGACGACCCAGCCCAGGCCCGGATAGACCAGTCCGTACTTGTGGCCCGACGTGGAGATCGACCACACCCATTTGAGGCGGAAGTCCCACTTCACCTCCGGATTGAGGAACGGCAGGATGAAACCTCCCGACGCCGCATCGACGTGGATCGGAATATCGTATCCCGTCTTCTTGTTGTAGGCGTCCAGCTCGCGGTCGAGCGCCTCGATGTCGTCGTTGAGTCCCGTCCACGTCACGCCGGCGATCGGCACGATGCAAATGGTGTTCTCGTCGCACATCGCCAGAGCGTCCTTCGGATCGAGCGTCGGCTTTTCGAGCGTAAGGGGCACCGTGCGCATCTCGATCTGCCACAACTGGCAGAACTTCTCCCAGACCACCTGGAAGGCGGAGCTCATCACCAGATTGGGTTTGTCGAAGGGTTTGCCCTCGGCCTTGCGTTTCGCGCGCCAACGCAGCCAGGCCGCGACGCCGCCCAGCATACAAGCCTCCGACGAGCCGATTCCCAGCGCGCCGGTCTTCCACTCGGCCTTTTCGGGCGAATTCCACATGTTGGCGATGATGTTGATGCACCGTCCGCACATCACCGCCACACGCGGATACTCGGTCTCGTCGATGTAGTTGACGTTGATCGCCTCGTTCATCAGGCGCGTAGCGTATTCGTCCATGTAGGTGGTGACGAAAGTCGCCAGATTCAGACGCGGCTGCGTCTGGGGATAGGTCTCGTCCTTCACCATTTGGTAGGCGATCTCAGGTGTGGTTTTGTGCTGCGGAATGTTCTGCGTCGGAGCGGGGGTGAGCATCTTTTCCGATCCGAAGACAGCCGTCGTAGCATTGGCCCGTGTCTCTTGTTTCGTGTTCATAGCGGTAATGTGTTTAAAAATTACAAGGTGCGTAAATCCATAAACTATGCCACTCGGAGGCCATTTCCGAAGACCGGAGGGACCTCGTCGCCGAAAACACCTCTCTTCGGCTGCACCTTAAACACTTCGCCCCGACAGAATCGAACATGCGTTTGCTTCTGCGCTCGACTTTTCGTATCTTTGACTGCGCCGAAGATAGGTCGCTCCGCAAAAACGCAAATAAATCTGCCTTCGCATCCGGCTTATTCGTATCTTTGGCTAACGTTATGAACGAAACATTCTCTCTTTTCCTCTGGGCGATGACCGTACTCGCACTCGCGGTGTTCGTCGCACTCCATTTCGTCGAAGCGGGATACGGCTACCTCTTCAACCGAAAATTCGGGCCGGGCATCCCCAACCGTATCGGATGGATGGCGATGGAGTCGCCCGTCTTCATCGCCATGTGCATCCTGTGGCTCTGCTCCGACCGTGCACTCGAAGCGGGACCGCTGGCACTTTTCATCCTCTTCCAGAGCCACTACCTGCAACGGTCCTTCGTCTTCCCGCTGCTGATCCGCGGGAGGTCGCAGATGCCGCTGGGAATCGTTCTGATGGGGATGGTATTCAATACGCTCAACGCCCTGATGCAGGGCGGCTGGATCTTCTACGTCTCCCCCGCCGGCTACTACGACGGTTGGTTCGCACGTCCCTACATCTGGGTCGGCGGTGCGCTGTTCATCGCCGGCATGGTCATCAATCTCCGCTCCGACCGCATCATCCGCCACCTGCGCCGGCCGGGCGACACGCGCCACTACATCCCCTACGGCGGAATGTTCCGCTATGTCTCGTCGGCCAACTACTTCGGCGAACTGCTCGAATGGATCGGTTTCGCCGTCGCGTCGTGGTCATGGGCCGGCGCGGTATTCGTCGTCTGGACGTTCGCCAATCTGGCGCCGCGATCGGCCTCGCTCTACAAACGCTACGAGCAGGAGTTCGGCGAGGAGTTCACCTCGCTGCACCGCAAACGCATCCTTCCTTTCATCTATTGATTCCATGGAAAAAGAGTCGCTGTTGTTCACACCCTACAAATTAGGTCCCGTCACGCTGCGCAACCGCACGATCCGTTCGGCGGCATTCGAATCGATGGGCCGCGCCTACGGCCCCACCGAACAACTGAAAAACTACCACGTGAGCGTCGCCCGCGGCGGCGTGGGAATGACCACACTGGCCTACGCCGCCGTCTGTCGCAGCGGGCTGTCGTTCGAAAAACAGCTGTGGCTGCGACCCGAAATCGTCCCGGGACTGCGCGACATCACCGAAGCCGTCCACCGCGAAGGAGCCGCCGCATCGATCCAGATCGGCCATTGCGGCAACATGACGCACTACACCACGGCCGGACAGATTCCGATCGGTGCATCGTCGGGCTTCAACCTCTATGCCTACACCCCCGTGCGCGCCATGCGGCGCGACGAAATCCGACAGGTGGCCGCCGACTTCGGCCGTGCGGTGGATACGGCGTACGAAGCGGGATTCGACTGCGTGGAAGTACATGCAGGCCACGGCTACCTCATCTCGCAGTTCCTCTCGCCCTACACCAACCGCCGCCGCGACGAATACGGCGGATCGCTCGAAAACCGGATGCGCTTCATGCGCATGTGTCTGGAGGAAGCCGTCGGGGCGGCCCGGTCCTGCG
>ERZ825384.361-NODE-361-length-60216-cov-13.115208_pt1 | contig 60216 bp, 106 predicted proteins | sample MGYA00519931_ERZ825384 | MGnify/ENA primary metagenome ERZ825384 (study PRJEB31778, sample SAMEA3449200) | human gut metagenome | biome: human gut; feature: human-associated habitat; material: faeces | place: United Kingdom | collected 2010/2012 ...
CGCAGTTGCCTGTTGCCGATGAAGCACCGTAGTCGCCTGTTGCCGATGAAGCACCGTAGTCGCCTGTTGCCGATGAAGCACCGCAGTTGCCTGTTGCCGATGAAGTACCGTAGTAGCCTGTTGCCGATGAAGCACCGTAGTTGCCTGTTGCCGATGAAGCACCGCAGTCTTTATCACTGCCGTTTTCTTTCTTCGCTCTTTGTGTTGTATACTCAATAGCCGCCTTGACAATTCCTGCAATGTTAATACTTGCTCCTATTTTTATCTTGGTTGAAGCAACCTTGGTATTACTACCTTTTCTATCTAATTCTCCATTTTGTTCAACTTCGTGGAATACGCTCTCATTCGGTGAATAATAATTAAAGCAGTCTAACGGATATTCGCAAGCGTGAAATCCAGTTTCGCAACATTCTGCCTTTTCTGTCTCATATTCTTTCCCCTCTTCGTATTGGAATCCTTTGCAAGTCATGTCTTTTTTAAAACCTTTGTAAGATTTAATGCTCATTTTCATTCCTCACTTTCATTCTTCTTCATTTCTGCTAACATCTTATTTGCATCTTCCAGTGTAAGAAGTGCATATTGAGAACCGATTGTAGCCGGAACTGTCGTAAATTCATCAATTCCAATCATTGCAAAAATGTCACCGTCTTTGTCAATTCCAATAGCTTGTACTTTTTCGTCCTCATTGTACTGCTTAATGCAAAGTCCTTTGTTCCCATCATCGTCCTCATCATTCCAATGCAGCCTATCTCCAATTTTGCACGGAATAACTAATAATCTGCCCTGTTCCTCTGCATCCTCGTAATATTTTAATTTTTCTGCAAGGCGCAAAATTTTTACCATTTCCTGCGGTGTAGCTTCTACTTCTAAATCAAAAGTAAATGCCACACCGCCTTTATCACTTGTCGTTGTAAGTCTTTCCATTTAACCCACCTCTAATTTTTCATTTTCATTCACAATCAGCATAATCAACTGTGAATCAACCATTTCAGCAACCTTTGCCTGGTTATCATCGTCGAGTGACTCCGAATCATCAAGGAACACTGGCGTGCTGATTCCACACATTTTCTGAATTGAATTACATATATCCACTCTTCCTAAAATCCTGTTGCCCTTGTTGCTCATGGTGGTAAGAATTGATTTACCCTCTACAGTAGGTATGCAAACGGATTTATAATTGCCGTTCTTTGCTGTGTCAAACAACTGCCACTTAACAAGCGAAAAATGACTGTTCACTTCGTCTGTAAGTGCTTCATTTTTAGCCCTGTCTAACTTGTCTAACAATTCAAGTATCTTCTCACTGTTGGTCTTAGACTGCTCTAAGTCCTGCTTCTGGTTTCTCAATTCTTCCAGTCTGTGTTCATCCGCTTCTGTATTCGTAGCGACTATCTTCTTTTCAACCTCTGCGATCTGCGATCTGATTTCAGATTCTTCCAGTTTCAAAGATTTCTTGATATCTGAAAGTGACGTTGACTGCTTCAATAATTCTTCCTTACGGACTATTTCAGCCTGTACAGACTTATAATCTTCCCTGTCGTGGATATCAACATACTGTGGGATAGATTCTAACTTTGCAGTCATTTCTGCGTATTCTTTATTTACAGTGTTCAAATTTTCTTTTAAATCAGATAACAACTGTTCTTTATCTTTTAATAACTGCTGTTCTTTTTCAATCTCTCCTTTAGCCTTGAATCCGTCCGTCTCAATTTTACCGATTCTATCAGTTTTTGACTTTTCAAAGGTTTCCATAAGGTTTTTAACATCTTCTTCCGGCAACTCTCTGTGACAGGTAGGGCAGATAGCTGTATTGGAGTCAAATTTCTCTGCCTTGATAGTTTTCCATGTATTCCCCAGTCTTGCCTTTTCCTCTGTCAGTTCTGTAATCTTCTTATGGCTGTTGGAAATTTCATTCTCTGCAAGCCTAATACTGGATTTCAAACTGTTGATTTCAACGCTCTTGTTCATCATGGTTGCCCTAAGTTCTGCCCTTTGAGATTCCAACTCACTGTTAGACGTATTCTGCATTTCAGACAGCTTCATTTGCAACTGCATGATATCCTGTGTAGCCTTATCATACTCTGCCAGTAAGTTTTCATTCCTGTTCTGCTTATAAAGATTCTGTTCAAGCTGTTCCTGTAATGCATTTTTCTGTAAGACAAGTTCTGCTGTGTCAATGTCGGATTTAATCTGAATATCTCTTTCTTTTTCCTTGATCTGACCGTCCAAAATTTTAGAATTTGTGTTGTAATCACTCTTTACTTTCTGATTCATAGCCCGAATTTCATCTGCTTTGTATTTTTCAAGCAAAGGAACAAGTTCATGTAATTCAGAATTACTACTTGCAAAATCAATGTCTGATATTTTACCGACAAATTGGAACAAAAATTCTCTCATTTCCGTAGGTTTCTGGTTGATAAAAGCATTGATATTGCTACACATTTTAAACAGCTTCATATTTACATCAAAGTACTCATTAAACGCCTTTAATGTTTTTGGAACGCTGTTAATGTAGTATGAATTAGTATCGCTTACGGTTTCAACAACAATACCATTTTTTACTGCTTCACCATATGTACGCTTCTGCACTTTCTTAGCCGTAACTTCCTTACCGTCAATATCCAGCACTGCTGTGACTGCTGTGTCCATATCGTCTACGTTCTTGCCGTCAACTGTTCTTCTAACCGCTGGATTGTCATTTAATTCATAGTCACAGTTGAAAAGCAGCCATGTGTAGGCATTCACAATACTGGACTTGCCCTTGCCATTCTTCCCCATAATTCTTGTCAGTTCCGAGAAATCAAATTCTGCCTGTGAATACATCATGAAATTTTCAAGAATCAGCTTCTTTAATCTAATTACCTTACACATCGTCAAACTCCTTTCCTTCTGATGAATCAAACAGTTTCTTTTCTTTCTCTGCCTGCTTGTTTGCTTCTTTATAAAATCCCATGATTCTTAATGCGGTCTTTACGTTGCAAAAGTCCGTATTAACGATATAGTCAACCGCTGCATCAACTCTGCTCTCTAAAGCAACTAACTGCTCATACCGTTCCTGCGAAATAGTGACCGTATCGCAGGATTTACTTTTAATCAAATCTTCCACGTTCTCACTCCTAACTTCAATTCGTTTCCAGACAGTTCGTAAACTGCCTTAGTCCGTCCGTCTTTCTCATACTGCCTTGACTGGAATCTTCCTTTTATAGTAACTGTCTGACCTGTTGCTAAATTCTTTGCAAATAAAGCATTTACTGACCACACAATACACGGTATGCAATCCGTTTTTCTATTCTTCCTGGAAGATACCACTAGCAACTCTGCTATATATCTTCCGCTTTGGGTCTGCCTGAACACTGGTTTTTTGACGATAACACCTGTTATTTCTGTGTGGTTTCCATCTGCTTCAAATACCATTGATATAGATTCTACATGGACAAATAACTCTAAGTGCGTCCGTTTTCCGTCAAACACCTGTCTACTATGGATAGCACCTGTTATTTTATGCACCGTTCCGTTTTGAATCTGATTTGCAATCCCCTGTTCTGCGATACATGGAATAATGTCCTCATATCCGCTTAGTCGTCTTACAATCATATGAAAGCTGTAGAATCTGATTTTACCTACCGTGTGGCTGTATGTAGGTTTTTCATTCATCCTGCCGCATAGCGTTATCCTGTTCATCTTCCAGCTCCCTTCTGATGTTGAATGCCAGTAAGGAAACAAAACCGCTGTTCGTTTTGAACTCACTCCCGATATACTTTTTGTAGGTAGGAGTTCTTGAGTCCGCAAGTTCTACTGTGCGTGTTACAACTTTATGAACTGAACCGCCTGTAATTCCATGTTCAGATGCAATTTCGTCATACATATCCTGTAGTTTCTTTGTCGGATTTATTATCTTTCCTACAGTCAGTTCCACGATATAGTAGAATCCACGCATACTGGGTTCTATTCCCATAGATATCAAGGCATTCTCAATTTTTCTTAGCCTGTTATCCATGGCTATTCCTCTTCTACTTCAAATCCGACTACATGACCGTCATTGATCAAGACTCCAACACCTAAGTCCTCACACATTTTTTCTACTTCTGCAATTGTAAAATCTCCCATATCCGTTTTCCTTTCTTCTTATTTAAAATAGCATTGCTTTTGTCAGTCCTCTTGAAGCCGATTTCTGAAACTGCTTCATATCCTCTATTACCTCTGATTCTTTTCTTCGGGAATCCTCTACAGACTGTGCGATCAGCATTTCTGCTGTCTCCTCGTCAAAGTGCTGTTCAAATCTGAACCGTAAAGCTCGGATGATATTTGCAAGGTCAAGGCACATTTCTGTATCTTCGCCGATGAAATCCACTTTTGAATCATTTGCTATAATCATGATTCCACCTCTTCTGCTAACTTAGCCATTTTCCAACTGGTCATGCTACCATTGTATGTGCTCCAAGATGTTTTTCCTGAACGCCATGTGTACACTATTCCGTTCTCGTATTTTGCAAAATGTCTTTTTTTCCACACTTCTTCTTCGCAATCTCTTACTAAAATCGGCGCATCAACAGGTATTTTGCTTCAATCAACAGGCGGTTCTTCATATTCCTTTTCTGCCCATTCTTTATTTAATTTTGAACAATTCCCTGTCATTTTGTCAAAAATACAATCTATGCAACTTATTTCTTCACAGCAGACTACTTTGTTTTCTTTACTCACAGCAATATGTCCTTTGTCGATAGCAATATCAATAATTTCCTTAGCATATTTTTCTCTGTTCTTCATACCTCAAACCTCACTTTTCCAGTTTTATCAAAACATCTTTATTCAGCCAGTCAATGTCGGTAATAGAAACTTCCTCTTCGACTTCAACCTCGGCATAGATATTTTCCTTGTCTTTTGTCTCGACAATTTCTTTTACCAGTGCATCTGTCTCAATCCTTGCATCAAATATCACTTCCGCATCAGCAGGGAATCGAGTAAGCTGTTTGATTAAATCGTAAACTTTCATGATTCATCCCCAATGTGCTAATACGTTGATGATAATAGAGTATATTGATAAACCTATAGATATTCTGCATAATGTTTTAGTGCTTATATTCTTCATTAATATCCCTCCTTTTTCTTATTTGAAAGCGCAGTACTCAATTTCATACTCTGAAACTATTTTTGTAAATATCTCACGTAATTTCTTATCTTCCTCAATTACATCCATGCGATTCAACTTATTAATTTCTGTTTTCGTGCATCCATTATCGGTCATGCGCTGTTTACGGTTTCTTGATCTGGTAGACAAATCGCATCCTGCTCTACGTTCCAATTCACAATACATTTCTGTACGTAAAAGATTAAATGGTGTAGATGCACTTTTCTGAATACGATTAAATTTAACATTGATTTCATCACGCCAATTATCGAGAACAGGTTTTACTGCTTCTTTGATATGTTCAGTTGTCTCAATGGCTTTCTGTGCTGTTTCCTGTGCGATAGCAATTTGTTTATCACGTTCCTTGTCAGCAAGTTCTTTCTGAACCATTTGATTAAGAAGTCCTTGCAATGCTTGCAATTCTGGAGATAACTGATCGTTGACGCTTTGATGTACATTGAAATATGAAGAAACTAATTTTCTTTGCACTTCCCACGCCAAATCATCCGTGAATGACTTGACCAACATCAGATAGCCCTGTTCAGTAATGAGTGCTGTTCCGAAGTTACTCATTACTACATTTTCTAGTGTCCGTTTTTCGGACAGTTCAGTATTTTCAAGGTCTGACGGTTTCAAAACGAAATAATCTTCTCCCTCAACAAAATGCTTTCTGTTATCTGAAAATCTCTTTCTTGCTGTTCCGTCCGGTCTTTCGTGAACCATGTCAATGTCCTTGAATGTAACTACTCTCTGACCCTTATATTCTTTTATGGAAATATCAGCATTTCCAATGTGAATTAATTCGTTCAATTCTTCTCCTTTCCTAAAAATAAAATTTTGTAAAATGCAGGAACAATTTTAACAAATTGTAAACCTACTATTCTTTACTTTCGGAAACCTCTTTTTTCGCAGAATTTTCTGCCATGTTCTCTACTTTTCCTAAGATATATCCCTTGTCGAAGTCTGACATTTTAGGAATAGCATCTTTTAACTTCTCAACAATCTGCTTTTCCTTTTCACTCATTCAATTCACTTCCTTTCTGTGGTATAATTAGTAAAATATAATTTTGGGAGGTTATTCATGTTAAACTCAAATAATTTTAATTGGTCTTACGTGGTCTCTGGCATAACACTTATAGTAGCCATCATTTCACCAGTCATTGTCACGATGCTAAATAACTATCACAACTCAAAAATACGAAAGCTTGAATTATATTATCAAAAGCAACTTTCCTATTATCAGAAACAAGAATCCGTATTTAGTTCTTTTTTAGAATCGGCTTCCAAACAGGTCGTAGCAGATTACCAATCAGAAAAAGTAGAATACATGCGATATTACAATCAGCTTTTCCTCTATACTCCAGAAGAATATTGGGAACAATTCAAAAAGCTGAATGAATCCGTTGTAAATCGCAACAAAGGCGAATCAGAAAAACTACTATTCTCTACGGCAGTATCATTGGGAAAAATCCTGCAAGAATCTGCCCTAATGCTCCCAAAACTATAGTAAAAATAACCCCTGGGATGCCAAGACCATGTTCTGATTTTCCATGCCAATATGACATTAAGCATGCGACCACGACGAATATGGTTATTGGTATCGCATCTAGGATGCTGTAATGCAACATCTTATTTTTTTTCACCTCCTTTGCTTTATTTCGTTTGCAATATTATATTATCACATTGGTAATATTAAGTCAATATAAAATTATTGCATTTGTGATATTTTTATGATAATATAATTTCAAGGAGGTGATTAAAAAATGGAAAGCATAAACGAAAGAATGAAACAACTTAGAGCAGCATTGGATATGAATCAGACTGAATTTGGAGAAAAAATAGGTGTAGCGCAAACTTATCTTTCACAGATGGAAAAGGGAGATAGACCAGTAACCGATAAGATTTATAAAATTGTTTGTTTAGAAACATGGAACGGCAATAAAATTAATGAATCTTGGTTTAGAGATGGAATTGGAGAAATGTTTATTAAACCTAAAAAGTCCATTGAGATTGCACATTTATTAGGTAATGTTGAAAATATGGAAGATACTGATTTTAAGAAAAGACTTATATCAGCTCTTGCAAGACTTGATTCAGACGGTTGGGCTAAATTGGAACTACTAATTGACATGATTTCTGAGAAATAAAAAAAGACTAGGGCAATGCGCAAGCCCTAGTCTTTTTTGTCTGATGTCAATCTTTTCAGAAATTCGTATGCAATTTCTAAATAATTCAAATTTTCACATTTGTTTATAATTTCTGTTATTTTCCCTTTGTAATACTGTTTTTCATTAAAATTATCCCCTGCCATATCCTTGCCCTCTCTGCAACTATGTAACCCACTCATGCAATCATCCTCTCTATAATGTTTGTACTAATTATAGAATGTATGTTCGCATATGTCAACAAATAAATCAAACGTCTGTTTGCAATGTTTGGTAATTCGGGCGGCATGAAATGCCACTAACATACCGCCCAGACCAGAACTTGAAGAACCACATTATAGTGGACAAGTTTATTGTACTTCTATAAGTGCAAGGATTCAAGAAAATACGTTCGACATATTCTGCGGTAAAATTCGACAAATTATAGCAATTTGTAGTGTGGCTTTTCTTCTTTGAATATCCAGTACCGCAAATAATCGTCAAGGATAATTGCAATTGTTCCTACAATTAGCCATAACAGGCTGAATGGTAAGCATATCTGCCCTAACAGATTGAATGGCATATCGCTGTAATCCCACACATTCCAACCTAACCAGATATTCACGATAAGACCGCATACAAACTCTAACAGGGTGATTACTGTTGCAACCTTTATTGATTGCAGGATAAGCGGATAATCCCATTCTGTGCGTTCGTTCTGTTCTCCTGCATACAGGAAGCATAAACCGCCAAGAATGAACATTGTCCAATGGCTACGACCACGGTACAGCAGTTCAATCATTACGTAGAGAAAGCCACCTATCGCAAACAGGATAAGTGGCTTGATAATCTTACGCAATACCTTTACTTGCGTAGATATCCGCAAGCACTTCTGAACGGTATTCTTTAGGAATTGTCATACCATAGGTTACGTTTTGAACGGATGTTGAATCTTCCATTGAATTGATATAGATGCGCAAATCTCTGAAATACGTAACCGCAAATGTCACAGCCTGCATAGCTGTTTCCGTAATCAATCTCATATCCGTGTTGCTGTAGTATTTACATGGTTTATTCACATCTGATGTATGCCACGGTATCTGTGTTTCTCCCTGCGCAACCTTAGTCTGCAATCCCATAAGGCTTGTCTGGTCGTGGTCAGTCAGTGTAAAATGTTCAATTGTTCCGTCAGACAGGGTAACATCAACACCGTTTTGAATTGATTCCTGCTGTGCAGCGTTCATTTCTGCAATCTTCTGCTTTTTCAGTTCGTCAAGTGTCGGTTCAACAGGTGTTGGCTGTGGCTGTTCTTCATAAACAGAACCGTCATTAGAAAGCTGATATCCGTTATACTCTGCGGTTGTATCATCATTCCTGTATACAGTATTATAGCTGTGGTAAGAATCACCGCCAATGTCAAGTTCTCCTTTTTCGTCTAAGAACAAATCAAATCCGCTTTTATCTACGGTAACCGCATCATGGAATTTCAGTGTTACTACGTGTTCCGATTCTGGTACAACGGTACACTGGATTATTTTTTGGGAATCTAAAAATTTTAAATACATATATGTCTCCTTTCTTTATTGAAAATTTATGTAAGTGTCTTGGTATAACTTTTCTATTCTTGTGCAACGATTGAGCTAAATAGTAATTTATAATGTATCTATCTAGGCTAGTGCGGTAATCACATTTGGTTCAAGCCTTTGTACTGTGACAGTGGATATCTTTGTACTTTAGAATAAACAACAGCTTATTATGCTATATATTGAACAATTATATTGCAAAAACAACATATGTTATTTGTGCGCTAGAAGATGAATCATCTCCATTATATGCTGTTCCGTTTATCGAAAAATCAGAAGATGAATTTGTAACTTCTATTATGGCTGCAACTTGATTTGTACTTTTATTGAGAAAAGTTATAGATTTAACATTATTGCCTCCACTGGTAACTGTGAACGTCATGTTGTAAGCGTTCCTAGTTTGAGACACGTAGATAAGATATTTTTTGTGTCCTGTGGCTGGTATAGTAAATTCTGCCGTTGTTGTTCCTGCTCCAATAACTAAAGTACTGCTATTACTTGTAACGTACTTAATGTTGCTCCCTAAATTACTATTTAATGCCTTAATTGCCAATGCCCCAGCAATATATCCAGACTGCGTATTTGCCTTTATAGTTTCTAAGCTGTCAATAATCTTGCTTGCGTCTGCCGCATTATTTACAGCTTCATTTGTGGCATTAATCTGCGCCGCTCCGAATGTGCTTCCAACCTGTGTATAATCTGTCACATCTTCAAAACTGACTGTACCATCACTGTTCTGAATCATGTTGAATCTACGCTTGCCGTTCATATTTTCTTTCAATATATCATCTTTAAAATTGACAGGTAAATTTGCCTTTGCCATTATTTTATACCTCCCTTTTCTTGTCCTAATCTCATGGGTAATCTATACATTGTAGGTTCGGTCACTGTCTCTTTGACAGCAACCGATATTTTAAATGTTTCCTTTGTATTTACTGGATTCTTGGAAATTGTAACATTGGTTATTACTACGCCCATAAGCACCGCCTAATCCGTAGCCTTAACGGTTACTGTAAATACTTCTCCTGTGCTTACTGGGTTCGGACTGATTTCTACAGAATTGATAACAGGTGCTTGCGTATCTAATGTCACAATTCTTGTAACGCTGGAAGAAAGACCACCGTTATCCGTGGCAGTGACAACAATTGTATTTGCTCCCTCTGCCAGAGTAATTGTTGTGTTAAAATTGCCACTTGAATCTACTGTGACATTAGTAGCTGTACCGCCATTTAGCTTAACTGTAACCGATTTGATTCCTGCTGTAACATCACTGGTCTTGCCTGTTACTGTGCATGATGCAACATTTGTGACAAGATTATTAGTCGGTGCAGATACGGATAATGTAGGCGGCGTTGCATCTACTTTAAACGTTACTGTACGCTCTGTAGCGGCATTTCCGTCATTGTCCTTGGCGTTTACCTTGATAGTATGGTTTCCGTCTGCAAGAGCCGTAGGAATCGCATAAGAGCATGAATATCCATTTGTTATTGCAGTCTTTGTGATCCCACTTGTCACAGCACTACCGCTGTCAACCGTAATGCTGATACTGTCAGAATTAACACCGCTGTCTGCATCTGTAACAGTAAAATTAACTGTAGGCTTTGTGTTATTAGTTACTTGGCTTTCTGTAGGCGAACTAATTACAATGGCTGGTGCAGTGGTTTCTTTTACTTTTAATTTTAGCTTGTTTCCAAGTGTTGCGTTAGTATCGTTGATTGTGGTACTGTTTCCTGCACTGTCTGTAGCCTTAATCGTTACAGGGAAGTAATGACCGCTGTTATTATTGTATGAACTTGTACTTGGTGCTGTAACACTTGCTTCATACAATCCAGTAGAGCTATTCAGGGTCAGATTGTATGTAGTACCTTTGATTGTTGCTTGTACGCTTGATATAGCCATTTATATTCTTACCTCCCTAAATGCTCCCAGTCTGAATGGCAATTTCCTCAAAGTGGCTTTCTGTCGCTCCAAAAGGTCATTCATTTGCAACGTAGCCGACTCTATACGGTTCAATTCATCCCATTTGATAAACTGTCCGTTATCAAAGAATCTTTGTGATACGCCGTAGTCCTGTGTGAATATGTTCTTGTTTATCGTGTCTAAATTGGATTCAAAATTATTAAAAGACGCCGCCGTAAACCATCCTGTATAATCTTCAATATCTGCGCCCATATCCACAATTGAAAACTGCTTATATACTTCCTGTGCTAGTTCATACAGATAGGTCAGATTGTTCTTAATACGGTTATAGTCCACATAATTGAATCGGTCATTTATTGTCCAGTTAGTCTTAGGAGTATGCCATAGGCTTACTTCTGCTACCGTTGATTTATCTATGGTTACATTTCCTGCATCATCATAGGCAGACACCGTAACAGGATAATCGCCCGATTCTTTAGGTGCTGTAAGGCTTCCAGTATATGTTGAATTGCTATGTTTTAAATCGGTTGTATCATCAGCAACCGTCGCTGTTACTTTAGTTATTGCCAATTACAGCACCGCCTTTCTTGCTTTCATTGTTCCCGACCACGCACCATTGAATGATATCTCATTTTGGTACGTCCTAATCATGGTTTCTCCACGGTCTTTTAATTCCAGATAATATAAGTCGTTAGCATCTGTCCTGGGGTCTCCACGCCATTTTATCTGATAATCCACATCTCCTAAATAATAGCTTGCAAGCCATTCCTCTAGGTCTTTGGCTAATTCTGTAGTACTGATTAACGGATTTTTCCATGTCTTAATATCCCCGTTGTCATTATGTGTGACCGTGTAGCCGATTTCTTCGGTAACGTACTCATATCCTTTAATTACATACTTAACAATCGTTTCTTCCGTAATACCGCTAAACTGTAGAGTCGCATAATAACTGCTACTGTCTGTAATCTGTACCGATATAGTGCTTGGAATCGGATTTCCACCGTCATCTGTTCCTTTATCAATTACTGCTGTCAGTCCGTAACATGGATTTTGGAAGTATACCGTATGCACATTGTTAGCATGGCTAATGGTAATCTCTTCTGTGGAGATATCCTTATTCTCACTGGACGCACGATACTTTGTCTTTACTACGCTGATAGCCTTGATTTTATTTTGTCTCACTGCTGTAGGGCTGGCTGTCATGTCATTTCTTGTGATATGGTAGTCAGTGGCATCCCAAACAGTGATATTATCTACTGTGATTCTGCTATTCGGCTGTGCTTTTGTAAATTCTAACACCATTTTGTCAAACAGATTAAATTGTTCAAATGTGGTATATTCCAGTTCCCCGCCCTGCTCTACCGTGTAGCTGTCCACCTCTAAATCTTGGTAATATGTCGTTACCTTAAACTGATCCGGTGCAACATTCCTGAACTCTATCTGTAATCCATACGCTACAAATGCCGCTTCAAGATTAATGGTAATCTTTGGATTCTCTGTAAAAGTTCCGCTTGCATCTGCTATCTGTGAACTGATATAACCAGTCTTTAAGTAATTGCTGTCAGAGGACATAAAAAATACAGTTCCGTCCACTTTGGAAAAATCAGAACTGCATATCGCATAAGCATCTTTATCCTCTCTGTTCAGTACATCAGATACATGGCTGTATGATGTTTCTCCATTGGATTCTGCTGTCATGTCTGGTATGAATGACGCTTGCATATGGATTTTACTATTTCTATCCTCAAATAGCACACACCGCCCTGCATTAGCAATAATCTGTAATGCTTCGCTGTGTTTTACTGTTGGCATAGGATTCTGCACTTTGATATTTTTTAAATATGGGTCTATTGAGTATTCTCTTTCGTCCGTTATTCCTGCATCATTCAGCACATCAATAGCAAGGTCATATAGGCTTATCCCGTTTTCCCTGTAAAGTCCACGGTAGTACTTACCTGTCAGGTAATCAAACCTGTCAGTTGCCGTAAACTTGGCTTCCGTATCAGTTGCCGACCATGTTTTAAGGTAGGTTGTTTCCTCTGGTAGCCATTCTATTTCGTTATTTCCCAACACATCATAGCCGAACTGAATCTTTACTTCCTGTCCGACTTCCATGTAAGCAAGTGCGCTGTCTGGATTGTCTGGAGAATAGTATTGATTCTGATTATCTATCGTCAGTGATATATCGTTAGACGGTATTGTATCTGTTATGGAAGATACATACTGTTTACCGCTGTATTTCTTAACTTCCTTGTTGCTAAATGCATTGACGATACCGCAATAAAACTGATATATCCTTAGTCTTCCCTGTCCATTTATCATTTTTGTAGGTGTAATGATGATGTAGGAAGTACCGTTGAATACATCTTCCGTCACCCAATAAGATTTATCGTTGCATGTATAAGTGCGTGTAACGCTGTCATTTTGGATTGTAAAGTCTACAGGGTAATATTCCCCAAAGTCTATCGTAAGACCTTTTATATCAAGTCCTGTGATTCCAGAAAAGAATATCTTCACAGCACCTAAAAGGCTTTCTGTAACAATTCCATTATTGTAAATCTCCAATGTACTGTTCTTTGGTGGCAGAAAATACATTGTACCGTCTACCTTGGAAAAGTCCTGCTCTGCTGTGGCGTATACATTATCTACGGTGTAATTGTTAAATGGCTTTTTGATATCCGCAAAATAGGTAACTGCTGTCTGATTGTCTACTGCTACGTTCTTCTGTGCCTGTGAATTAATAACTCCTATCGTAGCCTTGATATAACCCCTGTTGCGGCCTATTCCTTTCATGGACTGCTTATAAGCCTTGGAAACGTTTTGCATAATTACCACCCACAATCTATAAGGTTAAATGATAAAGTCTCGTCTTTGGTTATCATATGCGTAAGTCGGTCAACAAATAGTGGCACGCCTTTTCTGTCTCCGGGGTACATGGTAATTGTAATCGGATTGCCTGGATTCTTCATATCCTCAAATGTAACAGGAATATAGAATGGTTCTATTGCTTTTAACATCATCTGTCTTTGCTCTACCGTCAGTCCTACCCATTTCAGATTATCCAGCTTGTATAAATCTCTTCCGACTCTCTGACCGATAACTGCATTGTTTGCGTTTCTTCCTGCATTCACTGTGGTAGATATCGTCCATGAAAAGCCGACAGCAGGGCAAGGAAAATCATAGCCATTGACATTTAAGAATGAACTCATTGACATATCTTATCCCTCCAGCATTGCTTTAACCACCAGACAATCTACCATGTAACCAGACTGCGTACAGGCTTTTACATCATCCAGTGTAGTCAGAATCTTATTCTTGTCAGCCGCCGCATTGATAGCTTTGTTCGTGTCATTTATGTTAGATGCTTTAAATTCTCCACCGACCTGTGTATATGTCGTTACATCTTCCAGTGTCACCGTTCCGTCTGAATTGGTAGTCATTCGGTATCTTCGCCGACCACCCATGTTTTTATCCAAAATATCGTCTTTAAAATTTGTTGGAAGTGTTGCTTTTGCCATTATGTCAACCCCCTGTTCATTGCTATTGCAAAGTATATTGTGAAATGTATTACGTTTACATAACTATGAATTTATGTAAAAGAAAAACACCTACGTTATGTAGATGCTTTTGGTTTTAATTTTAAATAGCGCTAAAAAATGAGCGCTACTTTTTATACATAAAAATAGGACGGTTACACGCCGCCCTACTTAATTTTCTTCTTTATTTCTTTTATTTCTGCTTCTATGCTATTCAGTTTGTCGATTACGTCTATGTACCTATCGTCTGCCACATGAGCATATTTTTGATTCTCTTTCATGAGAAAATCGTTTGATTTGTACTTGGATTCCAGTAATTTGCTGTTACTTTCCCTTGCCTGTATCACTTCTTGCGCCAGCTTCTGATATTCTCCTGCGCTGTCCAACTGTTCAAACTCAATCTTTTTAATACGTTTTTCCAGCTCTGTAAGTTTCTGTTCAATCTCCATATTATCCATAGCAATCACCTACCAATTTTTCATCATTTCTCTTGCTCTTTGATTTGTTTCTTCTATTTCTTGGGTAAGCTGTTTTGCTTCTTTTTCCGACTGTTCAAACGTTTTACCGTACTTTTCAATCTGTTCCTGTTTCCATTCCTCTTGCTCTTTCGCTATTGCCCTGTTATCTAAATAATTAGCGCATACAATAATTAATATGGCTATCAGTGCAATACCTATACCTGTTTTTACTTTATTCATGTAAAAGCCCCCTCTCATTTTGGCTTATTATACCACTTATGAGAGGAGGATTTCTACAAAAGTTTACATAACTTATGCAAAACTAAATCCGTTACGGTTTCTTCTTTCATCCGTTGCGCTAACAAGCTCTCTACCGTCTATATTGATTGTAGAGTCTTTATCAGCAATAATTTGCAGTAGTTGTATTGCTGTTGATAAAAGTTGAGCAGTGTTTGTGCCACTATCGTACACAGCTTCTTTAATTCCTGTTATTTCTCCATTTGGTGCTACCGCTGTTTTACCGCCAATCGTTCCTACCAGTTCGGGACCTGCTTCATTTGCATAAAAAAGGCTTCCTGTTTCTGGGAAGCCACCAGTCGAAAATTTTGGGATTCTTGGAAGAGATACATTGGGTATATCAATACTAAAGCTAATCCCCGGTATTTTGCTTGCCGCTTCTGCCAGCTTCTTCAATCCGTCTATAGCACGGTTTACAAGACTTTCTACACCATCAATTACACCGTTCAAGAATCCGATAGCACCATTAGCCGCCGCCTTGAAAGCGTCCTTAAATGCTGCTGGTACTTTGCTTAGAACATCATCCCATTTCTTCTTAGTAAACCATGGTGCAACATTAACAGTCCACCACTTAGTAAGATTGGCTACCCATTGAGTAGATGTCTCTGTCCACTTAGTATTGAACGATTCTTTTACGTTATTGAGTACTTCCAGCCACTTTTCTAATGAGAACCATGGTACAACGCTTTCTTCCCACCATGTGACAAGAGCTGTTCCATTCCACCATTCCACGATCTCATCCCATTTGGTCTGCGCCGCTACTAAGATATTCCCCAGTAGTTCAGTCCACTTTTCAACGGTAAACCATGGAAGAACATAGTTTTCCCAAAATTCGTTAATCTTCTCTGTAAACGTATCGAATAGAGAAGTAAATCCCTCAATGATTCCTAAGAAGATATTTTCGCCTAATGGTTTCATTTCTTCCGCAGGGGAATGAATACCGAATACATCTTTTATTTTCCCAACAAATTTATCAAAAAATCTGCTTACTACATCACCTATAGTCAATTCTGAGTTGCTATCTCCCATAGGCTCTGTAATGCCAGCAACTATGTTTTCACCCAGCTCTGAATAGTCTGTAGAATTTGATTCGTCTTTTGCACCTTGGGAATATTCCGAAACCATATTCTTTCCACTATCGTATGCCGTATTATTAATAGACTCTAACTGCGTTGTGGCATTGTTTACCATAGCGTCTATCTCTTCTGTAGACATACTAGCATTGTCAGAAATTCCGCTTGCGTATTCGATTGCTACATTCTGCCCATTGGTTCTTGCTGTAGCTTTTGCTTCTTCTGCTCCAATGCTTATTGAGTTGTACATTTCTTCATAAAAAGAAGATTGTTCAGAAATAAGGTCTAACTGTTGCTTATTTTCTTTAAGTACGTTGCTAAATTCTTCTACCGCCTGTGAAGCTTTAGAAACTTCGTCTTGATACGGCGCAAGATTAGCATTTCCACCGGATTTTTCAAGTTCATCATTGCAGATTCCTGTCCAGTACGCTAAATCTTCTTGTGCTTTGGAAAGATTTTGTGCGTTTTCCTTGACTTGCATCTGCGCTTCTGCTTCTTGTTTTAATGTTTCTTTCCACTGCTCTGAAATAGCTTCAAGTCTTATCTGTTTTTCTTTTTGAGTAATTAATTCTTTCAGCTTATCGGTAGTGATTGTCAGTTTTTCATTTTCTGAATCATAGTACTCATTCAGTTCGGGCATTTTGCTAATAAGTTCTTGTGTGTACTGTGTAAGTAATTTTTGCTCGTCTGCTGTAAGATTTGTCTTACTGCTTAATGCTCCATATTTATCAGCAAGTGTTTCAAGAAAAAGAATATTTTCATCCTTTGTATTTATCTGTTCTCTAAATGCTTCATTTGTTTCCCTTATTCTGTCTGTAAGGTTTTTTGCTTTTTCTGCTATATTGTTAAAAGTATCTCCATACTTTTTAGACTGTTCCTCTCCAAATTTAGCAAGCTCTAAGTCTATAAAAGTGCTATCCAACTTATTAGCAAGTAATGTGATTGAAAGAGGAATTGCAATAGACCATGTAATGCCAGATTCTAATACAGATGCAATCGCAGTATTTATTACACCTTTTAGCTTTTCTGCTATAGACGCACCAAGACCAGTAAATTTCAACAGTAATACAGATGTTGTAATTGCTGTTTCAATAGGTGCTGCGCTGAATATTCCTATATAGGTTTCAATTGCGGCATTGATAGCCTGCCATATTACTTGACCTACCTTAGACAAAATTCCTTTAAAATCTATCTTCGATATAAAATCTCCTATTTTGTAACCAATATAAGACCATTTTACTTTTTTAAGGTACGTAATCATGGTATCTAACAAGCCGTTAGCCCATGTATTGATAGTATGTGCCAGTAACCCAAAATCAAAATTTCTAAAGAAAGAGTTTACTCCCTCGGCTAATGATTCTCCAAAGTTCCTCCAATCAAATGTAGTTCCAAATGAATCAAGGAAATGTAATGCTGAATTTAAGGAATTTGCTATTGTTTTTCCTACATTACTAAATAATCTTGGAGATATAAGACCATTAAGGAAATTCGAAAGACCTTTTCCAAAATTATCAGCCTTTTTATAGATTTTATTCCAGTCCACATTGTCCATAGCCTTGTTAAGAGCCGCATTAATGGTCTTTCCTAATCCCTCTAAGCTCTTAATACCACTCTCATATCCCTTGAAAATGGTATCAACCTGTACAAGACCGCCCTGTGTCTTATCAACTTTGCTTGCTCCACCAGAAGCACCGCTACCACTTTTATCATTATCTCCAGAGTTAATGTTTAATTCATCAAGAGCAAGTACATTATTTTTCAGTTTTTTAGCGTTCTTCGCCGCATCACCAGTAGCATCCGAAAAATCTTCCATGCCGTCTGCCCAGTCCTCGGCTACACCGCCAGCAGATACCTCATACTGCCATCCGAATATTGAACCTAAAGCATTTGTAACAGTCTCCGCAAATGCAATTACATATTGCATAACCTGATTCAGAGTGCGTACAAACGGCTTGAATGCATTAATCAAAGCACCGCCTATAATGGACGCAAGCTGTTGGAATGACTGAGTAAGAACCGTAATTTGGTTATGCCATGTGTCTGCTGTCCTTGCAAAATCCCCCTGTGCGGCGGCTGTATTCTGCATGACATACTGGTATCGCAACATAGCCTTTTGCGCCTGTGTCATAGATGTAATATCAGCATCTAATCCCTGTTTCAACGCCCATTCCTTTAATGTTGCCTGTGTTAAATCAAGACCATATTTTCTTAAAGGCTCTGTCTCTCCTGTGAAAATAGCCTGTAAATTCCTTGCAACATCCGTCTGTGACATGTCATAAAAAGATGCCATGTCTGCGGTCAGCTTCGTTAATTCCAAAGACATATTCGCCATGTTCTTCTGTGAGAATCCCATGGCAACGCCCATAGCTTGGAATCGGCTTGCTACCTGTTTTGCCATCAGCTCTGACATACCAAAATCCTGTATAGAAGTCTTTGAAAAGTCCTGTATCAGTTTTTCGTAATTTCCAAATGTAGTTCTTACAACGTTTTCTACCTCTGTCAATGAGGATGATATGTCGATTGCTTCCCCCAGCTTATGGAACGCTCTGAACAATAGCCAGTATGATGCATATAATTTTCCAAATGCAGAAGCAAGGGAAAAGCTGTTTATCTTTGCACTTTTAGCCGACTTACTAAAAACATTCAGACTGCTTGCAAGGGAATTAGCGGCACGACCACTGGATGAACCTGTTCTAGCAAGTTTAGCCAACGCATTAGTCATGTCAATAAGGTTTCTGTTTACTGTCGGTGCTTTGGAAAGCGTTGTCATAAGCCCCTGCATGGCAGTAGCAAGTTTAGGGATATTTTCAATAGCCTTAGTTGATGATTTATAACCTAACTGCAAAATTCCTTTTGCCAGTTCTGATATCTGTGCAGTAGCAGAACTACTAGCCTGAATATTCCCAAACGCTTTACTAAGCTGATTCATAGAGGATGCCGCACGATTGATTTTTGCTGTGTCTACTGTAGACATCTTCTCTATGCCCTTTGCAAGCCTTGTAAAATCAGTAGTCTTTACATTATTCATGCTCTGCATGGCACTTGAAAGTTTGTTTACACTATTCGCAAGACCATTCAAATTACTGGTATTAATGCTGTTCAATGAAGTAGACAGTTTATCAAGTTTTGTAATCAGCTTGTCAATCGCATTATTCGCCTTTGTTGCCTGCGCTTTAATTTGAATTTCCAGTGAATCAATCTCTGCCATACTGCACCTACTTTCAACTGTTAAAGTTAGTGACTACCTCCAACCGATAGCCAGTAAAAAGGGCAGTAGACTATGACCTCTACCACCCCTGTGTTATCTTTTCAGATATTCTCTTGTTACTTTTCCTGCCTTGCAATCTACCGTGATTCCTACAAGCTTTTGAAAAACTCCGATTGCACTGGCTGTATCATTTCCTAAGATGCCATCAATATTGCTCTTGCCTTTTGCATTTTTGGCAGGCAGGCACTTATGATAGATAAGTTCCGTCTGTAGCCATTTCACATCATCACCACGCATACATGGGAATTTCTTATATAATGTACGTGTAGGCTCTGCATATGGGTTATTGTGCGTGTCGTAGACGGTCTGTAATTCGTTTAATTCACGATACCATATATTCATATCAACGTTGCCATTAATGCCGTTTACAACGCCTTTAGACGTGTATTGCCAGCCTACCATATTTTCAATCTGTGGCTGGTACTTCAAGTCCATGTTTCCCTTATTCTTGCCATATGCTGCAATCCACATAGGATATTTCACGCCGCCATACGGCTTGATGTAGGAATTATAGAAAGACTTTCCAGTATACACACCGAATGCAAGCCCATAACTTCTGATAACATCACCGTAAGCGTTGATAATGTCTATCAGCTTGCTTCCCAGTCTTTTCTGACAGTTGTCCTCAACGTCCAGCCATACCATTGTCTCACGACCATTAAGCACTTCTGCTACTTTCCTTGCATCATTTCTAGCCTTTGTAACTGTTGTCGCATAGCTGTAGTTGTAAACGCCCTGTATCGTCAATCCGTTTGCTTTACAGCATGACCAGTTAGCTTCAAAATGCTTATCACGGTTCAAATCTTTACGGATGATTTTAAGGATGGCAAACTGGATGCCGCTTGCCTTGACTTTCGTCCATTCAATAGTTCCCTGATATGCCGATACGTCTATACCGATATAACTCATTTTTTATCAGCTTCTTTCTTTTTGTGATTCAATTCAAAATTAACTCTCATGGCTTCCAATTTTGCCACGAACAGTTCTCTCTGTCTGTCCATTTCTTCTTCCGATAATGGCTTATTCTTTTCTTCAAGTTCCTGCATGATAGGCTTCTCAATGTACTTGCTACGTGCTTTACGTCCATTTAAGCAACGATCAATAGCAACCGTAAGAGCAGATATGCCATATGTGCCAAACGTAAGCCATGCGTCATTGTCATTTTTCTGTTTTTCCAGTCTGTATGCCTGTTCGTATGGTCTTAAATCAGCAGGACAAGACCAGTCTATATCATGCACTGTAAGTCCGTACCCCTTAGTGACAGTAAGCCAATAAGGGCGTACTTCGTTACAGTATATTTCCCATGTTAATTCTCGGCTTTCTCCTTGCTGTTCGGAGTTGCCGCCTGTTCTTTCTGAACCTCCCTCTCGAACATCTTCTTTAAAAAACCGTTAGAAGTCATTTCCTCCTGTAAATCTGTAAAGAAGTCTGTTACGTCTACTTCACCATTATCTACATAATTTCCGACAAGCTCAAAAGCCTTATTTTTTGCCTCCTCGTAACCCTCTTTGGTATCAAGGTTATAGCCGAACTCATCAGCGTGAAACTTCTGCAATCCGACCAGTACCATTTCTGGGATAAATAAAAGCATATTTTCAATCTGCTCCATATTATCCTGTGCGTTCTCTTTCATAGATACGGACATTTTTGCTACTCTTGAAAGCAATCTTGATTTCAGTGTCGGTTCATAACCGAATTTGATTGTGTATTCTTTTTCATTTACTTTAATTTTCATCATATTATTTCCCTTTCCCTTACTATTAGTAAGAAAGGGGGCAGTCCTAAGACCGCCCCTAAAATCTGTCTAACTGTTGCTTAGGTAAATGCTACCTTTGTTTCCATGCCCTTGTATTCCTCGATTGTAAGGTTCATTTCAAGGGTAAGCAGCTCATTCTGTGCAAACTCTGGCGCAGGAATGGCTGTAGGTGGCTGTGCCACAACAAAGAAAGCCTTTTCAAACTTAGGAATGATGGTCTCAAACCACATTCTCTTACCACTTGTCAGCGCTGTGTAAGTAGAAATTACCGTTTCCCACTGCGTAAGTGTTTCTGTTGTAAAGTTAATAGTAACTGCAAATGAACCGCCTGTATCACCACGCCCCTGAATGTATCTGGAAACCAAATCTTCCAGTGCAGATGCATCAATCTGTTCATTCTCGATTGTGATACCGCCGATAGCATTAATTCTGTCCAACTGGGTAAATGTATCTGGTTTTGTTCCTGCTGTATCTTCTACGCCATACCCAAACGTAATACCCAGACTGGATAAGCCAGCTATAGTTGCCGCCATATATACCGTCCTTTCTACCGCTAATTAATGCGGTCAGTGACACACCCTGTTGTGTGCCAGTTAATAGTTATTGTAACGGATCCATAGAGCCGAATAATCGGCTTGCCCTAAATGTTGCCGTCCTGATTTTATTGGTTATCGTATAAACAGGATTGCTTATCTCAAACCTTTTCCATTTAAAAAAGTTGATAGCCGTTGCGGTCATATCAACTAATTCTGCCCTGTCTTCTGCTTTTTCGCCTTGGTAGTTAATGGTAATCTGAAATGTTGGTCTTACAGCGTTTATCCGCTCTCCTGTTAAATCCTGTCCTGCTTCTGTAGCACCAATCTGTCTCATTAGCACTGTCGGAAACTTTGGTGTTCCTGTGACTGCTTCATCCTGCGTCAGATACAGGTTCTTATACTTGCTTCCATATGCCAGCTTCATTTCATGTGAAAACATGTTGAATAACTGGTCTTGCAATCGTAAAGCCCATGAATTATCAATCAACGGTGAACACCTCCTTGGCAGTTTCCATTATCAAGTCTCTAAGTTCATTAGCCGTGTAGTACATGAATGGTCTGCTAGGCATACCCTCTGTAAACCACCATTGACCGTTATCGTCACGGTAAAACCATCCGTAGCGTCCGTCTGCCAACTGTCTTATGGTCTTACCGCTTGCATACTCCCATGTAACACCGTCTGGTAGTTTGCCTGGATAAGGACTTTGTTGTCCGACAATTCCTGTTCCGAACTCTACGAACAATGCGTGGTCTGTTCCTGCCACAACCGCATATATCCCACCGCCTTGCACATCTTTTACGTGTTCAGCGTGTATACTTGAATTAAGTTCGTATGTGAATATTGCATCAAGTGAAGCAACATATGTCTGTGCAATCTCTACGCCCTTTTCAGCGAGTTTTTCAGCTAACATCCTACATTTATACTCTAACGAATTTTGATAGCTTCTCAGCTCCTTTATGACGTTCTGTACGGATTTCTGTGATAATGTCATGGAGATAACTTTCTTTGCCATACGTCCACCTATATTGCTTCAAGCTCTTTGAATACTTGCAACATTTTAGGAAACTGAATTGCGATCCAGTTAACCAGTTCTTCATTAGATGAATAATTATCTAATCCAGACTCACTAAAAAAAGCATGAATTACTTCATGCCTTAAAACTTCGTTAAATCTTTTTTTCTTTGTTTCCATGAAATCATCATCACACAGCATTGCTCCTACATTTCTAACTGTAATTTTTTTGTCGTATTCTTTACAAAGTCCATCACAATTAGTTTTTTCTAATGTATCGTCAATATCAATGCTATATTCAGTTCCCAAAATATTTACATTCTTCATGTTACCACCTACTTAACAACTTTCTGTAACAGGAATAAATCGGCTGTCAATCCCTCATCAGCTACGCCCTTTACAATGTAATCTGCGCTGTTCTCGTCTGGCAATCCATCATCATTCAGAACGACTTCCGATTTCTTCCATACGACATCACCATTGTTGATAGGCAGATATCCTTTATCTGTAACAATCTGTACATATGATGTGCTATCGTCTATGCCGAATTGCTTTACCAATACTTCTGACAGCTTATTACTGATATTTGCATAGAACGTAACTGGTTCAGAGAATCCGCTTACTTCCTTTGTCTTTGGGATCGGATTGCCCTGTGAATCAAGGTATGGAATGAAGTTTCCACTTGCGTCCGTATATCCCTCATACACTGGGTTTCCATATTCGTCAGTTTCCTCAACGGTCACGGTCTGACCCTGCAAGGCGTATTTCATTTTCTGCTTATTAATATCAAGCATTTTTGACCTGTTTATAAATCTGATTTACGCCTGTGCTTGCAAGACCGCTTACAATTCCTACTGCAATTGCATTCAGCACGTCATTTGCCGGAAAATCAGCAATTACGTACATTCCAACTACGCCTAAGATGCCGCCTGCCACACCTACGATAATCGGGATGTAATTGTCCTTTACGCTTGGAATTGCTTTAGCCGCAAGACCGATCAAATAAGTAATCACTACGATTGAAACTACTGTTGATACTGATGTTATATCCATTTTAATCCTTACCTCCATTCTTTAAGTGAATTTCCTGTATTTCGTTATACATTTTGGTTACCATACCATTACCGCCCAATGCGTGATATGCGTTATACATTTCAACAAAATTGTCATACGCATAAGATGGTATTTCGCCGAGTTTCATATACTTATCGTGATATTCGATAAGCTGCACTCGCAAAAGTAACATTGTACCTTTACTATTGGCGTCTTTGTCTTTTTTTTGTTGCTTCAGAAGCCAAACTATATAACCAAGCAATATTGGTAACGCTATGGTGTAAGTCTGTAATAAAATTTCTTTCATTTTATTTCTCCTGCAATTTAATATAGGCGCACCGCCCTCCACCTCTTACTGCGCGCCGCCTACGACCATCTTACTGATTCAAGTAAAAAGGTCATGCACAATCTTCTTTTTTCATACAATTCAGAGAGCTTTAACATGCCAAGAAATATCATAATAACATAATATGTCTTCTTTGCTATTCCATGTTCTTGTTATTCCATTTTCTGAATAGCTGGCACTGTAATCTGCTCCTAATTTGTTACGATCATAAAGCGCAAGTTCAACAATAGCTTCTTCTTTCTTTTTTAAGTATTCTTCTTTTTTTGCGCTTGATATTCCAGAAGCATTTATTACTAATTGCTCATTTTGATATAACAGTAACTCAATAAGTGGGTTATCTTCCTTACGATCGAATACAGTAACATCAGACGTAATTCCTGTGTCGGGGTCTGTGACTTCCTCTGTATGAAATTGTCCTAGCCTGATTTTTACTTTCTGTAAAGTACTGTATTTTTCCATACGGACTCCTTATAAGTTTATCAATTCAATAAGCATTTTCTTTAAATCCTCACCGCTAAAGGAATCGGCATTTTGAATTCCTTTTTCTCCTGCTAACTTCTGCAAGTCTGCAGTTCTCATGCGGTTAATGTCTGTCTTTGTATATGTCTGATTTTCTGTTTTAACTTCCTTATCAGCATTTCCGTCTGGAACTTCTGTTCCTGCTGGATACCAAACACCGTTTTTATTTACGATATACGGATACTTCATCCTAGATACCTCCTACTAAGCAGAATGTACTTCTATTACAAATGTTGAATCCATATTCTCATAAGAAGGAAGCACGATTTCTGAAGCTGTAACAGATGTGATTGCAGGAGGACCGTATTCAACTTTCTTAGCAACTGCAATTCCCATACCATACATAGAAACATCTACATCAGCAACCTGTGAAGCTGTTCTTTCTTCTGGAGTAGTTCCAAACCAAGTATTGCCAAGAGAACCACTTGGTAGTAACGTAACCTTATTATCAGGGTAGAAATACTGTTCGTTTCCCTCATCGTCAATGTACATCTTGTCGTAAAGAACAATAGTAAGTTTTGTTCTTGATTTTGTGATAGAGACAACATTATCATCTGTAAGTTCAATGTTTGCCGTTAAGTTCTGCGCAAGAATAGCATTTTTGACCTGTGCATTTTCTAACAGATAATTAAATGTGTTAGAGTTCATAAGCGCATAGGAAGCAATCTTTCCTAATTTTGCAAGTGTTTTTCTTGCATTATTAAGGTCAGTGAGTGGCTTGGAATTTGTAGTATCGCTCCACATAGCCGTGTCCTGCAATTTTAAGTAATGCTTCTTTGTGTATTCTCCGTTAGGGTCATAATCATACTCATACTTAACACCGTCAGATTCAATACCGATTGTAGGATGTCCATTTGTTGTTGATAGAAGAGACATTCTCATTCTTTCTGGCACGACTTCCGCTCCGCTCACAAGAGTATTAGTGTCATCATAAATACTCTGCAATACACCCTGCAAATACGGATCGTTTTCATCTTTGATTCTATCAATTTCCTGTGCATCCTCTTCTGTGACAATCATCTGTTCACGGAAAAATGCCATCTGTGTTTTTTCTGTCTTTAATCCGCCCCTTGCTCTGATTGTTGGCAGCGCATCAAAATTAGACGGTTTCAGTGATACAGGGAGTCCCTTGTGTGTCTTAATCCACTTTAAATCAAGACCTGACTTTTTCTTCTCTGGAAACCACTGTAAACCAAGATAAGGAATTGTATTGCTTGCGTTTTCTGTAGCCGCAAGTGCAATAGCCTTTGTATTTACTACTTCATTTACTAGCATTATTTTTACCTCCTGTTAATTATTCAAAAACAATCATTGGCAATGCCGTTTTTGCAACTGCCGCAATTTCAACGCCTGAATGTGTCTGCGCAATTGTTTTGTCAATATATGCCTTTTTAAGCAACGTTCCCTGTGGTCTATCTTCTGTAACGTCATGTAATAAGATTCCCACTACTGTAGCCGTGTTATCTGCTACTCCTGTAGAACCGATAGGGGTTCCTGCTTTTACAACCTTTTTACCGTTTGCCAGTTTTGTATCAACGCTTGTAAAATCAAGTGTCATAGGGATTCCTTCAAACGGCTTTCTTTTTAAGATTTCAACATCGCCAGCGTATGTTGTCTGCTCAAACTGCATCATCTTAGTTACCTCCTACATAGTGTGATAAAATATCATTGTTCTGTTTCTGACCGCCGTATAACTTTTCAACAAGTTTTTCAGCAGTAGTCTTATTTTCATTTTCTTTGCCAGCCATGCCACCGCCTGGATTAGTAGAATTGTTTGCAATCTCCTGTTCCTTTGCCTGTGCCGCTGCGGTCTCTTTTTCGGACATAATCTTTCCAAGTTCGGCTGTATCAAAGCTGCCATCTTCTTTTACAATTGTTTTTGCCTGTTCTGCGGTTACTTTGAAATCGGTCATAGCCTTTTCACGCAAATCTCTAATAGCATTTTTTTTCTGCAATTCTGCGATCTGCTGATTAGCTGTGTCTAATGCCTTATTTGCCTTTTCAAGCTCTGTCAGATTTCCAGCTTCCAATTCATCCAGCTTTCTCTGCAATTCATCCGCATTATCAGCCTTTGCCTTATACTGGTCTGCCTTATCTTTCTCCTTTTTGGTTTCGCCATTGACCTGATTCAGATAATTGCTTACCTGTTCATCCGTAGGCTCTGCCACTCCGATAGCAATAAGATTCTGTTTTGCCTGTTCTCTTGTCATAAATTACCTCCGATTCACTACGCTTTTTTACGTTGGTTGCTCAACCTGTGATTTCTCCTATTTACCGCATAGGTGCAATTTTATAAAATAAAAACAACTACCGATTATTCCCCGGTAGTTGCCTTATTCTGCTGATTGTTTAATTTTTCCATAACTTCCTGTGCTTTCTTTTCTTCTGCTTTGACATTATCAATGGTTTTCCATAATACATCAAAGTACGGTTTAGAAACTAAATAAGTTTTTTCCGCATCTCCCCAAAGTCCAACTGTTTTTACAGCAACAAGTGGGTGTATGCCTGCCTGTAATAACTGATATAAGGTCTGTGCCTTAGTATACATGTTATCCTGTGGACTATGGTTTATTTGTACTTCAAAATCCCTCATAGAAAGACCCAAATCATGGTCTTTTATGCGGATAGCATTTAAAACCAGCTTTGCAAGGCGTTTTTCTGCTGTTTTTACAATTGGGTCTTTTAGCTTCGCTCTGGATTTTGAAAAATCCCATCCGTTTCTTAGTTGCACTGCCCCTTGTGTATCGCCGCCTGTATTACTCTGCTTATTTGGAATTGCCAGAATAGATAAGGCATTATCAATCAAATCTTCTTTAGCAACTTGACATTGCGTCTGGTTCAATTCCTGCGTCATAACATCAACATCACTCTTGTTATCCTTGTTAATGGATTTTACTACAAGAGCGTGGTTTATTTTCATTTTTTTAAATTCTTCTTCGTCAATCTCACAATTTACGAATTTTATCCACGCCTGCACAAATTGCTCTATGCCGTCCATTCTGTTAGACTGCATATTGTTCACAGCGTCCATTATATCTATTACCAATTCGATATCTGATAATCTGGATGGGTTATTTGGGTATTCCACTATAGGAATACTTCCAAAAGCGTGTACTTTCCAGTCCTGCACATTGCTATTTACAATCTTGCATTCATGGGAATCTGTGTAGCATTGTTTATACCAGTTCCCCTCAATGTCTTTTAATTCCTGCACTGCAAGAATCGGCTCTCTCGTTGAGCGGTTGTAAATAATAAAAGTATTCATAGGGCTGGGTGCTACAATTCTGAACGGTATATCTCCATTAGCAAACTGCACCGCTTTAAATGATGTTCCAGTTGCCGACTGCCATTCTCCAGCTTCTATATCTTTTTCCTGCTTATTAGCATCCACAAGATAATCATTCAACTCATCAACTGCATTGTTGGTTTCATCATCATCCTTGCGACTGATATACTGGACAGGCTCGCCATATGTCTGGGCGACCTTGAATTGCACCCATTCGTAAGAGTGGTTCTCGCAAATTTTATTGATAATATCCTCATTGGATATCTTTACACGGTATCTGATAGGTTGGTCACCTTTGTAATAATTCCAAAGGTACTCTATAGCCATTTTGTTAAAGTAAAAGGCTCCAATGCACTGACCAATGACTTTTACAATGTTGTCTTGTGTAATAGTCTCAACATCTGTATATGCAATTTTTCGACCATAACATCCCTTGACCAGCTCTTGAAAAGTCCTGTTGTTCATTGCTTCTCCTTATACAAAACAAACGCCGCTAGAAGTGGCTCTTTGTGGTAATCTCTTTGTTTCTGTCTCTCCTGTGTCATAGTGGTATATGATTCTCTTTTCACATTTGCGGCACTTACAGATTGTATTTGTCTGTGACCGCATATCATGCCTGCCTACCGTTCTATGACATATAGGGCAGTATATTGTTTTTGATTCTGTCAAAATAAATCCCCCTTTTATGCATTAAAAAAGCACCGTCATAAAGACGATGCCTTTTGAGAGAGGTGTGAAAACTTATTGATTTGGTCTTTAACCATTTTAATAATACCACGCTGTATATAGGACATTCTAGGACAACATCATAATCCAATATACTGTTCACCATATTTTTTTTCAAATTCCTTTAATGCCCTGCCATGAAGCCTTGTAATATTGCGAAAAGAATAGTTCATTTCCGTTGCGATTACTTCAAAAGTCTTTTTCTCAATATATCTGGCAAACAGAATATTATATACATTTTCATCATCCATGCTGTCAATTTGACTTATGATTACATTTTTCTTTTCAACGTAACCGTCTATCATTCTATCCAGTTCTTTTTCCATTTCATCTATTTTGGAAAATGTAACTCCCATTCTGTCTGGATCAGGGGAAGTTTTTACACGTTCATCATTCTGTATAGCAGTAACATTGCACGTCATTTCCCTTAATTGCTGTATTTCCACCAACTTATTATTAATCGTCCTGTTAAGTCTGCTTATTTGGTTAAGATATTCTCTTGTCTGCATCCTTAATACCTCCTAAATGGGTTGTGGACTGCTTCGGCTTTTGCTGATACTCCTGTACGCATTTCATTTTCAAATAATGCTAAAGAGTCTGGTGCATCATCATGTTTTACTTTTCCGCTACGTGTCATAGTGGTAAGTTCTTTCATGAATTTGTAATACTGACTTTGCCTGTCCATTTTCTTAAAATCTCTGAAATAATAATCACGTATGATATTATCTCTAGCGTTTTCCATTCTGGTTATCTTGTTAGCACAGTTGAATTTATATCTTGCGCTGCATCTGCCACCCTGCTTATTTACAATCTCCATTACATCACGACCAAAGTATTCTCCTGCGCTGTTGCTCTCAAATGTAACTGTTTTGACATTGTGCTTAATCAGCATGTTTGCACATTCTGGCTTGGTAAACTGTGTTCCGACATTATCAAACACTACATCTACGATATAAACCTCGTTGCCGTACACATAGCCAATCGGCATTGAACAACTGTCTTCTCCCTTATCTGCGCTATCACAAGCCGCCATAATCGCATCTGGTTCACGATCAATAGGAAGTTCCTCAAAGTAATTAAGTTCATTCTCTGCAAACATACGCCCTTTTGCTTCAAATGGTTCTTGTTGAAACTCTGCCGCCCACGTTTCTTCCGAAACAAGTTTTCTTTCTTTTTGGTAGTAAACGGTTGTGAATATTTTCCGCAATCCCTTTTTATCTTTTCGATAAATCTCCCAATTGCTTTCATCTGTGATCGGGTCAAGTGCCGGAATCGCAACTTCTTTCCATCTCCACTCCAATTCATCAGCCTTATTCTGTAATGCTGTAATCGGGTCATACAGACTGTATTTTGTACCTTGGATAATAATAGGTGTACCCTCTAATCTACGTCCAAGAACATCATCCGTAACCTTTTCGCAAAGGAACTCCAATCGGTCACGATTTCTTGCTTCTTCGTGGTTTTTAACACAGTCATCAATATAGACAAGTACATTTGCTTCGGTACATCCTACGATTGCACCATCAATTGGTCTACATGTAAATGTCGGGAAGATATTTTTGCTTTTAAGGTCGATTGATAGATTTTCAGCACTTTTGTAATCTTTTTCTCCTATTTTCTTTGCTTCTGGAAATACACTTAAAAATCGTTGATAAGTACTTTCTGTCTCAAATCCTTGTAACAATCCACCGTAGAATCTCTTAACAAGTCCTTCTCCTTTACCAACACCAAATATACTTCCATCTGGGTCACGACCGCCCATCATCATAGCAAGTCGCAATCCACCTGTAGTTTTCCCAGTACGTTTAGGTTGCGATACAGACAGAAAATCCAATTTTCCATCATAAATTTCCTGGTATGCTCCGACTACAGGTTGTAGCACTTTTCTTCTTGGGAAATAAAATCTTTTCCACGGATCCTTTTCATCAATTTCAATGTAATAAAAAAAGCTGTCTACCAGATATGCGGATTCAAGTCTTAATACCTCATAGTAATTATTTAAGACTGTAAATTCGGTGTTATTATCTCCGCAGTATATTTCTAAGTCGTAAATATGACCGCCGCCTGTGCTTTCCGCAACTATGTTGTCTATTAAGTTTTTTGTTTTTTTGGAAATTTCCAGTGAGAATGGTATGTCTTTGTCATTATACATACCCCACTGTATAGAATTGACATAGGCTTTTATTACTTCTTCGGATTCCCCATTTTTAACAATGTTATGGATTCCTTTTCGCTCTATGTAATTGTTATTACCTTTTAACTGGTTTATTAAATCCTTACTTGCCAAAAAGGACACCTCCGCATAGCAGAAGTGCCTTGACCTCTGCCTATAACTGTTTTAGGTTAGCGACTAACTCCATTTGTTAGCCGGTAATATCGTTTTAGCTGCAATATACTGTTTTGTGGCACAATGGACATTCAGCTTTCCATTCGTCACCTTCAATCTGGCATCCGCAATATTCATATTCTCCCTTATCCGCTTCAAATATGGTCTTGCATTCCTTACACTCAAAGCGAATAGTTTTCTTAGCAAGTTCTAGATTGCCCTCTCTAATTATCTTCATTCTTTCCACCGTCCATTAAAACAACATGTGTTACTTTCCCAGTTTTTGTTACTTGGTCTACTTCCAGTTTTGTCTGAAGCTTATCAATATGCATATCAATATTTGTCATATGCCTAATTTGCTTATCCCCGACACACAAACTTGTACTGCCGTCCTCATACTGTAAAAGTAATAATTTAATCTTTTTGCTTTCCTGCATTTTTGACTTTATCGTTATATCTCTGATAATCACAAGCAAAATAACCGCTATCCAATAGCACGCATATGCTATTTTGCCTAAAAAAACATAAAAAATTGCTCCTATTACGCAAGCAACAAAGCAAATAGCAATTATTCTGGCATATTCAATTAATGTCTTTGCTACAATTTTAAGTATTCTTTTCATTCCCCATAAATCTCCTTGTTTCTTCATTTATTTTAGAACAACTAGCAAAATTCATTTCAATATGGCTTTGTGGCAGTCTGCCAAACTTTTCCAAAGCATATTTTTCTACCACTTCTCTTGAAATATCTATTCCAAAATTTATCATCGCTTCTTTAGATGGTGGTTGATACTCTGACAAAGGATTATCAATGTTCTTCATTCCTCATAAACCTCTCAAAATCTTCCATACACTTAGTGCACAAGTCGTATGTGGTATTTAAAATACCATTCCTTGTAACAGAATTTCCGCACAGTATTCCTTTTTTAATTTCCACACCGCACCTATCGCAAGTGTGCCATTCTTTTTGATGTTTCATTCTTCCACCGCCTTTTAAACTAACCCTAGCATACATAAAATATCAAGTCCTGTTATTCTCTCCGCACCCTCTCTTGTGTGCATAAGAATTTCTTTAAGCTTTTCATTTTCTGCATTGCTATACTTATCTTTGTTATACGCTTCTGAAAAACAATAATATTTGCAATATCCATAGCCTACCCCAAGTCTGTTGCCGTGAATGCTCTTTCCGACAATATCATAATATTTTGGTACTTTTAAAATATCGTGTTTTTCATCTAGGGTACATTCCTTTTGCTCTGCTTCTAGCTTTGATTGAAGATATTTTAAAAAACTAACAATATCTTTTTCCGTTTTGGAAATATATAAAATAGTTTCTCTCATTTCTCCACCTTTCTGTACGGATTAAAAAATTCTTTGTCCTATCCGATTCCAAGATGTTCTCTCAACGAAAAATTAGTTATTCACTCTCGATTAAAAGAATTTCTAACAATATAATTTGCTAACTCCCCATCTTTCCATCCGTCCGTACTTGTCATAGGATCATAAATCTGTTTATATTCTCCGTTCAGTTTGCCAAATTCAAACCATCCCAAGTTAAGTGTCACTCCATAATCATAAAATCCCCTGTCAGACCACTTTTGACATAATACATTAACTGCTTATATGAAAATCCAAGCCTTTCAAAAATATTTCCAATAGTTCTTATGCTCAATTCACGGTCACTCGAACGCAATTTTCTTTTCTGTTCATTCACGCAAGCTCTAAAAAATATTTCTTCTAATGGTTTCATCATTTCACCAGCTTTCTACCACAGATAGGGCAAAATTTTATGTCTTCGATTCCGATTCCAGACATAAAGGGGTCGCTGCATCCGAAGAATAAATGAAATGCACTTTCAAATTCAACAATTTGTGTTTCATTTTTTTCTGGATAATATCCGCCTTTAAAAGCTCCTTGCTTGATTTTTTCCAATTTTCCTATTTTGCAACAAAATTCGCACATATCACTCTCTCCTATCTGTGCAGTTCACCTACGGTACTTGCAAAAATCAGAATGGCAGGAATCGAACCCTGTCAGCCCAAACCATGCCAACCGCTTTCAAATCTGCAATTTCTAATCACGGAAGTGTTTGCTGTTTCCAATTATACCACTACCATCCATAAGTCTCCCATCGACCGGAACTATTGCAGTAGCACCCGACTAAGTGGAGATAAGAAATTGATGTGGTGAGGATTTGAACCTCACATGATTGATTTCTGAAAGCTGCTTGTTGCTAATTACGGACAATCTCCGCTTATTACTCGGCAAACATGCTATCAATCAGTTTCTTTGCTTGCGTTTACCCATTCCGCCACACATCTACCACTTGCGTAGTAACTATTTAAGCTATTGCCACTAAGTAAAGGGGAATCCGACTGTAACGGTCATATCTGCGTAAGCTATGGTTCGGGTTTTCACCAAGCGGTCAAGTGTTGTGGGATTTCACTCGACCGATACCAGCCGGACGGTCTCTCACCGCCCTTAACAGTAGTCCTAACTGGTGTAGAGGAGATTACATACCTATCTCGGAAGAAAAGGTAGATGGTTTGTGCGTCCTGTCCAAAATGCTAAAAACAGGACAACGGTAACGGTAGGAGTCGAACCTACATAACCGTTTGAGTACGTTACCTAGATTCTTGTTTTATAAAAAGTAGCCCTGCATGAATTATCAAAAAATGAAATTCTATTGAAAAATTCTTTTCTTTCTAACCGATACATAACAAGTCTACCTTTCTGCCAGTTCTATGTATTTCCCGAGATACCATCATTTTCTCTCTTCTCCCTGTGTTCAAATTGGCATTCCAGCATCTTTGATATGTTCTGTCGGTCACATTTAATGCCGTGCCCCTGTCGGAACAACTCACATTCTAAGACTTTACCGCATCTGGAACACTCGTCTGTAATTTGCTTGCCGAAGATTAACATGGCTATGACTCCTTACCAGTTTTGTAAACTGTCAGAAGTATTTCAAAGACTGATATTGTTATTCTCACTCCTACTAACCAGAATAACCATGTTGGTGCCTGTAACTTAATCAAAATCCATATAAGAATAATTCCTGTGACCATATTGACTGCTACTAAAAACATATACAAATGTGTATATGCTAGATGATTCGCTACAATCTCACGATTTGTAGTTACTGCTTCTTTGTGTATGCTTTGGTGGCCGCAAGTGACACACTACTCACAAGTTCTTGTACACTCCACAGTCGTAAATTCCCGACTAAGCCATCGGTACATACCTATAAATTCTTTTTTATTGATTAGATATAGGTTTTCATCTAAATAGCTTTTCCTTTCTTAATATTTTTTGCTACTTGGTTTTCGTAGACTCACACCGTTACTCAATCTTTACCATCAAGGTTCTACCCTATAGTTAACAAGACTTTTTCAACTTGTACTGGCTTATATTTCCTAAGATTTCAGTGGTTTTAAGTTACCAACTAATACTCTGGATTTTGAGTATCTTTGAGTACATTGACTCACATTTAATTCTGTTTTTAGTTACTTATATTTCCTCCTTTTTGTTTTTGAAAATTCACCATTTACCAGCCTTGTGTAAAATCCATCAGCATTACAATTAACTGAACAAACATTTCCCAAGGATTTTGTAAAACTTTACTGCTTCAACTTTGTTCTTTTAGCTTTGATAGAAATAACCTTTGATTTTTGAGTTTTAAGTATTGAACTTTACCCTTTAATCTTTACAGTAAATTTTTGTTTGTAAATTGCCTATACCAGTTCGGCTATGACTCTATCCCGAATCAGTTGGATTTGAACCAACAAAACATTTACCCATTCCTTATGCAAAAGAAAAGTTTTCGGGTTTCTTTTTGTTTGCATAAGTCTATGCCCGAAAAAGACTTATGAATTGTAGTTTAGGATTTTCAGTAAACAGTGAATGTAATGTTAGTATTCTATCGTAATTTCTGTCAGTGCATTGGAAACTGATAACTGTGAATCAACCTCTGTCAAAAATCCAGATGTAATTTTGTCAATATCATCAATTTTCTCAAGTACACCGATAGGGTCTACCAGTTCAAACTGGTTAGAAGTTATGAAATCATTTCTGACTTTCTCAATATCCGCAGCATTTGTTTTGCTGTCTTTCTGACCGTAGATAGCAGTTACATACTGGCCTGCTCTTTCTTCAAGACCGTTTCCATTTTCTTTTGATATTGTTGCCTGTGCCTTTGTGTAATCTCTCTTCATGGCGCTTGAAAGTCTCTGCTCAAATTCTATGCCATGGTTTTTCATTTCTATTGCTTCTGCAACTGTATATTCAACGCCGCACACGCTAACTTTTGTAACCGCATTAGAAAGAACCACAGCACGTTTAATAGCTTTTCTCCTGTTGATCAAGTCAACAGCCTTATCGTAGTAAGACCTGATATTCTTTTCAATTTGCGTAACGTCAGTTCCAGCAACCTTATCTGTCGAATGTTTCTTAGCGCAACAGTAAACAGGCGTATTAATAGCCGTTTCAATTCTTGCATCTAACACCTTTAATTCTGACAGTGCCTTGTGGATAGTCATCGTTTCTCTTGTCATTTTCACATACCTCCGTAAACTTTATATTGCATATATGCCTTTTTTATTTTTGAAAAATTTTTAGAAATAGGGTGTCTGGATAATTAATATCTGCGTGTTGGATAAGGGCTTTTTGTTTATCGGGTAATTTGGGTGACTTAGTAGGTGCTGTCTCGTCCGTTCTTCCGACCCCCTCCCCCTGCCTGCCAGCTCAATGCCATCAATCGAACATACGTTAACTATTCGCAAAATATTAATTTTCCGTACTCTTTAATACCATTGTGAAAAGCCTTGAAACCCTTGTAAATACTGCATTTCTAGCTATTTGTATTACTGTCAACAATACTATTATTGTCTTCTAACTGTTGGAAACTGCCATTATTTGCACCTAAATGTAGCAACTCTGACATTGGTAGTGCTGTATTATTAGCTTTCTCTCGGCTCACGCCAGGTAGATTCCACTGGTAATGTCTGTTAAGGATCGCCAGTATGCCTACTGGGTTCTTGTTCCCTGTGGCAAGCTTATCACTTAAAGATTCCTCACGATACTCATATAGTTTTTTGTATACGACAAATCCCTCTTGACTTAGCTTCCCGTTATTATTCCCCCAGTTATTAATGTTTTCTGTATCTATTCCTGTAATATTACTAAATCCTATGATAGATACCTCTTTATCATACAGGAAACATAAATCTATATATATATCACATATATTATTTACTAACTCATAATTATACCTGTTGTAATTACTAGGCATAATATTGCTAGATATATTAATATTAGTCTTAGCTTTAAGTATATCCTTAACCGGGAAGACGATCTTACGGATATACCTTAACGCAGCATTCCAGACACTCTGGGATTCTTTCTTTAAATCCTCTATGCTGTGCGACTCGCAGAACATAGATAGAGCCATAGCTATATCATTTTCATATACTTCCATTCCGTCTTGTTCTGTTACCTTCTCCATGCTCCTGATCACCTCCTAGAAAAATAAAAAAGCCGAGAAACAAAACTAAAAACACTAGCACTGTTTAAATGCTATATGCTTTCACGCCTTGCTCTCGGCAATTCCTTAGAATAAACGGTTATGTAAACCGTCCTATAAATCTTAATCGTGTATAGCTCTCGTATGAGCTTATATGCATAATAAAACACATTTTATAAAAATGCAATAGGTTTTTAAAAAAAATTATCCAGTAGATAAACGGTTAAATATACCGCAAAATGGAAATTTTAACTGATAAGTAAAATCTGTCTTTAAATCCAAAATTTAAAACTGTTTTATACGCAACAGGAAATTTTTTGTTGTCTCGCGCGTATACGCGATATATAACCTATACTATCCTAACCTAACCTATACTATACTACGGATACAAGCTGTATACATTTTGTATCCATAACGGTTAAATCGGTTAAAATTTGGAAACATTTATAGGTTTAAAATGGTGGTTTATCTGGTATTTGTATGTCGGTCAGTGTTGGCTTTTGCTCTACAGGCTTAATGATACATGTCTTCCTTGCGTTTATCTCTTCCTGTAGCTTCAGCAGTCGCATGCGGTTGTCTGTCTCTTCCTCTTCTGTCGGCACATGCTTCTTAAATGCCCTAGAATCAATTTTAATATCGTTGTCGATAATTTTATCGTCAAATTCATTTTCATTTGTCCTAGACGATTCTGTGACGTTTGAGAGGTATTCTGATGTATTTGGTAAATCAGAATTATTATGTAAATCTTTATCTATTAAATCTTGTATATACTGGCTTATAGATTTACCTGTCTTATTAATTATTTGCTCTTTAGTGCCTTTTGCTAGTCTAATTTGCACTATATCAAATTTTGACCTGTAGTTGTCGTTTGCTCTTTTCTGGTAATCTTTCATGTTTTCCTCTCTTTCTTGCGATATAACAAGATATATTGCATACTATATATGCATGTTATATATAACTATTATATCGCATGTTATTGTATAATGCAAACAAAAAGCACCCTGTCGGATGCTCTTGTAAATCTGTTAAATATGTGGGGAGTATCTTGGAATCGTGTCCATGTCTATAATCTGTACTTGTCCTTTATCGTCCAACTTAAATGCAAACATTATACCGCCTATGATCGTTACATCTGGCATATCTCCATTTTTAACAGGTAATACGTTGTTGTCCCAAAGATACAGCATATTATATCCATGTCTATACATGCCCTTTAGGATGTCGTAAAAGATTTTAATTTGCACGCCCTGTTCTCGACTAACCAGATATATATTACGTTGGCTTGTCATATAAGGCTTTTTAGGGTTTATGCTGTACCCAATCGGCACTCCAACATCAAATCTTTTGCTGTATTTGGTTTTGCTTATGCTCTTATCGTACCAATTAGCAAGACCTGCTGTTCTGTATTCCTCTAATGTACCCGGAAAGAATATCTTTACAAGTCCTTTATGTTCTAGCCCGAATGCTTTTATATTCTCTCTTACAAAATCCCTGTACCACTCTTTATCCTCTGGTAGCTCTAATGCATCATAATAATTATAAATGTCTTCCATAGTTAATTTTTGCGTGTTTTTGCAAAAGAATGTATAAATATTATTACTTGTAATTAACTTGCTTGCTACTGGCTTATTCATGGACACAAGACCACTGTAGTAGTCCATGCCACAATACTTGCTATTAAATTCCATTCTGCGCTCATTTATTACTTTATAGCTTCTGTCTGGTTTAACTATTACATAATTACCCACTATTGGTTTATGCCAAGATAAAGCCAATTCTTCCAGCTTATCTGATCCGATCATGTCTATTGCTTGTTGTATCATTTTCCCCTCCTCACGCAAAGAAACCGTAATTGTATACGGTTTCTTTGCTGTATAGCTTGTTTTAAATTAAATAAATATCTGTTATCTCCACAACAACATCTCTTAATGCTTCTGCGGCTTCGTCCAGATTTGTATATTCTTCGTATTTTCCAATTTCTGGTTCTACCTTTTCACCGCATTCTACGATTTTAAACAAGTAGTTAATGCCGTCCATTCCGTTTACCATGTAAGAGGCACTATACTCTTCTCCGGCATGGTAATTATATGGGTCTATGCCTGTTTCGCTTTCGCCATCCCAGACATCCCAAAGTCTTACAACATCCCCAACCTCTAAATCTGGGATAGTTGTATCTGTACGCTCGCTCTCCTCGATTAACTGCATTGCTTTTTCTACCACTTCATTCATCTTCTTTTTCCTCCTAATTTCCTCTATTTCAATTTTCTATTTCAACAAAATAAAGACACGCTTGATATACTTCTCTAGAAACATCACTAAAATTGCATTTCTTTCCGTTTATTACATCAAATACGATATAATAACAATCTTCCGGATCATCCCATTCTTTAAAATTAACAAATGTTCTGGTATAATCATCGGCTTTTATTCCATAACCTTTGTTATCCGGTAGCACTGCATTTTCAAACTCTTCTTTTGTCATATGATATAAGGATTTGTTAAAACCTAAATCAATAATCATATGTTGTCCAAAACTGTTCCTGTTATCAATAAATGCTCTACGTTCCTCTCTTCTCATGTTTCCGTTCTCCTCTCTTTGCTTGTTCCCTGTTCCTTGACTATAATATAGCATATAGTTGTTTCTTTTGCAAGTGATATTTTAAAGAATTTTAAATTTATTTTTTTCTGCTTCACTCTCTACATATTCTATAAGGTCTTTTGGTTGCATATCTAAAATCATACAAATTCTGTTCACGCTCTCCAAAGATATATTAGTATCTTCATTTTTTATCTTTTTTAGTGTGTCTTGACTCAAAATCTTTGTTGTTTTGGCTTTATAAGTGTTAAATCCGTGACGTTCCAATGCATCAGCTACATTTATTTTGTATCGTAACATATTTTTAAATATCCTCCTTTATTATATTAATATTATTGTATTACAACATAACAAAAAAATCAATAAAAATATTTCTTAAAAAAGTTATAAAAAATATTGACTATTTCTTTTTAAAGTGATATAGTTATCTCAACAACAAAACAAGGAGGAAACAACATGGAAATAGTAAAAATTGAAAATAACAAAATTTATAGTACTTCTACACTTTGTGAAAAAACTGATATTTTTGAAATCGTGGAAAAAATTCCTGTCGGCTTTTTCGTATGGAATATTGGTGAAAACATGGGAACGCATGAATATATTCCGGTTTGCGAAGACTTGCACCCAGAATACAAAGACAATTACGAGATCAACACGGCAACACTTAAAGCCGTAAAAGTTGCACCGGATGAATGGGAAAAACTCAACAAAGCGACATCTTGGGGAGTTGGAAACCTCAAGCAAGCAGAAAAAGCCTTAAAGAGCAAACGCCACGGCTACACGTCCGACAGAAAAAGAGCTGCCGCAGAACTCACAATTGAAATTTTCCGCAGAATTTGCGAATAGCCGAAACGCTCCGATTTTGGAGCGTCAGCCGTGGGATGGTCTCCCGGCTCTGATGATGGCAGACCAGAAAACGAAAGAGAGGTTTTGAACATGGAAAAATTAAAGAGATTGCAGAAAAAGTTATCTGGATGCGGATATGATGCAGAATTAATTACTGTTTACAACCGCAACGGCGAAGATGTTCCTGCATTGCGTATAAATACAGACTACGAAGGACAGTACCCAACTAAAGAGACGCACACGAAAATAAATGAGATTAGAAAATTGTGTAAAAATCACGTTACAGAATGTCGTGGATTTTATACCGCTGTATTTATTTACTAAATGCGAATAGTCGAAACCGCCAAAAGGCGGTCTGTAGGAACTGCCCCACCTGCACTGATGAGACAGGGCGCATAATGAAAGGATGGTTGATTATATGACATTTACAGAGGATTTGCAGACAAGGAAAAATGATGCAAGACAGGAATACAATAAAGCTTGTGCTGACTGGATGGAGACCAGAACCACAGATAATATTAACGGCAATTTTGAAAAATGGAAAATTGTATGTGACAAAAAGCGAGATTGTATGCGCTTAGGTGTAATTATTTAGGCAAGGTCGGCACTTTCTGGGTTCGATTCCCCGACTTGCTTTTACCCGATAGGGAATAAAAATGATATGGAGGATAAAAAATGAGTGTATTAGCAAATGAAGAAAAGGAAGTTTACAGTGCATACGACATGACAGTATATTGCGTGGAAAATGAAAACATATGGTTGAAAAACCATGATACAGTGTATACTGCTATCAGAATTGAAAAAGCGGGAGAAGATATAGTTGATATTGGTCTGGATATTAACTATATAGATAAGCGCAATTTTGAAAAATCAATAGATAATTTCCTTTGGTGGATTAATGAGGATAAGCCTGGGAAAAGCTATATAGAAAGTGCCGTGTATGCGTGGCTCATAGAATGTAATAATTTCTTGAACTATCGCATAGAATCACGCAAGAAATACGGTAACAGGTCAATCTACAGCCCCATGTAATTGTGGGGCTTTTGCCATATAAGGAGGTGGGCAAATGACAGCAAAAGACTTTTATTTGTACCATAAATCGCTTTTTGATAACTGGATTTATGGGGATATCGTGCAAGTATGGACGGATGCAGTGGGTTACACTTGCATCAAATACCAGTCTGGAAACTGGTTTCACTACAGGGTTTCAAATGGTCATATAATGTTTTGGTAAAGGGTGGGAAATTTCCATCCTTTTTCCAGTACCATGTTACTGTACAGGGCTATGTGTGCGTTATACGTCCATATAACCGTATGCAGTAACCGTACCTTGACAAGAGCATAAAACAGGCGTAGAGTGTTTATAACTATATACGTGCTATAAGTGTACCCTGTTAGCTTTAAACTGCCTTACAGTGGCTTACAGTGCGTTCTGTTGGTATATCCGTTATGTGCCTATGCTCTACAGCCACCAGATACACGCACTTTAGCATTGTAAAGTTTAGCATTCATTTTCTACGTGTAATCCGCACGATATTGCACATAAATCTGGTCACGTTTTCAAAATGGTTTTTCTAGTCCAAAAACCACCCCAGGGGGGCATCAAAATTTTTCCGAATGTTGCGGAAAATCCGAACAAAATTTTGCTTCAAAACCGTTTTGAAAATCCCAGTCAGAAAAGCACCCTAGGGGCGGTCAAATTTGTTTCAGAATATTTTTTTCTCATAGAGATTTTTATGTACACATCTTTTTTCAACATTTTTCTGTGGAAATTTGAAATTTCTTTGCAAAAATCAATCTCAAATTGCATTAGTACGCAACTTTGCCAGCAAATCATCTAACAGATATATTATCTCTTTCCCATAATCAGCCATGAAATTGCACAACCGTTCTTCCAAATCTATAGGTATAGACACATCATGCGCAAAGCACATGACATGAGTTAGTTCATGGCAGATTACACGTTCTGTCATGTATGCAGACATACCGCTTGCGATTGATACTGTCTTAGTGTTGTTGTCTGTAACACCAAATGTGTACGCTCCGTCACTGCGCTGTAAGTCTTGGCTATTGGCAGGAACAAAAGCTAATTTCCATGTCTGACCGTTTACTGTAAAATACATAAAATCAACTCCTATCCAAAAACCGCCAGCTTTTTACGGTTGGCGGTTTCTTTTACACTATTATAATTTTCCACTTTCCTTTAAGGATTTTTCGGCACATTCCAAATATTTGTCTGCGCACTCTGATAATTCAGGGAAGTAACTAATCATGTCCATGGAATATCTTGGTGGATATCCCTTTTCCTATTCATAGATAGCGGCGGCTTCATCAAGGTCGTATTCTTCTCCAACAAACAACAGGATTCTATGATACAACTGTGATTTTTTACCGTGTATTGCCTGGACTATCCTTTCAATCCTGCGCTGATTCCTTGCATACCATGTAGGTGTCTTTGGCACAGGTGTCATGCTGACATGATAGTTGCAATCCTCTATCTTTGGTTCTGCTGTTTCCATCTGATTCTTGACCGCAAAGTAAGAGTTTACCAGTTGCCGCTGTACTTCCCATGCTAAATCATCCGTAAAGACTTTTACTATCATGAGATATCCGCTTTCTGTAAAGAGATATGTTTTCATATTGGGATTTCCGACTATTTTTTCGTTGGGGGAATATCGTTCCCCTAACTCTTTTCTTGTAATTTCAAAGTAATCCGTTCCAAGTATAAAATGACTCTTATGCTTTTGAAATGACTTCTTTGCCGTATCGGATTTTTTATGATGAACCCTGTCAATATCTTTCATAGTGACAACTCTCATACCGTTATATTCTTTGATTGCCATTTCTGTATTTTCAATCTTTACAAGTTCTGCCATATCAGTTCCCCCTATTATTCTTCATCAAGGCAACATTTCATATCATTGTAGAGTATTTCATCAGCCATTTTTCTTAGTTTCGGGAAATAAGATATAACTTCTGAATTACTCCACGGTAACCTATCATTCAATGCTATAAACTTTTTCCTTGCGCTGTCAAAATTGTAATACTCATTAATACCCTCTAATATATGGTGCATATACTCTCTTTTTGTCATGTCAAACTTATCTCTGACATAATTAATCTTTGATTTTCTGGTGGAGTACCAATCAGTTTCCCTTTCAAGTAGCAGATTTTCTGGGATTTTTCCAAGTGTGTTGTTCTGTTCCTGCTGCACTTGTTTTAAAGCATCTTCCATTTCGTGGAAACGCTTAATGTATTTTGCTGTGAACAAAACTCCTTTTTCTCCTGTGAATTTGTTTGCTAAAAATTCACAGCCCATCTTAGTTACTTCGTAGCATGGCATTGTTTTATTTTGTTCATTAACATAAGACGATTTAATAAAAAATTCGGACGAACCCATTTGGGCTTCACCTAAAATTTCTATATATCCCTTAATGTGTTTCCCTTTTTCTGTTCTTCCCTCTAACTTTCTTAAAATTTTAGAGTGTGATGTTTCCATCATATCTGCAATATCTAAAGTAGATATTGTGTATTCTTCGTTGCTAACTGTGATTTCTTTATTCATAAATGCGCCCCCATTAAACAAATGGAATATAAGTTCCGTCCATTATGCCAATAGCCAGTTTCATACCTTCAACCGCATAAAATCTGTTAGAATCAACAGCATTATCAATAAACTCTTGCTCTATTGTCTCATAAAGTTCAGGGCTTAAAATTCCTTTTAGTTTATCAAGAGTAGGCTTAAAAAATTCCATATACTTGTCTGTCATTTTTCTTTCTTCAAACTGTCCTTCATAAACGATTTCTAAAAATTTGTCCATTATTAAAACCTCACTTTCAAAATAATACTTGTGTGAGATTCCCTTATGTGATAGAATATTTCACATGAGAGATATCTCACTTGGATAGAACGTTGTACAGATTTCCTGTCGTGCCAACGTTCTATTTTTTTATTTCAGCATAAACCTTTTTTATCCCAGTCATCACAATATCGTATTGAGTTTTGTTTGACTCTTCACAACATTTTTCAAGAAGCGCTTTATCTTCTTTTGTTGCTCTAATTTTTATTTGCTCTGATTTGGGATTTTCTATTTTGGGTCTGCCTGTCCTTGGTGACATTTTTCTCACCTCTCTTTCTGTGTACACATTTAGTATATTACAGTGTACACACTAAGTCAAGTACTATTTCAAAATTTTCTAGCCATTATTTTATTTTATTTTCAAGGTTCTATCTAAAAAGGCTAGAGTTATTCGCCCTAGCCTTTGCCTTTACATCTTAGCCGCAAGTGTGGTAATCCTTGTCTTTGCCATTTGCCGCTCTTCTGGTATCATATACGGCAGCAACTCTGTCAAATCCTCGGATAATTCTTTCAGATAGCTTTCCAAGCTGTGCATATTGGCTTCTTTGTCCTGCGGGGTAGTTCCTTTGTGCATTTCCTTTGTCTCCATGTAGCCTTTACGCATCATGCCAGCTTTGCCCTCTCTGCTGTCTCTCATACCGCCGTCTTTGTGAATGGGTTCTGTCTCGGTATAGTACATACGTCCTCTTGATGCCCTGTCAAGGTCACGCATACGCTCACGTTCAGACATGGAATCCCAGTCTTGTAAATCTTCCATGTTCATCATGTGCATATATGGCGGCTCTTCGTAACCACGTCTGCCAACGTAACTACCTCTGCCTTTAGGTGCATATCTGCCAGTAGTCTTATAACGGTAATCGTCATAAAATCTGCGGTCAAGCATTCCCTGTACATCTTCTATGTCATATTCTTCCATGATGTTTGTCAATGTACGGTAATACATGGCTTCCGCAAGGTCTTTAAGCATATCTGTGACTTTTCCCATCTCATCCGTATTCACACTCTCAATGCCTTTGTCAAATTCGGACTTTGCACATTCAGACAGTTTTTCGATCATATCATGCATTCTTTTGATATCCATAATATACGCCCCCTTATGCTTCCCTTGTTGCAATTAAGTTGCTATTCTGAACCTGTATTGTCTGTCCAGACGTATTTTCAACAGATACTGTGCTACAGCATCCCTTTGGAACATCAATGTATGCCTGTGCGCTTACGTTGAAAAGGTTCTCAACAGCCGCAGGGGTAACTATCATTTTTGTTGACTGCAATGGTTCTCCGTCTACAGAAATAGCAAGTGATATGGCATCCACTGTACCGCCTGTCGGTATCTGTATGTTCCCCGAATATCCCACAAGATATCTTGCCCTGCACTGGTTTGTGATTCCCCTTAATTTAATGATTCCACTGCCCTGTCTATGGACAATGCAATTTGTACCGTTTACTGCTGTTTCTGTGAAAGCTACATCCTGTCCAGCTTCTACCGTCTGTAATGCAATTGCTGTAATTTCCATAAATTTACCTCCATAAAATTGAAAAGGGCAGACTATACTGCCTGCCCTTTAGTTTCCTGTAACACTGCTATACGCAGACATAATCTTTGATTAAGTTACCGATATTCTGTTGTTAGCATCCACAGCCTGTATTGCATCCACATCCGTTGTATGCGTAACCGTAGAGGTTAGATGCAGGGAATGCCGGTACAGGTGTCGGTCTTACAGCGTCAATAATCTGGTTTGTCTGTGCGCTCATCGCTGAAGTCAGAAGTGCATTCTGTCTATCCTGTGAAGCAGCTCTTCTCAAATCGTTATTCTCTGCCTGTAAGGTTGCGATCTTGTCATTTGTCAGGAAGTCAAGAATTGCTCTTGTTCCTGCCTGCTGGCTGTCGATAATGTCTCTTGTATTGCTGTTCATGGTGTTCTGCAAAGCACAGGTGTTAGTTGCTAAATTATAATTAATTCCCTGAATAGCTTCACGGGTTTCACAGCAACAGTTAGCAAGCTGTGTCTGCAAAGCATTTGTATTCTGCATATTAGCAACCGTATCAGCGTTGATCGCCTGCTGGATGCCGTAGCCGGTCTGTAAAATGTTTGTGTTGATGCCATTCATGCCGTTTTGTACTGCATAGAATCCGTCACAAAGTCCGTTTGTAATGCCATCAAGTTTTGACACAACCGCCTGATTATCAAATCCTCTCTGTAAGTCAGCCTGTGTAACTGCACTTGTTGAGTATGGTGTCGCTCCACCATTATTGCCATTTCCCCAGCCACCGAAGCCACCGCCCCAGCCACCAAAAATTGCAAAAATTACAACTATAAACCAAAGCCATCCACCGTCAGCCCAGTTACCGTTGCCATTTCCGTTGCCATCAATGTTCGCCACAAGCGGAACGGATGCACAATTGTTTGAAAACATACTTTTTACCTCCATTAAATTTATTTCTAATCTTGCAAGAATTAGCTTTTATAAATTAAACTGTTTTTTAATTTGGTTCATTGCTTCATCGGGATTCAATCCCTTTTCTTTGCACAAATTCCTAGCCATCTGCTCAATGCCCTTAGTGTCTCCGTTCTGTGCCATCTGCATAGCATTCTTGGCTATTGGATTCTGCATTAACTGGCTGTTCCCCATAAGCTGTTGTACCATCTGCTGTTGGTTTCCACTTTTCATCATTTGCATTAACTGCATAGGATTAAACATACTTAATCATCCTTTCTCTGTGACTGTGAAGTTTTTCTTTGAGATTGCAAAGATTTTTCTAATTGACCTAGCCTGTCAGATATTTCCTCGAATTTATCCATAATTCCCTGTGTTGCTTCATCTGATAGATCGCATTTCAATTTTTCTGTATCGGTCGGTACATTCTTAGGTTCATTATCCAAAACAGGCTTGTAAGTAACTGTGCGGATTGTACCGTCTGCATTCCAACTCTTGGCGTATACCTCTGACAAGTCCTGCTTTGGGAAAAATGCAACACTCCCGTCCATAGGTACATCATTTGCTGTTATCTGACTCATTTCTGCAATTATTTTCCCGTTAATTCCCTGTACAATCTGATTCTGCTGGTAATTGTTTGGTATGTTCTGCTGATAATCTATTGCTCTATTTTGCACCTGTGCCAGTGGGTTATAATACTGCGGATATCCCTGCTGGTTCTGCTGTAGGTAATATGGATTCACATACGGTTGCATATTGGTTCTCCTTTTTCAACTTTTCAGTCTCATATAATATGTTTGTATCATCATAAGATAGGTATTTAGTGATCTGTTCCTGCTGATTGCATATTCTCATTAACATCTTTTAATACTTCCTGTATCGCATGGGTCATGGCTACTTGGTAGATTGTCGGTATCGCCTGTACATCTTCCCTAGCACATAACTTTTCTATGATTTCGTCCGTTTCAATATTCATGGGTTATTCCTCCCTTTGTAATTATCATAAAACAAAAAGAGCCATTAATAGCGACTAATAATTGCCACTATAATGACTCAAAAATGTAGTAAATATGCGCATTAGCACTAACCCAATGCCGTAGGTATGGTACTATTTTACTGCTAAATTAATATACCTATATTAGCAGTAAATATATACCATTGGATAGCATTATAGTAGTGCTAAAAATCTTTCAATTTTATCTCAATATTTCCATTGCTAATTACGATTTTTTCAATTATACTTTTTAGTAACATATTTTTTTGTTTCTTGTCGATATCTTCCCAAATGTCGGCAAGATTTTTTATGTTCTTAAATACATTTTGTCTAGTTTTATTTGTTTCTATTGCAGATTCTTCCTTGATCTGTTTACGGATATCTTCTATTACTTTCTCAATTTCTTTAATCATGCTGATAACATCATCATTGCCCTCTGCATACAGGTTATATAGCCTTTTACGCTTAGTCTGCTCTTTTTCTAATTGCCCTTGCAATATTTCCAACTTAGACTCTTTTACTCTTGGCTTATAGTCTGATATATTAGCAGATATTAAAAGTATTTCGTCCTCTACAGCTTTTTCAATATCCGAAGCCCATTCCAATGTATTATTACAGTTTGGATTGTGGTTAGGAAGATAATGCAAGTCCTTGTTCCTGGAACAACAGTAAATCTTATGCTTTCCATGCGTCCACTTCTGATACCTCATAGCGCATCCACAGATTCCACAATAGCACAAACCTGTCAATAAGTTAGTTTGGATGTTATGGCAACTTGCCCTTTTGTTTTTCCTTATTGCTCTGAATTGTTGGGCTTTTTCAAACACTTCCTTATTAAATATAGGTTCATGCAATCCATGATAGATATTCCCCTTATACGGTATCATTCCAATGTTTACAGGGCTTGTGAGTACTTGTTTCACAACAAATTCGCTTTTAAATCCTAACATATCACGGATTTTTACGTCTGAATATCCTTGCAAGAATAAATCCATTGCTTTGTTTGCCTGTTCCTTGCGTTCTGGAATTGGTATAAGTGTTCCTGTATCTTTGCTGTATGTATAGCAGTATGGAAGATTCCCACCGCCCATCCAGTAGCCTTGCTTGACACGCTCTAACATTCCACCACGCATGCGCAACAGCATTGTATTCTTGTCCAGTTGTGCAAATACCGCCATCATCTGTGTATAAGCCTGTTCCATTGGATTATCATAGCTGATACTGTCATGTACACACTTAAATTCTACGTTGTTCTTTAAAAACACACGTTCAATCAGATAGATACCGTCCACCATGCTACGTGATATCCTGTCCAGCTTGAAAGCAACAACATAGCTTACACGCTTACGCTCACAGTCTGATACAAGCCGTTGCAATTCTGGTCTATCCATATTTGCGCCTGTGTACCCATCATCAATGTACCAATCTGTAATTACAAGCTCATTTTTTCTGCAATAGTTTTCAATATCTCTCCTTTGGCTGTCTAATCCGTTTCCCTCTTCTGCCTGTTTCTCCGTGGAAACACGCATATATGCGACACATTCCATTCTCGTTCCTCCATCAGATATAAAAGAATGCGCCATATTCACTACACATGACGCATTCTACACTATTATATTTTTTTCGTCAATTAATCAATTCTGCAATCAGCTTTAGTACTTCTGGTGGAAGAACTACTTCCTCTGGATTAATTTCTTTCCCATTCTGTGTAAGCACAACTGTCATATAGACAAACCTCCGATTCTATTTATTTTTGATTTTATTTTTTCAATTCTTCGGCTAACTGTGCGATTACACGCATTTGTCTTTTGTGCTATTTCTGTTATAGTCTTTCCTTTTGTCAGCATTTTAAACACTAACAGCTCTTCTTCTGTAAAATTTGCGTTTTCAGTGATGCTTTCAAGTTCTGGTCTTGTAAGCTGTGAAAAACGCACTTATTAGTTCACTCCTCTCCTATTTACTTTTTGCACATTCATTACAGTAAAATGCATCCTCAATACCATAATAAACGCCATTTTGATAACTGCCTTTAATGCAACGTATTTTTCCGTCCTGACCTCTATGCTCTGTCAGAATGTATTTGCCACACTTCTTGCAATTAATATCCTGTTTTTCTGATTCCATAAAATTATCTCCTAAATCTCAGTTTAAATGCTGCTTTCTTATCGCAAAAACAGCAAAACCGTCTTTCATTTTTCGATAGAAAGCTAATTATCGTGTTACTGTCTCGGAAGTTTAAAGTCATCTTGAACAGTCAAACGGCTGACTCTTAAATTCTAACTATCTTTTTTCAAAACATTGTTCTAAAACCACATCAGTATTAAATACGCTTGTTTTTGAGCAATACCATTTTCCACTATGGTAAGCTGCTAGATTACAATGTTTGCAATTTTCGCAAGATACTTCCTGCTTTTTCTTTTCAAGCATCTCTAATATCGCTTTGTTTTTTATCATAAGATTCCTCCACTAAATCCTTATTCTATAACGAATCCTCTAATTCCCTCTTGTCCAACTCTGTATATGTACAGGATCAAACGCTTTCATGCACTTAGGACATATTGGAAACAAACCATTACGATAGTTACTTTCCATATCCCTAAAAACTTTATTCCTTCTCATTCTTTGGAATTCCTCGTCTGCCAACTTAGCATAACTCTGTGCCTTAGATAACATTCGTTGTTGCGTTTTCTCAATCTCTTCATACCTTCCTGCCAAGGATACAAGCGCATCAAATGCGTTCACGATAGCTCCGCAATCTTGGCAAGTAACTATCCGGTTCGTAGTATCTACTTCATAATGTGCCGGATTGCATTTGCAAATTTTATCTTTAGCACGATTAATTCTAACAATATCGAATGATACTATGTTATTTTCCATGAGCATACTCCGCAAAATCCTTATTTTCGCAGTTTGATGGGATGATAATATAATCATCTTCGCCAACATCCTCTTTTTCAGTTCCATTCCAGTCAATATCTGGTTCCTCGAAGCTTTCCTCATCTGCTGGAGTCCCAAGTGGACAGGAAAAGCAAAAACAACAACCTTTTCCTTTCTGCTTTTCCTCCTGTTCTGGATGCGTACAGCCATATCCATTATTAACGTTTGAATTGCTATCAAAATAATTGCAACCTCCTACGAACGTGTCAAATGGTACTGCTTTTCGTTTAAATGTCATTTTTCATTTTCCTTTCTTGGTTAAATCCTTATTTAGTCCCTGTCTTGATGCGCAGGCTTTTTAACTTTTTCAAAATTCACTTGTTTTATTGCTTTTGAAAAAGTTTTTGTAAAATTTCTTACGACCATTTGAAGACTAAAAATAGCAAAATCTGTTGTTGCTAATATCTCTGGGTAATTCTGCTTTACATATTCTGCAATAATGTCATTTTTACTCAACTAAAACCACGCTCCTAATATTCACTATCGCATCTGCTATCAATTACAAGCGCCACAATCAGAATAATCACCGTCAGTACAGCTTTCCATGCATCACTCATTTTTAATTCCCTCCCAGTCAATTCTCTGACCGCAATTTTCGCAATATTTCTTTTTTCGCTGGTCATGAATCCTGTTATGTACAATAATTCTTTCTCCAACAACTGATTTACATTTAGGACAACGCCAAAAATTGTTTTCAGTCTGTTTTATTTCTCCATGACCGTCTGCATAGTCAATAGCCATATAGCCTTTTTCGTACATACTTAAAATTGGCTTCTTTCCACTCTGCTTCTCTCTTGCTTCCAACAGGGATTTAAAGGTAAATCCCATCTCCACACATTCGTCCTCAAATTCCATGTATTCTCTGATATAGTCAATTGTCAGATTTCGCTTAGATAGTTCAGATTCAAGGTCTTTGTATTTCTGTACTGTTTCAAGTGCCTGCATTGCCATGTCTAATGCTTCGTTCAAAATATAATAACCGCTTGTAGGCTTGTTATCTTTTATTGCCTTGATTGCTTCATTCTGCGTCATTCATTCCACCGCCTTTAACAATCTCAATTGCATTTTTGCTTGCTATCAAGTTATGATTCATCATCGTTCCGTCACCAATGTTCACATCTGCGTTAAAAGTCCATTCTTCCAACTGCTCTACAACCTTGTCCGCATCATAAGCCGTCGGATATTCTTCTAGTAAATACAATACTGCATTTGTATTTACTAAAGTTCCATTGCTTAAAGTAACCGATTTTAAATCTTTCTTTAATGCATCTGCATCAATCAGTTTCATTGTTTTCCTCGCTTTCTTCTGACCAGTCCAATTTTTGACCGCATCTGTTACAATAATTATTCAATCCAACATAAGCATGATGCACCATACTGCTGTGAAACATTTTTTCTACATCATCACTTTCGCATTTTTCAGAAACATCATTGTCATCGAATTTAATTATTTCTAAGTCGCATGATGGACATATGCAAGCATATACATTGACATTGCCATACTGTTCATAGCCAACATCTTCATACCTAACTTTCTTCGGTATCTGCTTTTTAAGTGCCTTTATTGCCATGTGGTTTGCTTCATAATCACTGTCAAGAAATTTGGATTTATTTTCTTTATCCTCCAACTTCATAAATAATCTCATGCACTTCAATCTTTCGATTGCTTCGTTCTCTGTCATTCACTCACGCTCCTTTCTTACTCTCCAGATACGACGCCGCATCTTCATGTCCCGCCAGTCTAAGCGCATTAATGATACCTGTTACCTTGTCTACATTTCCGACTCTTGCATCCTGTTTATCTGCCATATCCGTTGCAAGTGTTGCCTTGATTACGTCCAGTCCTAAGTTATACTTCTGATTTAACTCCACCGCATAATCTTCCAGTGTCACATAATGCTCGCCCATGTAATCAAGGCTCATAAGATTAGCTGTAGCCTTGTCAAATTCGGTCATAAACTGCTGTAACCTCTTCTGTCCAAATCCAAAAGTATCATGTAACACCCATACAACCGTAGTAATCATGTTCTGTCCGATATTATCAGACAGTGCGCCCCACATATCAGCTAGTTGTTTATCGGATGCAGTTATGTCTACTTTCGTCACACCACGTTGTTTCACGGTATTTACAAGTGCTTCTACACCCTGCTCCTGCGCAAGTCTGCAAGCGTAAACCATGCCCTGCATACGCTGTTCAAATCCTTTATCTCTTGCCATTTTATCAACTCCTTATTTTCCAGTATTTTTCGTCTAATATATACTGTCTTATAAATCTATCTGCGTATTGTGGGTGTATCATTGACCTCGCCGTTTTATCATTATCTGCCCCTGTTTTTACATAATGCTCTTTTGTCATTGTTCTTATAGCGTCCTTACATTCGATAGCGTTATAACTAATTGGATCAAAAATAAAATTGTTCTGTGGCTCGCAATTCAAAAACCAATACTGTGTAGGCTTTTTAAAGTAATCTCCTCTATCTCTTCTGTCTCTATCAATTACTGCTGGAGAATAGCACCAATACCGCCTTAAAAAATGCTCTTCTGAATAAGGATTCTCCATTACCAGTTTCAATTCTTTTCTCATGCAAATAATAAACAATTTGTTTACTAAATCATACATAAGTGAAACTTCTTTAAGCAAATTCATATCAAATTCGCATTTCTTTTCTAAAGACCATTTCCCCTGGCTTGCCGACTGTCCTCTGAACCACAGCATTATCTGATTTTCAAACCTTATGCAAGGGAAAAATGCAAATATCAAATCCTCTGGACTTATCCTATCAAACAAACTCGGCTCTCCTTGATACCCCCTATCAATCTCTTCGAAAAGGTCAGTAACATAGTCGGTTTCGTTAAATTCATTCTGAATATCATAGTCGTAGGCTTCAATTCCATACTTCTTGAAAGCGTTCTTGAATGTTCCTGACTGTTCAAATAAACAATGGACTTTCATTCTAAATCTACCAAAAGGAAACCTCGGTTTTATGTGCGCACAACCTATTCCTTTCTTTGATTTTTAGTTAGTTACCGTGGTTTTCTTCCTGTATGAAAATACTCGTCATAAGCGTCAACTGTATCGCGTATTTCAACCATAGCCATATCAAGTGTTACATCTTTTTTATCCAAGGCTCTTTCTGCATAATCTTTAATTCTCATCATTAAAGCCTGTGCCATTACTATCTTTGCATTGTCACTCACTCTGAATCACTCGCTTTCTTATCATTAACAATCTTTATTTTTCTGCCACAAGCATTGCAGTAAATATCAATGCCTGTCGCACAACTAAGCCTTATTTTTCCACAGCCTGTATTGTAAATAGGCATTCCATGTGGTGTATCAACAATCTTCCATTCACAGAATTTATTTTCTTCTGTCTCTGCAATTTCAATGGCAAAATCAAGTATTTGTTCGTATTCCGCATAGTCATTTTCTTTGTATGCTTTCTGCAAATCTCTTAATTTGTCTGCGATTACACCCATTAACATCACCAACTTTCAATAAATCCATAAACGCTAAGATTTGTTCGTCTCATTCTTACCTCTCTTTCTGACCGATTTTTCCGTTCTTATCGCAGTCTATCGGTGTACCAACAGGTAAATCATTCACATTCATGTTATTCCCAAGTCTTTCTCTATCTTGCCATAATCGTAATTGTTCTGTTCTTTACAATTAAAGCTGTTCCTGCTATAAGCAGTCTTTTTCTCTTTCGTCTTGGAATCCTGTATGCACCTTGTAACCATTTTAGATTCATCAAACGTGTATGCCTTATTCTTTTTCAAGCCCAACATGGATTTTTCCTCAACGTAATCAGTCGGCACGTATCGGTCAGATTGTATGTAATTATGCATCTTCCAGTGCTTTATCACGATGATTCCACTGTCGAATGTCAGTACAAATGACTTAGCAATCAACAGTCTAAAATCATCATCAGAAGCACCGCACATCCGTTGAATCTTCTTTGGATTGTTCACAAATCCGTCATCATCCGCATTCATGCAAAAGTGAAAGTATAACATCTGCGTACTACTTGGCATTTCCAGAAACGCATCACTTTCTGTTATCTTCTTCGTGAACATTCTTCGCTCTGCCGTACTAATCACTTCCTTACTTCAAGTTCTTTGTCTTAATTAATGTAAAAGTTCGGGATTGTCAAAAATGTTGCCGATAACTTCAATTTCAAAGCTCTTAAAGCTCCATAAATCCCACTTGGCACCGATTGAAAATACATCTGATTTGACGCAAATCCAAGAGAACTGATAATAATTGTTCTGCCAAAATGCTTTGTAAAGATTTCCGTGTTCATCTTTTACAATATCATTTTCCCAGATCAGATTGCCGTTCTTGTCCTTTAATCCTGTGCATTGGCAGATTGTATCTGGAATTACTTCGTGCATCACAATTATTCTTCCGATCTCATTCTTAACATTTACAACATTGCCCACAGGATGTATGTAATACTTTCCATTGGAAACAATAAGATTTCCAGTAACCCAAACATTGTTAAATTCTCCTTTTTCTTTTGGAGTTGTCTTAGCTTTATACAGATATCTGTCTTCCATATTCTCTCCTACTCTAATACCTTGATATTTCTATCTTGCTATTCAATATGGTATTAAGTTCATTGCTAAGTAAATCAAACTCACGCTTCACTAATGATTGCGCTTCATTTATCGCAGCTATTACAGATGTACTGTTTAATTTTCTATCCACAATACCTAGTGTTTGACAATTCATGTATAATGTTTCCCCGCAACCGCATAGTGTGTGAACACATATATATAATCTTTTGTTGTCACCTCTGTAGATAGTTCCTGTTTCAACTGGCTCTCCATATTTTGCATTACTTATGTATTTCATATTTTCTCCTATTCTGCTTCTGATTGAAGCCATTTCTCTATTTCTGTTACCGAACACATTGCAATGCCGTTCCTAATAGTCTTAACGCTACCCTCTTCATAAGTTTCTATTGAACATATAAAATCAAGCAACTCTTCATCCGACATGTTCCTTATCCTGTCGGCATTGGTTTGTTTGCTATCACATCCGCAACAAGGCTCATTATCTCTTGAATTGCTGTTGCGCTGGCAGTTACAGTCGTGTGCCTTTTCCTTTGTGGCTAAGTCAAGGTAATATTTCAAATCTTTTATCAAACTGATAGTTCCGTAGAGTTGTTTTTCCTCAAGCATTTCAAAAACTTCCGATATTCTTCTATCAAAGTCACGCTTGTTTACACTTTCAAGAATCTTACTCATTTTCTCCACCTCCAAACTCTTCAACTCTTGGTTCATATGGTTTAGGCAACTTCATCCACGCTATTACCTTGTCGTCAATGGTAAAATATGAATAGTCATCGGGTGAATAATCGCACACCTCATACCAACCTTGTGGAATCCAATATGAATCATCCTCTTCTGAATATTCCCAATCATCAGGAACACCATCACAGATATTCCATCCCATATCTTCAACAGTGCAACGATGGTATGGGAAGTACACCGCCTTAATCACTCTCCTATAAAGTTTTCCACCATATCCTATGCGTTCTACCGTTGTCAAAACTTCATCTGAACAATTTTTATTCTTACATTTGGGTACTGTATTTTTATTCCACTGAGCCATTTTCTCCACCTCTCAATTCTTTCAACTTCTTAAATTAAGTCCGCCGCACCTAATACAATAAAACTTTTTATATCCTCTGGCATATTCACACAAATAACCACAATGTCCGCAATATTCTCTTCCGTTACTACCAAATGATGTTTTTTTAGGTTCTGACACATTTTTTCTCTCGAACAACTCTCCATGTTTGCAATCTATACAATAACCATAATCTTCTTTATACTTGCAAATATTACAATCAATCATTGTCATACCTCAATTCTTTCAGTTTTGCTTCTGCTTCGGATTCTGCTAAGTCCATACCGGCAAGGCATCCGTTAGCATATGCATCCTCATAACATCTGTCTATAGCTAAATAAAATTCATCGCAAAACAATTCTGTAAGAGGACATTCTGAACACTTATATTCCATGTGATGGCATTGCGTTTTTGTATGGACGCATTCTCTGCAATCATCTTTTTTATCTTCGATTGGCAACTTGATAAGTCTGCCCCGTTCCTCTAAATTCTCATAATCAGCAAGTTTTTTAACCATATCTTCAACAATTCCGCAATTGCAACCGATGGTAATGCATCCAATGCAATACGTGCTATATGGAATTGTTACTCCTTCGCAAGAATTTTCTCCATATTTTTTGTTTGTTAATCTCTCCATTACTGCTCCTTTCTGCCATTTAATTGCTCTCCTCATATGTATTTTCAGAAATCAAAGTCATAAACTTCTCATACTGCTTTTCAGAAACTTTGTTACCCTGTTTCTCTGGCTTTAAACGGATTTCAAGGTGCTTTTCTGCAATACTGGATAATTCCCTTGCAAGATTGATTTTTCCTTGTCTAATGCCGTCACGATAGCCTTTAGTAGGTCTGTATTCATCAATCTTGGCTTTTCCCTCTCCCTGGCTACCGCTTGTCTTGTTACGCAACTGATAGCCATAATCGGCATAGGCTTTAATATAGTGCTGTTCCTGTTTATCCAATTCTGATATTGGGAAATTAAGAAACCCAATCTTCCAACCGTAAGGATTTTCAATCGAATATAGATTATGTTTCTTCAAACTAAGGTCTATATGCTGATATCCTACAAGGTGTTGTGCAAGACGTTGCAAAATATGTACTGCCTGTCCGATATAAGCATATCGAAAGCCGTTTTCATCAGTTCTTGTCAGAAAATAGATACCGCTTTCATCCGTAAGGCCAGGGTTTACTTCCAGTAACCGTTTACGGTTCTTTGATTCTATTGCATATCTCTGTCTTGGATTCTGCAAGATAAATCACGCTCCCTTTTAGTTAAATGGTAATTCTTCATCTATTCCGTCTGGTATATTCATAAACCCATCCCCACTTGGAACTGCACTTCCGTTTTCCTGTTCAATGCTGCTGCTCTTACTTTCTGCAAACTCGATTGATTCAACCATACAGTCGTTTGTATAAACAGTGTTACCGTCTTTGTTCTTATAGCTTCCAGTCTGCCATCTGCCATGAACTTCAAACTTTACGCCTTTTCTTCCGTACTTTTCCACAAATTCAGCCATTTTTCCAAATGCTGTACAGTTGATAAAATCTGCATTTGCCTGTCCGTCCTGTTTGAATCTGCGATTTACTGCAAGGCAGAATTTTGCAAATGGCTTATCTGCCGCATACCTTACTTCTGGCTCTCTTGTCATTCTTCCTGATATATCTACACTGTTCATTGTATGTCTCCTTTCTCTACTGCTTCTAACTGTTCTCTTAACCATTTCACCTGTTTTTCTACATCAGATATTTTTTTATTAATTGTTTCAGTGAAAATACTTCTAGCAAGAAAATCATCTTTTTCAAGCAATATAACAGTGTCCCCCATTCGTTTACCAATATATTCTTTACTTATTTTTCTACAATAAAAATCTCTAGGGCGTACATGCAGCAAATAAGTCTTGGGCTTCTCGTCAGCTTCACGCTCTTCAAACTGAATAAATAGTTTACCATTATATGGTTCTTTCAGTGTATAAAAATACAATTTCATTGATTTAATCCCTCACTTTCTCCTAAAACGGACATTCATCCGCATTTCTAAGTTCCCATTCCATACCGCCCTGTGCAACGCTCACATTTGCACTAGGAACGATTTTCTTAATCTCTTCAATAATTCTATCCTTATCGCAAGTTTCTTTCGCTGTGTGGCATAATATGACGTTCTGCAATGCATCTGACTTATTTGTTTCTACAATCCCTTTGCAAGTTTCCAGTTCGCAATGACCTAGAATCTTATGCTCGTAATTTGGGATATCCCTGTCCACCATATCCGCTATGTAGTTGCACTCAATCAACATGTGATCTACCGCCTGTTTCCTAAAATTGTAAGGGCAATACTCCATGTCGGTCATGTATAATAGCTTCTGTCCGTCTGCCTTGATGTAAAATCCGTAATTGGTAGTTCCGTTATGTGGCAACTGGAAACACTGGATTGTGAAACTACCGTATTTCTGCATCTTCGGATTTTCTTCTTCATATGGTTTCCATACTGGGATTCCCATTTTCTCTATTACGTCTGCGCTTTTGCTGTGGTCTTTATGAGTGTGTGAAACCACACACCCGACCACATTTCTGATATTCCAGTCCAGTCCTTTCTTGATATCCATAATCGGTACGCCACAATCAAGAATAAGGGATTTACCGTTGGAATCTGCTAGTATGTAGCAGTTGCCTTGTGAACCACTGGAAATACATTTAAGTTTCGTTTTAACTACACCTCGATTTCATCATCCTGTGGAAACTGAAAGACAGCATTGTTGATAAAATCTACTTTTGACGGCTGATTATCTGCTCGCACCATAACACCGCATTTCTTCAATCTTTCAAATTCCCTTGCCATATCTTCTGAAACATCAACATTCTGCATTACGATAGGCATACCAATATGTGTTTCTCTAAGCATTTCCATAGACCTTAAAGCCTTTTCTCTTGACGAATACATACCAAGTAGTACTGCCTCATCATTGGGCATATTTGCCTTTACTGAATATCCATTTTTTTTACTTATCCAAATTACAGATAACTCATACGGAATATCTATTGTTCCGTCCTGTGAAATTACTCTCATATCCTATTCCCCCATAAAACTAGGTGTTTCTTCCACCTCTGTTGCATCTGTGTCAATTGCTTCTGTTTCTTCTTGGAAGTCTACTGTGTTGGCGTTCTCTGCAATATCTTCCTGTGCCAACTGATAAACTTTGTCCATTTCAATCTGCGCCTGTCTTGCCATAGGGTCATAATTCTTAGGATATTTACGTGTCGCATTGTTACACATCTTCCTCTGAATCATGCTTTCTGGCGTATCAAGCCATGCACCGCTGATATACGGTCTGGCTACTTCACACTGCAACATATCATCCACTGTCGCACACGCTCTTAAAGCATCCAAGATTTCATTTTTCTTAGCCTTGATTTCCTCTTTCTGCTTCGGAGTTGCCTTGTATCTATCCTCACAGATACCAAACGTGGCATTCATCATGTTTTGCTTGACGTGGGCTAAAAGGTTGACCTTAACACTGTCTCTGTCTGCCATAAGGTATGTTACTGTTCCGTCTGTAAGTTTTACAGGATATACAACTCTTACAGCCTTACTTGACAATCCTTTTTCTTCCCATTCCGGGGGCGTAACTTCCAGACCTTTATGCTTGGGCGGTATATATTCGTCTCCTTCTTTTATGACCCAGAACGGATAAACCTTGTCAATGTCTTTTCCGTAGTTGGAAAGTAATGAGTCATAGCCTGTTCCCTCGATACCCATTTCAACAACCTTTACCCACTCATTTCCCTGCTTAACGCTTCGTAACTGGAAGTAACACTCTCTCGGATATGCGCTCGCATTCAGTTTAAGGCTTGCACACTGCTCTACAATCTGTCTAAGGTTGCTTGTATCAATGCTCCTCATGTCTGCCTTATCATCATTCTTAACAAGTGTATAAATGCTTGTCATAGCTTCCATTGCGCATTTTTTTGCATAATCATCAAATTTTACCCCACATGATTCATAATCTCTTGCAATAAGTCCTGTGATTTCATTCGACCACTGGCTTAATGATGTTGTAAATTCTTTTTTCTCTGCTAATGCCTGCTTTGTATCTGCCATAATTATTCCTCACTTTCTACTTCCTTAATTTCTCCATTAACCATGGTGTACCATGTATTTTCTTTTATGATTTTCCCGTCAACTTGAACCATTTTCGCACCTTTTAATGTCCAAAGATCTTGAGTCCAGTAATTATCTTCATCACCCTCCCAGTCAGCTAATACAAGAAAAGAACCGATAACGCCTTTTGCTTTTCCGTGATATCCCCATGCCACTGCCACGCTGTCTTTATCTTCTGCGGATGAAGCACCTTTGTAGCCTGTTGCCGATGAAGCACCGCAGTTGCCTGTTGCCGATGAAGCACCGTAGTCGCCTGTTGCCGATGAAGCACC